>ERZ772921.1716-NODE-1716-length-12369-cov-4.631558_pt1 | contig 12369 bp, 5 predicted proteins | sample MGYA00512117_ERZ772921 | MGnify/ENA primary metagenome ERZ772921 (study PRJEB29015, sample SAMEA2737944) | human oral metagenome | biome: human oral; feature: human-associated habitat; material: dental | place: China | collected 2150 ... | reverse complement strand
TCCATGGTGCAAAAGTAATAAAAATAATTTGTCCCCACTAATCTTCCGCTGTGCCCAAATACTGTTCCGTTGTGGTTTGATGTAGAGAAACGATATAATACAACGGTTTTCTATTATAAGATTTAGACAAATAAGTTGTGGTTTGATGTAGAGAAACGATATAATACAACTCCAGGTCGTGGTGCATTTGCATTTGGTAAGTTGTGGTTTGATGTAGAGAAACGATATAATACAACCAAAAGACGATGCAAGATGACTGGTTTTCAGTTGTGGTTTGATGTAGAGAAACGATATAATACAACCAACCTGATGCGCAGCATAGATGCCGTGGCGTTGTGGTTTGATGTAGAGAAACGATATAATGCAACAGGACGGCCAGAACTTTCTTCAACCATAGGGTTGTGGTTTGATGTAGAGAAACGATATAATACAACTTGCCCTGTTTTGGCTCGGAGGTCACTTCGTTGTGGTTTGATGTAGAGAAACGATATAATACAACTTGAGTCTGCATGTATTGTATAGCCAACTTGTTGTGGTTTGATGTAGAGAAACGATATAATACAACGCAACAAGCGGCGTGAAGAACTGGAACAGGTTGTGGTTTGATGTAGAGAAACGATATAATACAACGTAAAATACTTCACTGGTGAGGACTTAAGTTGTGGTTTGATGTAGAGAAACGATATAATACAACTTCACGCCGTACATGTATATGGCCGCATAGGTTGTGGTTTGATATGGAAACCGTCTTGACTTTAATATTTCTATAATATTGAGAGGGGCTTGTTGTTGTGTTGCCAACACTATATAGACACTCCTCTCATATACGGCGTGCAGAACAAATCTACTCGCTGGCTTATAAACTCACGAAAAACCAACAACTCGCGAATACACCAACTCACAATCTCACCAACTCACAATCTCATCAACTCATCAACTCAAAATCTTAAATCTTTAATTTTTATTTTACGAATTCGCTCTAATTTTCGCTCCGTTCTAGCGAAAATACGGGTTAAAAAGTAGGTAAAAAGCCACTATTTCTAGCTTTTCACACCTTGGGGTTTGTCTATTTTTAAGCCTAGAACCTGCATTTAGTACCATTTTGCCCTTCTAGTTTGGTTGCCACCCCATATTTTTTCAACTCCAAAAACCCACTTTTAGCCCCTAAAACCCCACTTTTTTTTGTCCGTTTTTCCCTTTTCGGCCATGTGTTTTATGCTTCGGAAAGGTTTTATTTATACCATTGCAGTGTATTCTTATGCCTTTTTGCCTTCCATTTAGCGGCATTTTGCACGGCATTTAGCATCAAAACGGCTTGCGTTTAGCACCAAAACGCATTGCATTTAGCGGCAAAACGCACTGCATTTTGCAGCATATTGCCCTTCATTTCGTAGTAAATAGCCCCGAAACGGGTGCAAATGGCGGCGTTTTCAAATAAATATCCATTTTGCCGCATTCGCATCCTAGCCCTTTTTGCATCAAGACAAACCCTCGCGAGAATCGATTTTTTGCGGCAAGGTGAGTGGTTGATGGACAAAAATGGCACTGATAGTGTTAAATTTCTTACTGAAAAACAGACAAAAGGGGAGCGATTGAGGAGTTGACAAGCGGACGGGTTGACAAGTTAAGGAGCGAGTAAGTTGATAGCCGAGGCATCTTTCTTATCATCTTCTATACTCATCAACTCATCAACTCGTCAACTAGAGTTGATAGCTGAAGCTTCTTTCTCATCATGTTTTATTGTCAAACAGAATTGCTGTTGGAAAATAGTTGTTAGAAGAATGCAAGGCGTGCGTAGCATAACATCAATAAACCTTTACGCAGAAGACAGGGATCACTTTTTGTTTGCTTACGATACGCCTATGACTTTTCAAATCCATTTCTGTTTGACTATAAATACCCCCAAAGGGTAGTTTATACGGCTTATCAATTGCTTTAGATTGTTTGCATCGTTTCCTGTTCATCTTTCGTTTGCTTGTCGGCATCTTGCCTGCCTTGTCCTTTTGACGTAACACGCTACGCCTTCAAGAATAATATAGGAAAGATGCTCCACAACACACAAGGGCTGAGCAGGCTCTAACGGCCGATTGGGATAAGGCAATTGGGGCTGCGCAATAACGAAAAGGGGATGGCAGAAACCAATCTGCCATCCCCTTTTGGGATTTCTGCCACTAGGCAAATGCGTGAGGTTTATTTCACCATTACCTTGGCAACCTTATTGTTTACGGTAACAACGTATGCGCCTTTGGGCAGAGAGAAGCTTTGGCTTGTGCCGTTCATCTTAGCCTTCTGTACCAAACCGCCATTTATACCATACACGTTAACGATGCTTCCTGTTGCGGCTTCTACCACGATACCGCCCTCAACAACCTTGATAAAGGTGTCGGTGTTGTCGGCATTTACACCCTCGATGCCCGTTGCGTCGGGTATGAAGCGGATGTGCTTGGTGTGCAGCAACAGTTTGGGGAACTTGGCATTGGTCATTACGCAAACCAAGTCTTCGTAGCGTTTGGTGAGTTTCAGTGTGGTAACGCCGTTGGTTACGGTGTATTCGGCATCTACATCAAACTCCTCGCCTTGTAGGTTTCCGTTCTTATCTACGTTCACATTACCGGTAAACCAGCGGTACACGGTGGGTGTTCCGTCGATGACAGCCTCTGAACTGAGGTCTACCTTGTTGCCGTTGGCACTAACGTCAACGGGGTTTTGCCTTTGATAGGCATACGATGTGCGGTAAGTGCCGTTCGTTGGAGGCAGTGCGGAGAAGCGCAGGTTGTTGCCAACAAGGTTGAGCGCACGCAAGTGGGCGTTGTTACGCACGTTGATAGACGTGAGCTTGTTGTTGCTGACGAAGAGCTGGCCCAAGTTGAGCAGCGGCTTACAATCGAGCGTCGTCATCGAGTTGGCCGTTAGGTCGAGGCTTTCCAGTGCTGTAAGGCCGCGGAATTTAACCTCTGTCAGGTTGTTTCGGCTAAGGCTTACCACAATCAGCTCTTTGTTCTTAGTAAGGTCGAGCTTGGTGAGCTTGTTGTCGGACATGGACAAGTATTCGAGGTTGGGATACTTTGAGAGGTCTATGTCAGAGATGTTGTTGCGGCTAAGGTCTAGCTGTTTAAGTGCTGTGCTAGGCGCGAAGTCGAACTTGGAAAGGCCAACGTTGTCTAATGTAATAGAGCGGGTGTCTGCCAACTTGCTGATATCTACCGAAGACATCTTGGCGTTGGTAACGCTGAACACGGTAAGTTTCTCTTCGGGTTTCGACACCAATACGCGCACTTTCACGCCTTTGTTGGTAAGGGCGGTAAAGCGTGTGTAGGTATCGGCCTTCAAAACGTATTGGCTCATGGCTCCATCGCCGCGCCAATCGAAGTAAACAGACATGCCCTCGATGTTGCCACGTAGTGATAGCTGAACGCTGTCTCTGTTGTTTGTGGTGGTAAACGATGCCAGTTCGTTTGTTGGTGCGGGGATGGGTTGCACCAAGGTGGTCTTTAAGACGTTCTTACCCGTGAATGCGGGGTAGGCAGGGTGTGATATTTCGCAATACACTTTGCCTTTGGTTAGGGTCTTAAACCTGGTAGAGCCCTTGTCGTCCAGGTAGTCGGTTCCCAGCACGTAGGGTTGTCCGCCTTCGGTTTTCCAAACGAAGTTGGTGGTTTTGTTGTTGATGGTTACGTATTGCTCGGTGAGGTCGATACCGGGCGATGTGGTGGCAATCACCACTTCGCGTTGCGGAGCGTACGTAAAGTGAGCCTCGTCTAGACCAAATCTGTTGGGCATGTTGGCCAGTGTGAAGTGGTTGTTGCTGATGTCGAGTTTGGCAACTGGTGCTAGGGGGATAATGCCCAGCAAGGTAAGCTCGTTGTTAGAAACGTTTAGTTCTTTGAGCTGTTCGCTGTGGTCGAGAATCATTCTTGTAAGCTTGTTGTACGAGAGGTTTCCTCTTACCAGTGCATCGGCACGTCGCAAGTCGAGGTTGGCCAGGTTGTTGTGGCTTAGGTCTAAGTCGGTAATGGTGAAGTAATCGTCTACCGTGATTGTTTCAAGCTGGTTATGGCTGAGGTTCACGTTGGTGAGCAGACTCTTGTATTGCGACTTAGACTTGCCTTTCAGCGAGATGGTTTTGAGTTGGTTGTGCGACAAGTCGAGCTTTTCGAGCTGGTTGTTGCGTCCCAAGTCGATGGTGGTAAGCCCCGTATTTACGAGCGACAGCACGCGCAGGTCTGTTAGTTCGGTAACATCTATGCTTGTGATGTTCAGGTCTTTCACTTCAAGTGCCGTCACATAGTTGTCTTGCGGTACGGTCACCACGATGTTTCCGTTGCCTGCTCGCTGACCGGTGATGTTGGCGGCAGTGGGCTTCTCGGCGGTGATGTTTACTTCTTTCAGTTGTCCGTTGCCGAAGTCTACCTTAACTTTTACGGGTTTCTGTGGCGTTGCGCCCTTCATTCCCACGGTTAGGTTGATGGTTTGTCCAGCCGTTGCGGTGGTGGCAAAGTCTATTGCTCTTACGTCCTTACCAAATTCGCTATCGTCTTTAACGGTGAAAGGTTCGGTAAATAGGGGATATTCGTTGAAAATGGTGTTGGTGAAGATAAGCACCACCTTGCCGTCTACGGGCCTAAGCAGCGTTACCTTTCCGTTATCGTAGTAGTAATAGCTAGCATCTAGCTCGGTACGTTTGGCCAGTGTGTCTTTATCCAGCTTGTAGAGTTTGCCCAATGTGGTTGTTCCTTCGCGCAAAACTTGTTTAGAGAAGTCGAGCACGGTGCCCACCTTGTAGGTGTCGTCCAGCACCAGGTCGCGTTGGTCGTAGTAATACTCGCGCCAGGTGTTCTTTGGTTTGGGCAGCGAGGCGAAGGTCATCAGGTTTTTGCGTATGTTGAAGATGTACAAGTCGGGGCATTTGCTCACGTCTATGGAAGTGAGTTTGTTGTGGTTTGCTCCTAATGTAACCAACTTAGGCACCTTGCTCAGGTTAAGCGAACGCAGGTTGTTGCCTGCACAATAGAAGTGGCGCAGGTCTGGACAGTGGGTGAGGTCGATGTCATCGAACTTCACATCGGTGTTAATCGTACCCGAAGCATGCTCTATGTAGAGTTCGTTCAGCTTGGAGTTTTTGCTGATGTCTAGTCTGTTTACTCGCGTGTCGCTAACGTTCAGCACATTCAGGTTGGCGTTGTGCGAAACGTCGATGGTGCTGATGTCGGTCATGTCGAGGCTCAATCGGCGCAGCGTGGTGCAGCCCTTGGTGTCTACCTCTGTGATGGTGCGGCAGTGGTAGGCGTCGAAAGAAACCAGCTTGGGAAAGTTCTTTAACTCGAACTTAGACTGTACGTATGCGCATTGTGCAATTTCCAGTTCCAAAAGTTCGGGCATGTTGCCCAGCCTAAGCGGCGTTTGTGCCGAGAAGGGGTTGTCGCGCAGGTAGAGGAACTGCAACGATTTGAGGTTGGAAAGGTCTATCTGCTTAATGGAGTTGTAGGCCAATCGCAGGTAAGAAAGTTTCAAATCCTTATGAAAGGTAATTTGGTCTATCTTACAACCTGTAGCGTTGAAGAAGTCGATCTTGTTCGGGTCGCCGTAAATCTTTACGATGCCGTCCCTGGTAACCGTTCCCGAATAGTCTGTACCTGTGGGCACTTCTGCGCCTTGTTTCAGCTTGGCAACGCCAACAGACAGTTCTTCGCGTCCGTTACCGCAGTCTATTTCCACGTATTCGTTGCCTTGTGTGCTACCAAGCGAGAAGGTTACGATAGGCGATTCGCCTTTATTTTCCTCATACACGGTGGTATGGAATGTGATGATGGGTTGCTGATCTTTGTTCTGTGCGAACGCCGGCAGGCCCACCACTGCCATCAATGCCAACAGCAAAGATGCAAGTAAGTTTTGTTTGTAATTCATACGCTGCTAGTAAATAATAATTTTTTTCGCTGATTTTCCGTTCACTTGGATAAGGTAAACGCCTTTGCTCCATGCGCTGGCGTCTATGGTTGTTTCGTCTCCCACGGCCGATTGGGTGTGTGCAAGCTGACCTGCCATGGTGTAAACGCGCACTTCCAATTGCTTCTCGCCAGCCCTGAACACGTTAAAGCGCCTTGGTCCGGCTGGGGTGATGATGGTTTTGTTGTCGGCTTCGGCGGTGTTGATGCCTGTTGAGCCGGCCTTGCGGCGTAGCACTTCTTTCAGTCCGGCGTAGGCATCGAACTTTCCTGCGCCCCATTGTACGGGGTCTCCTTCTTTCACATCATTGTCTACAACAGCCGTTTTGCGGATGATGTCGGCAACGTCTGCGGCTTTAAGCGTTGGATCGGCTTCGAGCCAAAGGGCGATAGAGCCAGCCACAACAGGTGTTGCCATCGATGTGCCCAGGGTTTGGTGCCAGTAATAATTCTTGCCGTTAACGGTGTGCTTGGCTTGCAAGCCGACATCAGAGTAGCCGTTTTTGGGGTCATCAACGGTGTAGGTGTTAACCGATGAAATGACCACTGCACCGGGAGCGCAAACTAATGGCAGGTTGCGACCGTCGAGTAATGTGCCGAACGACGAGAAGCGCGAACTCTTACCTTTGGGAAATTCGTTCTTGTTGTAGCCATACACAAATCCGTCCATAGCTGCCCAGTGGTCGCGAACGTTATAGCTTCCCACGGTAATCATACCCGCTGCACAGGCCATGTCGTTGATGGTGCCGTTGCGCGAACCCTTCGTCCAAATTCCACTTCCATTGGGGTCGTTGTAAGCGCCGTCGTAGTCGTCGAAGTAAACAAACTGTGCATCGCCGTACAGGTCTACGCGTTTGCCGTCCTTCCCTTCTACAAGTATGCCTAGTTTGTATTTACCCGTTTTGTTGGTTGTTTGGTTGTCGCTGGTTAGGAAGCGGGCGATGGCGTAGTAGCGACCCGTTTCAGGGTCTTTTGTTCCGCCCACCATTACGTATCCTTCAAAGGCTTGGTTGAAGACCGAATTGCTGGTTATTGCTCCTTCTTCGGCATATTCGCCGCCAGACGAATACATGGTTAGCTTACCGTTGGGACTGGGTTCTACGGTGATGCGTGTGGCAATACGGCCGCGTTCCTCGTTGAACACAACCACTTGCATTTTAAACTCGGTGGCATCCGAGCTGTAAGCGTACACCTGCCCATTGCGAAGGTTGTAGTAATCTTTCTTTCCTACGGTTTGTTTTCCTGCTGCCATCGGGCGAATGAAGGTTTGCAGCATGTTGTCGGTTTGGGTGAAAGTCTTGTTCAGTGCCACGGGATAGTCGGCCTCGTTGCCTGCTGCCACGCAGATGATGGCACTGTCTGTGCAGCTGGCTAAGAAGCGGTTCATCACGCTAGTGCTGTCGTGCGAACCCAGGTTGCTGCCTAACGAGAGGTTGATGACGCATGGCTTGGCCTGCGGCCCTGATAGGCGGGCGTATTGATAAACGTCGTCTATGCCCAGCGCGATGAACATGTCGCGCAGGTCTCCGCACGAAGCCACCAACTCCGATTCTGTTGCAATTCCGTAGTAGGGGTTGTCTATCTCGACGTTTTTCGATGTCTTATTGTCCTTGGTAACGGCAACGGTGGCCTTTCCCTTATACCCTCCGGCCATTATTCCGGTGGTGTGGGTGCCATGAAACTGCCCTCTGTTGTCGGTTTCAAGGTCTTCAATGGCAAACACGTTGTCCATTGATTTCCTGTGTTTGGCTATTTCGGGCAACTGTGCCTTGGGGAAATAGCTCTCCCAGATGTACCCGTCTTTACCTGCACTGCTGGTGTACAGCCTGCTTAGGTAACCATATCGTGTGCTTCCGTCGGGTTTCATGAAGTTGATGTTGTTGGGGTCGATGCCTCCGTCTACGATGCCCGTAACCACCCCTTTGCCCGTATAGGCTTGTGGCAGGCCAACGCCTTGGTGTATTTTGTTTACGCCAACGGCCTCTCTAACGCGGTCCATTTTCTGTGCAACAGGCCGCGACAGTTGTATTCTGCGTACGCATTTCAGTTCGGCGATGCGTTCAACGCCATTTAGCGGCATGCTAACGATGGCGATGTTGCCTTTTACCCGCAATACGCTCACATCGTTTTTGGCAAGAGTTCCAAGAGCCTCCTTCCCGTCAAACTCAATCATGCCAATCGTTCGTTGGGGGTTAGCGTTGCCCTTACCGATGCTTCTGGTTTGTGGGTTGTAACGTGGAATTTTAAAATTAAGCTCTTCTTTCAACGTAACTTGGCTTTGCAAGTCGATTTTCGACTGTGCATAGCCTCCCAATAGGAGGCCAGCACAAATGGTGGTGAGAAATGTTCGCTTCATTACTTGTTGATAAAAATTTTCTTTCCGTTAATGATATATAGCCCTTTTGGAAGGTTCTTTTGTTCATCAACACGCGTTCCATCGAGTCGGTAAACCACGCGTTTGTTGGTCTTGTTAGCGGCGGCGGGGTTGGCAATGCCGTTGGTGGAAATCCCGTTGAACCATATTTCAAGGCGGTCGCCGTTAGCAAATTCAAGTTCGTAGGTGTGTCCTCCTCCGCCCGTTGCTTCAACTTCTTTTCCGTTGAGCCGTACTTTAAGTTTGCTCAGGTCGGTTCCGTCGAAGGCCAGCGTGAAGGGATTGTCGTCTTCACCGAATTTGATGGTGTTCTCTCCGTTGTTCAGTTGCACTTCCGTTCGGTCTTGTCGGTTGAAGTAGAAGAAACGGTCGGCCAGTTGTTTGCTGTCTACAAACACCGTAGCTGTTTTGTCGCGCTTGGGTGCCGAAGTCTCAACGCCGATGTTCATTCCATTTTTCAGCGTTATTTCGTACACGCCGTCGATGTTGTTCGTATATTGTTTGCCGTTCAGTCTCAGCACTTTAATCTTGCATCCGTCCTTTGCCCTCACCTTAACCACGCAGTTCGTTTCGGGCAGTTCGATGGTGTTCATGCCGTCTTGTAAGGCAATGTGGTTTTGGTTATAGTCCCATCCTTGGTATAAGATGATGTTTTCGGCATGGTCTACATAGAACATGGCCTTCACCTTTCCAAGCTTATGTGCGGCTATGTCGATGTTCATGTCGTCGGTAATCGTGAGGTTCAGGCTGCCGTATATGGTGTTTGGCGTTCCGTTCACCTTCACCGCATCGATGGCATGGGTGGTGGTGTTGAACGTGATGGTGAGCCTTGAACCGGCCTTTACCGAGAAATTGGGGTCGGTGTAGTTAGTTACGGGCTTTCCGTCTACGGTAACACTACTTACAACACCCTTGGCTTCTTCGGTGTTGAATGCGAATTTAACGCGGCAGTCTTTGTCGGGATAGTTTGCGGTGATGTCTATCAGTCCGCCGTCTTTGGGCTTAACGGTGTAGGATGTGTTGCCTTTGGGTAGTTGCAATCCGTCTACCACGATGCTGTAAAGCGGTGCGGCCGTGTATGATACTGTGCTGATGACAATTTCTTTCTCCACGTCGGGAATCCAATGAATGGTGTTGTCGCCATTTTTTAGCGTCACCTCCGTAAATGTTCCAGAGCGTTGCATCTTCACTTTTGCCGCATTGTCTACCTTAACGGTGCACGAAGCTGTGCGTAATTTGGCGAAGGTGTTGGTGGTGATGTTGATGGTACCCCCATTGTCATCGGGCAGGTTGACGTAGACATAGCAGCTGGTCATGCTGTAAATGTTCTGTTTTGTGTCTCCCTTGGCGGTTTTCTTTACCACGTCTACCAGGCAGTTCCCGTCTGTTGCCCTCACTTCAAACGAGCCGCTTGCGGTAATCGGGATGTTGTTTTCTCCGTTAACAAGGTTGTTTATCGCAACGCCGTTAACCTTAATACTCACTCGGCTGGCATCATCAACGTTTATCTTGATGTTGCTGTCGGCATAAGCGGCCGACGAAACCATAACTAAAATTGTTCCTAAAAGAAACGAGTAGAACTTCTTCATAGGCTCATAACATAAAAAATGCAGCGATTGTTGTTGTTTGGTTGATACGAAATTTCCAATGGTTAGGCGGTTGGTGCGCCCAACTCTGTCTGTGTTACAGGCCATTCGTGGTGGGTTGAGCTGCTTCAATCTACCATAATCGTTCCTAACACGGCGGTAAAGTTAGTGAATAATGTGTAGAAAACCTCTTTAAGGCTGAACTTTTTTGCAATTTTGTTGCTGATATTGTCTTTTCTGTATGATATTTGTTTGAAAAGTGTACGTAATGTTACATTCCAGCGTTTTTTATTCGTTTTAAGGGGTGAAGAAAGCGTATTGTTGACGTTTAGCTATCTTTTTGTTTCTTTTTGCGATTGATTGAGGTGGATATTTGTGTTTTTGTAAGCGTAAGAATGATATGCCCTTTCACTTTGGTAGTTTGGTAAGACGCAAGCAAAGCGTGGGTGCTGTCTTGGAATTTAATGGTGCTATAAGTGGAAGAGGGGGGATTATAGTCAACCGACATTAAAAAGATGAGGTGTTATCTAGCCGTATGAAGGGCAGGTCGGTGATGGTGGTCTTCATGCGGTGGTTCTTTGTGTGGTCAAACGCTACGCGGTAGTTGGGAGCGTGAAATCTTGTTCTGTGCCAATCATTATCGGCCGCTTGCTTTGCCTATGAGTGGAACGCGCGTTTCAAGCCCAATTTGGTTTGATTATAAAATGGTGTCGTTGAGTTCAGGTTTTCTTCTGTTTTTCTGATGAGTAGGTTAACCTATGGTGGGGCTGCAGCCCCTTGGAAGTGGGGTGGGGGACAAAGAGATGTGTTGGTTTCTTTGTATAATAAGTTGGGCGTAGGCGGGCTGTTGCCAACAAGTTGCAGGCCATGCGTGGGCGTTGTGCGGCTTTTGGCGGGGCTACCGGTTGTTAGTTGTGATGTTGCGGGTCCCTTGCGGTGTGCGTCCCTGCCCCTTGTGGCGGTTAACAAGTCCCCGTTGCGTGTGTGCAACGCCACTTGCGATGTGGCTACAACGCCGTTTGTACGATGTTTGTAGCCGCCATGTTGCAGGTAGTGTTTTAAGCGCAAATGCTAGCAATACCAATAAAAGGGGTGGCCAAGTGCCTGACCGTCGGCCTGTCGCTTGCTTTATTCAGCTTTCTCGTCCTTTCTAAATGGCAGGCAGCTTTTCCATTTCGAGGGTTCGCCTTTGCTCTCGGCCTTCTTTGCCTCCACATATTTAAGAAACTCGTAAAGCCCTTGGCGAACGGAGCGCAGGCCGAATTCTTCGGTGTGGATGTCTTCGGGAGCGAGCCAGAAACACTCGGCGGCATCGTCCATGGCTTGCAGTTGGCTCTCGTCTTCCACCTCGCAACGGAAAAACAGGTCGAGCGTATGCACGTCGAATCCAGCGTAGCGGTAAACGTTTGGTTGGCTAAACAGGTATTGGCAATTGGTAACGGTGAGCCCCGTTTCTTCTTTCACCTCGCGGCGTACGCCTTCTTCGGCCGTCTCGCTGATGTCCGAAAAACCGCCGGGCAGGTCGAGTGTGCCTTTCCCCGGGTCTTCTTTGCGGCGTTCAACAAGTAGTTCGCCTTTGGCATTAACGATGAAAGCCACGTTGGCACTGCTGGGATTGAGAAAATATTCGAAACCGCAACTCTTGCAAACCTTGCTCTTTTCCGTGTTCTCTTCAAAGCGCGAGCTGCCGCAGCAGGGGCAATATCTAAACTTCTCTAATGGGTGCATATCCTAAAAGCGTTTTGTTATTCGTTTGCAATATTACGAAAAAGTTGTGAATTTGGCAAGCCTTCGTGTGTTTTTTTGTTTTCTCTTGGGCACTGAAATGTTCGTCCCGAAAAGGCATTTCCAACTTTTATTGATGCCGTGTTTACCTTTAATGGGTCTAAATTTGTGCTGCCAACACAAGACGAGCACTCCTCTTTATATACATAGCGTGGGGACAAGGCTACTCGCGGGTAGGCAAGCTCGCGATAGCCCAACAACTCACGCAGGCATCAACTCGTCAATTCACATGCTCAAGAACTCATCAGCTTATAGCCTCATCAACTTGCAAATGCGCCAACTGGCTAGTTCATCACCTCAAAAACGCAAGAACTCATCAACGCACAAACGCACAACTTCCGCAAAAGCAAACTCAAAAACTTATCAATTCGTCTGTTCACCAACGCACAAACTCACAAACCCCAGAATAAACAAAACTCAAAAACTCATCAACTCGTCTGCTCCTCATCTCAAAATCTCATTATCTCAAAGTCTTAAAGCAATTATTTTTATTTTACAAATACCTTCTGATTTCCATGTCGTTCTAGCGTAAACTTTAGCTATAAAGTGGCTAAAACGACACTATTTTCATTCCTTTCACGCCCCTTATCTTGTCTACTTTTAAGAAAACAGCTGCGTTTTGCACCTTTTTGCCTTTCTAGTTTGGTCGCCACCTCGTATTTTTTCAAGCCCATTTTCCTGC
>ERZ772921.1715-NODE-1715-length-12369-cov-5.973120_pt1 | contig 12369 bp, 9 predicted proteins | sample MGYA00512117_ERZ772921 | MGnify/ENA primary metagenome ERZ772921 (study PRJEB29015, sample SAMEA2737944) | human oral metagenome | biome: human oral; feature: human-associated habitat; material: dental | place: China | collected 2150 ... | reverse complement strand
TAGATGGACAAGTTGTGTATTTAATAAGAGATGGAAAAATGCTGACAGAAAATTTTGCACAAGCCACACTTTCAATTCCTGATTTTTATACAAAATTGAGAACAAAAGGTGTTACACAAATATCGGATATAGAAGAAGCTTTTATGGAATCGAACGGACAACTTATTGTTATAAAAAAAGGTGAAGGCGGTTATTCAAATTTATTGGTTTCCGAAGGGAACATACAAGAGGATAACTTGAAACATATCGGAAAAGATGATGATTGGTTGAAGGAAGAATTGGAAAAATATAATATTACTGATTTAAGTGAACTTTTTATTGTTGAATATAGTGGTGATGGAAAACTTTTTATTGTGAAGAAATAGAAAAATTTTAAGAGAGAAAAATACTCAAATGGCGATATGATTTGCTATCTGAGTATTTTTTATTTTGTGAATGTGATTAATCAATTATATTCATATTTTTTTAATTTTAATATGAATTGTTTATCATAATCATCTAATTGAATGTCATCTTGATTACTAATTTCAGGTGTATACCAAGATTTATTATTGAAGAATGAAGATAATTCTTCATCTTTAAAAATGTATCCTTTTTCTGCATATATCATATTTCGTAAAATACGTAATTCTTTTTTGTTGTATTTATTGAATGCTGATTCATTTTCATTATCCATGACTTCATATTTTAGGTTATTTAAATCTTCTAGATCTAATTCATTTTCTGAATTTGTATTTTCTGTTGTTTTTTCAGATGAAGAAGTTTCATCAGAATAATTGTAATTAGACTCTGTGTCATTATTTTCATTAGTTTTTATATTAGTGCTATTGGTATTATTTGTGGTAGTAGATTTTATTAAACCTATTTTTGTAAGAATAAATTCTTTAATATAATTTTTATTAAATACAGGAATGTTAGTTTTTCCTGCAAAAGCAGAAAATGTACTTGTTGTATAGGCACTAGTATTATAAAAATAGGTTTCTTGGATAATATTCTCGTTAGGATAGTATACAAAAGTTCCTCCTTTTTTAGGAAAAAATCCTCCAAAATTACTTGCAGAATATTCATTATTTACAATACTAAATGAATTGCCGTTTAATTTAATAGTTCCATTTATATTACCATTGGAATTAATAATTAAATTTAATTCTGTATTTTTAGTAATATTTGTTAGATTGGTGAGAATACCATTTCTGTAGTTAGATTTATAAGTATGATGATTATTTCCCTGATCCTGATAATCAAAGTGTTCTATAGATTGTATATTATTTTCTTCCATTATTGCTTCTAATTTTTGAGTGCCATCTATAATAGAAACTTTTCCATTTAGCGTACCATTTTTAACTTCTATATAACCTTGTAATGGTGATTGCAATTCAATTTTTCCTGAAAATATATTATTTCCATACATGATAAGTTCATTTTGATAACTTAAATTAGGATCTAAGTTAGAAATAGTTCTAGTAAATACGTTTTTCAAATTGTTTTGACAAGATATTACTGTTAAAAAAAACAATATTAAATTAAATATTTTTTTCATAAAAAGCTCCTATATTTGTAATAAAGATTTTAAGATAAATAATTAAATATTATTAAATTATTATTATTTATTAAACTTTTTAGTCTTCTTCATAGTAATTAATATTTAAAAAATCCATTATTGAAAATGTCTTGTTATTAGATTCTAAAGTTATTTCAGCAGGAAAAACATTAACATAATCTCCATTTTTATATGCTTTAATTCTTACTGTAGCCTCTTTATATGAAACTTTTATCATTTTTGCATTATTACCTAAATCACCTTCTACTACCCAATTTGCCTCTGAACTTATTGTCTTATAGTTATCATTAGGATATGCTGCTCTTAGTAAGGCAGTACTAATTTCTGAAATTGTGTTGCAATTATAATAATTAACTGTAATTGTACTGTTTGTTTTAATTTGTTTTACAGTGTTTATATAATTATCGTCATCACATGAAAATAATGAAAGAAATAAAACAATTAATAAAACTATTTTTAATTTTTTCATAAAAATCTCCTTAAATAAATTTTATATTATATTTTTTATTTAAAATTTCTTGTACAAGTACTGCGTTAATTAAATTAACTGTATCACATTTTGTCGATGTTGAAGCAAATTGCCATTGTGGTTCAAAACTTTGTCTAGCTTGTCTTATATCAGCTTGACCATTAGTTACATAGGCTTTTTTTCTTGTAGTTACATTAACAACATCCCCATACTGCAAAGGAATAATTGTATCAGTAACTCCTCCAAAAAGTTTAGCTTTCATAAAGTTTAGATTATTATTCTTAATTTGTTCAAATAAATATGGAGAATTAATAACTTGTTCTAAATCATTGTTATATTTTTCAAATACATAATTTCTAAATTGTTCTTTTATAATGTTAAATACATTAATAAAATCCTTTTCCAACAGTTCATCATCAAAGTTAATTTCTTTATAGTCAGAATATATTTTATTCATTTCATTATTTGAATATTCAAAAAAAGGTTTATTTAAATATAGAATTTTTACTTTTTGTCCTATATCGCCTTTTATAGCTAAGATTCTTTCAAAATTAATATTTTGTAAATTCTTACCTTCCGAAATAATAAAACCAGTTGTATAAACAATTACTTTACTTTTTTTGTTAAACAAATAAATACTATAAGCTAACATTAATATCCCAATAAGAGAATAAAATCCTCCTCCAAACAAGGCGATAACTCCAAATACAGCAAATGTCCAAGCACCTTTTGATTTAATGCCACTTTTTTCAAATTTAAAAACTTCTCTTTCTTGCATAATATTTTCCTCCTAAAATTTTTATTATTTACTTATTTATTAAATTTAAACTTTAATTAAAAAAGTTTTGATTTATCCTCCTTTCTTGACAAAATATGACTACATTAAGATTAAAAATATACAAATTATTTATCTAAGTATATTCAATAGAGCATAAACTTGATAAATATTGAGTAAATTCTTAATTTTAACTTTTGCATTAAAAAATTTATGCATAGAGTTATTACATATCAATATTTAAAAAAAACAGTATTTTATTTAAATTTATATAAAAAAATAAATAGTGCTAAATTTAATATAGTATAACTCATTTATAAGTATACCACCGTTTTTTTTTTTTTTTACTTATATAAAGATTAATTTATAGTTAATTTAATAGTTTTAAACATATTGATACTAAAAATTTTTATAATATAACAATTTTTAATTTGATTATATAAATTTTGGATATACTTAAATATTAGCCTGGTATTAAAAATTTAGATAAAAAAAACAATTAGATGTGATATAACATTGTTATAATAGTAAAAATTAAATATGGTAATAAAAATGACAAATTCCAAATTCAAGTTTTTTTTAAAAAATTTAGAATAAAAAAAGTTTTACTATTTTTTTTGATATATTTTTTGGTTGTGCTTGATTATGCAATATACCCTTTAAAAAAATTCAAAAAAAGTATTGACAAAAAAATTAAATAATGGTATAGTATATTTGTTAGCAGTCAATAATAAAGAGTGCTAACAAAATTGAAGATTTATGAAAGTTAAAAATGAGAAAAAAGGTGATAGATATGGAACAGAACTTTACACAAAAAAGTATTGAGGCTATTTCAGAGGCTAATAACTTTGCGATTAGATACAAACATTCTGATATAAAAGTGGAACATTTATTGTTGGCACTTGTGGGGCAAATGGATGGACTGATTCCTAATGTATTGAAAAAGATGGGAATTGATACTACTGATATGATTAAGAAAATTGAAGGGAAGTTAGAAAGTTTTCCAAAAATTGAAGGTGGGAACAGTGAACCACGACCGAACGGAGAAATGAATAGGGTTCTTGTGGGAGCTGGAGATTTTGCTAAAAAAATGGGGGATAGTTATATCAGTACAGAACATCTATTTTTAGCAAGTTATGATAATAATAATTTTCTGAAAGAATATGGGATAAATAAGAAACAGTTTGAAACTGTGCTTGAAAGTGTAAGAGGAGGTAGAAAAATTATGACAGATAATCCAGAAAGTACATACGAAGCATTAGATAAATTTGGAAAAGATCTGGTTGAACTGGCTCGAAAAGGTAAACTTGATCCAATTATTGGAAGAGATAATGAAATCCGACGGGCTATACAGATTTTATCAAGAAGAAATAAAAATAATCCGATTTTGATTGGAGAGCCAGGAGTTGGGAAAACAGCCATTGCAGAAGGAATTGCACAAAGAATATTAAAAGGCGATGTGCCTGAAAACTTGAAGGACAAGACGATTTTCTCGCTTGATATGGGTGCTTTGGTTGCAGGAGCGAAATATCGTGGGGAATTTGAGGAAAGATTAAAAGCGGTATTGGAAGAAATTGAAAAAAGTGAAGGAAGAATAATACTTTTCATTGATGAAGTTCATAACATTGTGGGAGCGGGAAAAACAGAAGGGTCTATGGACGCTGGAAACCTTTTGAAGCCAATGCTTGCACGTGGGGAAATAAAGGTTATTGGGGCTACTACGATTGATGAGTATAGAAAATATATTGAAAAGGATGCGGCGCTTGAGCGTAGATTTCAGCCTGTAATGGTAGATGAGCCGACTGTGGAAGATACAATTTCAATTTTACGTGGATTGAAGGAAAAATTTGAAATTTTCCATGGAATCAGAATTACGGATAATGCTATAGTTACTGCGGCTACAATGAGTGACAGATATATAAACGACAGATTTTTACCAGATAAAGCGATAGACTTGATTGATGAGGCTGCTGCAAAAGTTAAGACTGAAATTAATTCAATGCCTACAGAACTTGATGAAGTGACAAGACGTGTTATGCAGCTTGAAATTGAAAAAGTGGCACTTGAGAAGGAAAAAGATCAGGCTTCTAAAGATAGACTTGTTACATTGGAAAAAGAATTGGCAGAACTTAACGAGAAAAAAGCCGCATTTAAGGCACAATGGGAAAGTGAAAAGCAGGAAGTTGAAAAAATTCAAAATATTAATACAGAAATTGAAAAAGTTAAACTTCAAATTGCTGATGCACAAAGAAAAAATGACTATAACAAACTGGCTGAACTGCAATACGGTAAATTGCCAGCACTGGAAAAACAAAGGGCAGATGAAGAAGAAAAAGCCAAAAATCAAAATCCAGATGCAAATAAATTATTAAAACAGGAAATTGACAGTGAAGAAATAGCAGAAATTGTTGGAAAATGGACTGGAATACCAGTTTCAAAATTGTTACAGGGAGAACGTGAAAAAATCTTACATCTTGCAGAACAAATGATGAAAAGAGTAATCGGACAAGATGAAGCAATCACAACAATAAGTGACACAATAATTCGTTCACGTGCTGGATTAAAAGATCCAAACCGTCCAATTGGTTCATTCATTTTCTTAGGACCAACAGGTGTTGGTAAGACTTATTTGACAAAAACTCTTGCATTTAACCTGTTTGACGATGAAAGCAATATTATTAGAATTGATATGAGTGAATACATGGATAAATTCAGCACCACAAGATTAATCGGAGCGCCTCCAGGGTATGTAGGATATGAAGAAGGTGGTCAGTTGACAGAAGCAGTAAGAAGAAAACCTTATTCAGTAATCCTGTTTGACGAAATTGAAAAGGCTCATCCAGATGTATTTAATATTCTGTTGCAACTACTTGATGATGGAAGGCTTACAGATGGAAAAGGAAAAGTTGTAGACTTTAAGAATACAATTATCATTATGACTTCAAATATTGGAAGTGAAATTATATTGGAAGATCCGCAAGTTTCAGAGCCAACAAAAGAAGCTGTATTAAATGAAATGAAACATAGATTTAAGCCAGAATTCTTGAACAGAATTGACGATATTATAGTATTTAAGGCATTAGGAAAAGAAAGCGTGAAAAGTATTATTTCACTTATCCTTGAAGAAATAAACGATAAATTAAAGGAACAATATATAAAAATTGAATTTACAGACAAAGCTCTAGACTACATCGTAAACGAGGCTTATGACCCAGCTTACGGAGCAAGACCTCTAAAACGTTTTGTTCAAAAAGATATAGAAACTAACTTATCAAAAATGATTTTGAGCAACGAAGTACCTGAAAATAGTACAGTTGTACTTGATAGTGATGGGGAAAAATTGATTTACAATGTAAAAAAGTAGATTGAGGATTAAATAAGATTTTGAAAGAAATATTTAAAAGATATTTTTTGAAGAGATGTTTTTTTGGGAAATATAGAAGTATCAGAAATGGTGCTTCTTTTTCTTTTTTATAGAAAATTAACTAAATATTATTTATATTTTCTAAATAGATTTATGTCAGATATTCAAACGAGAAGAAAAAATTTATTAAAAGTAAATTGTTGTATAATTTTTTATCAGGGACGTTAATAACTTGATAGGCTTAAAAAAATAGGGTAAAAAATTTGGAAAAAGCAATAAAATATGGTAAAATATAGTAAATTTGAGAGATTTTCTCTAATTTTTAATTTACTTAATTTTTAAAAGTTTGAGATTAAAGAAGTTTGGAAATAGATAATATAATAAAAAAAACGCAAATAGATAATAAAAATCTGATGATATGAAAGGTGGCTTGAAATATGGATTTTACTAAAGTTAGAGAAGATGAGGAAAAATCAATTTTGGAGAAAAAAGAAATTGTTGAAAAAGATTTTTGGCGACAAAAATATCATATTCAAGGAATTGTGGGGTTAATCAACGATCCAAACGGATTTTCACAGTTTAAAGGAAAATATCATATGTTTTATCAATGGAATCCATTGGGAACTAATCATAAAAATAAAACTTGGGCTCATAGTGTAAGTGATGACTTATTACATTGGAAAAGGCTGAAAACGGCTTTGCGTCCTGATACATGGTATTCTAAGGATGGAGCTTATTCTGGAAGTGCGATTGTGGATGACGACAAACTTTATTTATTTTATACAGGAAATGTGAAAGATTCTGATGGGAATAGGGAATCTTACCAATGCCTAGCAGTTTCAAGCGACGGAGAAAATTTTGAGAGATGGGAGCCAAGCATTGTAAATCAGCCAGATGGATATACACGGCACATAAGAGATCCAAAAATTTGGAAAAAAGACGGGAAATTTTATGCTGTAATTGGTATTCAAAGTGAAAATTTGGAAGGGAAGGCAGTTCTTTACAGTTCAGAAAATATAAAAGACTGGAAATTTGAAGGGGAGATTGCAGGAGCAAATCACGGAAAAATTAAAGACTTTGGATTTATGTGGGAATGCCCTGACTATTTTCAGCTAAAAGATGAAAAAACTGGAGAAATCAGGGATTTATTGGTATTTTCTCCGCAAGGATTGGAGCCAGAAGGAGATTTATACAATAACAAATATCAGACAGGATATCTATTTGGAAAATTAGATTACGAAAAAACTGAATTTGAAATTTTATCAGACTTTGTGGAAATTGACAGAGGACACGACTTTTATGCGCCACAGTCAATGGAAGACGACAAAGGAAGAAGGCTTATTGTGGGTTGGATGGGAATTCCAGAAGAAGAAGACTTTCCAACTGTAAAAAATGAATGGCTTCACTGCCTAACATTGCCAAGAGAACTTAAAGTAATAGATGGAAAACTTTATCAGCTGCCAATAAATGAAATGGAAAGTATCCGCGGAGAAAAAATTGAATTTAGTAAAAAAGTGGCTGGAGAGGTAAAAGTTGGAACAGGAACTACTTATGAATTAAAAGCTAAATTTACAAATATTAATTCTGATTGTGGATTAAAATTGAGAACTGGTAAAAATAGTGAAACAGTTTTAAAATTTGACTACAATGACAAAAAATTTGTATTAGACAGAACAAAAGGAGAACAGCCTGATAAAAGATTAAGAAAAGTCTATTTAGGAGATATTTCAGAGCTGGAACTTACTGTGTTTGTAGATAACTCTTCTGTAGAAGTGTTTATTAATGGTGGTTCAGAAGTATTTTCATCAAGAATCTTCCCAGAAAAAGATGCAGATGGAATAAGTGTATTTGCAGATAAGGATGTAAATGTGGAAATAGAAAAATGGGAATGGAAATAAAGTTTTTTTTAATAAGAGAGGAAGAAATTGATAAAGAAAAAAAATATAAAATTAGACATAGTAAATTTACTGGATGAAATTCAGAACGGAAAATACAGTAATATCCAGTTAAATTACTATTTTTCTAAAAATAATTATACAAAAAAAGAAAAAATGTTTATTACAAATGTAATAAATGTTGTGATAAAAAATTTGATTTATATTGACTATCTGACTGGGAAAAGTGTTAGGAATGTGAAAAAGAGAAAGATAAAACAGCTTTTGAGAATTTCAGTTGCACAATTGTTTTTCATGGAATCAGATAATGCGGGAGTTATTTTTGAGGCTGGGGAGATTACAAAAATTTTGAATGTACATCAAGTTGGATTTGTGAATGCGACTTTGCAGAAGATTTTGAAAAATAAAGAAAAATTTGATGAGGAAATTCCGAAAGATAACAGGGAAAGTATTGTTTTGTCGTATCCGCAATGGTTTGTGAATAAGATGAAAATTGATTATCCTGATGATTATTTGGAAATGCTTAAATCTTATAAAAAAAGAAGTTATTTGTCAGTTAGATTTGATAAAAATAAAATTACGAGTGAGAAATTTGAGGAATTGCTGAAAAATATTAAGACAGATGTCTTATTTTCTGTTGGGGAAGTTTATTATTTATCAAATGCGAATATTTTTGATACGGAAATTTATAAGAATGGGGATGTTGTGATTCAAGATGCTTCGTCTTATCTGGCTGTGAGAAATTTAGGCGTGAAAGATGGAGAAACTGTGCTTGATGCTTGCTCTGCTCCTGGTGGAAAATCCCTTGCGATTTTACAGTTGTTTAATCCCAAAAAGCTAATTTCTACTGATATTCATGAACATAAAGTAAAGATATTGAATGAACTTAAAAATAAATATGGATACAGCAATTTTGAAGTGAAATTAAATGATGCTGCACAAATTGAAAATTTGAATACAAAATTTGATAAAATATTACTGGATATGCCGTGCAGCGGGCTTGGAGTTCTTCGTAAAAAACCTGAGAAAATATATGAACTGACTGCAAATGATATAAAAAGTTTGAAGAAACTTCAAAAAAAGATATTTGAAAGTGCATATAATTGTTTGAAAAATGGTGGGGAAATGATTTATAGCACTTGTACGTTTTCTAAAAATGAGAATACAAATAATATTCAGTATTTCTTGGAAAAATATGAGGATTTGGAAATTTTGGAAGTGGAAATTCCTGAAAATATTAAGACTGTGAGAGATGAATTTGGAGGAGTATACATTTCGTATAAAAATGGATATTTGGATGGTTTTTATATTGCAAAATTAAGAAAAAAATGAAAAAGATTTTAGTATATTTTATGAAATTAGAAATAATAACCAAACTTAATATTTTAAAGTAAATTTATAAAAGAAAAATTAATAAATTTGAAAACAAATTATTCTATAAAAGCACAAAAAAATAATTGAAAGGACAATTTAGAATGCGATTTGATTTGGATAAAGATGTAAAATTCATATTGAAACAACTGAATAAAAACGGAACAGGATTTCTTGTCGGAGGAGCAGTTAGAGATAAGATTCTAAATAAAGATCCCGGTGATTATGATTTTGCAACTGATATAGAATATTCAGAGCTGAAAAGAATTTTTGCTGATTATAACCCAAAGGAAATGGGAGCTCACTTTGGAATTCTTATGATAAAAGTGAATGGAAAAAGTTATGAAATAGCAAAATTTCGGAAAGAAACAGGAGTTTATAATAGCAGATATCCAAAGGAAATAAAATTTGTAAAGACAATCGAAGAAGATTTGTCAAGGCGAGATTTTACGATAAATTCGCTGGCTTATAATGAAGAAACTGGAATAGTTGATTTGTATGGCGGAAGACAGGATATTAAACGGAAAGTAATAAGATTTGTAGGGAAGCCAAAGCTGAGAATAGAAGAAGATGCTCTTAGAATTTTAAGAGCTTTTCGATTTATTTCAAAATTAGGATTTAATTTGGATAAAAAAACTGCTGAAGCCATTTGCAAAAAACGAAAGTTTTTGACCAAAATATCAAAAGAAAGAATTTTTGACGAACTAAGTAAAATTCTTATGGGAAATTTTGCTAAAAAGGCTCTTATTGAAATGAAAAAATTGCGGGTTCTGGAAATGATAATTCCAGAATTTCGTTATGCCTACAACTTTGACCAGAATAATCCTATTCATACCGATGATTTATTCAATCACATAATAAAAGTCATCCATCTTTGCGATTACGATTTAATAACAAGATTTGCTGCACTTTTTCACGACTTGGGAAAAATCAACGCAAAAATTATTGATGCAAAAGGAATTTTCCATTTTTATGGGCATGAAAAGGAAAGTGCATTAATTGCTGAAGAAGAATTAAGAATGCTTAAAGCTTCCAATGAAACCATAAACTCTGTAAAAAAAATTATAAAAAATCATATGCTAATTTATGAAGATGTTTCAGACAAGACTTTGAAAAAATTAATTATTGAAATGGAAGATAAAAATTTAAAAAGACTATTTAATTTATTTTATGCTGATTTAAATTCAAAAGGAATAAAATCTAAAAAAGAAAATGAACAAATTTTAAAAAATTTCTGGGACAAAATTGAAAATATAAAAAAACAAGGAAAAATACTCCAGTTTAACGATTTGGATATAACAGGAATTGACCTGATAAATTTAAAATTTGACAACCGAAAAATCGGAGAAGTTAAAAATAGGCTATATGACCTTGTTTTAGGTGATGAATTAGAAAATGAAAAGGAAGAATTGTTAAAATATGTTGTAAATTACTACAAGCTAGAAAATAATTTTAAATATGAAAATTCTTGCGGAGCCATTGTTTTTAATGAAAATACAGAAAAAGTTCTACTTGTGAAAATGCACAACGGAAATTGGGGCTTTCCAAAAGGACACATCGAAAGTAACGAAACAAAAGAAGAAACTGCAATCCGCGAAGTTTTTGAAGAAACTAATATAAAAATAAAAATAATTCCAAACTTTGAACGTGAAATAAAATACATTCCAAATGAAAATACAATTAAAAAAGTCACATTTTTTGCAGGAATAACGCAAGAAGAAAATGTCATTGTAGAAACTCACGAAATAGAAGATTTTAAATGGTGTACCTACGAAGAAGCATTAAAATTAGTTACTTATAAATTGCAGAAAGATGTACTAGAAAAATCAAGAAAAGTGATTATGGAACATATTCATAAAACAGAAAAATGAAATATTGTATAAAAGGATAGCTAAAATAAGAAATGAAAACTGAGAAAATTTTAGGATACGAAGTTCACAGGAAAAAAGTAAAAAATATAAATTTACGGATAAAGCCCAATATGGAAGTTTATATTTCTGTGCCAATGAATTTACATCGTGATTACATTGAAAATTTTATCCGTTCAAAAGAAAGTTGGATAAAAAGTGTTTTGAAAAAAGTTGAAGATGTGAAGGAAAAACAGAAGGGCTTTGAGTACAAAACTGGCGAAATTCATAAATTTTTGGGAAAAGAATACAATTTAACTGTGAAAACAGGAAACTTTAATAGCGTGAATTTAGTAAATAATGAAAAAAAACCGAATATAATTTTAACGGTAAATGAAAACATTTTGGAAAATATTGACGAAAAGAAAAAAATTATGGAAAAATGGTACTTTGAAAATGCAAAAAAGTTATTTCCACAATTTATGGAAAAATGGCTGAAAATATTGGACGAGCATGTGGAGAAAGTGGCAATAAAGCCGATGAAAACTAGATGGGGCTCGTGCAATTATGTAAAAAAATATATAACTCTTAATACGGAGCTTATAAAAAGGACACCTTTTGAGATAGAATACGTAGTTTTACATGAATTAACTCATTTGAAGTATCCAAATCACGGGAAAGGTTTCTATAATTATGTCGAACGATATATGCCAAATTACAAGATTGCTGAAAAAATGCTAAATGCTAAACATTATTATTAAATTTCAATTAAAAATAATATTAAAAATATTTCTTTAAATAAAATAGGAACTGCCAGTTAAGAGCAGTTCCTTTATTTTTTATTAATTCAATTAATTAATATCATCAATGTCGTAATCAACTAAAATTTCAATTTCTCCATTTTCATGGACAAAAAGCCCAGTAACAGCCTCATGAGGTAAATCGTTGTGCATTTTCTCAGCGGCTTGCCGAATATAGCCTTTTTGTGTTTCATCATCAATAGGACAACCAGCACAGTCGCTATGCCCTGCTACAAAAATATGATCAGATTTATGTTTATTAACCGAAATTAAAACAACCTTATCTT
>ERZ772921.1713-NODE-1713-length-12379-cov-2.795196_pt1 | contig 12379 bp, 8 predicted proteins | sample MGYA00512117_ERZ772921 | MGnify/ENA primary metagenome ERZ772921 (study PRJEB29015, sample SAMEA2737944) | human oral metagenome | biome: human oral; feature: human-associated habitat; material: dental | place: China | collected 2150 ... | reverse complement strand
TAAGCATTAGTCGCTGCCAATACATTTTGCCCAAAGTTCAGCGATTTTACAGACAGCTCAACATCTATTTTTTCTAATTTCTTTTTATTTTCCTCGTTTAGCAGGGCTCCATTTCGGACAAAACCTTTGTAAGTCTCGTTTAGCAGGGTTTTCTGTTCTTCATTTAGGTTAAGATTTTCCTTTTCATCAAAAACCTTTTTTATTCTTTGGAAAAGTTTTTCGTTTTGAGAAATTTTAGATGAAAATTCTGTCAAAATAGGCGAAACTTCCTGTGCGATTTTCTGAATTTCATCATTGGTTTCAGCAGAATTTAGATTGAAAAAAATACTAGAAACCCTGTCCAGCTGTTCGCCAGAATACGCCAGCGCCTCTATGGTGTTTTCAAAAGTGGCTTCGGCAGGGTTGTTTGCTATTGCATCAATTTCTTTTTCTGACTGAGTGATAAGTTCCTGAAAGGCAGGTAAATAGTTTTCTTCTTTAATCTCCTGAAAAGGAGCTGTTTCGTATTTTGTATTGAATTTTTGGGTAAGGATATTCATTGTTTTGATTTTAAAATTTTACAAATTTAATGATTTCATTGATTTGGTATTCGTTAAAAAACTAATTTTGTATCATTAAAAATAAAACAAAATGAAAAGAGACAAAAATATAGTTCCACTTTCCCAAGATCACCATTTTGGACTGCTTAGCGGCTGGAAAATAAAGCAGGGAATTAAGAAAAATATTTCCTATGAACGCATTAAAAACTACATAAACTATCACTGGGACAACAGCCAGAGTTTCCATTTTGATGAAGAGGAGAAAATCTTGTTTCCTTATTCTAATGATGAACTGACACAGAGAGCCCTTGATGAGCATAAAGAAATAAGAGAACTACTGAAAACCCTAAACGAAGTAGAAGATTTTGAACTACTTACGCTCTATGCGGATAAAGTTACAGAGCATATTCGTTTTGAGGAGCGGGTGCTTTTCCCTCATTTGGAAAATATTCTTACAGAAGAACAGCTTGCCGAAGTAGGAAAAAGACTAAATGAAATCCATCATCATGCTGAAGATGAATATCACGATGAATTTTGGAAATAACTAATATTATTCCTGCAAAGCCTTGATTTCATCTCTCAGCCTTGCTGCCGTGATGAAGTCAAGATTTTTCGCCGCTGCTTCCATTTCTTTCTGTTTCTCGGCGATTATTTTTTCTATTTCCTCCGTGCTGTGCTTTTGTCTCTGTTCTGTAGCTTGTTTTAGGATTTCTTTTTGAGTGTATTTGGCATCTGGGAAATCTTTACTTCTACCGACCAATGTTTCGGAAATCTTCTTGTTAAGTGCTTTTGGAACGATTCCGTGCCGCTCATTGTATTGGATTTGTTTTTCGCGGCGGTAGTTGGTTTCATCTATGGTCGCCTGCATGGATTTGGTGATTTTGTCGGCATACATTATGGCTTTACCATTGATATTTCTCGCAGCCCGCCCCACAGTCTGAATCATGGAACGGCGAGAGCGGAGCATTCCTTCTTTGTCAGCATCCAAAATAGCAACCAGTGAAACTTCTGGTAAATCAAGCCCTTCTCTGAGGAGATTGACCCCGACCAAAACATCAAATAAACCGACGCGCAAGTCCTGCATAATCTGGATACGCTCCAAAGTCTCCACATCCGAATGGATATAACGAGTTCTAACCCCAAATTTTGTGAAATATTTGGTGAGTTCCTCCGCCATTTTTTTAGTTAAAGTCGTTACCAAAACCCGCTCATCTTCTTCGGCTCTTTTTTGGATTTCTTCCATCAGGTCATCTATCTGATTTTCAGTCGGTCGCACTTCTATTATTGGGTCAAGAAGCCCTGTCGGACGGATAATTTGCTCGATGTATTCTCCGCCTGTTTTTTCCAGCTCATAGTCGGCAGGAGTGGCAGAAACATAAATCACCTGATTTTGCATTTCTTCAAATTCCTCAAATTTCAATGGTCGGTTGTCCATCGCTGCTGGAAGCCGAAAACCATATTCCACCAAAGCCTCTTTTCTGCTTCGGTCTCCGCCATACATGGCGTGAATCTGCGGAATGGTAACATGGCTTTCATCGATGACCATCAGAAAATCCTTTGGGAAATAGTCCAAAAGACAGAAAGGGCGTGTTCCTGGTGCTCTTCCATCGATATACCGAGAATAATTCTCAATCCCAGAGCAGTAGCCGAGTTCTTTTATCATTTCTAAATCCAGTTCGGTTCGCTCTTGTAATCGTTTGGCTTCTAATGGTTTGTCTATTTCTTTGAAGAAATCAACCTGCTTTACCAAATCATCTTGAATATTCCGAATAGCAGAGTTGAGTGTTTCTTTGGAAGTCGCAAAAAGATTAGCAGGATAGATATTGATTTTATCAAAATTAGAAATAATATTCCCTGAAACAGGGTCAAAACTTTGTATTTTTTCTATTTCATCACCGAAAAACTGTATTCGCACAGCACTATCAGCATAGGCAGGGAAAACATCCACCACATCGCCTTTTACACGAAATGTTCCTCGCGAAAACTCGTTCAGCGTTCTGGAATAGAGTGCATTTACTAATTTGTGAAGTAGCTGTGTTCGGGAAATTTTAGAATTAAGTTCTAGTTCTATCAAAGATTTATTGAATTCCGTAGGGTTTCCAATCCCATAAATACATGAAACAGAGGCTACTATCAGTACATCTCGCCTGCCAGAAAGCAGACTTGCCGTAGCAGAAAGCCTGAGTTTTTCTACTTCCTCATTGATACTCAAATCCTTTTCTATGTAAGTTCCTGTGCTGGCAATATACGCCTCGGGCTGGTAGTAGTCATAATAACTGACAAAATACTCCACAGCATTCTCAGGGAAAAATTCTTTGAACTCCATGAAAAGCTGTGCAGCTAGAGTTTTATTATGAGCCAAAACCAAAGTAGGTCTTTGGATTTCATTGACCACATTAGCGATGGTGAAAGTCTTTCCAGAGCCTGTTACACCGAGTAGTGTCTGGTATTTTTCGCCGTTTTCTAGGCCGTGGACTAGTTTTTGAATGGCCAGTGGCTGGTCGCCTGTGGGTTGGTATTCCGATTGGAGTTTGAAATTCATTAAAACTTAATTTTTACAAAAATACTAAAATTGTAGAAAGAAAATCCCCCTAAAAAACTTTCAGAGGGATTTTTTCTTTTGAAAAACAAGTTTTGAAAAGGAGTTTTTATTCCCCTATTCTACCCTATTTTTTTATTTTGTTATTATAATTTCGGACCTGCATTTACTAATGCTCTTCCTTCTTCTGTATCTGTATATTGCTCAAAGTATTTGATATACTTTCCTACTAAATCTTTAGCCTTAGCTTCCCACTGAGAAGCATCAGCGTAAGTGTCTCTTGGGTCAAGAATTTCAGAAGGAACATTTGGCAGCGCCGTTGGGAAAGTAAGCCCCAAAATTGGGATTTTATTCGTTTCTGCTTTATCGATAGAACCATCTAAAATAGCATCTATGATAGCTCTGGTATCTTTCAGCGAAATTCTTTTCCCTGTTCCGTTCCAGCCTGTATTTACTAAATAAGCTTTTGCTCCGTGTTCTTTCATTTTAGAAACCAAAGTTTTAGAATACATCGTAGGGTGAAGTGCTAAAAACGCCTCTCCAAACGCGGGGGAGAAAGATGGCAACGGCTCTGTAACGCCTCTCTCCGTTCCTGCCATTTTAGAAGTGTATCCACATAGGAAGTGATATTGCGCCTGTTCATCTGTAAGGATAGAAACAGGAGGCAGTACCCCAAATGCATCAGCAGAAAGATAAATCACTTTCTTTGCGTGTCCTGCTTTTGATGGTAAAACTATTTTACTAATGTGATAAATAGGATAAGAAACTCTGGTGTTTTCCGTGATAGAACCATCGCTGTAGTCCACCTCGCCGTTATCCTTTACCACTACATTTTCCAGAAGTGCATCTCTTTTTATCGCCCCAAAAATATCTGGTTCTTTTTCAGCAGAAAGGTCTATTACTTTCGCGTAGCAGCCTCCCTCGTAGTTGAACACGCCATTGTTATCCCAGCCGTGCTCATCATCACCGATAAGGTATCTTTTAGGGTCAGCAGAAAGTGTAGTTTTTCCTGTTCCAGAAAGCCCGAAGAACACTGCTACATCGCCTTTTTCGCCCACATTCGCAGAACAGTGCATAGACGCCATTCCTTTCAGTGGAAGATAGTAGTTCATCATAGAGAACATTCCCTTTTTCATCTCGCCACCATACCAAGTTCCTCCGATAATCTGAGTTTTTTCTGTAAGGTTAAACATCACAAAGTTCTCTGAATTAAGCCCTTGTTCTTTCCAGTTCGGGTTAGTCACCTTAGAACCATTGATTACCAAGAAATCTGGCTCTCCGTAATGTTCCAAATCATAGTGAGAAGGGCGGATAAACATATTGGTAACGAAATGCGCCTGCCAAGCCACCTCCATCACGAATCTCACTTTCAGTCTCGTGTCTGGATTGGTTCCGCAGAAAGTATCCACCACATAGATTTTTTTATTTTCAAAGGAATCAGTTACTATTTTCTTTAAATCACCAAAAATCTCAGGCGTCGTAGGCATGTTTATTTTACCATCCCACCAAATCGTATTCTCCGTAGTCTGGTCTTTTACGATATATCTATCCTTTGGCGAACGCCCTGTGAAAACACCTGTCTTCACAGCAACAGCACCTGAATTTGTCAAAATCCCTTTCTCAAAACCTTCGTTTTCTGGCGACATTTCATCTTGGAAAAGTTGTTCGTAGGTAGGATTATACACAATCTCCTTAACTCCCTTAATTCCATGTTTTTCTAAATAGTTTTTAATCTGTTCCATGTTAAATATTTTATATAAATTAACTACACGCAAATGTATTGATATTTTTAGGTTTTTCCTATGATTTAGCTCAGTTTTACTTAATTATTTCATTCCAGTCAAAAAAAGTATGAAATCCGTGTCCATGAAAGAAATTTTCATACCCTTGGAATTTCCTAGTCATCACAAAATCTCCTCCCCACGCCCCAAGGCTTTTCACAAAAACAGGGCAGTCAGGGAAATACTGCTGTTTAACTTTGGGTAATCCTAAAAATGCGGAAACTTTTTTTTCATGAATTTCCATTAAATCAGAAAATTCATCAATATTTTTACAATTCAAAATTTTTTCTGTTAAATCCGAAAACTCTTTAATCAATTCCTCCGATTTGTTTTTAGATTGATAAAGCCTTATTCCCTCTCGGCTATTCTGTTTTTGGTTGAGATGGACAAAAAGCAGCTCATCTTTGAACATTGGAGAATAATCAATTCTCTCTATTTCTCTATTATCCAGACCTTTACGATACAACAAAGCTGAAGCCTCCTTTGCAACAGCAATATCATAACCGCTGCCACCTAGCATTTTTTCATTTAGGCGAAATGGGTCTATTTCTGCCCAAAGAGCAAGATTATTCATCAATGTGGAACTGCTCCCAAGACCAAAATTTCGCGGAAATTCTAAATTTGTCTTGAGAGAATAAGTTTCTGAATTTTGGAGTCTAACCTTAGAAACTCTTTGTATTTCTTTTAAAATTTCTAAGATAAACTCTGCCGACTGGGCATCATCCGTTTCTAAAATTTCCCATTTATTGTAATCTATTTTGGATTTGAACCATTTTTCGCCTCGGCACAGGGATTCCCACTCTATAATAGACTGATTATCCGACTTTTCTTCGAAAAAAAACTCCTGCCCCAATTTTGTTGGTAATGCCAATGCCAATGCTCCATCCAGAACCAAATATTCCGATGAAATGAGCAATTTCCCATGTGAAAAGATTCTTTCCATATATAAAAAACGACGAGAATTCCCTCCCGCCGAATTATTAAACATCTAAAAAACTATATCGCTGAAGAAACCACCGCTTCTGGGTGTATTTTCTTAATCAATCCTTGCAAAGTCTTACCTGGACCTACTTCTACAAAACTTTCTGCTCCATCCGCTATCATATTTCTCACTGTTTGAGTCCATTTTACAGGACCTGTCAGCTGGGCAATCAGATTCTTTTTAATTTCCTCTGGGTCTTCTACTGCCGTAGTGGTAATATTCTGATAAATAGGAATAATAGGTTTGTTAAATTTCGTGTTCTCTATTGCCTTCGCTAATTTATCCTGTGCTGGTTTCATCAATGGCGAATGGAAAGCTCCGTTTACAGGCAGTAATAAAGCTCTTTTTGCTCCAGAAGCTTTTAATGCTTCACATGCCTTTTCTACTGCTGCTGTTTCTCCTGAAATAACGAGCTGACCAGGACAATTATAATTCGCAGGAACTACAATTCCTTCTATCTGCGCACAGATTTCCTCTACTTTTTCATCTTCCAGCCCAAGAACCGCAGCCATAGAAGACGGATTCGCATCACAGGCTTCCTGCATCGCCAAAGCCCTTTGGTAGACCAGCTCCAGCCCATCTTTGAAAGACAGCGCCCCATTAGCCACCAATGCAGAAAATTCCCCAAGAGAATGCCCTGCCACCATACCTGCTCCAATCGTATCAACAGCTTTTACTGCCGCCAAAGAATGGATAAATATCGCAGGCTGTGTAACCTTTGTTTTTTTCAAATCTTCTTCCGTTCCATTGAACATTATAGATAAAATATCAAATCCCAAAATATCATTTGCGGACTCCATTAAATCCTTAATGTCCTTTCTACTTTCATAAAGTTCCTTACCCATTCCCACAAACTGGGAGCCTTGACCAGGAAATACTAATGCTTTCATATATTTTAAATAAACCTATCTTTTTTTATTTTATGGAATGAGTCTTACCACTCTATATCCTGTATTTGCATATGCTCCATTTCTTTTCGTGCGGACATATTCAAACTTAGTTGCCAACTGGGTCTGCACCTTGTCTATATTCTTTAGAAAACCTCCCGCCTGCTGTCTTTCAAGGGCATCATTCACTACATCAAATCCTATAATATTATATTTGGAAGGTGTTTTACAATATTTTTTCTTAAAATCTTCCAAAACTTCTTTCTCAAAACTTCCCTCCACATTTATTTTTCTATCCATGAGATAAACAAGGTTGGATTTACTGAGTTCATCTATATTTTTTTCAAAATTAGAATTGTAATACATGCTAAATGCCTTTATTCCATCAGACTGACCAACCAATTGGATGATTTTCTTGGAAAAAGCCGTTCCTGCATCTTCTTTATCGGTTGCTAAAACCATGATAATAGGGAGCTTCTGCCCTGTCATCATGTTTTCTTCCAGCTCTATCCCTGATGCCGAAGCACTTACAGCAACATCAGCTTTAGATAAAACTTTCTCAAATTGCTCTTTTAGATATGCTACTTCTTCATTATCCTTTTCGCCGATGATGTATATTTTCTGCCCAGAATACACCTGTTTTACCTCTTGTATTATTTTTTCCGTATATGTGCGAACAGAAGTCTCTACAAGGACAAGGTTTTCTTGGTTATACATATCCGAAGCATGTGCAAATGGCGCTATTACTGGGATTTTTTCTTTTCTAACATGGTCCGAAACCTCCAAAACATTAGATTTGAAAAACGGCCCTATAATGATATCCGTATTAGACTTATTAATCTGCTCTAAACTATTCTTAACAGCGGTTTCACTCTCAGAATCAACAACATTAATGTTTATTTTTTTTCCATTTTTAAGACTTCTCTCCGCTGCCATTTTAGCTCCTGCTAAGAAATCTAATGCTAAATTTTTATATTTATTGTCATTACTATCAAGCCCAAACGGGAGCATAATCACCATATTCACTGCTCCTTTTTCCTTGCTTGCAAATTGATTTTCAATCTTTTTGATTCTAAGCTCCATTCCTGGGGTTAATCCATTCTCCACGCCATCATTCAGTTGTGAAAGCTGTTCATAAGTGATATTAAACTTTTTCAAAATTCCCAAAAGCGTATCTCCTTTCTGAACCTTATAAGTCACATAATCACCTAATTCATAAGACTTTGTTTCTTTTTGAGACACCTTTGCTACATCATTGCTTCCTTTTTTAATTATAATAACATCTCCTGCCTGCAAACCTCTCTGTTCTAGCCCTTCATTCATTGAGAATAACTCCTTCTGAGAAATTCCAAATTTTCTTGTAATACCATAATAGGTATCCTTTGGCTGAACAACATAAGTTCCTGATTCAGTTTCTTTTATACTATTTTTAGGAATATCTGTTTTATCGTTTGTAACAATTGCCTGAGCTGAAACATCTCCATATTTTTTAATATTTTCCTCCGGAAGAACGACTGCATCACCTATTTTCATATGATTATCTAAATCAGGATTGAGTTTTCTCAACTGTGCTTCCGTGATTTTATACTGTTTGGTAATACTATAAATAGTCTGTTTAGGCTGAAGATATATCTTTCCTAATTTTTGATTAGATTTTTTTTCTTCCTTTTTGTCCTCTATTTTTGGGCTGTTTTTTTGTTTATTTGGGATAATCAATACCTCGCCAATATCCAATTTTCCATCCTTTGATTTAGGATTTTGCTTGATAAGTTCATCTACGGTCACTCCATATTTTTTCGCTATAGAATATAAAGTCTCCTTTGCTTCCACGGTATGTTTTTTCTGTTGTGCAGAAAAAGAGAGAAACATGATCCCAAATAAAATTAAAAATATCTTTTTCATCCGATTTTCTTGTCTTTAAAAATACAAAAATAATGCTTTCTTATTAAATAGAAGAAACTATAAGCACAGAGTTTTCCACATCCATTTTTTGATAGCATTCTTCTATCCATCCTTTCCCTTTCTGAGCATAAAACACACTGAAATTCAGCACTCTCTCCTGCCAAACAGCATTAGGATGAACATCTAAATACAGCTGTCTCAGCTGCATGTATTTTTCGTATTGTTTTATTTTTTCTGCTCGCAAAAGTCTCTTTTTCATTCGGTTATAAGATTTCAGCTGGCGAGTTTCCTCCGCTTCCACCAAATTCCTAAAAGTCTTATCCGTAAGCTCAGATTTTTCTTTCAGCAGCCCGAAAGATTTTTTCAGTTCCTCTTCTTTCTCTGTGAGAAGCTCCAAAAGCTCCGATTCAAAAAGCAATTTTTCCTTGATAATCTCCGCATAATCCATGAAAAACTCCTCTATCCCAAGTCCCATTTTCTGGATTTTATTTGCTGTTTTTTCAGTCAAGAAAAGCATTGAATTTCTCGGAATTAAAATCGGAAAAGGAACTTCCACATGTCGGAAATACTCTTTCAATTCCAGCCAATACATCACCTCTGCATTTCCGCCTATATAGGCTATATTGGGAAGTATTTTTTCCTGATAAACAGGGCGCATCACAGCATTTGGGCTGAATTTTTCTGGATAATTTTCTAATTCTGCTAAAATCTCCTCTTCTGTGAAAGAAATTTCCCTGTCCACCACATTGTATTTTTCTCCGTCAAACTCTATTCTGTCGCGAGTTTCAGAGAGATAAAATAAATTAATTTCCCTTGGGTTCACCTGTACTTTTCCATATTTTTTTGTCAGATTTTCTACGGATTGGTGCGTTTCTTTTTTCAGTGAATTATTTTTCAATTCATCGGCAAAAATTTCCTTCATCTGCTCTTTCAGCCCTCGGTCATCTCCATCTATCATCAGCAGCCCTCGGTCAGCAAAGAGTTTATTCACCAGCGTTTTGGTAGCTTCTGCCAGTGTGTTTCCCTCTACATACGCCTCCTTCATCCAGTCTATCAATTCCTTACCAAAATCATTATATTTAAATTCTTTTTCAAATTCTTCTATGAAATTGTTTTTCTCGACCTTTATTCTACCGACCGCTCCTCCTGATTTCCCATCAATGCTATAAATGTGATTTTGAGTTTTAAAATGATTTATTTCCTCAAAATCATGGTCTTCCGTGGCCATCCAAAATATAGGAACGAATTTTTTCCCTTGAATATTTTGATTCAGAAAATCTGTCGTTTTTATCGTTTGCAAAATTTTATAAACGAAAAACGCAGGCCCTGTGAATAGATTCAGCTGATGCCCTGTAACGATCGTAAAAACATTCTCCTGTGAAAGAACCTGCAAATTTTCTTTCTGTTTATCAGATAATTGCAGATTTTCTAATTGTTTTTCCAAAACTTCACAAAGAATTTTTCTCTGCTCTTTGGAATAGCTTTTTTCCTTAAATTCCACCTGTTTCTGGACATTTTCCAAAGAAAATCTATGCGAAGCATATTCCTCATCAGCGAAAAAGTCCTTAATAAGGCTGGGAATGCTGTATATGTCTTTTAAAAATATCTCTTTTTTGTTCATTTTACCTTTATTTTAGTGGAATAAATACCATACCAAACCTAAATTCAGCCTAAAATCTGCCACTGGATAAAACGGCGCAGCATAAGACTGGTTTTTCATAAAAGTAGTGTTAAGATGCTGTGCCTCAGCGTAAATCATCATTCGTTTTACTTTCATATTAAAATAAACATCCACCATCGGTCTTCCTCCGATGGAATGCGAATCTGTGGAAGGCAGGATAAATTCATTAAGTATCGGAAAATACTGCTGAGAGGCGAATTTTGAGAAATAATAAGCCTTGATTCCCGTCTGAATTTCCGCCGCTTTTTTGAATATTTTAGATTGATAATAAACATTGGCTCTACCTATAAACTCTGGTAATGGAAGCACATCTTTATTACTTAAAACATTCTGAACCAATACTTTAGCGTTAAAATTAAATTTACGATAAGTAAATGTAGTCTCTCCTCCTATCTGCGATATATTCACCGATGAAGTGCTCTGCTGAGGCATCGCCGAAGAATCAAAATACGCCAGCTGCCCTATTCTGAAATAGTTTGCAAACAGCTTAGTATCAAACCATTTAAGATTTAAATCCGCTCCTATTTCCAAAACATTTTGGTTCTTAAAACCAGAATATTTGAAATTATAATCTTGGTAAAAAGAAGCGTTCATCAAATAATTGAACGAAGGAACTGCTGATTTGAACTTCACATGTCCGCCGATGGAATAACCCTCAATAGGCTCAAAAGTCAAATGATTCTCTGAATTTAGATAATTTCCAAAGGCTTTTCCGTTAGAAATTTCCAAATCCGAATTTAGATTGATTTTATCCCAAAGTTTTATTTTAAGATTTCCTACCAATCCCAAACGATTTTCCTGAAATTTAGAATCTTCCTGCACTCCGCTGATTATCAACGGATAAAACGACCTGTAACCGATATTCTGATAACGAACTCCTACTTTTGCCCTAAAAGCCTCATTATCAAAAAGTAAGCTCACCGTATTGCTGAATTTAGTCGATTTCTTCTTGCTGTTGGTAGGATAATCCGTAATCAACGAAGAGGAATAATAGTTCTCCGTGCCATCCTGCGTGTAGAAATATTTATTGGTTTGATAAAAAATCGTATGGCTCAGCTTAAATGGAAATTTCTCCACATCAAAAGGTGCAAAATAATGGCTAAAATAAAACCTCCTCACGGCCATTCTGGTGTAGGTATTATGCAAATTCACCGTAAGATTTTTTCTGCTGTTGAACCGAGAATCTCCACTTGTAAAATTCTCCAAATTCGCAATTCCGCCATTCTCTTCATTAGAAATATTCTGATGAATAAAATGTGCAAATGCCTCATATTTAGAGTTTTTGGAGAGATAATGTGCTGAGAAAATAGTATTATTAGAAGACGCTATTTCCCTCTGATACAGCCCTTCTGACCGCAGTCCCATATACTCTATCGCAAAATTAAACCTTTTGCCAATATTCTGAGTATAAGTAGTTTGTAGAGTTCCGCCGCTGCCCATTCCATTATGATAATAGAACGCCGTAGTAGGACTTTTCACATCGTAATATTTTATATCCTTGATTCCCAGTATAAAGAATGATTTTCTTGTAGGCAGTAATGCCAAATCCTGCTCTGCATCGGTCTTGTAAACCAAATTCTGAAATCCCTCTCCGATATTCGCAAACTGAATTTTTCCAAAATTATCCCTATTATTATACTGAGTAAATTGGTAAGATTTACCAATAGTGAAAACAGTATCAAACACTTTTCGCTGAGAAAATTGCGTGAAAAATTGATAATCATCAATCGTTGGTCTAAAAATCTGTATAGAATCCTTCTCTCCATTGTCCACCACAACGGAATCACCCACTGGCAAATCATCTGTCTGCGCCTTTAAAAGGCTTCCCAGCAATATTAATATAAAAAAAATGTACCTCATAAGTTTTATGAGGTACAAATATAAAAAAATATAACCTCCCTACAAGAGGGAGGTTGTGAATTAATAATTATAATTCTGTCTCAGATTTGGATTTGCTCTAAGCTCACCTAAAGGAATTGGAAAGGCAAGTTTATAACTACCATAAGGTACTGGCTGGTTTCTGTGACCACCTTGACCATAAGTCTGCAAATTACCATCAACAAGCGGT
>ERZ772921.1712-NODE-1712-length-12380-cov-6.047302_pt1 | contig 12380 bp, 9 predicted proteins | sample MGYA00512117_ERZ772921 | MGnify/ENA primary metagenome ERZ772921 (study PRJEB29015, sample SAMEA2737944) | human oral metagenome | biome: human oral; feature: human-associated habitat; material: dental | place: China | collected 2150 ... | reverse complement strand
CGGTTTCGTTTTCATCCCCGAGGTGGGCGACCACGTGCTGGTGGGTTTCCGCCACAACGACCCCAACCGCCCCTACGTGATGGGCAGCCTGTTCAACGGGATCACCGGCGGTGGCGGATTTGCCGAGAACCATCTGAAAAGTATCCGAACGCGTAGCGGCCATGTCATAGAACTGGATGACGCCCCGTCATCTTTGGGCATTACCATTAAAGACAACAAGGGGAACTCTGTGCATATTGATTCTGCCGAAGACAGTATTGTCGTCAATGCCGAAAGGGACATAACGTTTAATGCAGGTGAAACCTTTACGGTGAACTGCAAGAACGCCAATATTCTTGCCAAGGAATCCATCAACATCAACGCCGAAGAGAACGTGAACTGCATGTCTGGTGAAGACACGACATTACAAGCCAACAGGTCCTTGACGGAGACGGCATCGGAAAGCTACACTTTGGCTGCCAATGACTCTAACATCCGTGTAAGCGAGACGCACAGCGTACAAGCTTCAGACATATCTGAAACGGCTGAGAGAGTGAGCATCGAAAGCACGCAAGAGGATATGGACTTGTCTTCCCCGAAGAAGGTTAACATCAAGAGTTCCGACAAGATAAACCTCTTCTGACGATGCGCATTCAATGCTCGAAACTGTTGAAGCCATATGTCATACATGGGGCGATAAAGGAAACCACGGATGCGGGCGAATCGTATGAAGCCACGTGTGCTATCGCCATCGGGCACGACTACGGTCTGTTAGGGAACACGTCTAAGGCCGTATGTAGGTTTGTTGATGGTGTCCACGGGCAAGACACGTCAAACTTGGAGGCATTCTCTGCAGATGCGCAGGAGGCGTTCAACCCTTTCCGTCTGAAACTGGATGGGCACAGGGTGTGCAGCGGCCTGCTGCAACATGACAAGATTTGCAGGAGATGGGACGAACGGCTTGCCGCCATGCGGTCGAGATACACAGGCAACTGGGTTGGCGGGCAATTGCAGGCAATGACCAGGCGCATACGTGACAAGTACGGCTTGTACCTCTCGCTTTGCAGGCATTTCATCCTTGACGAATGGTTCATGGGCGACATCTTCGGCATCGAGTTCGCAGACAACCGCGGGACGAGGGCTTGCGCGGTACATGCTTTCGGGGTTTCTGTCGTGTTGAATCAGGAGTGTGTCCTAGAAACGAAGGGCGGCAGACAGGCACTGACCATCGACGGCATCGCGGACCTTGAACCAGAAGGTACCGATGCGGAAATGCTGCGCAACAGCTGCAATTTGGCGGAGAGACACCCCATATACTTGGAGCAGCACACCGAATGGAAAGGTGAAGACCTCTCACGATTGCCCGACAGCATAAGAAGCTTGTACACGCTAAGCGTACAAGGCGAAACGCATAAGACGATAGAGAAAACACTTAAATTCCAACAATCAGATGAACAAGGACGGGAAAGAGGAGAAAGTTCGGAATAGGGAACTGGCAGGCGGGAGCGTCGAGGTAATCGGCGACCAGGCTCTCTGCCAATGCAGCAACGGGAGCGCGCAGATTCCGCTGAAAGTGACGAGCCAGCAGAAGTTCTACTGCAACAGTGCGTCGCGGCTCATCGCCACCAACGGCGACAAGGACGGCAGTTCACTGAACTTCGGGAACTGCAAGGCAAGGAACAATTCGCCCTGTATGCCCCTGATACAATGGAAATACTTTTACGATAAGATACTCATCAGCGACAAGCTATTCCCCCTTACGATGAGAAGCGAGGGGACGTGCCTTTGTGGCGGTGTCGTCTCGTTCGTCACCTCGGGGCAACAAGTCGTGGTAAATCCGCCCCGCTCCGCTGCCGAAGCCAAACGAATTGCACATACAAATCCCCTCTTTAAGGAAGAGGACATGCACCGAGAGACCGGCACAAGGCCCCAAAGGGACAATGCGCCCGTGGAGCGGCGTGTGCCAAAGGCCTCCGTCACCTCTGTGAGGGTGAACGGCAAGGTGTATATCTCACCGAGAGAGTATGGTGATAGACCACTTGTATTTACGACTACACTTACATCAGGGGCGAGCGATTCTGTGGCAGTGAAATGGGACGTGACGCGCAACGGGGAAGACATCGCCACAGGCCTGGGCACTCCTCCGCCAAGGGATTTGTTCAGGAAGGCAGGCGAATACAAGGTGTTCGCCTATGTGAATGAGCGTGGCAGCAAGCAAGGGGGCGGCTACGTCACCGTCGACGTCTCGACGCCAAAGTTCGAGTTGCTGGCATGGAAGTACGCCAATGGGGAAATTGCAGACCGCGTGGGGAAACGATGCACCGTTCATGCCCATCTGCAATTCAAGGGTATGGGCGGGGTTGCCGTCAAGGCTAGGTTCTGTTTCTGGGGTGGCAGCGGCAAACAAGGCCTCACCGACTTCATGCCGTTGGCGATCGGCGAGGACGGCTGTGCAACAATGGAACTAGCACTGACAGAGGAGCAACTGGAAAACATCAGGGGCGAACAACAGGCGTGGGACATGAAGGTGCTGGTGCGCGTGGAGATTGTTCCCAACCAATGGATTGAAGGGTATAAACGCTCCATCGACTACCCCATAGAATACACGGACAAGGAAGAGATTGTAAGCACCATGCTCTACCACGACAAGGACTGCAAGGAAAAGGTTAATGGGTTTGTGGAATGCGGGCATACGGTCTATGTAAGGGTGATCACCCGTGGTTTCGAAGACGGTCTTCTCACACTGTCTGTGTTCTGCCATGGTAATGTGCCGAACGATAACACAGCCGCAACCGGCTATGTCTATAAGATAATGGGAGAGGTGGACGAGGACGGTGTTTGCATATTGGAGATAAACACTGACCAGTCGTGGCTTCAAGGCAAGCACTCCGAAATGTTCGACATGCTTGTAATCGGTGGCTATTTCAGGGAGGAACTGAACAATACACCGCCCGACAAAGAAAACTACAGCACTAGGAACACCTGTAAGATGCTCCAAATGGGGAAAGATAAGGGAATGCTTCTGTTAGCCTTGCCCAAGCAGGAAATAGAGGAAGGACAAAGCAAGACGATGGTGCAAGAAATGAACAGCGATGGTGAGAAAAAGGATTGTATTTGTAAAAAATACGATTTAATATGGGGGCGAATGGTTGATTGTTCATTTCGTAAGAAGGTAGTGCAGGTTGCAAAGAATTTAGGATTGCCACAAAAAGGATATCAAGGTGCTAATTGGCTTATGGCTATTATGGCTTTGGAAACACAAAAGTCATTTAATCCTTCTAAACAGAATTGTTTCGGTTATACGGGATTGATTCAACTTGGCGAAGATGCAGCCAGCCGCCTTGGAACAACAACTTCTGCACTCAAAAGAATGTCTGCTGTAAATCAGTTGGATTATGTAGAAAAATATTTCAGTCTTAAAGAATTCAATGGTAAATTAAACACGCTGACAGATTTATATTTAGCAGTTCTTTATCCAACTGCTTGTGGGCATGGAAAAGAGAAAGAATTTATTGTTCTCAAAAATCGTGCATATAAAAATAATCCGCTATTTTTTAAGGAAAAAGACGAGAAAGACAAGAATGGAAAGGCCAAAGCCAAGGAAAATGGCAAAACTTACGTTTGGGAAATAGAAGAGGTAATCTACCAGCTTTATAAGGAAGGTATAAAGTGGAAAGAGCTGCAATTTAAGAACTGTGAGAAGACAGAACAGCTTAAACCACAAGCGAATAGAATTGAAGATGTAGAAATAGTTTTTGAGAAAGGAGTCGATAGTACAACAATATCGGAATCCTCTATCAAATTACTTAAAGAAATGGCTAAAAACTCCAATAACACCAAAATACATATAACAAGTACTGTTCGTACTCCACGTAAACAGGCTGAAATAATGTACTCATATATAGTATCAGAAGGTCTACAAAATCAATACGCGTTGTATGGCCCCAATGGAGATAAAGTGATAGATGTGTATGTGAAAAATAAGAAATTGAATAAAAGTAAAGATGAAATTATTAATGCAATGGAAACAAAAATAAAAGAACTTGGCCCCGATAATGTATCAAGACATTGTGGTAATCATTCTAAAAGAAATGTATTTGACATTTCATACAACCCTACAAAACTGACAAACGCAAAAAGTTTTTTGCAACAAATAAATCTAAAAGTTAAAGATAAAAGTATTTCGAAATTTATAGACGAAAAAAAGAGAAATTGTTATCATATCGAGATTATACAAAAGAAATAACATAAATATGAAAAGGTTTATTTTCATCGCAATAATCGCTATCGGTTGTATTTCATGTACAGCTAGGCGAAAGATACTGAAAACAAGTTTTCCCAGCAGAAAAGATACATTATTTGTAGATAAAGAAAGATGCGCAGTATCTTTCAAGTTAAGCTTGGGTGAATTAAATGACCTAAAAAAAACATATAAGGAAAAAGAAGATTTTTATACGACATCAGATGGCATAGCTGAAGATAAATTCCAAATAAAAACATTCTTGGAAGAAAACAACATATCCATCATTTATGCCGATACAACAATAGGAGTTATAAGGTTCAAAGATTGTGATGTCAATATAACTAATACGCCCATTATAAAAACAATATGGACAAGTCTCATTTTATACAATCATGGTAAAAAGTATGCCGTGATACAATATCCAGATTTTGATTTTACATCTAAGTATTTTGATTTACATGAAGGAAACAAGTTGGGTGAAAAGCATATAAAACAAGTACAAAACTCCAAATGGTTTGGTGAGTATGAATATTTCCTTTCGGATGCTACCATTGCGCCTTCACCTTTTATAGAATATACATTAAGCATCACAGCTGACCGATGTGTATTTAGTGGTAATGGACACATGACAGCCTTCGAGGTTCTATGTAGCGTAAAAGCCGAGACAGAAGATAAACTTTCCTTTGGTTTTGCTAAATCATTGACGGAAGACGAACCGATGCCCAATCTTGACAGAGGCATTTCACCCATAGTGAACTTATATTATAAAGAAGGAAAATATTATTTCGAAAGTCCATTCATCAGCAATTTTGAAGGTAAGAAAAATGTAAAAATCAAATGTAGAAAAGTAAACCGTCATGGCTTTTAACATTTCTATAAGCTACCCTCGATTTATAGAAATAAGGGGTAAAGACAACCTCCTATGCTCGTTTCTTACTGAAATGGCGAATCTACCTCCCCGTTCGTCCTAATATTTTTGCCACCGGTACATCTTGCCTTAAGGTTTGTTTTGTAAAATTTAGATACACGGTGCGTAGGTTTAAAGAGGGTTAATGTTCGAGATTTAAAATTCCTTTTTCTTGATGTTGCGGGATTAAATGCCTAGATTTGCAACATTAACTATGCATGGCCGCCTTCCTTACGTTCTGCCATAGAAAACAACAGCTCATCATACGCACGAGTTGGATACGCGTGATGACGCCGCGACGGCGGGGGCTGCCGCGACGGCGTTGAGACCAACCGCGGTTTCGTTTTCATCCCCGAGGTGGGCGACCACGTGCTGGTGGGTTTCCGCCACGGCGACCCCAACAGGCCGTACGTGATGGGCAGCCTGTTCAACGGAATCACCGGCGGTGGCGGCGGAAAGGGCAACAGCTGTAAGAGCATCACCACGCGCAGCGGAAGTACGCTGGCGATGAACGACGAGACGGGCAGCGTGCGACTTGCCGACCCGGGGAAGGCGTGGCTCGTGATGGATGGTGCCGGGAACACAACGACGAGTTCGAAGAACAACTGCACCATCTCTGCCGGCAACAGCCACGTGGTAAATGCTGGGGCGAACTATGTCACTAACGTAGGGAAAGGTGCTAGCTGCTTGCAAATGGACGCTGACGGTAACATCCTGTTGGAGGGGAAAAGCAAGATAACAATAAAGGTGGGCGAAAACACGATTACCATTTCGGAGGAAGGCATCGTTACAAATGCAGAGACGGGCGACGTGAAATCAACAGCCGCAACTGGTGCGGTTGCCATAGAAAGCAAAGCATCGGAGGTTACCTTCAAAGGCTCAACCAACACCAATGTCGGCGGCGGCGACTGCACTTTCGTGACGGGCGGTGATGTGGAAGTTAACCAATCGTGAAACAGAAATCGTTATGACAACACTACCATTGCCTGAAATAGGGCATCAATCCTATTACCTCATCTCGTCTGCCAACCGCGTACTTTTGGGCAACAATATTACGGAGTTTGTTTGTGACCGCCTTGTGGAACTGACCCTTTTGGAGGACAATGGCGAGGAGCTGCTCTTCCGCATTGAACATCACCGACACGTTACCAAGGGTACGGCGCTTATACATTACTATAACGACGAACTTTGCGACATGTATTCAGACATGCGTGTGGCCGTAGGCTATGACGGCGCGGTGAGGGACATTACCGACTTTGACGGCGTTAGGAGCCGTTGGGAGCTTAAACGGGCGGAGATATTGCGGGAATACTCGTCGGATGTTGAGCCCTTGGTGGCAGGGACGTCCCAACTGTTGGAAGACAAGGAGAAGTTCGTCCACTCGCTCTTTGGCGGCTATGGCTTTTGGCGCATTTTCTTCCAGCCTTGGTACCATAGGGAGTTCGAGGAGATGGAACGAAACGCACTTTTGCTGAAGAACTATTTTGGGGAAGTGGACCTGCCGCTCAATGTGGAAAGCGACATCGCTCCGCGAGAAGACGACCGTGGCCTTGTGAAAAACGTCGTAAGCAAGGCCACACTTGCCAGTAGGGCTTTCAACCGGCCAGCGTTCTTAAGGATGTTGAAGAACCTTACGAAGGTGTACAACATCGAGGCGCGCCTAAACGTAGACTTTGAGGAGAGCTACACTTTCTTAAAGAACGGCACCATCGCACAGGCGGAGCTGTACCTCAACACTTCTGTTTCAAACTGGTACGCCGTGGCAACGGGTCATCGGCTCATACAGGTCACGGCAAGGGGATTGGAGGTTCTCAAGGCTGCGGAAGACATGGCGGAGACGTTGGAAATGAACGAACCAAACACGGAGTAACTTATGGAAGAGGCAAAGAAATACATTCCGGACAACTGTACCCTGGTTTGCGACAAGGGGCAGTTTCCCACACAAATAAGGGTTACGCACAGCAACAATTGTCGGCTGTACGGTGAACTTTTCGTTACGGAGGCCGACATCGTGCCGAATGTGAACATCCTTCCGTTCGGCATCTGTTCGCTGACACAAAAGCCGTGTTGTTTCAATCCCTTGTATTGGGACAAGTGTGCTGCGGGGGTGAAGGTGAACGGGCATAAGCTGGTATTTGAGGACGCCTGCCTCTTATGCAAGGAGGGAGGCAAGATAACGGCAGACTTCACCGTCCCGTCGGCCGGCGTGCTCCGTGGGTTGGGATTGGGTGTCCCCCTGCAATGGCTCGACTACGACAGGTGCGTCGGTTTCGTACAAGACAGGGTGCTGTATGATGTGGGGAAAGGGATAATCGAACTTAATACCAACATTCGGAAAGGCAATTATGGAGAGATGGCGGCCAACAGGCTTTATGCCGCAAGGGGGATGCAGAACATTCGGAGCAAACATCCGTTGATGGACATCGACAAAGCAACGGGAAAGGGGTTCGACGGAGCATACACCAAGAATGGAGAGTATATTGTGGATGATGCGAAACCTTGGAAAGGATATCCAGAGAAGACAAGGAATTCAGGCAAACAACTTAGCCAAGATTGGGTGGAAAATCATTTGGCTGATGGTGCAGTACCAAACAGCCATACGGAGGCAATGGAGACAGCAAACAAAAATGGAACCCTTAAACGCACAGTGACCCACGTTGATGGCGATGGCAATATGCAGATCAGCAACTACGCAACCAAGGGAACTGACGATGTGTTCTCTACAAGGAAACCAGAAAAGGTAACAAAACCTCCAACGAAAGCAAAGGGGTTAATAAAGTCCGTTCGTTCGAAGGTTGCCAATCTCAGACCTGTCAAGGCCATTTCGGAATTCCCCATCTCGAAGGCCGCGCAAAGCAGCAAGGCTGCCGCGAAAGCCAACGATGCCTTGTGGAAGGGCATGCAACACATAGAAAGTTCCGTCGGCACGGCCGTTTGTCCTGGGGTGGGTACACTCGTAGGCGCAGTGATAGTCGGTCTCATCGGTGCATTCCTTTGTAGCAAGGGCGGTTCAGCATTGGTGGATAGTATTTTCTAACTTAAATGTCAAGCGTAATTATGGGACTATTTGATGCAATATTTGGAAGTTCAAAGAAAGAACAGGAACAGCCCATTAGGGATAAGTTGAAGGACAGGAAACATTTTGAGAAAATTCTTAAAGCAAGGCTGGATGAGATAAATGGTGACAAAGAGACTCTCCCACGAGCAGGAGAAAATAAATTATTCATTTGTCGCGTTATTGGCTATCATAGTGTTGATGTCATCCAAATAAGGTATTCAATGGATGCAGGATTAAAAGAGCTTCAACGTATTTATGTCGAATCATTGGATTATTTTATCGTAGGTTTTAATGATGACAACCCTATCTATTTTGACATTTTAAATCGTGTTTCACTAGGCATTCTCCTAAACATTCCTGACGAAAACTTCATGCAGCTGGTAGACTACGTACAGCGGATGGACGAAGAGGCTAAACCTGCAGACTGGACACCGGACTTGTTGCTTTGGTTCTTGCTGAACTCGCGCCTGAAAGATAACGAGAAAAGGACACATGCCCAAAAGCTTGCATTTCCGAGGTTGTATAAGGGGTTGTACAAGGTAATACAGGCTGCCGACAGCGAGACGGCACTAAAAGCATTGAAAGACTATATAGGCAAATGGTACAACCTAAACAAGGATGCCCCTTGGTACAACAGTCATCTAAAAAAGAACTGCTATTCTGGTTATTGGGCATGGGAAGTGGCCGCCGTGGCCAAAGTGATGCACATAGACGACACCGACCTAAAAGACAATCCTTACTATCCATACGACATGGTGCATTGGGAAGAGGACAGGGAAGAATAGGCTGCCGCGAAAGCCAACGAGGCCTTGTGGAAAGGCATGCAATAGTGGATAGTATTTTCTAACTTAAAGGCAAATGGCGATTTCGTTTGTGGGTAGATGTGTATTGCTGACGTACAACAAATTGTGCAAAATGGGAAACATTGGCAGTGAAAAGCGTGTTGAAGTTTTCCGTTTTAGTAAACTGATGCGTTGTGGAGGCAGGCCGTTGTCGTGCTGTTTGGTACACATTTGTTTTACAACTTTTGTGTTTCTTCTTTACTTTGAACCTTACTTTGTGAGCAAGATTAAAGTAAGGGTGATTGTGTTAAGTGTTTGATTTGTATTCGTTTAGATGTTCTCCCTATTTTGAAAAGGCTCTCTTAAAGTTTTAATGTGAATACGTCTGTATGAAAGTTAACCTTTGTTTATGTGGCGGGTGTTTGTAGTTCGTAATCTCCACAAATAGAGAACGTTTGAGAATAGTGCGTGTACAATTCTGAAAATTCGGAGTAACGGCGTTTGATAATATCAAAAATAGTTTGTAGCTTTGCAAAAGAAAATAGAGGTTTAGTAATGGAAAATAATAAAACTTATTCATACGAAGAGGCCTTTGCGGCCGCTTTAGATTATTTCGCCGGCGACGAGCTTGCGGCGAGAGTTTGGGTAAACAAGTACGCCATGAAGGATAGCTTCGGTAACATTTACGAGAAATCGCCCGAAGACATGCACTGGCGCATCGCCAATGAGATAGCGCGCATCGAGGGGAAATACCCCAACCCGCTCTCTGCACAAGAAGTCTACGAACTGCTCGACCACTTCCGTTACATCGTTCCTGCTGGTAGTCCGATGACAGGTATCGGCAATGGCTACCAGGTGGCATCGCTAAGCAACTGCTTTGTGGTGGGACTTGAAGGTGATGCCGACTCGTATGGGGCTATCCTGCGCATCGACGAAGAACAGGTGCAGCTGATGAAACGCCGCGGTGGAGTGGGGCACGACCTTTCGCACATACGTCCCAAGGGTTCGCCCGTTAATAATTCCGCGCTTACGTCTACGGGGCTCGTGCCGTTTATGGAGCGTTACAGCAATTCTACGCGCGAGGTGGCACAAGACGGACGGCGTGGTGCGCTGATGCTGTCGGTTAGCATTAAGCATCCCGACAGCGAGGCCTTTATCGACGTGAAAATGACCGAAGGTAAGGTTACGGGCGCGAACGTGTCGGTGAAAATAGACGACGACTTTATGCAAGCGGCCATAGACGATAAGCCGTATGTGCAGCAGTTCCCCATCGAAGGCAACAATCCTGAGGTGAAGAAAGAAATTTCGGCCAAGACGTTGTGGGAAAAAATCGTGCATAACGCATGGCAGAGTGCAGAACCTGGCGTGCTTTTCTGGGACACCATACTGCGCGAAAGCATCCCCGACTGCTATGCCGACCTGGGTTTTCGCACGGTCAGCACCAATCCTTGTGGCGAAATTCCGCTCTGTCCGTACGACAGTTGTCGCCTGCTTTGCGTAAACTTGTTTAGCTATGTGGTTAATCCGTTTACCAAAGAGGCCTATTTCGACTTCGACAAGTTTGCCAAACACGTGGCTATCGCCCAACGAATTATGGACGATATTGTGGATTTGGAACTCGAAAAGATAGACCTCATCATGGAGAAGATTAAGGACGATCCGCAAAATGATGAGGTGAAGGGTGCAGAATATCATCTTTGGGAGAAGATTAAGCGCAAAAGCAGCATGGGAAGGCGCACCGGCGTGGGCATAACTGCCGAAGGTGACATGATTGCCGCTTTGGGTTTGCGTTACGGAACGCAAGAGGCCACCGACGTAAGCGTAAGTGTGCACAGGTGTTTGGCACTGGCCGCCTATCGTTCTTCGGTGGTTATGGCTAAGGAACGTGGGGCTTTCGAGATATTCGATGCCAAGCGCGAGGCTGCCAATCCCTTTATTTTGCGCCTGAAAGAGGCCGACCAGTCGCTTTACGACGACATGGTGGCTTACGGTAGGCGTAACATTGCCTGCCTAACTATCGCTCCCACGGGCACAACTAGCTTGATGACGCAGACAACGAGCGGCATCGAACCTGTGTTCATGCCTGTGTACAAGCGCCGTAGGAAGGTAAATCCCAATGATACTGACGTGCATGTAGACTTTGTTGACGAGGTGGGCGACAGCTTTGAAGAGTATATTGTGTACCATAAGAAGTTTATGGACTGGATGAAGGCCAACGGCTTTGATACCGAAAAGCGATATACGCAAGAAGAAATAGATGCCATCGTGGAACAATCTCCTTATTATAAGGCCACGGCAAACGATGTGGACTGGCTGATGAAAGTGAGGATGCAGGGCGAAATACAGAAGTGGGTGGACCACTCTATCAGCGTAACGGTGAACTTGCCCAACGATGTTGATGAGGCTTTGGTTAACCGCTTGTATGTAGAGGCTTGGCGTTCGGGCTGCAAAGGCTGTACGATTTATCGCGACGGAAGTCGTTCGGGCGTGATGATTTCTGTGTCGAAGAAAGACAAGAAGAAAGAGGATAAGCAAGAAGAGCAGCCCATCGTGCCTTGCAAACAGCCCGAAGTGACCGAGGTTAGACCCAAGGAGTTGGCCTGCGACGTTGTTCGTTTTCAAAACAATAAGGAGAAATGGGTGGCTTTTGTGGGCTTGCTCAATGGCTATCCCTACGAGATTTTCACGGGTTTGCAAGACGATGACGAGGGTATTGCCTTGCCTAAGTCGGTTACGAAGGGTAAAATCATCAAGAATGTAGGTCCTGATGGTCGCAGTCGTTACGACTTCCAGTTTGAGAACAAGCGTGGATACAAAACTACGGTTGAGGGCTTGAGCGAGAAGTTTAACCCCGAATATTGGAACTATGCCAAGCTTATATCTGGTGTTTTACGCTATCGCATGCCCATCGACCACGTGATTAAGCTGGTGGGCTCCTTGCAATTGAAGAGCGAAAGCATCAACACGTGGAAGATTGGCGTTGAGCGCGCATTGAAGAAATACATTACCGATGGCACCGAGGCAACGGGTATGAAGTGTCCCTCTTGTGGACAAGAGTCGCTCGTTTACCAAGAAGGTTGCCTTATCTGCAAGAACTGTGGCGCATCGCGCTGCGGATAAATTACGCATTTCCTTGCTCCACTTCGTAGCCTTGTGGCTGCGGGGTGGAGCGTATTTTTTGTTTAGTGGTAAGGAGTAGGGTAGTAAGGAGTAAGGAGTAAGTTGTAAGTAGTAAGGAGTAGGAGTTATGGAGTTAAGCCAAATGCTTTTAAACTTTGAGGAGTTAAGGAGAGAAGCCAAATGTATTGGTGATGTTAGGCTAATAGGATAAGTCTGACCAGTCTGACCAGTCTGATTTGTCCGAAAGCTAGAATGAACTAGAAACCTAGAAACCGCTAGACACCTTTAAAG
>ERZ772921.1711-NODE-1711-length-12387-cov-2.582631_pt1 | contig 12387 bp, 14 predicted proteins | sample MGYA00512117_ERZ772921 | MGnify/ENA primary metagenome ERZ772921 (study PRJEB29015, sample SAMEA2737944) | human oral metagenome | biome: human oral; feature: human-associated habitat; material: dental | place: China | collected 2150 ... | reverse complement strand
CATGTTATCACTGATAAAAACGGGCACATGAGTGCGACCGTTGTGTACAGCAATGGTCAGACCGATAAAGTCAGGCAGAATGGTAGAACGACGAGACCAAGTTTTAATCGGGCGCTTGTCGTTGCTTGCACGAGCAGCATCTACTTTTTTCAGCAAATGCAGGTCTACATATGGGCCTTTTTTTAATGAACGAGCCATATTAATTAACCTTTATTCGAGTAACGACGTCGAACAATCATATTGTTCGTGCGTTTATTATTGCGAGTACGATAACCTTTTGCCGGAGTACCCCAAGGGCTAACAGGCTCGCGAGCTTCACCTGTACGACCTTCGCCACCACCATGAGGGTGATCTACCGGGTTCATTACCACACCACGAACAGTCGGTCTAACACCGCGCCAACGATTAGCACCAGCCTTACCAATTTTTTGCAAACTTTGCTCTTCATTGCCTACTTCGCCAATTGTGGCACGGCAATCAACATGAATCTTGCGGACTTCACCAGAGCGCAGACGAATCTGAGCGTAAACCCCTTCTTTAGCAAGCAAAACTGCAGATGCTCCAGCAGAACGTGCAATTTGCGCACCTTTACCAGGTTTCATCTCGATACAGTGAATGGTTGTACCAACCGGGATATTACGAATCGGCAAAGTATTGCCCGCTTTAATGGGAGCCTCTGCACCAGAAATCAGTACCGCACCAGCCTGAATGCCTCGAGGGGCAATGATATAGCGGCGCTCACCATCTGCATAACACAGAAGAGCAATATGAGCAGTACGATTTGGATCGTATTCGATTCTTTCCACTTTAGCAGCAATACCATCCTTATTACGCTTAAAATCTACCACACGATAATGATGTTTATGTCCACCACCTTTGTGACGGGTAGTGATATGGCCATTATTATTACGTCCGGCAGTAGTTTTTTTCTTCTCAACCAGGGCCGCAAATGGCGCACCTTTATGCAAACCTTCAGTAGTTACGCGAACCATGCCGCGTCGACCAGCGGAAGTAGGCTTCATTTTTACAATAGCCATCTTACCTTACTCCTTATCAGCCACAGCAGCGGCAGCCTCGAGATCAAGCTCTTGACCTTCAACCAAACTTACATAAGCTTTTTTTACATCGCTACGACGACCAACAGTGCGACCAAAACGTTTCACTTTACCTTTGGTTGTAGTTGTCGTTACCGAAGCCACTTGAACACCAAACAAAAGCTCAACAGCAGCCTTAATCTCCGATTTGGTAGAATCGGGCAATACTTTGAAAGTCATTTGGTTTCGCTTTTCAGCCAACAAATTGCTTTTTTCAGAAACAACAGGGGCTAAAATTACCTTCATCAAACGTTCTTGATTCATACCCACTGCTCCTCTAACTGGGCAATTGCATCCCTAGTAAAAACTACTTTTTTATAACGCAGCAAACTATAAGGATCAACTTGATGTGCTTCCAATACCAATACATTTGGCAAATTGCGAGAAGCCAAGTAAACATTCTCATCAAGCTGTTTAGTTACAAACAACACCTGTTCCAAACCTAAATTTTTTACCTGTCCGGCAAACTCTTTAGTTTTAGGAGTGGCGGCAACCAGCTCTTCAACCACATAAAGCCGTTCGTCACGCACCAACTGCGACAGAATAGTCGCCATACCGGCACGGTACATTTTACGGTTTATTTTTTGAGTGAAATTTTCGTCAGGCTTGTTGGGGAACGCACGTCCACCACTACGCCATAACGGAGAAGAGGTCATACCTGAGCGGGCACGTCCCGTACCCTTTTGGCGCCACGGCTTTTTAGTAGAATGTTTAACTTCTGCGCGAGTAAGCTGTGCACGATTACCAGAACGGGCATTCGCCAAAAATGCGGTTACCAACTGATGAACCAATGCCTCGTTATACTCACGCGCGAACAAAGCATCAGAAGCAGACAAAGCGCCTGAAACCTGACCTTGAGCGTTGATTATTTTTAATTCCATTACGCACCCACTTTCACGCTAGGACGTACAATTACATCGCTATTCACAGCACCCGGCACTGCACCTTTAACAAGCAAAAGATGACGTTCCACATCAACACGTACAATTTCTAAATTTTGCACAGTTGCTTTAGTGTTACCGTACTGGCCCGCCATGCGCTGACCCGGGAAAACACGGCCCGGATCTTGAGCCATACCGATAGAGCCAGGCACACGATGTGAGCGCGAGTTACCATGAGAGGTACGTTGAGAATCAAAATTGTGTCGTTTGATCGTACCGGAAAAACCTTTACCTTTTGAGGTTCCGGTAACGTCGACCAGCTGACCGGCTTCAAACAGGGCTACAGTTACTTCGCCACCCGTTTGCAGTTCAGCAGCTTTTTCAGCAGAAACAGCAAATTCAACCAAACCACGGCCAGCTTCAACACCTGCTTTTGCAAAATGTCCAGCTTCAGCCTTGTTAACGCGATTTGCTTTTTTCTGACCGAAGGTAACTTGAACGGCCGTATAACCGTCAGCATCTTCGGATTTGAGTTGAGTGACGCGGTTCGGAGTCATTTCCAACACGGTTACCGGAACAGAAGCACCCTGTTCGTCAAACACGCGGGTCATGCCTACCTTGCGTCCAACCAGACCTAATGTCATGATTATTTTCCTTAAATAAAAGGGGTTAGCTACGATTGGCTAACCATTCGGACAAAAATAAATTCTTGGCATCGAATGCCAAGCCCAGCACTATACTACATTAGCGCATGTATTTTCAAGAAAAATATCGGATTTCACATACTTGTCGGCCAATCGTTGTATTTTTTCGGTAACGCAATAATCAGGCCGTCTGAAAATCAAAAAGGGCAGTCTGAAATTATTTTTCAAACCACCCTTAAACCAATAAATCCAATCCGATTTCGCTTACCCTTAACGGATTACCTGACTCAGTTCGCCCTTGGCATAGCGGTCGGCCATTTTTTCAAGTGAAACGGGTTTGATTTTGCCTGCCTGACCTTCACAACCGAATGCAAGGTAGCGGTCGAGACAGATTTGTTTCATGGCTTCGACGGTTTTGCTCAGGTATTTGCGCGGGTCGAATTCGGACGGGTTTTCTGCCATGAAGCGGCGGATGGCGCCGGTGGAGGCGAGGCGCAGGTCGGTGTCGATGTTGACTTTGCGCACGCCGTGTTTGATGCCTTCGACGATTTCTTCTACGGGTACGCCGTAGGTTTCGCCGATTTTGCCGCCGTATTCGTTGATGACTTTCAGCCATTCTTGCGGAACGGAGCTGGAGCCGTGCATGACGATGTGGGTGTTGGGCAGGGCTTGGTGGATTTCTTTGATGCGGTCGATGCGCAGCACGTCGCCTGTGGGCGGACGGGTGAATTTGTATGCACCATGGCTGGTGCCCACGGCAATCGCCAGCGCATCCACGCCGGTGTCGTTCACGAAGCGCACGGCGTCTTCCACGCTGGTGAGCATTTGGTCGTGGCTCAATTTGCCCGCTGCGCCCACGCCGTCTTCTTCGCCCGCTTCGCCGGTTTCCAAGTTGCCCAACACGCCGATTTCGCCTTCAACCGACACGCCGCAGGCATGGGAGAAGTTCACCACGATGCGGGTAACGTCCACGTTGTATTCGTAGGAAGACGGGGTTTTGCCGTCGGCCAGGAGCGAGCCGTCCATCATTACGGAGGAGAAGCCCAGCTGGATAGAGCGCTGGCACACATCGGGCGAGGCGCCATGATCTTGGTGCATCACCACGGGGATGTGCGGAAACTCTTCCACTGCCGCCAAAATCAGGTGGCGCAAGAAGGGGGCGCCGGCATATTTGCGCGCGCCGGCGGAAGCCTGCACGATAACGGGCGCGTTCACTTGGTCGGCCGCTTCCATGATGGCGCGCATCTGCTCCAAGTTGTTCACATTAAAAGCGGGCAGGCCGTAGCCGTGTTCGGCGGCGTGGTCTAAAAGCTGGCGCATGGATACCAGAGCCATAGCAATCTCCTGAATGATAATTGGTTGTGAAAATCAGTGGGATTATAGCAGCAAACCGCCCCGATGGCGGGGGTGGAAATTGAGCCGATTCAAATTGGGCATGGCAGCAGGCCGTAGCAGCAGGCATGACAAGGCGGGTAAGGCAGTAGAATACTCATTTGCAGCAGCTATATAATGCAGTTTTTTATTTTTCAGGTAGCCTCATGCCGCCCTCCCAGCCCGTTTGGCTGTTCGACCTAGACGACACCCTGCACCGCGCCGATGCAGGCATTTTCCGCCTCATCAACCGCCGCATGACCGAATTCATGGCACGCGAACTAAGCCTGAGCCTGCCCGAAGCCTCCGATTTGCGCGAGCACTATTGGCAACTCTACGGCGCTACGCTCGGCGGTTTGCAGCAGCACCATCCGCAGGTTTGCCCCGCCGAATTCCTGCGCCAAAGCCACCACCTGCCCGAACTCATCGCCGCCTTGCAGCCGATGCCGCACATCGATACCGCGCTCGCCGCCCTACCCGGCCGCAAAGCCGTGTTTTCCAACGGCCCTGCATTTTATGTGCGCGCCCTAATCGAAGCCATGCGGCTGGGCAGCTATTTTGAAGCCCTATTTGGTGTGGACGACCTCGCCCTGCACTACAAGCCGCAGCCACAAGCCTTCCATATGGTGTGCGCCGCACTGGCCGTGCCGCCTCAGCAATGCGTGCTGGTGGACGACAGCCCGGCCAATCTGCAAGCCGCCAAAGCTTTGGGCATGCGCACGGTGTGGTTCGGCAGCCGTGCCCAGCCACAGCCCTGTGCCGACCATATCGCCCGCGATATGGTCGAGCTGCAGGCTCTGACTGGAAAAATCATGTAAAATCTGTCTCTTGCATTCCAATACTGGATTTCAGGTAGCCTCTTGGCCATAATCGAATAACAAGAAAGAACACCCCATGCAACACACCGATTCCGCCAACACCCAACACGAATATTTCGCCGACCGCCCCGGCTTCCCCGCCAAAACCATCGTGGCCACGCTCTTTATCGGCGCCTTCTTCGGCTACCTGAACGACACCCTGCTCAACGTGGCGCTCACGCCCATCATGCGTGATTTCCACATCGACAAAACCACCGCCCAATGGCTCACCACCGGCTTTCTCTTGGTGATGGGCGCATTCACGCCGATTACCGCAGGCGTCATCCAATGGTTTGAAACCCGCAAAATGGTGCTCATCACCCAAGCCACCTTCCTCGCCGGTTCGTTGATTTGCGCCCTCGCGCCCAATTTCGGCGTGCTGCTGGCCGGGCGCATGGTGCAGGCCGTATCCGCCGCCTTCTTCGTGCCGCTGCTGTTCAACGGCATCCTCAACATCTTCCCGCCCAACCGGCGCGGCACAGCCATGGGCGTGATCACCATGATGTTCACCGCCGCCCCCGCACTCGGCCCAACCCTCTCCGGCATCATCATCGACCACACCCACTGGCGTTTCCTGTTCGGCTTCACCATCCCGTTCATGCTGGCCGCCATGCTGCTGGTGGCGAAATTCCTGAACGTGAACCTAACCACCGTTACGCGCCCGAAAATCGATATTTTGTCGTCTGTATTGTCCGTGCTCGGACTTGGTATGCTGGTATATGCGTGCAGCAATTTCGCCACCCTGCCGCTGGTTGCATTCGCCGCCCTGCTAGCCGTATCGCTGGTGCTGACCGCTTGGTTTGTCCGCCGCCAATTCCACATCGCCACGCCGCTTTTGAACCTGCGCGCGTTCCAATACGCACAATTTTGTTACAGCGTGATTATTTTGTCCGCCGCCTCGTTCCTGTTTTTGGGCTTGGAACTGCTCATGCCCATGTACACCCAGCAAGTCCTAATGCTCACCGGCACGGCCACGGGGCTGATTCTGATGCCGGCCAGCATTGCCCAAGCCGTTGCCGCGCCGCTGTTCGGCAGGCTGCTGGATAAAAAAGGCGGGCGTTTTGTCGTGCTGCCAGCTTCGTGCCTGATGGTGGGCGCGCTGGCCATCTTGTGGTCATTCTTGCGCACGGATACGCAGACCGTTGTGTTATCGGCCATGTTTGCTTTGATGGCAATATCTGCCTCCGCCGCGATTACCGGCGAAACGCACGGACTGAACGCGCTGCCCAAACACCTGAATGCGCACGGTGCCGCCATCATCACTACGCTGAACCCGATTGCGGGCGCGGTGGGCGCGGCGTTTTTTGTCGGCACCACCCAAATCGGTGAAAAATTATCCTCCGCCGCCACGCCGCAGCAGGCGATGCTGGACGGCATCCATTTGGCGATGGGCAGCGCGCTGCTGCTGGGCGGGCTGATGGTGTTTTTTGCCACGAAGCTGCGCGCGTATTCGGCGATATGACGGAGTGGAATCAGATCAGTTACTTTAAAAAATAGAGGCCGTATTGACGTTTTACCGTGAAGCGGCCGATTTTCTGCAATCAGGCTTGCTGTAAATACCTTATCTTATCCCTTGCAACTTGCTTCAGCCAAAAAAAGCTGCAAGTAAGTTTAACTATTTTTATATCCCTTTTAATTACATATGTTTAATTACATAACCGTCCAAACATGAAAAAAGCTCTTGTCGTCGGCATTATCGTACACGGCATATTCCTGACTTTTCTATTGAAGTTCAATTTCTGGTTGTTTGACAGCATGAGCCGGACGTTTACACCGCTTTCTTTTGCCTCTTTGGAGCTGTATGGCAAAATTTTGTCGGGCATGGGGATTTCGTGGTGGCTGCTGCGACGGGGTATCGATCATAATTTCAAGGAGGTTTATCAACATCCCATCCCTTCCAGCATCGTAGCCATGCTGTGTATCTCGATATTGGGCATAGTTACCGTCCCAATCGCATCATTTGCCCAAAATATGCTGGTCAAACAAATCGTCCGTTCTTCCACCTATGAAGACAGGGCGGATGCGCTGTTATCATTTGCCGCCACAACGACAATAGTTTACCCGCATGCAGGCATGCAAACGGAATTTTCCATTTGGACAAAGTTTAAATACCTGTTCAAACATGAATTCGTCCAGCCCATTTCAGACGGCGTACTGGACTATGCGAAATTCCAATGGTTATCCCGAGAACAACAACAGGGCATATTGCTTCAACACGCGCAATCGTGCCGCCGCGAAACGGGGGCTTATCCAAACTACACTGCCGTGGATACTGCTTTCTTCCCATTCGTATCCTATCAGGCCAAGCCGGATGAAGCCCAAATCAAGCCCATCTTGTCCGCTTATCTGCAATGCCTTACCCGCAACAACAATTTCTATTTATACCAATACAATTCGGGGATTCTGTCTCCCATAACGGACAAATTGGAAAGAGCTTTTTACGAATACAAAGAAGCCGGACGAAAATACGGCTATGCCGTCAGACATAGCAACAGAGCCAAACAGAAATGGCTTGACGGCATGAGTGAAAAACTGGGATTTCAGGCCAGCCTGCTACCCGGTTTGTCATCGGAGGAATTTTTCAGGCATCCGGATATCGTGAAATACCGCCGACTGCATGCGGAAGGCGTTCCGCTTTATATTCCCAATACGGACACGTCCACGCAAGCCGAGCAGATGGAATTGGCCGAATATTTTTTAAACACAATAACGACCAAAGCAACCGAATTGCGCAGCGGTCAAGAGGGCAAATCGGCGGGGGATGATGAAGCCGGCCAGGATTATTATCGCTTTGTCATCATCCCGTTTATCAGCCTAATCGCGTCCTTATTCTTTATCGGCATCAATGTCGGCCTGATTTTGATAGAAATAAGCCGTTATTGGTTTAATGAAAAACAGCTTAAACTGATACAGTTAGGATTATTTACATTATTCATTGCCCTGCCGTTCATGGTGGGTACTCACCATTTTGAAATGGAGAGCATCATCGGCGCCATCGTAAACTGGGGCTATTTTTACCAAACCATACTGGCCGCTGTTTTTACGACGTAAATGCAAAAAAACGGCAGAAAAAACGCCGATGTTTCAGGCAGCCTGCACGATACGGAACAAAAATGCACGACCTGTTTTACTGCAACCTTGTGGGCGACGATACCGGACGCTGCCTTACCCTTGCCGCCGCGCTCCAAAACGCGCCTGACTTTGTATTGCAGGAACAAGTTTTCGCGCCCGAAGCCGATATTTTCTGCTTTGTGTTCCTGCCCGTACAAAAATCCTTCCGCTTCAAATGTGATTTTGTTTATGGGCAGACCATCAATAGCAGCGAAAACTGGACGGCGGACGAAACGGCGGCATTGAAAGCAGGGGTAAATCATATCGTGGAAAAGCTGTTTCAGATGGCCGGATGATAAAAGGCCGTCTGAAAAGTTTTTTTGAAAGATGGGTAAATGAAAAAGATTTTATTATTGACAAGCCTGTTACTATGTCTATTCCTAGTATCATGTGGAAAAAGCGAAGAGAAAAAAGAAGATGCCCCTAAAGGTGGGAAGAACACTTTGGTTGTGTATTCTAATTCCTTGACTGATGGAAGGGGAGAATGGTTAAAGGAAAAAGCAAAAGCGGCAGGATTTGAACTGGAATTTGTAGATGCAGGTGGAGGAGAAATAACGAACAGACTTATCGCTGAAAAGAATAATCCTATAGCAGATATAGTTTTTGGGCCTAACCAGATGGATTTTTCAAATATGAAAAAAGAAGGTGTCCTGGAACAGTATGTTCCAAAATGGGCAGCTGATGTAACGGATGGTCTGAATGATAAAGACGGTTACTTTCATGCAATTGTAAAACAGGCAATACTTATGGTATACGGAGAAAATCAGTATAATGCAGGGAATGCCCCTAAAGACTGGACAGATTTAGCGACAAAACCTGAATTTAAAGGAAAATATGAAGTGCCTTCATCATTGGGAGGAGGGACTACAAGAGTTGTAATTTCAGGTATTTTATCAAGATATAGAGATCCTAATGGAGAACTTGGAATTTCTGAAGCTGGATGGAAAATGATAACAGAGTACTTTAAAAACGGGGTTCCATCTGAAAAAGGTGTAGATTTATTTTCAAAAATCGCTGATAAAAAAGTTGGAATTGGACAGATTTGGTCAAGTGGAATAGCAGGAAGAGAGGAGCAGTATAAAATAAAGGTAGGAATAGTAAGACCTGAAATTGGAGTTCCTTTTGTTATTGAAGGATTTGGAATTGTAAAAGGAACTAAAAATCTTGAAAAAGCTAAAGCATTTGTTGAATGGTTCGGTTCTCCTGAAATTCAGTCAGAATGGTCTAAAAAATTTACAAGTATGCCTGCAAATAAAAAAGCATTAGAATTGTCAGATCCTAAAATAATAGAATTTGAAAAGTCATTTACAAAGAAACAGGATTTAGATTGGGAATTTATAGCAGAAAATATTAATAAATGGACAGAAAAAATTGAACTTGATGTATTGCAATAAATGAAATTTAAAATTCAAAAGTTATATAAGAAGAGCTTCTTTATTGGATTTCATCTGAAATAAAGAAGCTCTTTTTGAAAGGGAGCATGAATAATGATAGATTTTAAGAATATAGAAATAAGATTTGGTGATTTCATAGCCATACCTGATTTGACAATGAGTATATATGAGGGAGAATTCTTTACTCTGCTGGGGCCTTCAGGATGTGGAAAAACAACTACTTTGAGAAGCCTTGTAGGATTTATAAATCCTTCGAAAGGGAAAATACTTATAGATGACATAGATGTTACAAATGTTCCTATTGAAGACAGAAAAATAGGAATGGTTTTTCAGAGTTATGCGCTTTTTCCTACAATGACTGTTTATGAAAATATCGCCTTTGGTTTGAAAGTGCGAAAAGAAACAAAGGAAGAAATTGATGAAAAAGTAAAAGCAAATGAGAAATTCGATTTAGATGAAATTCAGCTGAAAAAGAAGGTTTCCGAACTTTCTGGAGGGCAGCAGCAAAGGGTGGCCATAGCAAGAGCTCTTATATTAAAACCAAAAATTCTTGTTTTAGATGAACCTCTTTCAAATTTAGATGCAAAGCTTCGTGTACAGCTGAGAACAGAGCTAAAGGTCTTACAGAAAAAATTTGGAATAACAACAATTTATGTTACGCATGATCAGGAAGAAGCTTTGACGTTATCGGACAGGATAGCAGTCTTCAATAAAGGAATAGTGGAACAGATTGGAACGCCTGAGGAAATATATAACCAGTCAAAAACAGAATTTGTATGTAATTTTATTGGAGATATAAATGTAATCGAAAAAAATTTGCTTCAGAAATTTAATGAGGAACATAATACTGACTATGATATAAATAAAAAAGGATATATAAGAACTGAAAAAATAAGAAGTATAAAAAATGATGAAAAAGAAAGTATGGAAATAGAAGGAAGAGTAGCAGATAAAGAATTTTATGGGATGTTTACAAAATATTTAATAGATATAGATGGAAGTAAACTGAAAAAAATGGGGAAAAATGATGGAAATGAAAACTACGAGATAGGTGATATATTGAGTTTATACATTAATAAACATGATGTATTGCAGTATAAGGAGTGATAAATATGAAAAGAAAAATTTCTGTTTCAAAAATTCTTTCATATTTGATGTATGGGATAATCATATGGTTTGTAGTTGCATTTCTTATATATCCTAATTTAAATATACTGAAGATGATATTTTTCAGAAATGGTTCATTTAAGCTGGATTCATTGAAAAGACTGTTTTCTTCTCCAAGAGCTGTGAGAAGTTTAAAAAATAGTTTCATACTTGCAACAACTTTATTATTTACAGTCAATATAATAGGTATATTTTTAGTTCTTGTTGTAGATTACTTTGATATAAAGGGAGCAAAAATTTTAAAATTAGGCTATATGACTACACTTATATATGGTGGAGTTGTACTGGCTTCAGGATATAAGTTTGTATATGGAGCAAATGGAATAATGACAAAAGTACTTGTTTCAATTTTTCCCAATTTTAATGCAGGATGGTTTGAAGGTTATGGAGCTGTAGCTTTTGTAATGACTTTTGCAATAACATCAAATCATGTAATTTTTTTGTCAAATGCTATAAGAAAAATAGATTATTCGACTATAGAAGCGGCTAAAAATATGGGAGCTTCCCAGTTTTATATTTTGAGAAAAGTTGTATTACCTGTATTAAAACCTACTATATATGCAATTACAGTTTTACTTTATATTACGGGACTTGGAGCAACATCAGCCCCATTAATTGTCGGTGGGAAAAAATTTCAGACAATAGGTCCTATGATACTGACTTTTTCACAGACAGTAAGCTCAAGGGATCTGGCGGCAGTTCTGGCACTGATATTGGGAATTGCAACACTTATTTTACTTTCATTTATGATATATTTTGAAAGAAAAGGTAACTTTATGTCGGTTTCCAAGACAAAGTCAGTCATTGTAAAGCAGAAAATAAATAATCCATTAATTAATATTATAGTACATCTATTTGCTTATTTGCTGTTTTTTATATATATAATTCCAGTAATATTTGTAATAATATTTTCCTTTACAAATTCTAGAAGTATTTCAAGCGGAGCTATTACAGGATTTACATTTCAGAACTATATAGATGTATTTTCAAGTTTTGATGTATTAAAACCTTTTGTTACCAGTGTCTTTTATTCAGCTGGTGCTTCCATACTTGTTGTGATATTGACACTTGGTGTATCAAGAATATTGCATAAATACAAAAATATATGGGCTTTGATACTTGAATATATGATGCTCATTCCATGGGTTCTTCCATCCACACTGATTGCTATAGGACTTATTACAGCTTTTGATAAGAAAAATATTCTGGCTTTCAACAATATACTGACAGGAACAATATGGCTTCTACTTATTGCTTATGTAATAGTAAAAATTCCATTTTCGTTAAGAATGTTAAAAGCTACATTTTTTAGTATTGATAATGAACTTGAAGAAGCGGCGACAAGTCTGGGTGCCTCTCCTTTCTATACATTCAGAAAGGTAATATTTCCTATTATATTACCTTCTGCAATGGCGATTTTGGCACTAAATTTTAATAGTCTGCTGGCAGATTACGACTTGACAGTATTTTTATATCACCCTCTACTAAAAACATTAGGAATTGTAATAAGAAGCAGTACGGACTCCACTCAGAACTTGAAGGATTCTCAAGCGGTTGCACTTGTCTATTCAGTAATACTTATGATAATTGCATCGGTGACACTGTATCTTATATATGGAAGAAGTGAAAAGTCAGTCAGTAAAAAATAGTATTTAAGTTTAACGAAGAAAGGATAGAGAATAGAAATGAAAAATATAGATTTATATGGTAGGAAAGAATACAAGGAAATAAATGAGCTGTTAAATAGAAAAATAAATGAAAAAAAGACATTGGTAGCAGTACATCGCGGAATGTCAGCTGGAAATATAATAGAAAATACAATACCTGCCTATATTGCTACAATTGAAACTGGTGGAGATATATTGGAA
>ERZ772921.1710-NODE-1710-length-12388-cov-9.409795_pt1 | contig 12388 bp, 13 predicted proteins | sample MGYA00512117_ERZ772921 | MGnify/ENA primary metagenome ERZ772921 (study PRJEB29015, sample SAMEA2737944) | human oral metagenome | biome: human oral; feature: human-associated habitat; material: dental | place: China | collected 2150 ... | reverse complement strand
CCCTCATCGCTTAAAAATGACCAGCGATGTTCCTTTGGCTCGTGGTCTTGGCTCTTCTAGCTCCGTTATCGTTGCTGGGATTGAACTGGCTAATCAGTTGGCGAATCTGAACTTATCTGATCATGAAAAGCTGAAAATTGCGACAAAAATCGAAGGCCATCCTGACAATGTCGCACCAGCAATTTATGGGAATCTAGTGGTAGCAAGCTCTTTCCAAAATCAAGTTTCAGCTGTTGTGTCAGATTTTCCAGAGGCTAGCTTCATCGCTTTCATTCCCAATTATGAGTTGAGAACAGTTGAAAGCCGCCGTGTCTTGCCCAACCGCCTTTCATACAAGGAAGCTGTTGCCGCAAGTTCCGTAGCCAATGTCGCTGTTGCCGCGCTTTTAAAGGGCGATATGAAAACAGCTGGTCGTGCTATCGAATCCGATCGTTTCCATGAGAGATATCGTCAGCCGCTTATCAAAGAATTTTCTGACATCAAATTCTTAGCCAGAAAACAGGGTGCCTTTGCGACTTATATCTCTGGAGCTGGGCCGACTGTTATGGTTTTGTCTCCGAAAGACAAGGCTGAGCAGATTTATCAGCAAATCAAGGAACAAGGCTATGATGGGGAAGTCTTCCAGTTGCAAGTCGATACTCAGGGTGTAAGAGTAGAAAAATAAAGAGAGTTTGAGGATGACGACCTTGTGGACGCAGTGTTGGTCTACAAGCTACGTTTTCCTCTCTCTTTTTACTTTTAATGAAATCTAAAGAGTGCTCTATCTAATCATTTTTCCCTAAGTCTATCGTAAATATCGTATAATTTTGATATAATAGAGTGTAATTTGTAAAAAAGAGAGTAAGTCATGCATAACCTAGAAAAATATTCTGCGGAATTAGAAGGAATCGACATCCGTTTCAATGAACCTTTGAGTCAATACACTTACACAAAGGTGGGCGGAGCTGCCGATTTCTTAGTTTTTCCACGTAACCGTTATGAGTTGGCGCGGATTGTCAAATTGGCCAATCGTGAACAGATTCCTTGGTTGGTGCTTGGAAATTCAAGTAACATCATCGTTCGAGATGGCGGTATTCGAGGCTTTGTCATCATGTTTGATAAGCTAAATAATGTAGCAGTAGATGGCTATACGATTGAGGCAGAGGCTGGTGCAAACCTGACTCAGACCACTCGTATTGCCCTGCATCATAGTTTGACTGGCTTTGAATTTGCCTGTGGCATCCCGGGTAGTGTCGGCGGTGCCGTCTTTATGAATGCTGGCGCTTATGGCGGTGAAATCGGTCATGTGCTCGTTTCTTGCAAGGTCTTGACACCTGAAGGCGAAATTAAGACCTTGGATGCGCGTGATATGCGCTTTGGCTATCGTCATTCACTTATTCAAGAAACTGGCGACATTGTGATTTCGGCTAAGTTTGGTCTGGCACCAGGTGTTCACCAAAACATTCGTCAGGAAATGGAACGTCTGACCTATCTGCGTGAACTCAAGCAGCCTTTGGAATATCCATCTTGTGGGTCGGTCTTTAAGCGTCCTCTGGGACATTTTGCTGGTCAGCTCATCAGTGAGGCCGGTCTAAAAGGCTATCGAATCGGCGGTGTAGAAGTTTCAGAAAAGCATGCTGGTTTCATGATTAATGTCGATCATGGTACAGCTAGTGATTATGAAAAGTTGATTGCTCATGTCATTAAAACCGTCAAAGAGCATTCAGGTGTCACTCTGGAAAGAGAAGTTCGAATTATTGGAGAAGCATAAGAGTCCGATATGCAATTGTCCAAGTCTTTGGGGGAGCCAATATCCATGTGTCATTAGTAAAGGGGGTGAAAGCCTATCGATATCGCAAGTATGCAGGGCCATAGTAGCCCTCGAGAGGTTTTTTTGGTGTGACAGAACCAAAAATCTGTTAATACATGGAAAAGAAGGAATTTATGCCAATTGAAAAAACCAATTATTGAGTTCAAAAACGTTTCGAAGGTTTTTGAAGACAGTAACACCGTCGTTCTCAAAGATATCAACTTTGAATTAGAAGAAGGAAAATTTTATACGCTTCTAGGGGCTTCTGGCTCTGGGAAGTCAACCATCCTCAATATTATTGCAGGACTTTTGGATGCGACTACGGGAGACATCTTTTTGGATGGTGTCCGCATCAATGACATTCCTACCAATAAACGGGATGTTCACACCGTATTTCAGTCTTATGCCCTTTTCCCGCATATGAATGTTTTTGAGAATGTGGCCTTTCCTTTGCGGTTGCGGAAGGTGGACAAAAGAGAAATTGAAGTGCGGGTTGCTGAAGTGCTGAAAATGGTTCAGCTGGAAGGCTATGAACGTCGCTCTATTCGGAAACTCTCAGGTGGTCAACGTCAGCGGGTAGCCATTGCTCGTGCCATCATCAATCGGCCGCGTGTTGTCCTACTAGACGAGCCTCTTTCTGCGCTGGATTTGAAGTTGCGGACGGATATGCAATATGAGCTCCGTGAACTCCAACAGCGCCTTGGGATCACTTTTGTCTTTGTCACCCACGACCAGGAAGAAGCCCTAGCTATGAGTGACTGGATTTTTGTCATGAATGAGGGAGAGATTGTCCAGTCAGGAACGCCAGTGGATATCTATGATGAGCCGATTAACCACTTTGTTGCAACCTTTATCGGAGAATCGAATATCCTGCCAGGAAAGATGATCGAAGACTACTTGGTCGAGTTCAATGGCAAGCGCTTTGAAGCAGTTGACGGAGGCATGCGACCAAACGAATCTGTTGAAGTGGTGATTCGTCCAGAAGATTTGCGCATTACCCTGCCTGAAGAAGGGAAATTACAGGTAAAAGTAGATACTCAGCTCTTCCGCGGGGTTCATTATGAAATCATCGCCTATGATGAACTCGGCAATGAATGGATGATCCACTCGACTCGCAAGGCCATCGTCGGAGAAGAAATCGGTCTGGACTTTGAGCCAGAGGATATCCATATCATGCGCCTCAATGAAACCGAAGAAGAATTCGATGCTCGGATTGAAGAATACGTAGAAATCGAAGAGCAAGAAGCAGGGCTGATCAATGCCATTGAGGAGGAAAGAGATGAAGAAAACAACCTCTAACCTTTTTCTGGTTCCATATTTTCTTTGGATCCTGCTCTTTGTCCTAGCTCCAGTGATAATGATTGTCTGGAAATCATTCTTTAATATCGAGGGTCAGTTCACGCTGGAAAACTATCAGATTTATTTCACTTCGCAGAATTTGACCTATCTGAAAATGAGCTTTAACTCGGTATTTTACGCAGGCATCATCACCTTGGTGACCTTGCTCATTTCCTATCCGACTGCTTATTTTTTGACCCAGCTCAAGCATCGCCAACTCTGGCTCATGCTGATTGTCCTGCCGACTTGGATCAATCTTTTGCTGAAAGCTTACGCCTTTATCGGCATTTTTGGACAAAATGGCTCGGTGAATGAATTTCTGACCTTTATTGGTATCGGTCCCAAGCAGATTCTTTTCACTGACTTTTCTTTTATCTTTGTTGCCAGCTACATTGAGCTGCCCTTTATGATTCTGCCAATCTTCAATGTTTTGGATGATTTGGATCCCAACCTCATCAATGCCAGCTATGACCTGGGGGCCAATCGATGGCAGACTTTCCGCAATGTCGTCTTTCCGCTTTCAATGAACGGCGTGAGAAGTGGCGTGCAGTCAGTCTTCATTCCTAGTCTCAGTCTCTTCATGCTGACGCGTTTGATCGGTGGAAACCGTGTTATTACGCTGGGAACAGCCATTGAACAGCATTTCTTGACAACGCAAAACTGGGGAATGGGCTCAACCATCGGAGTGGTTCTGATTATTGCCATGCTCTTCACCATGTGGGCAACCAAGGAAAGGAGAGAACGATGAAAAAATTTGCTAATCTCTATTTAGCGATCGTATTTCTAATCCTTTATCTTCCGATCTTTTATTTGATTGCCTATGCTTTCAATGCTGGCGATGATATGAATAAATTTACTGGCTTTGATTTGGTTCATTTTCAAAAGTTATTTGAAGATTCGCGCTTGATTTTGATTTTGGCGCAGACTTTCTTCTTAGCCTTTCTTTCTTCCCTCATCGCTACGATTATCGGAACTTTCGGTGCTATTTATATTTACCAAGCCCGAAAGAAGTATCAGGATGCTTTCTTATCCATCAATAATATTCTGATGGTAGCGCCTGACGTTATGATTGGGGCTAGCTTCCTGATTCTCTTTACCACGGCTAAATTCCAATTGGGCTTTGTATCTGTTTTGGCCAGTCACGTTGCCTTTTCAATTCCCATTGTTGTGCTGATGATTTTGCCAAGGCTGAAAGAAATGAATGATGACATGATTAAAGCCGCTTATGATTTGGGAGCGAGCCAAGTCCAGATGCTCAAGGAAATCATGCTTCCTTATCTGACACCAGCTATTATTGCCGGCTACTTTATGGCTTTCACCTACTCACTGGATGACTTTGCTGTAACTTTCTTTGTAACAGGAAATGGTTTCTCGACTCTTTCAGTTGAAATTTATTCCCGTGCACGGCAAGGAATTTCCTTGGAAATCAATGCCTTGTCTGCTCTGGTCTTTCTCTTTAGTATCGTTTTAGTCATTGGCTATTACTTTATCACGCGTGAGAAGGAGGAAGCAGCATGAAAAAACTCTATTCGTTTTTAGCAGGGATTCTTGCGATTATCCTGATCTTGTGGGGAATTAGCTATCGGATTGAGAGTAAAGCCAACAGCAAGGGCAGTGATAAATTGGTTGTCTATAACTGGGGAGATTACATCGATCCAGACTTGCTGACAGAGTTTACCAAGGAAACAGGCGTGCAGGTGCAGTATGAAACCTTCGACTCTAACGAAGCCATGTACACAAAAATCAAGCAGGGTGGTACAACCTACGATATCGCAATACCAAGTGAGTACATGATTGCCAAGATGATGAAGGAAAACTTGGTGGAGAAATTGGATCATAGCCAGATCAAAGGCTTGGAAAATATTGGTTCAGACTTTTTGGATCAGCCATTTGATCCAGGAAATCAGTATTCTATTCCTTATTTCTGGGGGACGCTGGGAATTGTTTACAATACTAAAATGGTCGAACATGCGCCTGAGCATTGGAACGATCTCTGGAAGCCAGAATACAGAAACTCTATCATGATGATTGACGGAGCCCGCGAAGTCATGGGGATTGGTCTGAACTCGAATGGTCATAGCCTTAACTCCAAAGATGCTGACCAGCTGCAGGAGGCTGTCGATAAGCTTTATACTCTGACGCCCAATATCAAAGCCATCGTCGCTGATGAGATGAAAGGCTACATGATTCAGAATAACGCGGCTATTGGCGTGACCTTCTCTGGCGAAGCTCGCCAAATGCTGGAAGCTAACGGAGATTTGCGCTATGTTGTTCCGACAGAAGCCAGCAACCTTTGGTTTGATAATATCGTCATTCCTAAAACCGTAAAAAATAAAAAAGCTGCCTATCAGTTTATTAATTTCATGCTGAGACCGGAAAACGCTTATAAGAATGCGCTCTATGTCGGCTATTCAACGCCAAACCTTCCTGCCAAAGCCATGCTGCCAGAAGAAGTACAGAAAGATGAGGCTTTCTATCCAACCGAAGAAACCATGAAGCATCTGGAAGTCTATCAGCAATTAGGACCAAAATGGCTCGGAACGTACAATGACCTCTATCTTCAAGTCAAAATGTATCGCAAGTAGTCAAAGAGAGTGGGACAGAAATCGGTAATTCGTTAGAATTCGATTTCGTCGTCCCACCTCCGCACAGTTGAGTAGGGCTGTAAAAGCTGATGAAATCAGCGTAGTAGAGCCCACTCAACCACTGCGTCTTGCTCGACAATCCAAAGACAATTGAGAGGCTAGGACTTTTGTCCCAGCCTCTTTTTTATATTTTGACTTGTATAATTCTTTGAAAAGTGGAAGAGAAAGTAGTAAAATTATATTAACATATGCAATAGAGCTTTATGCTCAATTAAGGAGGAAATCATTATGTCAGTTTTCTACGTTCCATCAGTCAATTTGATTGGTAAGGGTGTCATCAATGAATTTGGTGGTCATGTCAAAGAGCTGGGCTTCAAGAAAGCTCTAATCGTTACAGACCACTACATTGCATCCAGTGACATTTTACCAAAAGTCATCAAGCCGCTAGAAGCAGAAGGCATTGAATATGTGGTTTTTGAAGATGTAGACCCAAATCCTTCTTGCAAGAATGTCTACGATGGCTTAGCTACTCTTCAAGAAAATGACTGTGATTTTATCATCAGTGTCGGCGGTGGCTCTCCTCAGGATGCTGCTAGCTGTATTTCCATCATGGCGACAAATGGGGGCAAGCCGCAGGATTATGAAGGGCTCCACAAGTCTAAAGAAAAGGGTCTGCCAGTTGTGGCCATCAACACCACGGCAGGGACTTCTGCCGAAATCACTATCAACTATGTTATCACGGACGAAGAACGCAAGGTTAAGATGGTGATGGTTGATAAAAATAGTCTGGCTCTCATCTCTGTCAATGACCCAGAGCTCATGGTTTCCAAACCAGCTAATTTAACAGCAGCGACTGGGATGGATGCTTTGACCCATGCTGTTGAAGCCTTGGTAACTCCTGGTGCTTATGGCGTGACCAAGAAACTGTCGATCGGTGCCATCGAGTTGATTAAGGAATATTTACCGCGAGCAGTTGCTAATGGCCATGATATAGAAGCGCGTGAAGCTATGGTCAATGCTATTTTCCTCGGCGGAATGTCCTTTAACAATGCAGGGCTGGGCTATGTGCATTCGATGGCTCACCAGCTTGGTGCGGTCTATCATTTGCCTCATGGCGTTTGCTGTGCTATGCTTCTGCCAGTAGTCGAGCGTGAAAATGCCAAACGTGTGCCAGCAGCCTTTAGAAATGTAGCTAAAGCTTTAGGCTTGCATACCGAAGGCAAGACTGATGAAGAATGTGCGGCATATGCCATTTCGGAAATCGAAACCTTGTCCGAAACGGTCGGTATTCCTAAGAAATTGACCGAGCTTGGTATTGAAGAAAAGGACTTTGACTTTGAATACCTTTCTAAGAATGCCTTGATTGATGCTTGCGCACCTGGTAATCCTTTCATGCCGACTTTGGAAGAAACCATCGCTTTATACAAAGAATTGTTTTAAGGCAAAGGAGAAAGACTCTCCCTCTAAACTTAGTTGATTTATATCAAAAAAAGACAGTTGCTCTCTCTCCTACAACTGTCTTTTTAATTTATGGAAATATGTGGAGTACAGGATTAGTGTCCTAGAATAAACTTAGCAATAGCTGTAGCAACACCATTTTCTTCGTTGCTATCTGTTACATAGTCGGCTAAGTCTTTGACATGCTGGCTAGAATTTCCCATGGCAACGCCCAAGCCAGCAAACTGGAGCATTTCAATATCGTTATTAGCATCGCCCAGTGCCATGATTTCCACAGGATTGATCTCTAAGCGTTGCGCTAGACGCTCTAGGGCAAAGGCTTTGGTAACACCTTTTGGCATCGCCTCGTAGATGACAGGCTGGGAACGGACGCCACTGAATCGCTGCTGGCAGAGTTCTTGAGCGAACTTGTTCTCAAAATCATCGACCTGCTCAGGATTTCCTAGGAACATAGCTTGAAACATTCGATGCTGGCCGCTGCAAGCTTCTTCAAGGCTGATTTCAGTAGGAGTCGTAAAGACGAGGGCCGCATCATCTGTCACAATTTTGCTGGCTTTTTCTCCTACAACGAAGTAATGCTCTTCATCAAACAAGGTCAACTGCACTTGGCTCTGCTCCGCCAAACTGTAGAGGTAGCGAATGTCATCGGGCTTTAATTCTTGCCAGTCGACGACCTGCCAATCGCTAGTCTGATGGATAGCGCAGCCATTGTCTACAATGACATATTCATTTTCATTCTCCAAGCCCAATTCCTGATAGTAAGGCTTGACACCCACGAGTGGTCTGCCTGTACAGAGAACCAGCTTGACTCCAGCTTGGATAGCATGGTGAATGGCATCAATATGAGCTTGAGGAATCTTTTTTTCCTCAGTCAGCAGGGTTCCATCCATATCAAGGGCAATTAGTTTAATCATAGTTTTTCTCCAATAGTATTTGTGAATATTATAGCATATTTTCTATTGCTAGGAGAGCAGAAATGGGAAAAGCTTGTTTTTTTCATTTTTCAAGCCTTGTGGTATAATAAGAAAATCTAGTAAGGAAAAGAGAATCTATGAAAGCAAAGCGAATCGTATTTAAAGTTGGAACGAGCTCATTGACAAATCCTGACGGCAGTCTGTCGCGGGCAAAGGTGCGGGAGATTACCCATCAATTATCGGTCTTGCATGAAGCAGGACATGAGTTGATTTTGGTATCGTCTGGAGCTATTGCGGCTGGTTTTTCTTCTCTGGGCTTTAAAAAACGCCCTACTAAGGTAGCCGACAAACAGGCTTCGGCAGCTGTTGGTCAGGGCCTTCTCCTAGAGGAGTACACCACCAATCTGCTTCTGAAGAAGATTGTATCTGCCCAGATCTTGCTGACGCAGGATGATTTTGCAGATAAACGGCGTTATAAAAATGCCCACCAAGCTCTGTCAGTCCTCCTCAATCGTGGAGCCATTCCTATTATCAATGAAAATGATACAGTTTCTATCGAGGAGCTAAAGGTGGGAGATAATGATACGCTCAGTGCTCAGGTGGCAGCCATGGTTCAGGCAGATCTTTTGGTACTTTTGACAGATGTTGATGGCCTTTATACGGCCAATCCAGCTTCAGATCCAACTGCCCAACGTATTGAAAGAATTGAGGCGATCTCTAGCGATTTGATTGACATGGCAGGCGGCGCAGGTTCCAGCAATGGGACTGGTGGCATGCTGACCAAGATCAAAGCAGCGACTTTGGCGACCATGTCTGGTGTACCAGTCTATATTTGCTCCTCACTTAAAAGCAATGCTTTATTGGAGGCGGCGAGCCAGACTCGAGATGGAAGCTTTTTCTTAGCACAAGATAAGGGCTTGAAGACACAAAAACAGTGGCTGGCCTTTTATGCTAAGAGTCAAGGCTCCATCTATGTAGATCAGGGAGCGGCACAGGCACTCCGCTACGATGGTAAAAGCCTTCTGGCATCAGGAATTGTTAGGTTAGAGGGGCATTTTTCCTATCAGGATACGGTGACGGTGTACGAGGAAGAGACTGGTGCGATTTTAGGAAAGGGGCGCGTGCGCTTCGGTAAACCTGCTCTCAAGGACATGCTGCGTTCTAGCAAACCAAAGGGAGTCGTCATTCATCGTGACGATTGGATTTCTATTACTCCAGAGCTCCAACTGCTCTTTTCTGAATTTTAAGTGGAAATAGGAGCTTGCTTATTAAGAGTATTTCATAACCGAACTCTGCAACATTTTTACGAATACTAAAAAGAATTATTGTATCTTACGAAAGGAGGCGCTATGACCTCAACACAAGAATTATTTGAAATTGTTAAAAAGTCAAAAAAATCAATCAACACAGCTACAACTGCTGAGAAAAACCATGCTTTGGAAGAAATGGCAACTCATCTCTGGCTTTCTCGTGCAGACATTTTAGCAGCCAATGAATTGGATATGGCAGCGGCTAAAGGTAAAATCTCAGATGTGATGCTGGATCGCCTCTATCTGGATGAGGAGCGGATTGCTACCATGGCAGGGGTAGCTAGTCTAGAAGAAAATGCCTTTAGAGGAACGGTCATGGATGCTGTTCAAGCTGCCTACAAGAGGACGCAGGAATTAGGAAAAAAATCCTAAACAGTTTGTCAAAAGGAAAAGAATAGAGTATAATATACCAGTATATTTTTAAAAGGGAGAAGAAAATGAATACATTACCAAACTGTCCAAAATGTAACTCAGAATATGTTTATGAAGATGGGACGCTTTTAATTTGCCCAGAATGTGCTTATGAATGGAACCCAGCTGAAGTTCAAGAGGTAGAAGAAGGAGTAGTAGCTATTGATGCCAATGGAAATAAGTTGGCTGATGGTGACACTGTTACCCTAATCAAGGACTTAAAAGTCAAAGGTGCACCTAAGGATCTCAAGCAAGGTACACGCGTGAAAAATATCCGCATTGTAGAAGGTGACCATAATATTGACTGTAAGATTGACGGCTTCGGCGCTATGAAGCTTAAATCCGAATTTGTTAAGAAGATCTGAGGTTGATATGAGCCGTACATTCATTTTTGCTTACAGAATTCTATTATTAGTTTTAGCTTTTTTAGGAGTTTTTCTCGAAATCAGTAAATATGGTTGGGGAATGCTCATGTATTATACAGTTTTGTCCAATCTATTAGTCCTAATCTTTACGGGCTATATGGTTTATTTGATGGCTAGAAAAGATGAGACTTGGAAGTCGCCGGTTTTCTTAAGAATTAAGGGTGGCGTTACCATGTCTATCATGATTACTTGTGTAGTTTATCATGTTATGCTTGCACCAATTGCAACTGATTTTTATCGTTTAGAAAACTTTCTTTGCCATTACATTGTTCCCTTAGCTTTTTTGATAGATACATTGGCATTTGATAAAACGAGACAGTATCGATGGTTTGATCCGATTTCTTGGTCTGGTTTGCCATTGGTCTACATGGCTTTCGCACTATTTAATGGCTTTTTCTTGAAAATTAATATTCCGAATGCAAAAGATAATCCATTTCCATATTTCTTTTTGAATGTTTTTAAATATGAATGGCCTTATGTTATCAAGAGATGTTTGATTATTTTTGTGGCTTATCTAGTGTTTGGTTTTGTCTTTTATGGCATCAAGTCTATCACTTTTACAAAAAGCAAGAAACAAGCCTAGCAAATATTTTTTATAAAATGACATTTTTTGCTTGCAGTATATTTTCGACTATGATATAGTATTAACAATTAAATAATCCTTTAATTCTATCCAGAGAGGTAGACAAGGAGCCAGTAAAAATTGGGTTGAGTGTATACAGGTGCGTCTTGTTTTGCATGCCCAACAAATTATTCTGTAGTCTCCTTGAAAAAGGAGACTTTTTTATTGGTTTAGGGGGTATTCATGAAAACAAAAGAAGTTGTTGATGATATTACTATGAACCGTGCAATCACACGGATTACTTATGAAATCATCGAACGCAACAAAGAATTGAACCAAGTAGTCTTGGCTGGAATCAAAACTCGGGGAGTGCACTTGGCTCATCGTATCCAAAAACGTTTAGCCCAATTGGAGCAAATTGACATTCCAGTAGCTGAAATTGATACAAAACCTTTTAGAGATGACAAAAAGAGTCAGGAAGCAGATTCAACTTTAATTCCTGTAGATATTACTGACCGTCAGGTGATTCTGATCGACGATGTTCTCTACACAGGTCGTACCATTCGGGCGGCCATTGACAATCTCGTAAGCCACGGTAGACCTTCGCGCGTTAGCCTAGCAGTCTTGGTTGACCGAGGCCATCGGGAATTACCAATTAGAACTGACTATATTGGAAAAAATATTCCAACTAGTAGAACAGAAGAAATCATTGTAGAAATGACCGAAACTGATGGTCAGGATCGTATTTTGATAAAGGGGGAATAATAATCTATATGAATCAAGATGTAAAATATGATGTCCACGATATGCCAAAGCCAGGTTTACTTTTAGGCTTATCCTTCCAGCATCTGTTTGCCATGTTTGGCGCGACTGTTCTAGTCCCAATCTTAGTAGGGATTGATCCAGCAGTTGCCTTATTTTCAAGTGGCCTAGGAACCCTAGCACACCTCACAGTTACCAAGTATAAGATACCAGCCTATATGGGATCCAGCTTTGCTTATATAGCAGCCATGCAATTATTGATGAAAACAGATGGTATTGGAGCGGTAGCCCAAGGAGCTATCACAGGCGGTTTGGTCTACTTTATCGTAGCCATGATTGTTAAGTTTGCTGGAAACGCCTGGATTGATAAAATCCTACCTCCTGTAGTTGTAGGACCAATTATCATGGTCATTGGTCTTAGTTTGGCCGGCACAGCTGTTAGTGATGTTATGAATAAAACAGGAGCTAATGGTGAAAAGGTTTATGATTTGACTTATTTCACTATTGGAATGGTGACCTTATTAGCAGTTATTCTCTTTAACATATATGGTAAAAAAATTATCGGTATCATTCCTGTCTTACTAGGTTTGATAGTTGGATACTTCTTTAGTTCTTGGTGCAATAACTGGGCAAGAGATTGTCTCATTTGCAAAGGTTGGTGAAGCATCTTGGTTCCACCTTCCACCAATGAGCCTTCCTTTCTTAGATTATGATGTAAAATTTTACCCTAGTGCGATTTTAACCATGGCACCTATCGCCTTTGTAACTATGACAGAACACTTTGGCCACGTCATGGTATTAAATAGCTTGACAGGAAAAGATTTCTTTAAAGAT
>ERZ772921.1709-NODE-1709-length-12389-cov-28.759040_pt1 | contig 12389 bp, 7 predicted proteins | sample MGYA00512117_ERZ772921 | MGnify/ENA primary metagenome ERZ772921 (study PRJEB29015, sample SAMEA2737944) | human oral metagenome | biome: human oral; feature: human-associated habitat; material: dental | place: China | collected 2150 ... | reverse complement strand
GGCGTAGGGCGTTGTTGCCTCGGGCGGCCCACCTGGCCGGGAGGGGGTCGGGGGCATCGCCCAGCTCCACAACCAGGCGGACGTCGTCAAAGTTGACGAAGCGGACACGCAGGCACACCGCCCCCTCCAGAGACACCGGACGGCGGTTGAACACCTCGAACAGCCCCCGGCACCCCGAGAGGCCCGCGGCCCACCAGTCACCCGGGATACCCACGTCAGATGACCTACCCATTATGTCCTCCTTAATTAAGGCCTCGTGCTCCTGCCCGTGTGCTCGGGCTGGAGGGTGCGGTGGGCTCGACGTCAGGACCGTCGCCCTGCCCACCTGCTAGCCGGGCTGGTGTCTAGTAGGGGTTGTAGCCGTAGGCCTCGTAGTGGTCCAGTAGGCAGGTGCGGGCGCGTACGCGGATGCTGTGTCCCTGGCGGGCCAGGCGCAGCTCGACGTGGTCGTCGCCTACGGCCCCCAGGTGGATCCCGTCAGGGCCGGCCCCGGTCCCGGTCCCGGTGGTGCCCGCTACCTCCACGTCCCCGTGGAGGGACAGGAACAGGCAGATCATGCCGCAGCCCGGCCGCCAGCAGGCGGGCGGGTTGACGGGGACCTGGATAATACTCAGGCGCGCCCCGACCGTTCCCGTGGTGTGGTCCACGTCGATCATGTTGCCAATCAGGTTGGACGCGCACGGCCCCTGGGGCCCGTACATCTCGTAGACGACACCCCCGCCCTCTATGAGAGCGTAGTCCACGCTAGCCGACGCCGTCGGGCCTGACTCTCCGTCTGCGGGAGGAGGACCGCGACCCTGGGCGCCCCGTAGGCTGTCGGGATGAAGACCCACCTGCCCCACGCCCCGGGCGCGACCCCGCGCCGAATGCGCCCCGTCGCCGCCGCTGCCGCCGTGCTGCTGGCGGCTACCACCCTGACCGCCTGCTCCGATCAGGACAAGAAGGTGGACTCTGCTCCTGTCAGCGTGGCCACCGCCGTCACGCCCACCCCGGTTGCGCCCGAGCTGTCACGCTTCTACGAGCAGGACGTCCGCTGGTACCCCTGCTCCAAGGATGCCGGGATCGCGGCGGTCAACGACAAGGACGCGACCTTCCTGTGCACCACCGTCAACGTCCCCCTGGACTACTCGGCCCCTGACGGGACCACCATCCAGATCGCTCTCAAGAAGCGCCCGGCCAGCAAGAAGGCCATGGGCACGCTCTTCACCGACCCCGGGGGTCCCGGTGGCAGCGGCGTCAACTTCGTGGGTAATATTAGCGGCCATTTCTCCTCCGACCTGCTGGACTCCTACGACGTCATCGGCTTCGACCCCCGCGGCGTGGGCTCCTCCACCGCCGTGGACTGCCTGACCGACGCCCAGCTGGACGAGCAGCGCTCCGGCCAGGGACCCTACGCCACCGAGCCCTCCGCCGACGCCGCCGCCTACCGCGCCAGCGTGGAGTCCGCCGCGACCGCCATGGCCCAGGCCTGCACCACGAACACCACCACCGGGCTCCTGGACCACATTGACACCGTCTCCGCCGCCAAGGACCTCGACATCCTGCGCGCCCTGTCCGGCAGCTCCGCCCTGACCTACCTGGGCTACTCCTACGGCACCTACCTGGGGGCCACCTACGCCGAGCTCTTCCCCGGCAACGTCGGGCGCATGGTGCTCGACGGTGCCGTCGACCCCACCCTGAGCGCTGCCGCCCTGACCCAGGGTCAGGCACAGGGGTTTGAGGCGGCCCTGCGCGCCTACGTCACCGACTGCCTGGGCGGCAAGGACTGCCCGCTGACCGGTGACGTGGACTCCGGTGTCAAGCAGATCCAGGCCTTCCTGGAGTCCACCCGCAACCGCCCCCTGAGGACCGCTGACCCCTCCCGACCCCTGACCCACTCCCTGGCCTGGTCGGCCGTCCTGGACATCCTCTACCAGTCCGAGGTGTGGAATGTGTTCACCCAGGGACTGACCCAGGCCATGAAGCAGGACGACGGCTCCGTCCTGCTGTACATCAGCGACCTGTTCGCCTCCCGCAGCAAGGACGGCATCTACTCCGGCAACGGGGACGAGGTCATTAACGCCATTAACTGCCTGGACTACCCCGTGGAGGGCGACGCCGCCGTGTGGGACCAGGAGGCGACCGAGCTGAGGGGGGCCTCCCCGACCTTCGGCGAGGAGCTGGCCTACTCCGACCTGTACTGCAAGATCTGGGGGCACACCTCCACCCGCGAGCGCACCGAGATCCGCGCCAGCGGCGCCGCCCCGATCCTGGTGGTGGGTACCACCGGGGACCCGGCCACGCCGTACGCCTGGTCTGAGGCCCTGGCCAGGCAGCTCGACTCCGGCCGGCTCCTGACCTGGGAGGGCAACGGGCACACCGCCTACGGCCGCGGCGGGTCCTGCGTGACCGACGCCGTGGACACCTACCTCCTGACCGGCCAGCTGCCCGAGGAGGGCCTGAGGTGCTCCGGCAGTAAGTGAGGGCCTTACGTGACCTCCCCGGCGATGTCGCGCCCCACGGCGTCGGACAGCCCCGCCCCGCGTAGGCCCTGGGAGAGCAGGAACACGATCTTGGTGTAGAGCGCCTCCAGGGTCATGTCCCCGGCCCCGACCGCCCCGGCACGGGTGAGCACCTCGCCGGTCTCGTAGCGGCCCAGGCGCACGCGCGCCTCATGGCACTGGGAGGCCACGACCACTGCGGTGCCGGCCTCCACGGCCTCCTTGACGACCCTGGTCAGACCCGGTTCGGCGCCAGGGGCGTTGCCCACCCCGAAGGCTCGCAGCACGACGGCGTCGGGCAGGGGCGTGAGTAGCGCCTCCAGGCGTCGGGCGGTGATCCCCGGGACCAGGTCCAGGACCACCACGTCCGCTCGGGCGTAGGGGCGGGGGTCCGGCCAGCCCGTACCGGCCGGGGGCGCCGGGTACCACCGCCAGGGTGCGCCGACGCGCGCCAGGGGCGGGGTGGCGGGTGAGTCGAAGCCGTCGTAGGCCCACGAGCTCGTCTTGGTGGCGCGGTTGCCGGCCAGGAGCCGGTGCCCGAAGAACAGGCTCACCCCGCCCACCCGTCCGCTCGTGGCGGCCACCAGGGCGCCGGTGACGTTACCGGCCGCGTCCGAGCCGAGGACCCCCAGCGGCAGCTGGCTGCCGGTGAGGACCACCGGGTGGGGCAGGTCGGTCAGGGCGTAGGACGCGGCGGCGGCGGTGTAGGCCAGCGTGTCGGTGCCGTGGAGGACCACGAAGGCCGCAGGGCCGGTGCCGGGGGCCGTGGGGCCGGTGCCGGGGGGCGTGGAACCGGTGCCGGGGGCCGCGAGGGCGCGGACGGTGTCAATGACCTGCTGCCAGGAGGCCGGGGTGGCGTTGGAGGAGTCAATGAGCGGGTCCAGGCTGGTGAGCGTGACGTCGTCCGGGCCCGGGCCGCCTTGGCTGGCCCCAGGCGTCCGGGGCCGGTCCAGCAGGCGGGTGAGCCAGCCCTCCAGGTCGGCCCCCGGGACCAGGCCGCGGGGGGAGTCCACCATGCCGATGGTGCCCCCGGTGTAGATGACGTGGACGTGCACCTCTAGGCCTCCTGGTCCTGACGAGCGGGACGTCGTCCGGTGTGTTGGTGGGATTGGGCTGGGGAGCCGCCTCCGTGCCCGGTGGGCCGGTGCCCGGGGTGTCGGTAGGTTTGGGCACCGCCCTGGGGCCCGGTGGGCTGGTGGGATTGGGCGCCTTGGGGGCCGGGCTGGTGGGATTGGGCGCCGCCCTGGGGTTCAGGGCGCTGGTGCCTGGGGCGCCAGTGGGAGCGGGGGCCGGGCTGGTGGGAGCTGCGTCGGCTACCCCCGGGGCGGCCGGGTCGGGGCGTGGTAGCACGGTTCATGGGTCTCCTACGGGTACGTGGGACCGACGGCGTCGACCCCGGTTGTGTCCAGGCCCACGACGGCGTCGGGCGCCTGCGGATTGCGTGGTCGGCTCACCGGCCGGTACAGTCTCCTGCGCCGCCACTGGGCGGCAAGGCCGCCTTAGCTCAGTCGGCAGAGCGATTCACTCGTAATGAATAGGTCGTGGGTTCGATTCCCACAGGCGGCTCCCGGTCCCGGGCCTCGGCGTCATGCCGGGGCCCTTTCTCATTGATACTACGCCGCTGGCCTGCGGGGCCGGTGGCGGGTACGGCTGGCTGGCTACCTTAAGGGTGCTGCAGCCGCCTGGCCAGGAGGCGAGGGCGCGGCTGGCCAGGGGTGCCGGTGGCAGCGGCCCTGGGCGGCGTCGGTCTGGCGGCTGACGGCCCAGGGCTACCTCGAGGACGCAGCGGCCCTCAGATCCAGGAGGGCAGCCACATGTGCCAGTACCAGAAGCTCCTGTCGACGGTGTGCGCCGTCCAGATGGGCCACCAGGCCAGCGCGCAGGCGACGGCCAGGACCACCACCACCGCGGTCAGGACCACGCCCTCACGGCGCAGACGCCACGAGGGTACCCCGGTCACGTACGTCAGCACCTGTGCCCGCCTGGAGGTCGTCAACCGCTCCAGGAACCGCCTCCACCTGCGTCGAGGGGAGGTCAGGCCAAAGCCCAGGAAGAGCGCCAGGGGCCCGCGGGGGGCGCCGATGCCCGGGCCGATCCTGCCCGCCCGCAGCGCGGCGGTCTCAGCGCACTCGGCCGCGCTTCCCGGCGTCGGGGTGAGCAGTCCCGCGACCTGTCCGAGCATGAGGGTCAGGGCCAGGACCACCATGGGCTCGAAGGCCACCGTGTAGAACTGGAAGATGGTGCGCTCCCAGTACAGGAACCAGGGCACGTACAGGCCCAGGTAGCCGGCCAGCGGCACCCAGGCGCGCCAGTCGCGGCGTATCCCCGCCAGGACCACCAGCAGGGTCACCAGGGCGATGAAGGCCGACCACCACACCGCCACGTTCCCCAGGGAGGTAATGGCCTGGACGCAGTCGCCCGAGCTGCAGGTGGCGCCCGGCAGGTCCGCCTTCTTGTCGAGCCAGTGGAAGGACGTGGGCCGCAGCTGGAGGAGCCAGGCGGACGGCTTGGACATGTAGGGGTGGGGGTCGTGCAGGTTAATGTGGAACCTGTAGGCCTGGTAGTGGTACTCCAGCAGGTCGTTGAGGGGGTCCGGCAGCCAGTCCCGGGGCACGCGCTCACCCGTCGCGCGTATGGCTGCCGCCCAGCCGTGCTTGTAGGCGCGCGGGTGGGTGAACCATGACCACCACCCGGCCACGTACACCGCCAGGGCCACGGGCACGGTCCGCAGGAAGTCGCCGCCGCCGCGCACCAGGAGCCCCCAGGCGAACCAGTAGGGCACCTTGGTCCGGTACATGGCCAGGACGTCCCAGGCCACCGCGATAATCCCCACCACCATGGTCAGGTAGAGGCCCGACCACTTGATGGAGCAGGTCAGGCCCAGTGCCACGCCCGTGGCCAGGAGCCAGGGCCTCAGGTGGAGGCGTGTGGGCGTGGTGCCCGCGGGCGTTCCGGCGAGGTCCCGGGCCAGCCGGGCGCGGGAGGACTGGCGGTCCCGCACCAGGCAGTACAGGGACAGGGTGGCGAAGAAGCCGATAAAGACGTCCAGGAGGGCGATACGGGACTCGGTGATGCCGACGCCGTCGATCGCCAGGAGCAGGCCCGCTAGGCCGGCCAGGAGCGGGGAGCGGGTCAGGCGCATAGTGAGCCGGGCCAGCAGGAAGACGGTGGCGATCCCCGCGACGGCGGGCATGAGCCGCCACCCCGCGGCGTGGCCCGGGCCGGTGATGTCCATGCCCAGGGAGATGAGCCACTTGCCGAGCTGGGGGTGGACCACGTAGCTCGGGTTCGTGGTCATGAGCGACGTGTCGCCCCGGGCGAAGGCCGCGTCCGCCCCCTCGCGCCAGGAGGTCTCGTAGCCCACGTGGGACAGCGACCAGGCGTCCTTGGCGTAGTAGATCTCGTCGAACACGAGGGTGGAGGGGTGCCCCAGGCCGACCAGGCGTGTGACGGCTGCCACCAGGGTGACGAGCGCCGTCGCCACCCACCCGCTGACGCGCACGGCCACCGGCAGGGTCCAGCCCAGTGGGTCCAGGCCCAGGAGGCGGCGCAGGAGGTCCTCGCTGCGGGGTGCCTGGGCCTTCTGGTCGTCCTGGGCGCTGGCCTGCTGGGGGTCGAGGAGGGCTGTGGCCTGCGCGGTGAGGACGCTCGACGCCGTGGCCTCTGCCTGGGTGGGTGGCGGAGGGGCGGGGGCCAGAGCCGCCCAGGTAGGGGTGCCCGGGGTGCCTGGAGCGTCTGAGGCGTCTGGGGCCTGGGCGGGGTCCGGCTGGGACGAGGCGTCTGGGGCAGGTGCGGGTGCGGTGTGTTCCTCGTCCACCTGGTCAGGGAGTGTGTCGGTAGGGGAGTCTGGGGTGGGGTCTGTGGGCGTCTTGTCCGATCGGTCAGGGCGGTCGGAGGGGGCCCGGTCAGGGTCGGGGGCCTGGTCTGGGGAGATCTGGTCAGGGTGGGGCTGGGCAGGAGCGCCTGGGGCGTCCGGGGCCGAGGCGTCCGAGGCCGGGGCGGCCTGGTCCGCCTGGTCCGGGGAGGCGTCCGTACGGGGGGCCGGGGTGGAGGAGTCCGATTCAGGGCTGGGGCTCTCCTGGGGTGGCTGGGTCGAGGTGCCCGGGGGAGAGGTGGTCCTACCGCTCTGGTCTGGGGCGGGGTCAGCAGAGGCCGAGGCGGTATCGGGGGCGGTCCCCGGGCCGGGGGCCTGCTGGGAACCGGAGACAGAGGAGTCTGGGGCGGGGTCCGTGGGCGTGGAGGCCGGGGCGGGCGCGTCCGGGGCCGGGGCGGCCTGGTCCGCCTGGTCCGGGGAGGCCTGGGCGGGGCTGGAGGCCGAGGGCCTGGCGTCGTCCGCCTCCTCTGGGCGCCCGGCCACCTGGCGTGGGGGAGAGGCGGTGTCGCCGCCGGGCCGGGAGTCGGGTTCACGGGAGGTAGTCACGACGGTGAGTCTAGGATGTCGCGCCAGCAGGTGGGCCGCGGCCGGGCACGAGGCGCCCTACCTCGTCCCCTCCGCAAGAACGGGAAGGGTAGGTCGAAGCGGCTCGAGCAACCGCTAAAGAGCCCCTCCCCTCCGTGGGAACGGGAGGGGTGTTCACGGCCCTGTCGAGTCTGGTGCCCGGTCTTGACGCAATCTGAGACTCAGGGTCCACCACCCTCCCCAGCCTTTGTGCGCCCAATGTCTACGCAGGTCAAAAGCCCGGGTCTCGGCGCGACCGAGGGCGCCCGCGGTTCTGTTCGCGCCTTAGTTGACAGGACGTCTCTTGCCGTGCCGGTGAGGGCGAGGTCGGTATGCTGCCGCCGTCGGCAGGGACCAGGGGGGCGCCGCCTGGTGGACGCGCGACCCAGTTTGCTGACGTCTCGTCGGCAGAAACCATAGTGCACACGCTCATATCAGACCGGCAGGTGACGTCCTGACACCCCGTCAGCAGGAGCCAGAGGCGTGGGTGGCGGCGCGCACGAGGACGTCCAATGAGGGCAGCGTGCGGGTTGTGCAGGGCGGAACATTTTGTGCACAGGGTGACATTTTGTGTATAGAGTGACGTTTTGCGCAGAAGGTAACGAATCTAGGTCACTTTCTGCGCAATCGGTTACCTTGTGCACAAAATGTTCCCCTGGGCGTCGCACCGTCCCTCTCCGCCGGGAGGATCGCCACGACCTTGTCTTGGCAGGGCTCGCCGAGGCCACACCCTCTCTTTCCGCCAGGAGAACCGCCTCCGACCTGGCCTCACGAGACAACTCTTTTAGCGCTAGCAGGTCGTAACTGATCGTGAGGGCAGGTCCCTCGCCGCTCTCGGCGCACATGTGGCGAACTTTATGCGGTGCTCTAGATTGTTTGTCGCCTATCTGGTAGTCCGGTTCTCTCGCGTGTCCAAATCTGAGGATCAGAACGATGGGCACTCTTAACCTTACCGAGGTCCGAACCTCTGACCTGCGTGGACATTAAATGCACAAAGTCTAGGACGAGGTGGGGTCAGTTCTGATCCTCAGATTGCGACAGAACCGGCTGTTGCGCTGCTGGCCCCCTGAATAACCTTCCGGGTGCGCCGCCCGTGTAGGGGGCGGGCCGGAGTGGGTGTCCACCGTCTGGAAGGGCTTGAGTGTAGGGCGGCGATGATCTGGGACCCGTCGGCGGGGCGTCCGCCGTCTGGAGGGGCCTGAGGGTCCGCGCCGCTCATGTGGGGGTCGGGCCGGAGTCCAGCGCCCCAGGGGCCTGGTGGCGGAGTCGGCACTGTCCGTGTAGGGGCCGGGCCAGGGGCCCGCACGGCGGGCGGAGTGTCGGCGTGGCGTGCGGGGGAGCGTCGACGGCTGGCATCGGGCCCAGGTCGCGGGAGGAGTGTCGGCGTGGCGTGCAGGGGAGTGTCGTCCCCCAGACCAGGCATTGCGGGCAATGAGAAGTATCGGCGTGCAGGGGGAGCGTCCTGTGCAGAAGGCGGCTACCTGCGTGAACGGAACCGGGCTGTGAGGGGCGGGCGCCTCCGGACTGTGGGGGACCGGTGGCGTTGTAAAACGGAACTGAAGATACGAGCCAAGGCGCCTCCGGGCTATGGGGACAGGCGTTAGCTGGTGTGCAGGAGTATCCGGTGCAGGAGTACCTGGCGCAGGGCGGATTGTGTACAGCCGTATCCGTTGGGGGCGGTACCGGACTGCGCCACCCTTTGACTGTCGGGGCGTCGTGGGGCGCGGCGGATCTCGCCGCTGGCGCGTCCCTCACCCGCCGGGACGCCAGTGCCGGGCAGGCAGGCGTCGTACCCGGCCTGGGGTGCGCCCCTTACCTGCCGGGACGGCCCCTTACCCGCCGGGACGCCCGGTCAGCGCAGGGCCAGGGCGGCGCGGTAGACCTCGTTGGGGCGCAGCCCGCTCTCCCCCGCCACCCGGGCAGCCGCCTCCTTGAGCCGCACGCCCTCCTGGGCGAGTGCCAGCGCCGCGAGCGCGGCCTGGTGCGGGTCGGCCGGCTCCGGCCGGGCCCCCGCCACGACCAGGACGACCTCACCGAGCACCTGCCCCGACGTGACCTCAACCAGGTGCTCCAGGCTGCCGCGGACCACCTCCTCGTGGGTCTTGGTCAGCTCCCGGCACAGGGCGGCGGGCCGGTCCTCGCCAAAGGCCCGCGCCATGGCCGCCAGGGTGTCGTGGGTACGTCGCGGGGACTCAAAGAAGACCATGGTGCGCCGCTCCTCGGCCAGCGCCTCCAGGGTGCGACGCCGTTCCCCGGCCCTGCGCGGCACGAACCCCTCGAAGCAGAAGCGGTCCGTGGCCAGGCCGGAGAGGGCCAGCGCGGTGAGCACCGCCGAGGGTCCTGGGGCCACGGACACCCTCACCTCCGCCGCCACGGCCGCCACCACGAGCCGGTAGCCGGGGTCGGAGACCGAGGGCATCCCGGCGTCGGAGACCACCAGGACGCTGCTGCCAGCGCGGGCTGCCTCAATGAGCTCGGGGGTGCGCGCCCGCTCATTGTGCTCGTGGAAGGCCACGACCCGGCCGCCGACCGACAGCCCTAGGCGGGCGGCGAGGTTGAGCAGGCGGCGGGTGTCCTCCGCGGCGACGACGTCGGCGTGCTCCAGGGCGGCGCGCAGGCGGGCGGAGGCGTCCGCGGAGTTGCCGATCGGGGTGGCGGCCAGGAGGATCTGCCCGGGAAGTGGGAGGCAGGGTGCCCCGTCGGCTTTACCCTCGCTGGCCCTCACGCTCGTGGGACCGCCTCGGGGCGCCTCGGGGCCGGTCTGGGGCCTTGGGCCGGAGGGCGTCGTGCGGGCGGGGTCGTGCACCCGCCCAGGTTCTTGGGGCTCCGGTCCGGGAGACGTTGCGACGTCAGTCATACCCCCAGTATTCCCCTCAGGTGCCGTGACGGAGGGCCACTGGACCGGTGGCAGGGCCCCTTCCCTCCATATTCCCCTTAAGGTGCCGGGGCAGGGGTGGAAGGTCCTGATCCCCGCGGCCCTGACCTGGTGTATTCCCCTTGGGTGTCGAGGCAGGGGTCCGACACCATCCCTGCCTGGGCCTGACTCGCGCCACCGCCAACGTTGGTACCGAGGGCGGTGGGGGACCGCCCCGGCCTGGACCTGACTCGCGCCTCGGCGAGATCGACGCGCAGGCCGTGAACTCGGACCGCCCTCGCCTGGACCTGACCTGTGCATCTCCCTCAGGTGCCGGGGCAGGAGAGGGGAGTTGCACATTCTTTTTACAATCGGCGATCAGTAAACGGCGGGATCATGCGGATCCGTCCATCGGCCTGGGCCCGGGAACCAGGATGAATGTGCAACGGCGCCCGCGTTGCACATTCATCCTGCTCACCTCCGCCTCCCGGGGCGGGAAAACGTTGGAATGACGCCAACAGCCCTGCCGAGGTACCAGGATGAATGTGCAACACCGCCACCCAGGCCCCGACGAACACGCCACGGGCCGTAGGTGGCAGGGGTCCGGTGGTCGACGGGTGAGGCACAAGGGGCTACCATAGTGTCATGACAGGTGTCATGACCCATATTCCCCGTGCCCTCATCATCGTGGACGTCCAGCCCACCTTCTGCGAGGGCGGCGCCCTGCCCGTGGCAGGAGGCAACGCCGTCGCCGGGCGCATCGCGGGCTACGTCGCCGCCCACCGCGCTGAGTACGTCGTCATCGTGACCACCCAGGACTGGCACATTGACCCGGGCGGACACTTCTCCTCGACCCCGGACTTCGTGGACACCTGGCCCCCGCACGGGGTCGCCGGGACCCCGGAGGCCGAGCTCCACCCCGCCCTGGCTGGCGTGGACGCGGACGTCACCGTCAAGAAGGGGCAGTACGCTGCCGCCTACTCCGGTTTTGAGGGGACGACGGCGTCCGGCGGGACCCTCGACGCGGCCCTGCGCGCCCGCGGGGTCGTCGCCGTGGACGTCGTCGGGCTCGCCGAGTCCCACTGCGTCAAGGACACGGCCCTGGACGCCCAGCGTCTGGGCTACGCCACGCGCGTCCTGACCGACCTCACTGAGCCGGTCTCCCCGGAGCTCGGGGCCGCCGCCCGCACGGCCCTGGCCGCCGCCGGGGTGGAGCTGGCCGTCTCCCAGGCCTGACCGCCGGCGGAGCCCGCTGGCACCCTGGTCGTCCTGGTCGGGGCCGGGCGGGTCTGAGCCTGCCGGGGCCGGTCTGGACAGTCTGCTGACTGGCCCTGTCACCTCCGCCCGCGCGGGGGCCGCCCGAGTGCCCGGAGGGGTGATCCTCACTGAGACAGGCCGCCTCCACCCGCGCGGGGCCCGCCCGCCTGGCTGGCCTGCCCCGTACCGCCGTCCTGGCCCCGCCGATACGTCCCGCCGGGCACGCCATTGAGCGGGCGTCCCCCAGGTCCTAGTTCTGCTGGTGCGACCCGACGTCGCCCTGCTGGATGCGGTACTGGAGCCGGAGCGCCATCTGCTCGTGCACCTTCCTGTTGTGGGTCGAGCACACGATCATCCAGATGCCGCCGCTGCCCAGCAGGCCCAGGCCCGGCAGGCCCAGGACGATACTCGCCAGGACGCCCCAGACGGCGCTGCTGACCTGACCGACGGTAATGTGCCTGGCCAGCTGGAGGCGGGCCTGCGGGCCGCTGGTGCAGGTGACGGTGTAGGTCCCGGCGTCGTCCGCCTGGAAGGTGCCCACCAGCGTCAGGCCCCTGGTGGTGGTCCTGCGGCGTGGGGCCTGCACGCTTATGGCGTCGCCGCCGGGGCCGGTGCCTGAGCAGGTGGCGTCGGCGTCGTCGGAGTAGAGGCCGTAGGTGAGGCCCTTCTTGAGGGCCACGCTGGTGGGGCCCGCAGGGGTCAGGGCGGCGCCCCGGTCCAGGCTGCGGGAGATGCGCGCGGAGGCGGAGTCCAGGCCCATGACGAGGGCGGCGACGGCCAGGGCCATGAGCAGACCGCCCACGGCGGACATAATGCTCGGCCCGACGCGGCTCTTCTCCTTCAGGGCCGGTGGTGCTGACGGGGTGTGGGACATGGCTCTCCTGCGGGCGAGGGTACGAGGTGAGCCTACGGGAGGGACGGCGCCGCGCGCCTCCTTCCGGCAGCGGGATGGCTCCAGGGAGCGAACGGGATGGCTCCAGGGAGCGAGCGGGCCCGCCGCCACCTGGCACCGCTCCCGTCCGGGGGCGGGTCGGCGCGCGAAGCCGCTAGTCTTGCCCCATGAGCCACATCCTGTCCGCGGTCGCCTGGCCCTACGCCAACGGCCCGCGCCACATCGGTCACGTCGCCGGATTCGGCGTCCCCTCCGACGTCTTCTCCCGGTACATGCGAATGTCCGGCCACGATGTGCTCATGGTCTCCGGCACCGACGAGCACGGCACCCCCATCCTGGTGGCCGCCGACGCCGAGGGCGTGAGCGCCCGCGAGCTCGCCGACCGCAACAACCGGCTCATTGTCGAGGACCTGGTGGCCCTGGGCCTGTCCTACGACCTGTTCACCCGCACCACCGCCGGCAACCACT
>ERZ772921.1708-NODE-1708-length-12391-cov-2.968385_pt1 | contig 12391 bp, 16 predicted proteins | sample MGYA00512117_ERZ772921 | MGnify/ENA primary metagenome ERZ772921 (study PRJEB29015, sample SAMEA2737944) | human oral metagenome | biome: human oral; feature: human-associated habitat; material: dental | place: China | collected 2150 ... | reverse complement strand
TTAAAAATAGATCCAGAAATGATTATTCCAGATAAAGAAAAAACATTATATGATGGTGTAAAAGCATTTGGAGCAAGTACAATGATGAAAAATGATACTGTTGCAAAAATGTATTTTGAAAGTGTAGCTAAACATTATAATGTTAAGATAAAAGGAGTAAAAATCAAAAATTTACCTGAAGATTTTGTAAATAAGATATTATATGGAACAGGAACAGAAATAATTGAGTTTGAATATTCAAATTCAAGAGGAACAAGAAAATTTGAACAACCTTTTGAAGGGGTAATACCAATACTTGAAAGAAGACATAATGAAACAAAATCAGAAGGAGCAAGACGCTTTTATGAAATGTATATGAGACAAATGCCATGTCATGTATGTGAAGGAAAAAGATTAAAAAAAGAAGTTTTAAACATATTTGTAGGTGATAAAAATATATATGAACTTACAACAATGAGTATTGAAAATATACTTAAATATTTAAAAGAACTTAAACTTACAGAAACAGAAAAAATAATTTCAGAAGAAATATTAAAAGAATTAAACAAGAGATTAACATTCCTATTAGATGTAGGACTTCGGATATTTAAGTTTAGCAAGACAGGCAGGAACATTATCAGGGCGGAGAAGCACAAAGAATAAGGCTTGCAACACAAATAGGTTCAGGACTTACAGGAGTATTATATATATTAGATGAACCAAGTATACGGACTACACCAAAGAGATAATGATAAACTACTTCGGAACATTGAGAAAATTAAGAAATCTTCGGAAATACAGTAATTGTAGTAGAACATGATGAAGATACAATGAGAGAAGCAGATTATATTTTAGATATAGGGCCTGTGGCAGGAAGAAATGGTGGTTATTTAGTAGCAGAAGGAACTATTGATGAAATAATGAAAAATGAAAATAGTATAACAGGTAAATATCTATCAGGAGAAAAAGAAATAGAAGTTCCTAAAAAGAGAAGAAAAGGTAATGGTAAGAAAATATCAATAGTTGGAGCAAAGGAAAACAATCTAAAAGATGTATCTGTAGATATACCACTTCGGAAAGATGGTATGTGTAACAGGAGTATCAGGCTCACGGAAAATCATCCCTTATAAACGAGGTTATGTATAAGGGAATATATAAAGAACTTAACAATACATTTATGAATGTACGGTAAATGTATGAAAATAACTGGAATATCAAATATAGATAAGATAATAGGAATTGATCAATCACCAATAGGAAGAACACCAAGATCAAATCCAGCTACATATACAGGAGTATTTGATGATATAAGAGATATATTTGCAACAACAAATGAAGCTAAAATGAGAGGCTATGCAAAAGGTAGATTTTCATTTAATGTACCAGGAGGTAGATGTGAAAGTTGTTCAGGAGATGGTGTTAAAAAAATAGAAATGCATTTCTTACCAGATGTATATGTACCATGTGATGTTTGCCAAGGAAAAAGATATAATTATGAAACATTAGAAGTAAGATACAAAGGTCAAACAATAGCAGATGTACTTGATATGACAGTAACAGATGCATTAACACTTTTTGAACATGTACCTAAGATTAAAAACAAGCTTAAGGTATTAGAAGAAGTAGGGCTTCGGATATATAAAACTTCGGACAATCATCAACAACATTATCACGGACGGAGAAGCACAAAGAATTAAACTTGCAACAGAACTTTCTAAAAGGTCAACAGGAAAAACATTATATGTATTAGATGAACCTACAACAGGACTACATATAGATGATATAGCAAAACTAATAGAAATATTAAATAAACTTGTAGATGCAGGAAATACAGCAGTAATAATAGAACACAATCTAGACCTTATAAAAACAGCAGACTATATAATAGATCTTGGTAAAGAAGGTGGAGAAGCTGGTGGAACTATAATTGCAAAAGGAACACCTGAAAAGATAATGAAAGAAGAAAATTCATATACAGGTAAATATTTAAAGATTCATTTAGATAGAGAAGAAGAAAGAAGAAAGAAGAAAGAAGAAAGAAAATAAAAACAAAATAAAAAGTAAGAATAAAAATGAAAATGGAAAATTAAAAAATAATGATTTAAATATTATAATAATGTAAAGAAAAATAATATATATTGAATAAATAAAATAATGTGGTTATAATAAATATATGAGAATTAAATTTTAAGGAGTTACAGATGAAGAAAGAAGAAGAAAACAAAGTAAAAGCTAAAAAACAAAATAACAAAACAAAAAAAGAAACTTCAGAAACTAAAAAAAATATTAAAAAAGTACAAAAAATAGAAGAAGGTAAGAATAAAGAAGCTGTGAAAAATGAAAGCTCATTAGGTATGACAGAAGATGAAAAAACAGACCTATTATTAATATTAGTATTATTAATACTACTTATAATATTCTTAAAATATTTCTTACACTTATTATAATATAAAATATAATAATTATAGATATAACTATAACTTGTATAATAGTAAGAATTACAAGTGTATGGTTATATAGATATTAATGTACACACCATTTTGGAGTATTCTATATTCTAAAATGGTGTTTTTTAATATGTATTTATATTGAAGTAAGTTCTAAAAAGGAGGTATATATGTCAATAATTAAAATAGAAAAATTAACATTTGCATATCCAGGAAGTGATAATATATTTGAAGATATATCATTTAGTATTGATACAAACTGGAAGATAGGACTAATTGGTAAAAATGGTATTCGGAAAAAGTACATTGTTTAAACTATTATTAGGTGAAGAAAAATATCAAGGTAAAATAATAAGTAGTGATAAGCTTATAAAATTTCCACCTGTTATAACAGAAGAAGACTATAATAATATGGGGATAGAATTATACTATAAGCATGTTATGTTTGCAGAAGATTGGAAATTATTTAAAGAATTAAATATGTTAGGGATTGATACAGAATTACTATATAGGCCTTTTAAAACATTATCACATGGAGAAAGAATCAAAATATTGTTTGCTATATTTTTTCTAAAAGAAGAAGGGGTATTATTAATAGATGAACCAACAAACCATTTAGATAAAGAAGGAAGAGAGATACTTGCTAATTATTTGAATAAGAAAAAAGGATATATATTAATATCACATGATAGAAGATTTTTAGATAATACAGTAGATCATATTTTATCAATAAACAATACAGATATAGAAGTACAAAGTGGTAATTTTAGTTCATGGTATGAAAATTATAAGAGGAAAGAAAAAGATGAACAAGTTGAAAATGAAAAATTAAAAAGAGAGATAAAAAAACTTAAAGTTGCACAAGAAAATACAAAAAGATGGTCAGATAGCGTAGAAAGTAGTAAATATGGTAAAGAAAATAGTCATGCAGATAAAGGACATATTGGACATTTAGCAGCAAAAATGATGAAGACTTCTAAAAATATAGAAAGAAGAAAAGAAAAGGCTATAGAAGAAAAAGAAAAACTTCTTAAAAATGTAGATAAGAAAATACCATTAATATTAAATACTATAGAACATCATAAAAATATACTAATAAGGCTTAAAGATTTAGGATACACATATGATGATAAAAATTATGTATTTAAAAATATTAATCTAGAACTAGAAAAAGGTGATAGATTAGTAATAACAGGTAAAAATGGAAGCCGGAAAATCTACATTAATAAATATAATATTAGGTAAATTAACAAATTATGAAGGTAATATAGTAAAGCCTAAAGATTTAAAAATATCATATGTAGGACAAGATATATCAAACTTAAAAGGCAGTTTAAAAGAATATATAATAAAAGAATATATAGATGAACATATATTTAAATCAACACTTGCAAGATTAAACTTTCCAAGCAACCTATATAATATAGATATAGAAAAATATAGTGATGGTCAAAAGAAAAAGATTATGATAGCATCAAGCTTATCTAAAAAAGCACATATATTTATATGGGATGAACCACTTAATTATATTGATGTTATGTCTAGAATACAACTTGAAGAGTTAATATTAAGCACAAATCCTACACTTATATTCATAGAACATGATGAGGAGTTTGTTAACAATATACGAACAAAGGAGCTAAAATTGACAAATACAATAAATGTGATATTATAATATGTAAATAAATATAGATAGTTTGAAAAATTTTGGAACTAGAAGGAGAGTGATTGCAATGAGAAAGAAAGTATCATTACAAGAAATGAAAATTAGAGTAAAAGAATTTAAGGAAAAGATATATTACTTGAAAAAATGTAATATACGGATATACTATAATTCGGAAGCAATAAATAAGTTTATTTTCCTTGAAAGAAAGGAATTTCAAAACTTATTGAGAAATTTAGAATTATTTGAAAGAACTTTGATTGAAGATAAAAGATTAGGAAAATTCCAGCAGAGTTTATGGAAAATAGATATTAAAGATAATAAAGTCTTATTTATTTCTAAAAATAAATCTATAAAAAAAGAATTGAATTTAAAAATTAACTTAAATGATAATAGAAAGTTAATTATAACTAAAAGAATCTCATAAAAATAAATTGAAAGAGAATATAAGAATATTCTCTTTCTTATATTTTAAATGAAAGTAAAAAATAATATTGGTCTAATAATTTTGGGACTAAGAGGAGAGGATAGAGATGGAAAATAAAAGAATAACAATAGCTGAATTAAAATATAGAGTAAGTGGGTTTAAAAATAAAATAAATTATTTAAAACGGAAGTATAATGATTTAAAAATATCATATGATCCTAAAGTATTAGAAGATTTAATTAATTTAGATAAGCAAGAATTTGAAAATTTGTTGGATTCATTATTAGATTTTCAAAAGATACTTTACAGGAATGTAAAATTGAAAAAAATGAATTTCAGATATAGACTTTGGAAAATGAACTTAAAAGGAAATAATTTGTTTTTTATTTCGGAAAATAATTACTTATATAAGAAAGGAGAAATAATTATAAACTTATTGAATAAGGAAAAAGAAGTAATTATTTCTGATATATAGTTAAATTAAAGTTATTAATAATTGGGAGTTGCTATTATGAAGCTTATATTTTTAGATGTTGATGGTGTGTTAAATAACACACAAAATATAAAGAAATATCGTCTTTTTTTTAAAGGAAAGCGAAGGCTTTTAATTGATATTAAACCATTCTTTTATTTTAAAAAGTTGTTAAAAGAAATAGAAAAAAATAATCTGGATGTAAAAATAGTTATATCTTCTAGTTGGAGAGTAGGAAGTATAGCAGATGATTGGAAAAAACTATTTCTGCATTATTTTAATAATGCAGAAATAGTAAAGGGGAGAACCCCTTATCTTTACAAAGATAGGGGAATAGAAATACTGGAGCTACTTGAAATAGCTAAAGAAAAAGGAGATATTATTGATGATTATATTGTTCTAGATGATGATATTAAAGATATAATTAATTATATAAATAATGAGAAAGTGATGAAAATTGATAGAAGATATGGTTTAACTAGTAAAAATATTAAAGAAATATTAAAAAAGCTAAAATAAAATATACGAGCAAACAAGAAAAAAGAGGATTATTCTCCTCTTTTTTGTATATGTATAATAATGAAAGAGGAGTATGGTTAAGATTGAAAAAATACGAACAAATATGGCCAATAAAAAAGGATAAAATAATAGTAAAATATAATATTACATGATAAAATAGATATATTAAATTATTTAAATAATGGAGATAAAAAGTGGTTGATAATTATAATTTAGGAGAGGACATTTTAAAAATCTTATTAAAAGATAGGACTACTAATAAGAATATAATATGGGGTACAGATGATTATAGTCAAAATGGTATAGAATATTATGCAGAAAATCATATAGAACTTAGACTTATAGAAGGAAAATATACAAAAATAATTGAGCCAAGAGTTCTTAAGGATAAAGAAAAACAAGATTTAAGAACAAAGGACAAGGCAGAAGTATTTACACCATCATGGGTATGTAATAATCAAAATAATATGGTAGATGAAATATGGTTTGGAAAAAAAGAAGTTTTTAATACTGAACTTGATGGAAAGTGGAATACTATAGAGAAAAAAATAGAATTTCCAAAAGGAAAATCATGGGAAAAATATGTTGAACTGGTAAGAATGGAAATGACATGTGGAGAAGCACCATATCTAGTAAGTAGATATGATACAGTAACAGGTAAAAAGATTAAGATAGAAGATAGAATAGGTTTACTTGATAGAAAATTAAGAGTTATTGGAGAAAATATAGTATTAGAAGATAAGAAAAATTGGATTAAATGGGTTACAAAGGCATTTAAAACTACATATGGTTTTGAATACCAAGGAGACAATCTTATAATAGCAAGAAAAAACTTATTATACACCCTTATAGAATACTATATAGATAGGTTTGGAGAAAAACCAGAAAATAGCTTAATAAGGAAAATAGCAAACATAATATCATGGAATATTTGGCAAATGGATGGAATTAGTATGACTGTTCCATATTGTTCTAAAGAAGAACTATATTGTCAGATGTCAATATTTGGAGATAATGCTTTTAAAATAGATAAACAAGAAAGATACTGTATTATAACAGATTGGACTAAGAATAAGGAAAATAAAAAGAGAAGAATAATAGAATATAGGGAATTATTGAGGGGAAAGAATGAATAAATTTGAATCATCATTTGAGTTTAAAATTATATATATATTTAGAATTGATGGAGAAAAACATAAAGGACTTTTAAAAATAGGAGATACAACACTTAAAACAGATAAATTAATTGATAAATTATCACCAAATAGTGAAGAATTAAATCAAGCAGCATTGAAAAGAATAAAAGAATATACAAATACTGTAGCAGTAAATATTGAACTATTACATACAGAGCTTGCAATAAAGCAGGTTAGGGATAAGACAGGAAGTATTTCAGTAAAGGCATTTAGAGACCATGATGTACACAGAGTATTAGAAAATTCAGGAATAAAAAATGAATTATTAGAAGGCTCTACAGCAAGAGAATGGTATAGAATAGACTTAGAGACTGCAATAAGTGCAATAGAAGCAGTAAAAAATGGATATAATAACTTATCTAACATACATTGTGAAAATGATTTTAGACCAATTATATTTAGACCAGAACAAAAAGAAGCTATAGAAAAGACAATACAAAGATTTAAAAATGGTAATAAGATGTTATGGAATGCTAAAATGAGATTTGGAAAAACATTATCAGCATTACAAGTAGCAAAAGAAATGAAGTTTAAAAGAACAATTATCATTACACATAGACCAGTTGTTGATGATGGTTGGTATGAAGATTTTACTAAAATTTTTAATGATACAGATAAATATATATATGGTTCTAAAAATAAGGGATATAGTGTAGAAGAATTAGAAAAAACTAATAAGAATTATGTATATTTTGCATCAATACAAGATTTAAGAGGATCAGAAATAGTTGGTGGTAAATACTATAAAAATAATAAAATATTTGAAATTAATTGGGATTTTGTAATTGTAGATGAAGCACATGAAGGTACTAAAACAGCATTAGGTGACGAGGTTATAACAAAAATAGTTAAAGAGGGAAATAACCATGATACAAAATTCTTAGCACTTTCAGGTACACCATTTAATATATTATGAGAATATGGAGATGATTCTATATATACATGGGACTATATTATGGAACAAGCAAGTAAGAAAAAGTGGAATATAGAAAATTTTGGAGATTCCAACCCATATGAAGAATTGCCAGAAATGAAGATATTTACATATAATTTAGGAAAATTATTAGGAAATGATAAATATATAGAATTTGAAGATAAAGCATTTAACTTTAAAGAATTTTTTAGAACATGGACTGGTAATCCGGAACTTGATGGTAAAGTATTAAATGATAATGAAGAAATAGGAGAATTTGTACATAAAAAGGACATAGAAAGTTTTTTAAATTTAATTACTAAAAATGATACAAATAGTAATTATCCATATTCAACAAAAGAGTATAGAGACTTGTTTAGACATTCATTGTGGATGGTTCCAGGTGTAAAAGAAGCAAAAGCATTAAGTAGAATGTTAAAAAATCATCCAGTATTTGGTATGGGATTTGAAATAGTTAATGTTGCAGGTGAAGGTGATGAAGATGTTAAATCAGATGATGCTTTGAAACTTGTAAGAAAGGCAATAAAAGACGCAGGAAAGACAGGATATACAATAACATTGTCATGTGGAAAACTAACAACAGGTGTTACAATTCCGGAATGGACAGCAGTTATGATGCTTTCAGGGTCATTTTCTACATCTGCTGCAAACTACCTACAAACTATATTTAGAGTTCAATCACCATGTAATATGGATGGTAAGATAAAAACAAGCTGTTATGTTTTTGATTTTGCACCAGATAGAACACTTAAAATGGTATCAGAGGCAGTAACAATATCAACAAGAGCAGGAAAAACAAATGATAGTGATAGAAAAATACTTCGGAGAATTTTTAAATTATTGTCCTGTAATATCGGTTGAAGGTTCTAAAATGGAAAACTATAATGCAAGTAAGCTATTACAAGAATTAAAAAGGGCATATGCAGAAAAAGTTGTAAAAAATGGTTTTGATGATATACGAATATATAATGACGAATTACTAAAATTAGATGATATAGACTTAGAAGAATTTAAAAAATTACAAGGAATTATAGGGAAGTCAAAAGCATCACATAAGACAAATGAAATAGATATAAATAGTCAAGGATTTACAAATGAAGAATATGAAGAATTTGAGAAAATAAAAAAGAAACCTCAAAAAGACAGAACAGAAGAGGAATTAGAATTACTGAAACAATTAAAAGAAAGAAGTAAAAATAAGAAAGATGCAATATCTATACTAAGAGGTATATCTATTCGTATTCCACTTCTAATATATGGAGCAAATGTAGATATAACAGAAGATATAACAGTAGGAAGTCTTACAGATATAATAGATGATTCATCATGGAAAGAATTTATACCAAATGGTGTTACTAAAGAAATATTTAAAAAGTTTTCTAAATATTATGACCCAGAAATATTTATAGCGGCAGGAAGAAAGATAAGAAACTTAACTAAGAGTGCAGATATGCTGGAACCTTTAGAAAGAATTAAAAAAATATCAGATATATTCTCATGCTTTAGAAATCCAGATAAGGAAACAGTGCTAACACCATGGAAAGTAGTAAATATGCATCTTCGGAGAAACATTAGGAGGATATGTATTTTACGATAAAAACTACGAACTCTTATTAGACACACCAAGATATGTAGAAAAAGGTGAAATAACTAACAAGACATTAGCAAATAAGAATAGTAATATTTTAGAAATGAATTCTAAAACAGGATTATATCCATTATATGTTGCATACAGTATTTATGTAGAAAAATGTAAAGAATATTCAGACAATGCCCTTACAATCGACAAAAAGAACGCTATATGGAGAGATACACTTGCAAACAATATATTTGTTATTTGCAAAACACCAATGGCAAAAGAGATAACTAGAAGGACTTTAGCAGGGTATAAGAATTACAAGGTAAATGCACATTATTTTGAAGATTTAGTTAATATGCTTGAACATAAGCAAAGACAATTTATAGACAAAATTACAAGACCAAATTATTGGGAAAGAAAGGACAGTAAGAAGATGGAGTTTGATGCAATAGTAGGGAATCCACCATATCAATTACAAGGAGGTTCAGGTGGGAAAAATGATGCACCAATATATCAACATTTTGCGAAGACAGCTGAAGAGTTAAATCCAAATTATATTTCATTAATAATTCCAGCAAGATGGTTTTCGGCTGGAAGAGAAAACTTATTAGGAGAATTTAGGACTAATATGTTAAAGAACAAGCATTTAAGAATTTTAAATACATATACAGATTCGCATGCATTATTTCCAAATGTAGAGATAAAAGGTGGAATATGTTATTATTTGCTTGATAAATCTTATGACGGAAAATGTGAATATAGTTTAATTGAAAATGAACAGAAAAAAACTATATTAAGAAATTTAGATGATTTTGATATTATAATAAGAGAACCAGAATTAGTTGATATATTAGAAAAAATACGAGAATCAAAAGATTATGTAGATAAAATAATATCAAATGATACACCGTTTGGAATTTCTTCTAATCCACGAACTAGCAAAAAAAATCCAATGGAAATCCATGAAAATGAATCAAGTGAGCATAATACTAAAGTATATCATATAGAAAAAATGAAAAGAAAAGTAGAATATATAGATAGAAGGTTAATAACTAAAAATGTAAAAGATATTGATAAATTCAAGGTATTTATACCAGGGGCATCTGGAAGTGGTAATGATTCGTATGTTTTAGGAAAGCCGGAGTATGCACCTAAAAATTCTGTTTGCTCTCAATCATATTTATATGCTCCTTTTGATAGCGAGGAAGAAGCCAAAAACTTTATAAAATACTTAAACACTAAATTTTTTAGAGTTATTGTTTCAGCAATAAAAATTTCACAATCAGCACCTAATAGAGTATATAAATTCGTTCCAATGCAAAACTTTACTAATCAATCAGATATTGATTGGAACAAGAGTGTTGAGGATATAGATAAACAATTGTATAAAAAATATAAATTAAATGAAGAAGAAATTAAATATATAGAAAATAAAATAAAGTATGCAGAGTAAGAGAATAAAGGTCTTAGAAATAGGGCCTTTTTCCTAAATTATAAGCACTTTTAAGTTACTTATTTACATAAGCTATTAGTGAATAGCAAAATAAAGTGCAACAAATAAAAAGGTATAGAAAAAGATACAGACTCATAGTAAAATATCAATAACAACTACTTTACGAAAGGATATTTTAATTATGAAATCTGTATCTAATAAAGATTATAATATAGAGTACAAACAAAAACAATACAAACACTTAAATATTAAATTTGCAATAAAAGGAACAGAGTTATTATTTAACTTACAAACTGCAGTAAATAACTGAAAAAATAAAAGTAATGGCTTTGATATTTTATTATAGAATAATATTGCACTTTAAATGCAAATTGACCAATATTAATTATGTTGACATAATTATTAAAAAATGTTATATTATATATGATGAGATATATGAGCTGTTTAATAAATATTAAAGAGTGTAGTATATATTCAGAACATATTTTGTGTAAGTAAATTAATGATATAGAAACTTATAAGGTTTTGCATATTAAATTTAATTTTAATATACAATAATTCTTAATTTTATCCATTTATTTAAGAATAAGCTTATAAGAAGAAACACTTTTATATCTATTATTTTAGCCTAATTATATCTTAATTAGGAGGAACATAAAGGAATACACAATAATCCATTAATAAAGGATGCAAAATGGAATGATGATGAAAAGGGCTAGAATAGAATTTCTAGCCTATCTTAATACAAAAATATGGAGGAATATTATGAAAAAAATTGCAGAAATGACTTATGAGGAATTAATTGAAGAACGGAAAGGATTAGAACAGTTTATTATAAATCTTATTGTTAAAAAGAATAAAAACGGTGTTAAAATACACAAAATACTTAGGGGACAAGACAAAAGAATGCTATCTTTTTCCCCATTTAGTGCAAACGAATATACTTCGATGTATATTCGTGATATACTAAGATGGAGGTATTACCATCTTAGTAAAGCTATTCATGAGTATCATGATGAGAGAGCTAAAATAGAGAATAAAATTGAAGAACTTTATGGATATAGAATTAAAGAAAAATATGTTCATATTTTTTTTGAAGAAGTATTTAGAGATTATGATACATATAAGAAGTATTGTAATCGAAATAAACAAAAGATAATTAAATTACAGAAGTTTAATCAAATTTGTAATTTGATTAAAAAATGGAGAAAACTTAGTGCAGATATGCATTATAATACGTTGTATATCTTTCCTGCTGCTTCTAAAGACAATCCTAATGTAGGAAAGTATGTTAAAACAAAAGAGTTCAATCCTAATGTAAAATAATATGGGGTTTCGTTTTCGTAGAAGTCAATCATTTGGAGCTTTCAGACTCAATTTTAGTACATCAGGAGTTGGAATGAGTGTAGGAGCTGGTGGTTTCAGATTGGGACTAAGTAGCAATGGACAGCTATATAACACTGTCAATATTCCTAATACAGGGCTTACTTATCACTCTAACCTATTAAGAAGCAGAAACACACCGCAATCGTCAAACTCCTATCAGCAAGGAATAAACCTATTAGGCTTTTCTATTGATGAAAACAAGTATGGTAATAACGATGGTTGTTTGACCTTCCTCCTTTGGTTTATAGCTATCTGTTTGATTCCTTTTGTAATAGGAGTGATAATGATTTTCTTTTTAGTCAGAAGGTCTCGTTCTGACTAAAAAGAAAATCATTA
>ERZ772921.1707-NODE-1707-length-12394-cov-4.465273_pt1 | contig 12394 bp, 7 predicted proteins | sample MGYA00512117_ERZ772921 | MGnify/ENA primary metagenome ERZ772921 (study PRJEB29015, sample SAMEA2737944) | human oral metagenome | biome: human oral; feature: human-associated habitat; material: dental | place: China | collected 2150 ... | reverse complement strand
CATGTTTAGACTTTCAAAGATTTATGCCTAGCCCCCACTAATCTTCCGCTGAGCCCTTGTTTTAATGGAAGATGCACTCGCACCACACTTTTATAGGACAGTACCACCAATGGTACTGTCCTGTCTTAATCCTTGTTTTAATGGAAGATGCACTCGCACGGGACAACATTAAAGCTTAGGAGGATTGTAAAATGAGTCTTAATCCTTGTTTTAATGGAAGATGCACTCGCACGCCAAGGAAGCGACACGCACTGTAAGGTTTGGGTGCGTCTTAATCCTTGTTTTAATGGAAGATGCACTCGCACCTGAATACATACACGTTATGAATGGTGGGGATACATACTTGTCTTAATCCTTGTTTTAATGGAAGATGCACTCGCACCACCTTAGCAATGTTCCAATGCGGGACATGCAGCGGCTGTCTTAATCCTTGTTTTAATGGAAGATGCACTCGCACAGCGATTTAGAATAATCGACCATTTCTCTGGCGATAGTCTTAATCCTTGTTTTAATGGAAGATGCACTCGCACTAATCTGCCACTGCCTCTTCATTATCAAAGTCAAGAGGTCTTAATCCTTGTTTTAATGGAAGATGCACTCGCACCTTTTTTGGCTTCGTGCCAACAAGAGAATAGTGTTGAGGTCTTAATCCTTGTTTTAATGGAAGATGCACTCGCACGCAAGCTAGCTTATCAAATGCATTAACTGCTGCTGCGTCTTAATCCTTGTTTTAATGGAAGATGCACTCGCACAGAAATAAAAAAAGCTATCCTTGACATTATCAAGGTCTTAATCCTTGTTTTAATGGAAGATGCACTCGCACTACAGGTACAGTAACAAAAGATACCTTCGAGAGGTCTTAATCCTTGTTTTAATGGAAGATGCACTCGCACTTGACTTGTCCCGCATCTTCACCGACATGGTGAACGAAAGTCTTAATCCTTGTTTTAATGGAAGATGCACTCGCACTCGACACTCATAATTACGGAATGTGTTCACGCTGCAATGTGTCTTAATCCTTGTTTTAATGGAAGATGCACTCGCACGCATCGACGTTTAATCCGTTGAACGCACTTGAACCAGGTCTTAATCCTTGTTTTAATGGAAGATGCACTCGCACGGTCAAAAATATTTGAGTGCATCGACGTTTAATCCGTTGAGTCTTAATCCTTGTTTTAATGGAAGATGCACTCGCACCTTTGTAAGAAATACCTGAAATACTTGGTTTGATTACTGTCTTAATCCTTGTTTTAATGGAAGATGCACTCGCACAATGGTTACAAAAGGAACAATAAAGATGTACAACGAGTCTTAATCCTTGTTTTAATGGAAGATGCACTCGCACTAAAAAACAAAAATATGAAAAAGTTTATTGTAACATGTCTTAATCCTTGTTTTAATGGAAGATGCACTCGCACATATTTTAAGCTGTTTCGCGATGCTAAAAAGTTCGCATGTCTTAATCCTTGTTTTAATGGAAGATGCACTCGCACCCTTACAGAGTTTTTCAGTTGAATAGTAGTGGGCAGTCTTAATCCTTGTTTTAATGGAAGATGCACTCGCACAAAAAATGAGAACACTATCAATAATCAAAAAATAAAAGTCTTAATCCTTGTTTTAATGGAAGATGCACTCGCACTTTTAGGCGCAAAGGTTAAGGACTATTTGAAGTATGTCTTAATCCTTGTTTTAATGGAAGATGCACTCGCACTAGGTCAGGTTATCCAGTTGCTAACAAAGCAAAAGCGTCTTAATCCTTGTTTTAATGGAAGATGCACTCGCACCATATACCGAAAAAATATAGCTTTAAGGTATTCAAGTCTTAATCCTTGTTTTAATGGAAGATGCACTCGCACAGCAAAACTAGGGTAATGCTTTGTTTAAGCGCATTGTAAGACTAAATTGTGCATCGAAAGACTTGTATTTAACAAATTTTATGTACCTTTTTAGCGAGTGCTAAGGTACTTATTTTTACGGAGAGGCGCAAAATTTTTATGTTAAAATTTCGGTTAAACACATTAAATGTTGATAAATTAGAAATATAAACGTATGTAGGCAATATTTCTTTAGGTGGCAAACCACTGTTTAAGGGGCAATAGCTATTGGGGTTATACGCTCTTTTGGACCCAAACAATCTGCAATTACACTCGCCCTCCTTCCTCTCCTACTCTACGCCTTGTACTGATAATAGTTTTGAGCCTGCGAATAAACGTTCGATAAAGCTCACCCTCCTCCCTCTCCTACTCTACGCCTTGTACTGATAATAGTTTTGAGCCTGCGAATAAATGCTCGATAAAGCCCACCCTCCTCCCTCTTCCTCCTTTATGCCTTGCACTGATAATAGTTTTGAGCCTGAGAATAAACGCTCGATAAAGCTCACCCTCCTCCCTCTTCCTCCTTTATGCCTTGCCCTGTGAAACATTTGCTTTGAAGGGTTATTCTCAGTCCCATTACTGGCTTATGGCAGAAATCAGGCTATCAATCAAAAACAAAAAGGCGTGAACAATCTATTTTATAGTCAAACAGAATTGCTGTTGGAAAATAGTTGTTAGAAGAATGCAAGGCGTGTGTAGCATAGCATCAATAAACCTTTACGCAGAAGAAAAGGAGCACTTTTTGTTTGATTACGATGCACCTATGACTTTCCAAATCTATTTCTGTTTGGCTATAGGCATGTTCTAAAAATTCCCCGCAAAGGTTCAATCGTTGTTCCTTGTATTGCTCTTCACTGTCTTTTTGCTTTTATCTGGCATCTTTTGCTTTCTCTTTCAGTCGCATAGTGCACTATGCTCCTTCAAGAAGTAAGCAAAACCTGCTCAGCTAAAAGCTAAAAATACAGCAAAGGCAATTTTTAGAACCTGCCTATAAAAAACTAGAACATGGGTGCGCCATGCGCAGAACAAAGCCAATGAAATGTAAAACATTTGCACCATAATTTAACATTATGAGTGCCATCGGTGCGAAATTTCCAGACATAGGGCGAATTTACGCGCGTATTTCAGAAGTTTATAACAAACTGATTTACTGGCATTTATCTATAAAAGCGCAAAAATATACCTTCTTTTAACGTTTAATCAGGGCTTTCAGCATAAATATACGCACGGCTAAAAGTCATCAAGTGGCATTTAGTCAGTAAAGAATAAACCACTTATTATCAAGCAGTTATAATTTATTTGCATGTTACTTGGGGGCTATTTGCTGCTAAATGTGCTGCGTTTTGGTGCTAAATGCAATGCGTTTTGGTGCTAAATGCAATGTGTTTTGGTGCTAAATGCGTTGCGTTTTGGTGCTAAATGCAATGCGTTTTGGTGCAAAACACATTACAACCACAAATGTTTCAACCGAATTTTCATGCTGTTTCAAACCCAAATTTGGGACAATTTTTCTTCAAAGAGAAATGCAAAAGCATAGTAAATAGCAAAAATCGGGGTGAATAAGTGCGCTATGCCGGCTACACTTTTCTCCTCCTTAGCGCATTTTATATATGTTTTGGCAGGTTTGTTTGTCTAGAAGTAGCGGACACAAAAACACATTTTGTAAAATACATTTACCATCTTAACAATTCACCGATTAGCTTTGGGTCACAAAAAAGCCCACCCCATGCCACCCTCGAAGGGGGCTGGGGTGGGACAATGATAAATTTCTAGATGGTATTTATTACGCTTATAGGCGATATTAATTACACTTCTAGACCATATTAATTACACTTCTAGGCGATATTAATTACGCTTACAGGCATAAATAACAAGGTTTCAAGTCGCTATTTACGAATAACCTTCTCGGTTTTCTTGCTACCATCGGCATACGTAGTAACAACGATGTTCACGCCCTCGAAGGGTTGTGCCGACTGCAAACCAGCTGCGTTGTAATAGCGAACGCTAACCACGCGCTTGCCTGCGGCAGGCTGTTCAACGCCTGTTGTGGGCTGTCGTTTCACCGTTAAGGAGCGTTTGGCAGGCGTAAGCGTTTGGTTATGCTCGGTGGGAATACTCAAGATGCAAACCTCGTTGCCGGCACATACCAAGTTGCCTGCGGGGTCGAAGGCCATTTGGTATATCTCTTTGCCCAAACCTTCATAGCTATACTTCTTGGTAAGCGTGGGCGTTGAGCCGTTCCATGCAATGTTGAAGAACTGCAATGCCAAGCTGCCATCGCATATAACGAGGGTCTTTCCATCGTCGCTAACGGCAAACCCCGACCTGCGCGACCCATTGAGATTCTCTACCCAATCGGCGTTGCCAGAGTTAAAGGTTACTTTTCCGTCCTTATCTACGTACATCAGCGAAGGCACACCCTTGGTGTTGTTGCCTGCTCCGCGATATTGCACCACCCAAAGTCCACCATCAGGACCAGCTGCCAGGTTGTCGTCGGCATTGATAAGCCCACTAACTTTAAGCGTCAGGCTAGGTGCCTTGTTCCACGATGTAAGCACAGAGCCATCTGGTTGTCCAATGTTGTACACGCCAATGGCCGCCTTCATGTCTTCTAAGCAAACGTATAGCTTGGCATTGCTGCCGCTACCCGTAGGCAAAACCATCGAGGCCGACGAGCCAACGCTTTGTCCATCGTTGGTGATTAGTCCGTCTTCATCAGGCTGACCAACGAAGAACTGCTCGAACTTGCCGTCCATCTGGGCAGGGTTAGCAATAAACACACCCGGATTTTCGTCGCTAAACTCGGCAATATAGAGTTTGCCTGTTGCGTCAACACTCATTCTGTAATTCCCCATCAGCTTTTGTCCGCCCTTATACGGAGCTGCATTGGTGCGCGCGCCGTTGGCATCGCACACGTAAACGCCCGTTACGTCAAGTTGTTTCTTATTGGCTTCGCCCACATACATGCGGCCAAAGAAGTCGCTCTCGGTGCTCTTGTCGATGGCCACCGTTGCACGATTGTAGACTGTGGAAGCCACTTCGGGGTTGATGCGGTTGATGCTTGCGATGCGATTTCCCGTTAGACTCACCGCCCAGTTCAGTTCTTGTTGCAATTGACCAGGCAATTGGTCGGTGGCAAAGTCAAAGCTGTTGCGGCCTGCCTTTACGCCTGTGAGTGGCAATTCGCCCACGGCAGCGTTTGTTTTGGCATCAGTAAACACCAATTTGGCGGCTGTGGGTTCGTCATTGGCATCAAACGAGAAGGTGTAATGTTCGCCAGACTGTGCCAAACGCAGGTTGTAGGCATACACACCTTTCACTGCGGGCTGGGCAACACCCTTGGTGGTAAAGTTTGTCAACACACTGTCGGTAATGAGCGTAAGGGTGATGTCGGCATCCTTCACCGTGGCCGTGGCAGCCATAAAGCCCACCTTTTCGAGTGGTGTGGCAAGGTTTAGCGTGGTTGCCTTTATCAATTGGGCCTTTTCTAAGCCCTCGCTCACGTCAAAAAGACGCAGTCCGGCCACCTTCGCATCTTTGAGATAAGGTGTGGCCAAGAGTGTATGCTTGGCGTATTTAAAGAAAACGGCACCCGATGCAGCAGCCACATCGCCCTCGTTGCCCAATATGTCGGCAGGCAAACGGCCAAGTATCTCGCTGTCTACATTAGATGTTGTTGCGGGCTTAAACTCCATCGGCGAGGTTACGCTGCCGTCTACCATCCACTGATCGTCGGCAAAGGGCGATGCGCACAACTTGTAATCGTTGCCCAGTTTCACCTCGGTGAAGTTGCTGCTGGCGTTGATGGTTTTCTCGGTAAAGAGCGAAGAGGTGATGGTGTTGTTCTCAACGTAGAGCACTAAGTTTCTCACCCCCTTAGCAACACCATTGGCATTGGTTCCGCCAACAATCACTTTGCAGCTCTTGGCAGCACCGCTTACGGCCACCGTCTTGCCCATATCGGCGTTAAGGAAGTTGGCCGAGCTTTGCGTTGTGAGCCACTCAATGGGGTCGGCATCCATGTCTTGCCATTTAAAGATGCGCAATGTGCCACGTTTGTAACCTTTGTCCGTTTCCACTTCTCCATCGTTAAACTGGCATTCCACGCTGTTTACGCCCACCAATTGTCCGTCGGCGGTAAAGGCAATGTCGTTCAAACGGCTGTGAAAACCCTTGTTGTCGGTTTCGGCCGCAGGCAGTCCGTTGGTGCTCAACTGCTTTTCTATCTTCCTCGTGGCGTTGTTCACCAAGTAAAGCAGAGGCGTTCCGTTGTCGTTGGTCAATATAACCGTCTTGCCTTCGCGCGTGACGGCACGCTTAACCTCGCCCTTTATGGCCAGCGTAACAGGCTCTTCTGCCTTCATGTTCAGTGCCTCGGGCATGGTTAAGTAGGCCGGTTGCACGGGGTCGGGATAATTAATGTAAGTATCGGCAGGCGGTTCGTAGCCCTCAGCTTCGAGGTACAGCTTGGTGTAAGCCGTTTGATTTGCCTTTACCACCAGCTTTTCCATGCTCTGTGCCACGAGTTTTTGATACTCGGTAGAAGTGGCATCGGCAGTGAAATGGCCCTGTTCCTTATAGCCTTTAAGGGCGGCCCGCACGGTATATTCGCCCGGTTCGAGGTCTTCGAACACAAAGATACCGTTGTAAAGCGTATCTACCTGATAGGTTTTCACGGCCTTATCGCCCTTAAAGAGCGTTACGGTGGCCCCATTCAGGGGTAGCCATTGGTCGTTGGTACGCGGCGCATAGTGGAAAACGGGGTTGACGATACGCTCGTGAAGGTCTTTCACCGTACCCATAATGTAGCCCGTTTTTTCGCCAGGGAGGTTAAATATCTCGGCCAATCCGCGCGACATCCTGATGGCATCCTGCTTGCAATAGTCGGGGTTTAAGGCGCGATGCCGAGCAGGTTGGTAGGTATGGAAATAGCCTTCGATAAGAAAACCGGGCACACCATGTTTCAAAACGCCTAGGTAACCCTCATATTCACCATGTTTGCCTTTACGAACGGACGAACTATGATAGAACGAGATGTCGCCCCGAACGTTCATGTTCGTTCGGCTGTAATAGCTTTGCGGGTCCAGTTCGTCCATGTAATGGGGTTCCCACATCTTGATAGCCATGTCTCGGCTACCTGGTACTAGGTCGTTGCCCTCTTTATCTCTGCCGCGATAAAGAATAAGTGGATAGTTGGTGTTTCCCCCATCGGTGGCGGCATTAGAGTGTACCGAGATAAAGAAGTCCATGTTGTTGGCATCCACCTCTTCGCAAATCTCCGACAATGGTCGGTCGTATTTATCGTTCTCTGGGTCACCAGTAACATAGGGATATGGTCCGTTGTCTGTTCGCGAAAGCATGATGTTATCGCGTTTAACGCCCATCTTCACCAGCTTGTCTACCATAGGGAGGGTTCGCATCAGCACGGTAGACGACTCGTAGAAGCCTTTCTTATCTGGCCTACCTGTTTCTGGCAGGTTGGGATAAGGTATGGTGGGCATCGGGCGGTCGTTAGGTCCGTAGCATCCATGCCCAGGATTGAGGTAGATACGCAGCTTACTTGCGTCTTTTGTCTGTGCTTGCGCAAGGGCAGTAAAGGCCATTGCTATAAAAAGTAATATCTTCTTCATGGCTGTTGGCTTTTAGTTACGTTGATGATATACGCCTTTCCGCTAGGCGTTGAGAATGCAATCTTACCCGCCTGAGCCGAAACTTTGGGGTACATCGCTATGAGCGAATCGGGCGTAAGCGTCTGTTTGTCGCCTTTGAGGTTGGTGGCCACGATACGCGATGCGTAAACAAACTCGCCATCGTCTTGGTCATACATGCCTACCACTGTGGAGTCGTCCCACCATTGGGGAGCGCGCATCATGCCAAGCGGCTTTACATTGCCGCCATCGAGGTTGCAAACAAATGCCCCTTCGGCACCCACGTAATACAAAATCTTGGTTCCGTCTGGCGAAAGCGATGGCCAAAGATAACTCTTGTCTTTACCATTGGGCGAGAGATTGCGGGTTTTTCCGTTGCGCGAAATCATCAGTTGACGGTTGTTGATGCTCAACACCACGGCGTTCTTGGCCGAAACCTTGCCCTCGAACCCCTTGGCAGCCACCTGTCCACGCGTAACGGGCAGGGCTGCCTGATTGTTTAGTGCCATCCCTTGCAGACTTCTCGTGGGGGCAACCAGTTCATTATGCTGCCCCGATTCGAGGTTAACGCTACGCAACGACACCATCCTTAGATGCCCAGGTGTGAACGAATTTTCTCGATACACCACGCGTTTGCCGTCGGGCGACACACGTGCATCGTAGCCCGCACCTGCTGTACGGGTAATGTTTTGGGCTTTTCCTGTGCTTAGGTCTAGCTTAGTAAGTCCGCTGTTGTTGTCGGTTGTGAGCAAAATAAAATCTCCTTGCCCACTGATGGCCACAACCTTGGTCCCCACATCCTCTGGAAGTTGCACAGGAACAAGGCTTGCGACGTTGAAAACTTGCGCCCAACAGCCAACAGTAAGTGCTGCGGCGAAGGCTAATGCTGCTTTCCTCATACGAAAGTTGTTTTTAGGTTAAAACAATAATGTTAGGTTCTTAGATAGCAAGTTCGTGCGTTATTGAGTTGGCGAGTTAGCTAGCATGTGGGTTGAATACGAGAAACAACGCCCCACTAAGTTGCCAATAAAACACAAACACGCATAATTTAGGCTTTCGTAGGCCGCACGCTTACGGCCGAAAGATGGTCTTTTACGATGGTGTGCGTAAGGGCGATGTGCCTTAGGTTTGCCAGGGTAGGCAAATTATCCTTAGATGTTTTACTCGCTTTCACAACATGCCAACGCCACTAACTCGCCCATTTGCTCATGCGCTTGGGCGTGTTTGGCCAGTAAAAACAAATCAAAATAACAAGTTTCTTACAGTTTTGTGTTGCGCTGTTCTTCTTTGGTTTGCGTCTAATGCGCGGTTTCTCTCTTCTCAAAATGTCCGATTTCCATATAAAATAGCCTAATGGCACACTTGCAGCGCTCTCATTTGCGAAGTTAGGAAATAAATAAATACCCTGCAATAAGCCTTAATTTATTTTCATGATATTTAAATATTGTAATGACATTGATGCAGAAAGATGAACGAACAATGGGCTGTTGAGCACGCAAATGGACCAGTTGGCGAGCCTAAAACCCAATTAACCGTGGCCATTCCTTAAAGTATAAGTCATAGAAATAGCCTTGATTTTTAATCTTTCTCTAACGCGAGGCCCTTGTTATCTTTGTGTTGCAAAACCAAGATAAGCTCTCCGCTCATATACAAAGGGCAGGACAAATCAACCCACTGGCCTATAAACTCACGAAGACCCAATAACGCCCAAATACATCAACTCATCAACTTACAAACTCAAAAACTCACAAACCCATCAACTCAAAAACTTAAACACTCACGAACCAACACGCTCGTTAACCTGTCTACTCATTAACTTAAAATCTCGTCAACTTGCCAACTCGTAATCTTGTCAACTTGTTAACTCGTCAACTTGTTAACTCATTAACTTAAAATCTTGTCAACTCGTTAACTCGTTAACTTGTCAACTTGAACTCTTGTCAACTTGAACTCTTGTCAACTTTTCAGTATAAATTTTAACATTCTGAGTGCCCTTTCTGTCCACCAATCGCCAACCTTGCCGCAAAAAATCGATTCTCGCGAAGGTTCGTTTTGATGCAAAATGGGGGTAGTTGTGCATACGGGTAAAACGAATATTTATTTAAAAAGACCGTCATTTACACCGGTTTTTGTGCTATTTGCTGCTAAACACAGTGCAATATGCCGCTAAATGCAATGCGTTTTGTTGCTAATTGCAGTGCGTTTTGGTGCAAAATGCGGTGCGTTTTGGTGCTAAACGCAAGATAAAATGATGCAAAACGCAGTGCAAAATGCTGCTAAATGCAAGACAAAAAGCATAAAAATACGCCGTAATTGTATAAACAAAACCTATCAGATCCATGAAACACATGACCGAAAAGGGCAAAATAGTCGTTAAAAAATAGGATTTTAGGGTCTAAAAGTGGTTTTTGGGGCGTAAACAATCATGAGTTGGCAACCAATCTAGAAAGGCAAAATGGTGCAAAATGCAGGTCTTTTTCTTAAAAAAGGACAAGTTAGAAGACGTGAGAGGTTAGAAATAGTAGTTATTTACCTACTTTTTAACCTAAAATTTCGCTAGAACGGGATAAAAATTAGAGCAACATTGTAAAATAAAAATAATAATTTTAAGTTTTTTAGTTGGTGAGGTTGCAAGCTGATGGGTTGGTAAGCTGATGAGTTGATAAGTTGGCGAGGTTGTAAGGCTGACGAGGTTGTGAGCCGATGAGGTTGCGAGTTGGTGAAGTTGTGGGTTGGTGAGGTTGTGGGCTGGTGAAGTAGTGAGTTGATACATTCAGGAGTTATTGGGTTTTCGTGACTTGATAAGCCAGTGAGTTAGTTTGCCCAGCCCTTTGTATATGAGCGGAGTGTTTATCGTATGTCGGTGTCACAAAGACAACAAACTCCTCTCAAGTTATAGAAATACAAAAAGTCAATACGGCCTCATCATAAAGCGCATGTTACCATTGTCGTTATCAGCATTTTTCGTATATTTGCATCATAAAAAGCGCAACATCATGAAAACAATCGCCCTTTGGATTATCGGCTGCCTTGCACTGACTGCGATAGGTTGCACCGAACGCACAGACATACGCACTGAATTACCACTTAACCGCATTGACACGGCAAAGCTAAAAGCCGAGCTGAAAGCCGTGGTGAGGACCTATATCAAAGTGCATCGGCAATATAAAACGTTTTTGATGGTGCAGGGAAAAGTACAAGAAGAAGAATGGTTTGATTACAAAACACCCTATTATTTCTGCATCGGGCCAGCGTTAGAGCAACTTTTCGACGGTGGAGAATTTACCCTTGGCACAAGTTATCCCACCTCGTACTTTCTACTAAACGGCCGTACAATATTGGTAAAAACCTTACAGGAGGAGTTCGTTGTACCAGATAAGGCAGTTATCGACACTTATAATCGACTTGCCGAACCACTAGACACATTTGAAAAAGGCACGACATCGTCATACACCTCGCCCGCAACAAACTACATTACAAAATCGTGGGTGATAAGAATTGGAAGAGAAATACCAACGAAAGTGGTGTCTACGCGGGCAGATACCTTTCTAGGTCGTAAAAGAGTTGAATGGACGCCACCACTTACTTGTGTGAAAAGAACCAAGTGCAAACCCACAAGGACTAACAAATAATGAGCATTTGTAAACCGCAAAAACAACCCTTAAACATCATTTTCATTCATCCCGACCCATGCAAACGATTTCACATGCCAACTATCAACAACAACTAGTTGTGCTCCTCATAAGTTGACGCCCTGCTATCAGAGGCAGGAGGAAGATACAAAAGAATATGTCTTATTTGGGTATTGCAACGAAAACTTGGCCACTTTTTTGTTAAATAAGCAACAATTCGTTATCTTTGTAGTGCAAAAAGAGTTGTTCGGTGCATCAAAAAGCATTTAGAAGAAACAATGTTGAGAAATGAAAAGATGTGCAACTGCATTATGTTGGGTGGCCATAACATGGGCAAATACAGCCTTGGCACAAACCCGATGCGTGGTGGCCGACATGGAAACACACCGCCCACTGAGGGGTGTGCGGGTGACAACCGACACCAATGCCACCACCGAAACCGACTATACGGGAACGTGCATCTTGCCTGCCACGTTCAAATCTCTCACGTTTGTGTCCTATGGATATATGCGCCGAATGATGAATAAGGAGGAATTAACCGACACGGTGCTACTTCTTCCCACCATGCTTAACGAGGTGGTGGTATATGGTAAGGCGCCAAAGCCAGGGTTCGACGTGCAAGAGGCTGCTAGGCAAAGTGCGAGAATAGGGGCAAGGATGGCGCCAGGGGGATTTGGATTCGACTTTTTTAGGATGTTCGACAAACGCACAAGACGTCCTTCAAAGAAGGAACGAGAGATGAACGAGCGTATTCTTAAAACGTACTGACGTTCTGCAACCCTACAACAAGCACCCTCACCACATCAAAAAAACGCATTCTACCCCACCCCCTCTTCCGCCACAACAGCAATCGCACACGCCATAAAACGATAAACAAACCTGTTAATATAATTAAGAAAAATGTACTTTAAACAATTTATCCTCGGCGCATTAGGTCTGCTTACCACAACCTTTGCCCAGGCGCAAACCCCAACAACAAAGGCCAACTTCCGCGTTGTGCCACTTCCACAAGAAATAACAAACACATCGGCTGGTGCCTTCTCGCTCAACGCACAGACGCGTATCGCCTACCCCAAAGGCAACACAGCCCTGCAAAAAGATGCCGAACTGCTGGCGCAATATCTCTTTGCAGCCACCAAAGTGCGCCCTGCCCTAACCACAGCAGCACAAGGGCGCAACCTCATTGTGCTTTCGGCCACATTGAAAAACAACAACAAGGAGGCCTACCGCCTAGAAGTAA
>ERZ772921.1702-NODE-1702-length-12415-cov-17.956230_pt1 | contig 12415 bp, 6 predicted proteins | sample MGYA00512117_ERZ772921 | MGnify/ENA primary metagenome ERZ772921 (study PRJEB29015, sample SAMEA2737944) | human oral metagenome | biome: human oral; feature: human-associated habitat; material: dental | place: China | collected 2150 ... | reverse complement strand
GATTGTACCGATGTTAACATGCGGTTTCGTACGTTCAAATTTTTCTTTTGCCATTTTAAATTATCCTCCGAGGAAAATAGTAATTCTATTAATCTAATATGAGATTAACCGTTTTTCTTTGCTTGAATTTCTTCAGCAATTTTCTTAGGAACTTCTTCGTAATGATCGAATGTCATGGAGTAGTTACCACGGCCTTGCGTTTTGGAACGAAGGTCAGTTGCGTAACCGAACATTTCGCTCAATGGAACATATGCTTTGATATGTTGGGAACCATTACGAGCTTCCATGCCGTCCATGCGACCACGACGAGAGTTCAAGTCACCGATAACGTCGCCCATATATTCTTCAGGAACGTCTACTTCTACAGCCATGTATGGTTCAAGCAATGCAGGATCTGCTTTGCGAGCACCTTCTTTGAAGCCCATAGAACCAGCAATTTTGAAGGCCATTTCGTTGGAGTCAACGTCATGGTAGGAACCATCAAATACGATAACTTTAACATCAACCATAGGGTACCCAGCGATAACACCGGATTCCATAGCTTCTTTAACACCGCTTTCAACAGGTCCGATGTATTCACGAGGAATCGCACCACCTACAACCTTGTTTTCAAACTCGAAGCCAGCACCTGGTTCTTGAGGAATCAATTCCAACCAGCAGTGACCATATTGACCACGACCACCAGATTGACGTACGAATTTACCTTCAGCCTTAACAGCTTTACGGATAGTTTCGCGGTATGCTACTTGAGGTTTACCTACGTTACAATCTACTTTGAATTCACGGTTCATACGGTCAACGATGATATCCAAGTGAAGTTCGCCCATACCGGAGATAATAGTTTGACCTGTTTCTTCATCAGTACGAACTTTGAAAGTAGGATCTTCTTCTGCCAAACGAGCAAGAGCTGTACCCATTTTTTCTTGGTCAGCTTTTGTTTTAGGTTCAACAGCAACGGAGATAACTGGTTCAGGGAATTCCATGGACTCAAGAATTACAGGAGATTTTTCATCACACAATGTGTCGCCTGTAGTAGTATCCTTTAAGCCAACCGCCGCAGCGATGTCACCAGAATATACGCGTTCGATTTCTTTACGGGAGTTAGCGTGCATTTGAAGAATACGACCGATACGTTCTTTTTTACCTTTAGTGGAGTTGAAAACGTAGGAGCCGGATTCCAATGTACCGGAGTACACACGGAAGAACGCTAATTTACCAACATAAGGGTCAGCCATGATTTTGAATGCCAACGCAGAGAATGGTTCTTCATCGGAAGAAGGACGAGTTGTTTCTTCTTCAGTACCAGGAACAACACCCTTAATAGGTGGAATATCGATTGGAGCTGGCATGTAATCGATAACAGCATCCAATAACATTTGAACACCTTTATTTTTATAGGAAGAACCGCAAAGAACTGGGAATAATTGGTTAGCAATAACAGCTTTACGCAATGCCGCTTTCAATTCTTCCACAGAAATTTCTTCGCCTTCCAAATATTTCATCATGATATCATCATCTGTTTCAGCGATAGCATCGATCATCATTTCGCGACGAGCTTCTGCTACTTCTTGATATTCAGCAGGGATATCAGTGATTTCATATTCTTTACCGTCATCGGATTTATAAATTTCCGCTTTCATAGTCATCAAGTCAATGATGCCTTCAAAAGTATCTTCAGCACCGATTGGTACTTGGATAGCTACGGAATTTGCACCCAAACGAGCTTTCATCATGTCAACTACGTTGAAGAAGTCAGCACCTACAGTATCCATCTTATTTACATAAGCGATACGAGGTACGCCGTAGTTAGAAGCCTGACGCCATACTGTTTCGGATTGAGGTTCAACGCCACCTTTAGCACTGAACACCGCAACAGAACCGTCAAGTACACGTAGAGAACGTTCTACTTCTACAGTAAAGTCAACGTGACCAGGAGTATCGATGATGTTGATACGATGTTCTTTCCATTGACAAGTTGTCGCAGCAGAAGTGATTGTGATACCACGTTCTTGTTCTTGCTCCATCCAGTCCATCGTAGCAGCGCCTTCATGTACTTCGCCGATCTTGTGAACGATACCTGTATAGTAGAGGATACGTTCTGTAGTTGTTGTCTTACCAGCATCGATGTGGGCCATGATACCGATATTACGAGTTTTTGCTAAGGAAAACTCTCTTGCCACAGTTGTCACCTCTTATTACCAACGATAATGAGCAAATGCTTTATTAGCTTCTGCCATTTTATGAGTATCTTCTTTTTTCTTGATTGCAGCGCCTGCATTGTTGAAAGCGTCCATCAATTCGCCTGCTAAGCGTTCTTTCATAGTGCGTTCACCACGAAGACGAGCATAGTTTACAACCCAGCGAATACCGAGTGTTTGACGGCGATCAGCACGAACTTCAACTGGCACTTGGTAGTTCGCACCACCGATACGGCGAGCACGTACTTCAAGTACAGGCATAACATTTTTCAATGCTTGATCAAAAACTTCCATTGGGTCTTGACCCATTTTGGAACGAATAATTTCGAATGCATCATATACGATAGTTTCAGCAATGCCTTTTTTACCATCGTACATAACTTTGTTAATGAAACGTGTTACTAATTTGCTGTTGTACACCGGATCTGGAAGTACATCACGTTTCGGAACAGGGCCTTTTCTTGGCATGTTCAATTCCTCCTTTATAATGATGTGTGTTAATTTCGTTTAATGGCTAAAATTATTTTTTAGCTTTTTTCGCGCCGTATTTGGAACGACTTTGCATACGATTTTGTACGCCAGCTGTATCCAATGCACCACGAACGATGTGATAACGCACACCTGGAAGGTCTTTTACACGACCGCCTCTGATAAGTACAACACTGTGTTCTTGTAAATTGTGACCAATGCCTGGGATGTAAGCAGTTACTTCAATAGCGTTTGTCAAACGTACACGGGCAACTTTACGAAGCGCGGAGTTTGGTTTCTTTGGAGTAGCTGTGTACACACGAGTACATACACCACGTTTTTGTGGAGATTCTTGAAGGGCAGGAGCTGTAGATTTTTTAGTCAAGCTCATGCGGCCTTTGCGTACTAGCTGATTAATTGTTGGCATTTGGGCACCTCCTTTCCAAATTTGAGATTTATAATTGATCCGTCATAACAAAATGTTACATCGGATATTACCAAGATTAACGTAGGACGCCTACAGCTGTGGCCCGCACCTTAATGCGACACGCACGACCGAGATCATCCATGGTGTGTTTGTCATTCACAGGTATTCCCTGTTCTTCACAAGCAATCCGTAAAGGCTGTACCACACGTTCATCACTATCACAACCCAGGAACACGTACTTCACAGCACCTTTAGCAATTTGTTTCAACGTTTGCTTGGCACCGATTGTTTTGTTCACCGACTTCAGATGGGCAATGTCCATTGTACTAATTCTCCTTACGAAATTATGCCCATTAGGCATACCTCGCCTAAAGCACTATGTAAGTATATCAATTACATCAGTCCATGTCAAACAATTTCCAATGTCACACACCGCTCTACAGCTGCATTTTATATGTACACTTATCCGTGTGTTTCATTCAATCTTAAATTATAAATGAAGAGTGATTTTTTATTCATATATCATTATTTTTATGTATAAATAATCATTCTATGCATTCACTATTATTTTTTCTTTTACCAATTATGCAAAATTAATATAAACACCATTTTATTATGATATAAATTAATACAGAACAAATATTTGTATTTATAAGTTACTAAAGAAAGGAGATTATATGATTAAACTCATTAAACGTTATTCAAACTTTAATCCCCCTGTAATTATAGGTAGCTTGTCTATCGTCTTAGGGCTGAGCTTATGTGCCCTTCTGATTCCGCAAATTTCTCAAACGATCCTCCAAGGGGTTCGTGATATTATATTTGAAGATTTCAGCTGGTTTTATGTTTTATCCATAAGTCTCTTCTTTATCTTCAATATCTTTCTTGCACTTAGTTCGCTAGGTGACATCAAACTCGGTAGCGATGATGAAGAAGCGGAATTCTCTTATACAGCTTGGCTCGCCATGTTATTTGCGGCGGGTACCGGTGTAGGTCTCATGTTCTTCGGAACTGCTGAGCCGCTCTCACATTATCACTCTGCTGTAAGCTTAGTCGATGGCACATCTAGTGCCAAGGAAGCATTATTCCGCTCCATCTTCCACTGGGGCATCAATGCATGGACGGTATACGGTATTATGGCTTTAGCATTAGCGTATTTTGGTTTTCGCTATAAATTGCCATTATCACTACGTTCATGTTTCTATCCGCTGTGGAAGGATAAGATCAATGGCCCACGAGGGCACATTATCGATATCATCGCACTTTGTGTAACTTTATTAGGTATCGTAACCACCTTAGGATTTGGCGCCGCCCAACTAGGTGCAGGGTTCCTATATATTGATATCATCTCCACTAATGACTTTTCCGCACAAACGGTCATCATTATCGTCATTATGTCCATTGCCGTTCTATCTGCTGTTACAGGTATTGATAAAGGCGTTAAGCTGCTCAGCGAAATCAATATATCTGTTGCATTAGTCTTAATGTTTTTTGTACTATGTGAAGGTCCTACATTACTCCTATTAAATACAATGGTAGAAAACTTTGGATACTATCTATCACATATTTTAGGGCAAAGCTTCTATACATCTATCTATACACCAGAAACCCGACCATGGTTCTTCAGCTGGACCATACTATTCTGGGCCTGGTGGTTATCTTGGGCACCATTTGTGGGCATGTTCATTGCGCGTATTTCAAAAGGTAGGACTATTCGGGAGTTCATCTTTGGGGTACTCATTATTCCAACTGTATTTACTATCGTTTGGTTTACTATCTTTGGTAATACTGCAATTTATATCGATGAAACAGTAGCAAACGGTGCACTCGGTGCATTAACCGATAAACCAGAACAACTACTCTTTGCATTCCTTGAATATTTACCTTTATCCGGTTTAACTAGTCTTCTATCGATTATCGTATTAGCATTATTTTTTATCACATCTGCCGATTCAGGCATTTATGTGTTAAATAATATTGCGGCCTATGATAAATCCACTTCATCTCCAAAGTGGCAATGCTTGATGTGGGGCTCTGTAATGTCCTTTCTTGCCATCAGTTTGCTCAGTATTGGTGGGCTTAATGTACTACAATCGGTAACGCTCATTCTCGCCTTACCATTTGCAGCCTTGATGGTTATCATGTGCTACAGCTTATGGCAAGGATTATTGACAGATACGCAATACTTTAACACAAAACTTTCAACCACATCCATCTACTGGGACAGCAAGAACTGGAAACAAGGTCTTGCCAAAATACTCAACCAAACGCAGTCGGAAGATGTTATTTCCTTTATGAAAACAACAGCATTGCCTGCTATGTATCAGCTCAATAAAGAATTAACCGAAGAGTATGGATTAACTACGAGAATTGACAAACATTTCAACGGTAACGACGCCTCCGTAGAGTTAACCATCGAAAAAGAATCAATGCGCAACTTTACCTACGGCATCAAACTCGTTACGCAAGAGGTATCAGATCATCTCATTGAAGATCCTAACATTCCTCACATTACTGAAAGCACCAACGCAATTCCTATGACATATTTCAGTGACGGGCGCGCCGGATACGATGCGCAGTATATGACACGGGAGGATATCATTACCGATATCATTCGACAGTACGAACGATATCTTACTTTATCAGATGACGTCGGTTATGACATCATGGCTCATGACGCGGAAGAAGCAGCTGAATAGAAACCAATAATACCTATAACAAAAGGGTGCACCTCGCAGGTGCACCCTTTTTATTATGTCGCACAATATCAACTATGCAACAGGTCTATACAGTTAATATAGCTTAACGGCTAATCCAAAGTAATTAATCTTCAGACATAACCTCTTCTGTAATATCAATGATTTCAGGTGTATTTTTTACAACTTCAATCTTACGGTAACGACTCATGCCTGTACCAGCAGGAATCAACTTACCGATAATTACGTTTTCTTTCAAGCCCAACAATGGATCGATTTTACCCTTGATAGCAGCGTCGGTAAGAACACGTGTTGTTTCTTGGAAGGACGCAGCGGACAAGAAGGAGTCCGTTGCCAAAGCGGCTTTCGTAATACCCAATAGTGTGCGTTTGCCTGTAGCATTTTCACGACCATTGAGGGTAAGACGACGGTTTTCTTCGTCAAAGGTATTAACGTCCACCATATCCCCTGGAAGCATATCCGCATCGCCAGCTGTTTCAATTTTAACTTTATGAAGCATTTGACGAACGATAACTTCGATATGTTTATCGTTAATTTCTACACCTTGGGATTTGTATACTTTTTGTACTTCGTATACGAGATAACGTTGAGTCGCTTCAGTACCCATGACGCGCATGATGTCATGAGGATTGATGGAACCTTCTGTTAAACGAGCGCCCAAGGATACCACGTCACCGTCTTTAACGATAATGCGGGAGCCGTAAGGAATGAGGTAATCGAGTTCAATACCATCTTCACCAGTGATAAAGATAGTGTTTGTACCTTTCTTACCTTCATTAGGCACAACGCGAACTGTACCTTCGTTTTCGGCGATGATAGCGTTACGTTTTGGTTTACGAGCTTCGAACAATTCTTCGACACGTGGCAAACCTTGTGTAATATCGTCACCTGCGACACCACCAGTATGGAATGTACGCATTGTCAACTGAGTACCAGGTTCACCGATGGATTGTGCCGCAATGATACCTACAGCTTCACCAACTTGAACTTGGTTGCCAGTTCCTAGATCACGACCATAGCACTTACGACATACGCCATATGGGCTACGACAAGTCAATACGGAACGGATTTTTACTGTTTCATAGTGTTTTACAACTTCATCAGCTAACGCCTCTGTGATTTCACCATTAAGAGGAACGATAACTTCGCCAGTTTCCTTGTTAACTAATTCTTCAGCTGCAATACGACCTACGATACGGTCTTTTAATGGCTCGATAACACCAGTACCTTCAACGATAGCTTCCACTTCAATACCATGGATTTCATTGTTCCGCACTTGTACTTCTTTTACATCGGAGTTAAGGATAGCTTCGATGCCTTCTTCAGTAAGACGTGTATCAGCTGGGAAGATTTCTACACCTTCGCTGTCAACGATTGCTTGTACAGTATCCTTGTTCAACATATTTTGAACCATAGTTTCTTTCAATGTTGCACGGATACTATCGTCGCTTTCACCAAGAATAATTTTTTGAACCAAGTTAGTATGATTAATATCGCTATCAGAGCCCAAATGTGCACCGCGCAATGCGATAGATGTAACACCAGCTTCAGCAATATCTGCCAAGCATTGTTCATCCAAGACAGTTTCAGCTGGTACAACAAGTTCCCCTGTTTCAGCATTCACAACATCTTTATCTAAAACGCGACCAATGAGTTTATCCTTAAGCAATTCTAATGCTTGACGTGGGGATGTAGCCAAGCGAGCACGTTCTCGAACGAGATCGATACCTACAACGTCACAATCGTCCTCACGAACGATTACGTCTTGAGATACGTCAACGAGACGACGTGTCAAGTAACCAGAGTCAGCTGTACGAAGCGCTGTATCGGCCAAACCTTTACGAGCACCATGAGAGGATGTAAAGTAATCCAATACAGTCAAGCCTTCTTTAAAGTTTGCTTTAATTGGCAAGTCAATGATTCGACCAGATGGATCGGCCATCAAACCACGCATACCAGCAAGCTGACGAATCTGTTGTTTATTACCACGGGCACCAGAGATAGCCATCATGTAAACAGGGTTAAAGCCGTCTTTATCGCACGCCATATTATCCATCATCGCATCGGTAACATCTTCTGTTGCCTTTGTCCATAATTGGATAGTTTTACGATAACGTTCTTCTTCTGTAATAAGACCACGACGGTACATACGAGATACTTTTTCTACCTCTTGTTCCGCTGTATCTAACAAACTAGTTTTAACTTCTGGTACTTTAATATCAGCAATAGCTACCGTCATACCTGCGCGACGAGCGAAGGAGTAACCCAAGGACTTGATGCGGTCCAATAGTTCTGCTGTTTTTTCATTACCAAACAATTGGAAACATTGATCAACCAATTTACCAACTGTTTTCTTATCCATAACCTTACCTAAAGAGTAAGTGCCATCTTCACGTTTCTCGTATTGCCACAATTCTGGGAATAAAGCATTGTTGAAGATCAAGCGACCTGCTGTTGTTTCTACACGGCCATGATCAGGTAAACGGATATAAAGAATATCTTGCAAACCAATGATATGAGACTCATAGGCAAGCATAACTTCATCATAGGTAGCAAATGTTTTTGCTTTATCACGAGTATCTTCGCGTACAACTGTTAGGTAGTATGTACCTAAGATCATATCTTGAGAAGGTACTGCTACTGGCTTGCCGTCCTTAGTAGACAAAATATTATGGCTAGAAAGCATCAATGTACGAGCTTCCGCTTGTGCTTCTACGGACAATGGTAAGTGACACGCCATTTGGTCACCGTCAAAGTCGGCATTGAAGGCTGTACATACTAATGGATGCAATTTGATAGCACGACCTTCCCAAAGGATTGGTTCGAAGGCTTGGATACCAAGTCTATGCAATGTAGGGGCACGGTTCAAGAGAACTGGATGTTCTTTAATTACCTCTTCCAAGGATTCCCACACGCCAGGGCCAATTCTTTCAACTTGGCGTTTAGCAGCCTTGATGTTGGATGCTTGACCGCGTTCTACCAAACGTTTCATAACGAATGGTTTGAACAATTCTAATGCCATTTCTTTTGGCAAACCACATTGGTGCATTTTAAGTTCAGGACCTACTACGATTACGGAACGACCGGAGTAGTCAACACGTTTACCCAACAAGTTTTGACGGAAACGTCCTTGTTTACCTTTGATCATATCCGCCAATGATTTTAACGGACGACGGTTAGAACCTGTAATTGCACGACCACGGCGACCGTTATCTAACAACGCATCAACAGATTCTTGTAACATCCGTTTTTCGTTACGCACGATAATATCCGGTGCGATTAAATCCAATAAACGTTTTAAACGGTTGTTACGGTTGATGACGCGACGGTATAAATCGTTCAAGTCAGAAGTCGCAAAACGACCGCCATCTAACGGCACTAACGGACGTAAATCCGGTGGAAGCACCGGTAATACGGTCATCACCATCCATTCCGGTTTATTGCCGGATTGTAAGAAAGCTTCTAATAATTTTAAGCGTTTAGTGATTTTCTTACGTTTGGTTTCGGAATTGGTTTCTTGTAATTCTTCGCGTAAATTTTCGCATTCCGCTTCCAAATCGATACCGCGCAATAAGGCTTGAATGGCTTCCGCCCCCATTTTGGCTTCGAATTCATCTTGCCAACGGTCTTCGGCATCAAGATATTGTTCTTCGGTTAACAACTGACCGCGCTCAAGATCGGTCATACCCGGTTCGATCACAATGTAAGATTCAAAATAAAGCACGCGTTCAATATCACGCAACGGCATATCTAACAATAAACCGATACGGGACGGCAGGGATTTTAAGAACCAAATGTGCGCCACCGGTGAGGCTAATTCAATGTGCCCCATACGTTCACGGCGAACTTTAGTTTGGGTGACTTCAACGCCACATTTTTCACAAATCACACCGCGGTGTTTTAAGCGTTTGTACTTACCGCACAAACATTCGTAATCTTTTACCGGTCCGAAAATACGGGCACAGAAAAGACCGTCACGTTCCGGTTTAAAGGTACGATAGTTGATTGTTTCAGGTTTTTTAACTTCACCGTATGACCAAGAACGGATCATGTCAGGTGAGGCTAAACCGATTTTAATCACATCAAAATCTTCAGCGGTTTTTGATTGTGCTTTTAAAAACTTAACTAAGTCTTTCACAGATTTGCTCCTGTCGGAGTTAAACTTATTCAAGTGCGGTCGTTTTTCAAAACGTTTTTAAAATCGACCGCACTTGGGCTCAATAGGGGTCAATACCCTGACTTATTCTTCGTCCAAGTCGATGTTGATACCAAGTGAACGGATTTCTTTCATGATTACGTTGAAAGATTCCGGTGTGCCCGGATCCATTTGTTGGTTGCCGCTGACGATGTTTTTATACATCTTCGTACGACCGTTCACGTCATCGGATTTCACGGTTAACATTTCTTGTAAGGTATAAGCCGCACCATAAGCTTCAAGTGCCCACACCTCCATCTCACCGAAACGTTGACCACCGAATTGCGCCTTACCACCCAACGGTTGTTGAGTAACAAGACTATAAGAACCGGTTGAACGCGCGTGCATTTTGTCATCAACCAAGTGGTTCAATTTGAGCATATACATATAACCTACAGTTACCGGACGCTCGAATTTCTCACCTGTACGACCATCATAAAGGGTAATTTGACCGGAAGTCGGTAAACCACCAAGCTCTAATAAGCCTTTAATTTCTTTTTCATGGGCACCGTCAAATACCGGCGTCGCAATCGGCAAACCTTTACGCAAGTTTTGTGCTAAACGCATTACTTCTTCGTCAGTAAAGGTGCTGAGATCCACTTTTTGTGAACCGCCGCCAAGGTCATAGGCTTTTTGCATGTATTCACGCAATTTCGCGATAGATTGTTGTTGTTTAATCATCGCGTTAATTTGATCGCCGATACCTTTCGCCGCCAAACCTAAGTGTGTTTCTAAGATCTGACCGATATTCATACGGGACGGAACGCCCAGCGGGTTCAATACGATTTCAACAGGTTGACCGTTTTCATCGTATGGCATGTCTTCCACAGGGTTAATTTTTGAGATAACCCCTTTGTTACCGTGACGACCCGCCATTTTATCACCCGGTTGAATTTGGCGTTTCACCGCCAAGTACACTTTAACGACTTTCAACACGCCCGGTGCCAAATCGTCGCCTTGGATAATCTTGTTGCGTTGAACTTCTAATTTACGTTCAAATTCTTTGCGTAATTCTTCGTGTTGTTCCGCTAACTGCTCTAATTGGTGTTGTTTTTCCTCGTTATCTAAGGTTTGTTCCAACCATTTAGTGCGGTCTAATTTATCTAAGGATTTCGCATCGAAACCACCGGATAACAATAGGTTGCGGACACGCATAAACAAGCCGGCTTCCAAGATCTCAAACTCTTCGCTCAAGTCTTTTTTCGCTTGTTTTAATTGCATTTCTTCAATTTCTAACGCACGTTTGTCTTTTTCTACGCCATCACGGGTAAACACTTGTACGTCAATAACGGTACCGGAAACGCTGTTTGGTACGCGTAACGAAGAGTCTTTCACATCAGATGCTTTTTCACCGAAGATCGCGCGTAATAATTTTTCTTCCGGAGTTAATTGGGTTTCACCTTTTGGTGTCACTTTACCCACCAGAATATCGCCGCCCTTCACTTCTGCACCGATATACACGATACCGGATTCGTCCAATTTGCTTAACGCAGCCTCACCGACGTTAGGAATATCTGCGGTAATTTCTTCCGCACCTAATTTGGTATCACGCGCCACACAAGAAAGCTCTTGAATGTGAATGGTAGTGAAACGATCTTGTTGTACCACACGTTCGGAAACCAACATGGAGTCTTCGAAGTTGTAACCATTCCATGGCATGAATGCCACGCGAATATTTTGACCGAGTGCCAACTCACCTAAATCGGTGGAAGGACCATCCGCCAAAATTTCACCACGCTCAACCGGCTCACCTAATTCCACACAAGGAATTTGGTTAATACAGGTGTTTTGGTTAGAACGGGTATATTTGATTAAGTTATAAATATCAATACCGGCTTCGCCCGCAACGGTTTCGTCTTCATTGACTTTCACCACAATACGGGAAGCGTCCACGTATTGAATCGTACCACCGCGTTTTGCAACAACGGCAACACCGGAGTCAAGCGCTACCGCTTTCTCAATACCGGTACCGACTAACGGTTTGTCTGCACGCAAGGTTGGAACCGCTTGGCGTTGCATGTTTGCACCCATCAAGGCACGGTTCGCATCGTCATGCTCTAAGAATGGAATCAAAGCTGCCGCCACAGAAACCACTTGTTGGGTAGAAACGTCCATATAGTGAATTTCTTCAGGTTTATAAAGACCTGATTCACCATGTTCACCACGACAGGTAACAAACGCATCGGTAAAGCGGAACTCATCATCAAGATTTGAGTTCGCCTGTGCAATAACGTATTTACCTTCTTCAATCGCAGAAAGGTATTCGATTTCTTCAGTCACTTGGCCATTGACGACTTTACGATATGGTGTTTCTAAGAAACCGTAGTCGTTGGTACGTGCATAAACGGAAAGAGAGTTAATCAAACCGATGTTCGGACCTTCAGGCGTTTCAATCGGACACATACGGCCA
>ERZ772921.1701-NODE-1701-length-12416-cov-7.388965_pt1 | contig 12416 bp, 13 predicted proteins | sample MGYA00512117_ERZ772921 | MGnify/ENA primary metagenome ERZ772921 (study PRJEB29015, sample SAMEA2737944) | human oral metagenome | biome: human oral; feature: human-associated habitat; material: dental | place: China | collected 2150 ... | reverse complement strand
AAAAAACAAGAGTATTTGTGTTTACAAATTTATATTAATTTTTTCAATATCCTCCTCCTTAATAACTAAAATATCCAAAGTCTTCTCATCTTTCATAAACTCTACCATATAATCATTTGGAAATTCAGGAAATATTATCACAACTGTTCCAATCGAATTTTTTAAAACTTTATCAGACAATTTTCTTTTTGCTTTTACTACATCATATTCATCATTTTATTTCACAATTAATTAATCATTTTACTCTTTTTCTTTTAAAAATTTTTCATACTGCTTTATTCTTCCGCTTTGACCTTCGTTATAATTTTTTAATTTTGTTGAGTTTTTAACCACATCTACCCATTCTTTTATTTCTTTCAATTTTTTTTCTCTATAATAATATTTTAACAAATATTTAATTGCTCTATAATCTTTTAGCTCAGCCGCTTTTAAATACAAATCAAAAGATTCGAGTTTATAACCTTCTTCTTCCAAAATTTGTGCTAAATATATTTGTGAATCAGTGTATCCTGCATTCGCTGCTATCCGATACCATTTTTTTGCTTCATCAATATTTCTATTTCTATGCTCAATAATTCCTATAAAAACAGCAGCTTTCTTTAAACCATTTTCATATGCTTTTTTATATTTTTCCATTCCTTTTTCTTTTTCATCCTTAAAACGATAATAAAAATCAGCTGTATACAAAATTCCTTCTTTTTTTAACTTCTCCATTTGTAAAAAATATTTTTCTGCTGTATCATAATCTTTTTTTAAAATACTTTCCTCTCCTTTTATATACAACTCAAAGAACTCTTTATCCATTCTATCTTTTGATAAACTGTATTCCAGTAAATCATTTGCTTCATCATCAAATCTAAAAATTTCTTTTGTATTTAATATTTTATCTTGCCAGTATTTCAATTTTTCATTATCTTTTTTCATATAATATATTTTTATTAAGTATAACATCGAATCCGCATCTTTGCGATTTCCAGCTTCTATAAAATATTTCTCAGACTCATTTTTTCTATTTGTTTTATATAAAAACGTAGCAAAAGATTTATATCCTAATACATTCTCTTTATCCAATGATTTTTTGTACCATTCTTCCGCCTTTTTATAATCATTATTATCCTCAGCAATCATACCTAAAATTGTACCTGCCTTTTTATTTCCTTTTTCAAAAGCTATCTCATACCTCTTTTTCCCTTCATTTTCATCAATATGTTCATAATACATATCTGCAATTGAAACATAAGCAGTTTTGTCATATTTTGCCACTTTTAAAAAATACTTTTCTGCTTCTTTATAGTTTTCTCTGTTCAATTCATAGGCAATTCTTGCCATTAATTGAGCTTTTTCAGGATTTTTCTTATTTTCCAGATAAAAATAAACATCATCAATATCTTTTATTACCACATCATTTCCTTGATTTCTACATCCTATTAACAAACAAAGCAACATCAGTAAAATATATTTATTCATTTATAATTCCGCCTTTTCAAAGTTTTTATTCCTTCCGATTTTTAAATTCCGTACCAAATCCCGCCATCCTGCATTCATCATCAAAAAATAGCAAATATCCTTCCCAAATTTCAACTTCTAAAAAAATTTTCTTCCCTTCCTTTAAATAAACTGTTTTTCCATCAACCCAATATCTTTTCATCTTATCCTCAATTTCTATTTCCACATACTCATATAATCCATATTCATAATCCAAAATAACCGAATTCCCCTTAAATTTTAATACTGCTTCCATTCCAATTTCTTTTTCAATTTTCTCATTTTCACTAACTATTTCTATTTTTTTCAGTTCTCCTGTTTCATAAGACAAATATATTTTTATCTCTCCGTTATTAAAAGAAAAAATCATATCCCGCTCGCTTACAACATTCTCACTTTTTCCAGTAAAATCTATCATCTTCAATTTCAAATTTTCCATAAATCAAAATTCCTTCTGCATAATTATTCCTATTTATTAAGATTACTATATTTTCACAAATTTTTACTCCAAAATAAATATTAAGCCTGTTATCAGTAAAATAACATCCGATAATATTTTTGGAAATATCAATCTCCAAAAAATCTAATTCTTTAACTTTTATACCAGCTTCATTGTATTCTTCCCTCTTAAAATAAATATCGCCTTCTATTATATTTTCAGGAATTTCTATTTTATGTGTAAATTTAGCCATTTTCAATATATTGAGAATTTCCAGCGAATTTATTCTCCCATCTTCTCCTATTAATAAATAAAAACTGTATAATTTTTTTTCATACGAAACGCTTGAAAGTTCCGTTACCTTCCTATTTAAATTAATCTCCACATATTCATCAGAATTATTTTCAAATTTATCAATATTTTTTACAAATTCCAGTTTTTCTATTCTCATAAAATTCTCCATTTTTTATTTCTTTTATGATTTATTTTTTTTTGTTTTTTTCAATTCTACCAATTCTTCATTTATTTTCAAAGCTTGACTATATTTCCCTTGCTTTTCGTACAATTTGGCTAAACTTTTTAATGCAAATTCCTTGTGTGCAAGTTCTTTTGCTTTTAAAAGGTTATTTTCAGCCTTGCCGTAATCTCCTTTCATTTCATAAACTTCTGCTAACAGACGCAATAATCTTGCTCTTTTTTCTTCAATCCGTTTCACATTGTCTTCTGAATGTGAAAATAATTTTTCCGATTCTTTTAATAACCATTCTTCAGCTTTGTCATAATCTTTTTTCCACATATAAAGTTCCCCTAAAAGTCTTTCTGCATTCGGATATTTTTCATTAACAAGCTCCTTGTAGAGTTTTTCAGCTTCATCAAAGTAATCGTGCCTCTGATAATAAAAAGCCAAAGCATTTTTTACCTCAATATTTTTATTTAAATTTCTTTTAAATGCTTCCACCACTTCGCTATTAATTTCTTTCCTTTCTCCATACACCCACACTCTAAACAAGGTATCTTCCCTATAATCTCCCTGATCCATTGCCTTTATATAATATTTTCTTGCATTCATTTCATCTCTCTGATTAGCATAAATATGTCCTGCAAATGCACTTGCTTCCTTCACTCCTCTGTCCGAGCCTTTTCTTGCCCATTTGAGTGCCTTTTCTTTTTCCCCTCTCGCACTATAGTTTCTTGCTAGATAATAATCTGCTATTGGAATATCCTTTTCCACACTTTTAAAATACACTACCCCAATTCGTAAATATTTTTCCTGAACTTCTAGCCCCTTTTGCAAAATTTTTTCTTTTTCTGCCATTGTCGGATTCTTCTTCATTTCAGCAATTTCCGTTTTTGCCTTTTTTAAAGCTCCTTTTTCCTCCTCCGAGAAGGGAATATGCCCACTACAGCTCACTAAAAATAATACACTTACCAAAATTAAAATTATCTTTTTCATAACTTGCCCTTTCTATATTTTTTCAATATTAACAAAATTTATATTTTAAATTTTATACAGTAATATTATACACTATTTTTTTCATAAATTTTCTTTAAATAGAATTTTTCTTCAAAATGACTCTACACAATAATATTTACAAATTTTGTTATATAAATTTCAAAAAAACAAAAAAAGACCTCTTAAATTAAGATTTTCTCTCAATTTTAAAAAAGTCTGTTTTTTAATCATGACTTTATTTTTCATAATTTCCATTATTTATAATGATTTGCACAGGCGATAACCACTATATTTGTTTCTGTTAGTTTATATATAAACCTGTGCTTATCTGTGATTCTTCTGCTCCAGTATCCATTCAGTTCATGCTTTAAAGGCTCAGGTTTCCCTATCCCTTCATTTCCGTTTCTTTTGATGTCTTTTATTATTTCATTTATTTTTTTGACTATTTTTTTATCCTGTCTCTGCCATTCTTCATATTGCCCCCATGCAATATCTGTCCATGTTAAATTCATTATTCCACCTCAATTATATCATGTATTTGTACATTCCCCGCTTCCGCTTCCGCTTTACTTTTTAACAGCTCATTATAATATTTCTTATTTGACATGATGTAAAGATTTTCCATCAAATTGTTATATTCCTCTTCACTCATCAGTACCACATTTTTATCGTTTTTTCTTGTTATAATGACTGTTTCATAATCATCAGTTGCCTTATCACAATATTTTTTTAAATTATTTCTCACATTTGAATAATTTGTAGCTATCATACTAATCACCTCTACTTATTGTACAATATTTTTGACAAAAAATCTACATATTTTATATCAATTTTTTTTAATTTTTAAAGTCAGTTTATGCTACAATAAATTCTTTTATTCTAAAATTCACCATAATATTCAGAATTAAATAAAAAAATTTGAAAACCTTTACCAAATGTAGTAAAATACTCTTAAGTTATTATTTTTTACCATGCTAATATGATGGCTTAAAACTGGGATTTTGTCTCAGTTTTCTTGTTACAAAAAATATTTTTCTCTTTTTTTAGAGAGAATTTTATCATATTTAAAAATTTTGGAAAGGAAGGAAAAATGGGAAAAACGAAAGCAATAAATGAACGAAAAACTAAATTTGGTACAGAACCTGTTGGAAAATTGCTGGTTTCACTTGCGGTTCCTGCTATCATTGCTAACTTGGTCAATGCTCTTTACAATGTTGTGGATCAGATTTTTATTGGGCAAAAAATTGGGTTTCTTGGGAATGCGGCTACAAATGTGGCTTTTCCGCTTACGACGATTTGTCTTGCAATCGGGCTTATGACTGGAGTTGGAGCTGCGACTAATTTTAATTTGGAATTGGGAAGAAAGCGTCCGAAAAGGGCAAAAAGCGTGGCTGGAACTGCGGCTACAATGCTACTTTTAAGTGGTGTTATTTTGTGCATATTAATTAATATTTTTTTAAGACCAATGTTGACGGCCTTTGGAGCTACTGATCAAATTTTTGATTATGCGATTGAATATACTCAAATTACATCTCTTGGAATACCGTTTTTACTATTTTCGATAGGAGCAAATCCTATGGTTAGAGCTGATGGAAATTCCTTTTATTCAATGCTTGCAATAGTTGTTGGAGCTATTACAAATACGATTCTTGATCCGCTGTTTATGTTTGTATTTGATATGGGAATGGACGGTGCCGCTTGGGCGACTGTAATTGGGCAATTTATCTCGGCAGTTATGTTAGGGCTATATTTTTTCAGATTTAAAAGTGTAAAATTTGAATTGAAGGATTTTAAGATAAAAATACGAGAAATTTGGATTTTGTTTATGTTGGGAACATCGCCTTTGATTTTCCAATGTTCTGCACTAATTGTTCAAATTGTGACAAATAATTTATTGAAAATTTATGGTGCGAAATCTATTTATGGAAGTGAAATTCCTATTGCCGTTGCTGGAATTGTTATGAAAATAAATGTCATCTTTATAGCGATTTTATTGGGATTGACGCAAGGAGCACAGCCTATTGCTGGATTTAATTATGGAGCGAAAAAATATGCAAGGGTTCGAGAAATTTTAAAATTATCTCTAAAAGTGGCTTTTATTATTTCTTTAGTGGCATTTGCAATCGCCCAGCTTTTCCCTGTTCAAATAATTTCTGTCTTTGGTAACGGAAGTAAACTCTACTTTCAATATGGAACAAAATATATGAGAGTATTTTTATTCTTCATATTCCTAAATGGTATTCAAGGTGCTATTACAATGTTTTTAACATCAATTGGAAGAGCATTTCAAGGGGCTTTTCTGTCACTTGTAAGACAAATCATATCACTTTTGCCGCTGCTTATAATTTTACCGTATTTTATGGGAGTTGACGGAATTATGTTCGCATTTCCGGTAGCGGATCTGGTGGCATTTATTGTATCGGTAATCATTTTGAAAAAGGAAATGAAAAGAATTCCAAAAAAAGATGAAGATGATTAAATAGATTGAAATAAAGGAGAAAAGAATTTAATGAAATTAATAGTGGGACTTGGAAATCCTGGAGAACAATATAAATTAACACGTCATAATATTGGATTTATATTTATTGATGAATATTTAAAGAAAAATAATATAAGCGATATTAGAGAAAAATTTAAATCATTATTTGTTCAGACAAATTATAATAGGGATAAAGTTTTTTATCAAAAGCCGACTACATTTATGAATTTGAGCGGAGAAGCGATTGGAGAAGCTGTCAGATTTTTTAAGATTGATCCAAAAACTGAACTTTTTGTAATTTATGATGATATGGATATGCAGTTTGGAAAATTGAAAATTAAGCAAAACGGAAGTGCGGGCGGGCATAATGGGATAAAATCCATTATATCACATGTTGGAAATGAATTTGTACGGATAAAGTTTGGAATTGGAAAGCCGAAGACGAAAGAAGAGACATTGGGATTTGTGCTTGGGAAATTTTCACCAGAAGAAAAGGAAGTTTTAAAAGATTCAAGAGAAAAGATTTTTAATTTGATTGATGATATAAAAGATGATATGACAGTTCAAAAATTAATGAATAAATATAATACTAAATAAGCTGTTTAATATAGTAGTGGATCTGTTGCATTTTTTTTTAAAAAGTAGAGTTGAAGATGAAATTTTATGGACTGATTAAGAAATAATTATCTGCATTTGTATATGATTAATATAAAATAATAAAAAAAGTGGAAAAAAATTCTAGAGGAATTTTGAATAAAATAAAATCAAATAAAAACAATTCAATAGAAAAAAGAAAAAATAATGGAGTGATTTTATGAGAGATAGTTTGTATAATAAAATGCAACAAATTTAAAATAAAATAGAACTCATGATACTTGTAATAATCAAAAAATATGCTAAAATAATAGAGATAAAAGTATTTTTTAATAAATGGAGGTTAGATGTTATGGAAGATAATGATAAAAATTTTGAGATAGAAGTAGCGAGCAAAAGGGAAACTGAGTCACAAATAAAAGAAGCAGAACGAGTGGAAGATACAGAAAATAGAATTGGTCATACAGATAATTCTAATCATGGAAATCAAGACTTAAATCATGATAATCAATACAACCAAAACAACCAATATGGAAATATAAATGGGTATCAAGAAATAAACGAAATGGAATTTATGAGTTCTGTGAATTGGATTATAAATATTCATAAAATATTTGGAATATTAGGGATAATTCAAGGAGTATTAGCATCTTTAAGTATAGTAGGAGTAATAACAGGAATCCCAATGATTATTGCTAGTATGAAATTAATGGATACAAGTAAGATTTTATTTAATTATAAAATTACTAGAGAAGAGTCGAATTTAAAAATGTTTTTTGATGAATATAAAAAATACTGGGTAATTTTGTTAGTATCAATGTTGATTTCAATTATATTAATAATAATTGGATTTTTAGCATTTGCAGGAACAATAGCAGCACTTCTTGGTACTTTTTCAGGTGGACATACAGGATATGAATATTAATATAAAATTAGGAAATTTACAGATATAAGAGATACAAAAATAGTTGAAAATAAAGGGAGATAAATATGGATAATAATTTTTCAGATAACAGAAATAGTTTTTTAGATATGACATTTTTAAATTCGATTAATTGGATATCGGTTATACATAAAATAATAGGAATTATTTTGATGATACAAGGAGTGCTTACTTCACTTACAATAATAGGAGCAATAATAGGGATTCCAATAATATTTGCAGGAAAAAATTTATTTGCATCAGGTGGAAATTTATCAGATTATAAATTTAGCAAAAGTATGAATGAGATTAAGAAATTTTTTATTAATTACAAAAAATACTGGAAAGTAATATTTATGATATATATTGCAGGAATAGTTTCAATACTTTTATTTATTGTTATTTTAGTATTTTCAGTAATTAATGCTTCAAAAGCATTACCAAAAAGTAATCCAAATGATGGAATAGCTTCGATTTCAACAACTAATGACAATAATACAAATACTACGAATACTACAACAGATCAACCAAGCAATGATCAATCAGCACCTGAATTAGACGAATTACATAAATTAATGGAAGAAGTTGTTACAAATGGTGATACAGATGCATTGAATAAATATTCAAAAGAACAATTAAGATTGTTGAGAAATACATTGTATGCAGAAAAAGGTTACATTTTCACAGGAGATTTGAAAAGTTATTTTGAATCAAAACCTTGGTATCATGGAACTGTAGCAGATCAAGATACAATTCAATTAACAGATTACGAAAAAGCCTTTATTAATGCGGTAAGAGAAAAAGAAGGATTACCAAATATTAATAATAATGGTTCTGTATCACAAACACAGACATCAAATGATAGTGGAGAAGAATTAGATGAATTACATGAAGTAATGGATGAAGTAGTAAATGGAAATGAATCAGTATTAGAAAATTATTCTAAAGAAAAACTTCGATTATTAAGAAACACATTGTATGCAGAAAAAGGATACATTTTTACAGGAGATTTAAAAGGTTATTTTAATTCAAAACCTTGGTATCACGGACATATTTCGAATCAAGATTCAATACCTTTATCAAGTGAAGAAAAAGTGTTTGTAGATGCGATTAAAAAATATGAAAGTCAATAGAGATTTTATAAATTTTTTGGATTTTTATAAGTAGAAAGTGAATCATTCATTTTGTAAATCATATATTGTAAATATATTGCGACAAATAAAAAAAAAAAATAAAAACTTATGATAATTTCATGCTAAAATGTTAGTAACGACAAAAACATTAACGAAAAGAAATATATCATGAACCATAAATATTTTACTATAAATGAAAGAAATAAACCAGAGGTTTTGCTAAAAAAAAATTACAAAATTTCTAAAATTACTCAAATCCTTAACAGGCACAGGGCTGCCATTTACCGTGGGATAAAAAGAATTAATGGAGAATACTCTTCTGAAAATGCTCAGTCAGATGCCAATGCAAAAGCTGCTAATAAAAGAAGAAATTTAAAAATTACTTCCGAATTGAAAAAACTAATAGAAGACAGGCTCTGTAAAACATGGTCTCCTGAACAGATTCTGGGCAGGGAATTAAAGGGAAGGATTATCCTTTAAGACTATCATAACTGGATGTACAGTAATTTCCTAGACGTTTTAAGGAGAAAGGGGAGAAAGGCGAAAACTAAAGAGACAAGAGTTTAATGCGAATAAAGAAATTTATATAAAAAAAAATAACTATTTTTTTGACAAAGATGACTTAAAATTAAAAATTAAAAATGTTGATAGAATTTTATTGCCGAGTAATTTAGTGTTTTTACCTATGCATTATAAAATAAAGAGATAAAAAAATGAAAAATATAAAAGAAATTTATAACCAAAAAATGAGAAAAATGTTTACAGAAAATATGAAAAGTATATTTACTAAAGATATGTTGAAAAAATATGATGAAAATATGTTAAATGTATTAAAAGAAGTCTGGATAGATATATTAAATGTAAAGTATGAAGAAGCAAATAAAAAAATAGTGAATATTAATAAACAAGAAATATATGAAATAATATGGAATATGGCTAATGTTATAGAAAGTTTCACTTTTTATGGATTTTCACAGTATATGTATAAAAAAACAGAAAATGTAATTTGGTTGAATTTGTCAGCAAGTTTGCTATCATTTACATTTTGTTGTGTAGAAGGAGCTTATGCTGTTGGTATTTTTCATGCTAGAGAAGCAGTAGGAATTGAAAAAAATCTTGAAAATTTAGTGATTTTATTAAGTTTTTATGGTCTTCCAGAATATTTAATGGATGATGAAGAGGCAGAGAACATAGCAAAAGAAATTTTAGAGTTAGATAAGAATAATGAAAGAGCGATTTATGTATTGAATGAAATTTTAAATTCTAAAAAAGAGTAAATGCATGGAGTGACCTAATTTAAACCAAATCTAAATCAGGATGGTAAAATTATCATCCTAATTTTAATCTCTTCATATTTTATTTTTTTCTAAATTAATTACTAACTTGAAAAAATTAATTAATTATGTTATAACTATTTAGGTCAATATTATTTTAAAAGCAATTTTCAAATTGAAGAGCATATCAAAATATGTAAATCACAAAAAAAAATAAATTAGAAAAATTGAATAAAAAATTTGGCATTTATTTTTTAGTGCTAAAAGGAATTTTGAAGGAGGAAAAAGTGGAAAAAAGAGCAACTGTAATAACATATGGATGTCAAATGAATGTAAATGAAAGTGCGAAAATGACGCAGATGTTAAAAAAAATGGGTTATGAAATGACTGAGGATATTGAAGATTCAGATTTGGTATTTCTTAATACTTGTACGGTAAGAGAAGGTGCTGCAACAAAAGTTTATGGGAAATTAGGGGATTTGAAAAGAATTAAAGAAGAAAAATCTGGAAATATGATAATCGGTGTTACAGGGTGTCTTGCACAAGAAGTGAGAGATGAATTTATAAAAAGAACACCTTATGTCGATTTGGTTTTGGGAAATCAGAATATTGGAAGAATTCCTGATATTATTGAAAGAATTGAAAAAGGTGAAGAAACTCATATAGTTATGGTTGACGATGAAGACGAACTTCCTACCAGAGTTGACGCTGATTTTGGAGATGACATAGTTGCATCAATTTCAATAACCTATGGATGTAATAATTACTGTACTTTTTGTATAGTTCCGTATGTGCGTGGAATGGAGCGTTCTGTGCCAATTAATGAAGTTGTAAGAGATGTTGAGCAATATACGAAAAAAGGTTATAAAGAAATATTGTTTTTGGGGCAGAATGTAAATTCTTATGGAAGTGATTTGGCTGATAAAAGTGATAATTTTGCTGAATTGCTAAAGAAAAGTGCCGCAGTTGAAGGAGATTTCTGGATAAAATATGTGTCGCCACATCCAAAAGACTTTAGTGATGATGTGATTGATGCAATAGCAAAAAATTCTAAAATAGCTAGAATGTTACATCTGCCGCTTCAATCTGGTTCAACAAAGATTTTAGATGCGATGAATCGTGGTTACACAAAAGAAGAATATATAAAACTTGCAAAAAAAATTAAAGAGAAAATACCTGATATTGGTTTGACAACAGATATTATCGTTGGATTTCCTGGAGAAACTGATGAAGATTTTCAAGATACAATGGATGTTGTAAATGAAGTTGGATTTGAAAATGCATATATGTTTATGTATTCTAAAAGAACTGGAACTCCGGCGGCTACAATGGAAAATCAAGTTGATGAAAAAGTTAAAAATGAAAGATTGCAAAAACTTATTAGACTTCAAAATATGAAAGCTAGAGAAGAAAGTCAAAAATATTTGGGACAAACGATAAAAGTTTTGGTTGAAGGACCTAGTCGAAAAAATCCTGAAATGCTAACTGGAAGAACTTCAACTCATAAAGTTGTTTTATTTAAAAATAATGGAAAAAATTTAAAAGGTAAATTTGTAAATATTAAAATTAATGATGCAAAAACTTGGACATTATACGGAGAGTTGGTGGAAGAATAATGGAAGAAAAAAAGAAAAGAGGAAGACCAAAAAAAATAGTTGAACAGGAAATTGGTGAAACAGAAATGACTTTAAAAGAAGAAAATTTAATTAAAAAAAGTGAAGCTGAAAAAATAGAAAAAGTTGGCAATACTGAAGAAAATCAAAAAGAATCTAAAAATTTAGAAAAATTTTCACAGGAGAAGAATTTTCAAGAAAAACATCAGGAAGAAGAGATGATAAAAGATATTCTTTCAAAAAATGTTACCACTTTGAAAAAAATGGCAAAAGAATATAAAATTGAAGGATTTTCTGGGATGGCAAAATCTGACTTGATAAATGCTATTCTTATAAAAAAAGGCGAAGAAAAAGGAAAAACTTACGGTTTTGGAAAACTTGATATTATGAATGGTTCAACTTATGGATTTTTACGAAATACTTCTGTTGGACCTGATGTCTATGTTTCAATTTCCCAAATTAAAAGATTCTATTTGAGAAATGAAGATATTGTGTTTGGAGAGCTTAGAATACCGATTGGAACAGAAAAAAATTACGGAATTTTAAAAGTGCTTCTGGTAAACGGAGATTTGCCTGAAAAATCACTAGAAAGACCATTTTTTGACGATTTGATCCCATCTTATCCTGATGAAAAATTAAATCTTGGCTCAGGTGAAGTTTCTTCAAGAATAATCGATTTAATTTCTCCAATTGGAAAAGGACAGAGAGGACTTATCGTAGCTCCGCCAAAAGCTGGAAAAACTGTACTTTTATCAACACTTGCAAATGATATTATAAAATATAATCCTGAAATTGACGTTTGGATTTTATTAATTGACGAGCGGCCAGAAGAAGTTACAGATATAAAAGAAAATGTGAAAGAAGCCGAAGTTTATTCAGCGACATTTGACGAAGATCCGAGAATCCACACGCAAGTTACTGAAAATGTGCTAGAAATGGCAAAAAGGGAAGTTGAGCGGGGAAAAGACATCTTAATTTTAATGGATAGCTTGACACGGCTTGCAAGATCTTACAACATCACAAT
>ERZ772921.1700-NODE-1700-length-12418-cov-11.637224_pt1 | contig 12418 bp, 9 predicted proteins | sample MGYA00512117_ERZ772921 | MGnify/ENA primary metagenome ERZ772921 (study PRJEB29015, sample SAMEA2737944) | human oral metagenome | biome: human oral; feature: human-associated habitat; material: dental | place: China | collected 2150 ... | reverse complement strand
GGTAGTTCAGCTTCTCCTGGCCGGCCAGCGCCCGCAGGATGTCGAGGTCCCGGGCTGCGGAGACGGTGTCGACGTGGTCGAGCAGGGCGGCGGGCTCGGTGTTGGAGGCGCACTGCTCGGTCAGCTCTTGGAAGGACTGCCGGGTCGACTCCGCCCACTCCTCGTAGGACTCGCCGCCCGAGGCGGCCTCGGCGGAGGCCTCCGCGGAGGGCTCAGTACCTGCCGACGGCGTGCCCGAGGCCGACGGCGAGGCCGTGGCCCCAGCCGAGGCGGAGGGCTCAGCGGTGCCGGAGGATGAGTCGTCGTCGCTGGAGCAGGTGATGGCCGTGGAGGAGCCGACCCCGCGCGGGTCGAAGCCGATGATGTCGTAGGCCTCGAGCAGATCGGGGCTGAAGGCGTTGCTCGCCCGCTCGGCGAAGGAGACCCCGGAGTCGCCGGGACCACCGGGGTTGATGAACAGGGCGCCCTGGGCGTGGCCGCCGGTGGCGGCGCGCTTCTTCACGGCGATCGAGATGGTCTCGCCCTTGGGGTTGGCGTAGTCCAGGGGGACGGTGATGACGGCACAGCTGAAGGTGGCCGTGTCGGTCTCCTCCTCCAAGGAGCCGGCCGTCCCGGTCGCGCCGTCGGCGCTCGGGGTGGCGGTGGCCTGCGCCGAGGCCGTGGCGGCCGTCGTGGAGGCGCTCGCCTGGGCGGTCTTCTCCGAGGCCTTCTCCACGCCGTCGGTGGCGGCGCAGGGGTACCAGTTGACGGCCTGGCGGTAGAAGGACTCCAGGCCGGAGGGAATCGGGCCCGGGACGGTGGCCGAGCCGCCCGCTGCGGCGGACAGTCCCGTCCCGCAGGCGCTCAGGCACCCGCCGACGAGGACCGCCAGGGCACTGATGCCCGTGCGACGACGGCGCGGTGCGCCGCCTGTCATCGAGGACTGCGCGGACGTCTGCGCCGCGCTGGCGCGCCCTGAATCGACCGGACGCCGCCTTAGTGTTCTTGTCATGCGCGGCATCTTACGAAGGCCACCTGTGTCCCCCATATGCCCGGCGTGTTCGTAGGGTAAGTCACGCGGCCGTACCCTGAACCCTCGATCTCGCGGCATAACCCTCGACAGCGCGGGAGCACGATCACGAGGCGAACAGGTGCGAGACCTCTCGCTTCTGCCGCCGTCCGGGGACCGTCAGGGCCAGGTGGATCGCGACGGCGAGCATCACCGCGGCCCCCACCCCCAGGCTGACGCTGAGCCCCGCATCCGTGGCGGAGCGGACCAGCGGTGCCAGGTGGGAGCGCATGTCAGCCGTCATGGCGGTAGGCCAGCCATCCAGGGCCCGCAGCCCCTTGCCGGAGGCCACCAGGGAGATGAGACGCTCCCGATCCGCAGCCCGCCCCAGGACACCGATCTGCGGGGCCATCGTCATCACGCTCCGGATGACACGCTCATAGCTCACACCCATGACCGCGACCCCCATGACGATGCCGAGCTGCCGGGCCGAGGCGGAGAATCCTGAGGTCATCCCCGCGGTGTCCTCATCGGCCGAGGAGACCGCCAGCTGGTTGACGATCGTCCCGGTGGCCCCGGTGGCGGCCCCCGCCAGGACGAGCCCGGGAATGAGGACCAGCCAGGTACTCGATCCGCGCAGGAGCATGAGCAGGCAGGAGCCGATGACGCCGCCCAGCACGATTCCCAGCAGGCTCGCCCTGGCTCCGTGGCGTCTGACCGCTCCCCCGCAGGTGGCGGCCACGATGAGGGCGGAGGCGCTGAAGGGCAGGAAGCACAGTCCGGTCTGGGCGGGGGTGAGCCGGTAGATGTTCTGCGCGTACAGGGACAGGAAGGCCATCGGGCCAATGAGGGCCGCCTGGATGATGAAGCCGACCAGGACGCTGCCGGCGTAGGTGGGTTCGGTGAGGATCGAGACGTCGACCATGGGGCTGGCCGATCGTCTCTCGACGAGGCAGAACGCGGCGAGCAGCGCCGCCGAACCGGCCAGCAGGGAGACGATCGCGGGCGAGGCCCATCCCCACGTGTTTCCCTGAAGGAGCGCCAGCGTGAGCGCCCCCGTCATGGCGACGCACAGCACCGTGCCCGGCCAGTCGACCTTCCTGGATGCCGCCTTGCCCGCAGCGCCGCCCCGGTCCGCGCCAACCTCGGGAACCCAGCGCGATCCGAGCCAGACCGCCAGGCCCACCGGGACATTGACCCAGAAGATCGAGCGCCAGCCCGCCAACAGGACGAGTCCGCCGCCGATGAGCGGCCCCAGGGCGATGGCCGCGCCGGAGACCGCCCCGTAGACACCGATCGCCCGCGCCCGGGCAGGGCCTGCCTGGTAGCGGTCGGAGATCATGGGGACGCCGACGCCCAGGAAAATCGCACCGCCGACACCCTGAATGAAGCGGCTCCAGTCCAGGACGTCCACCGACGGCGCCAACGCGCAGACCAGGGAACCGGCTGTGAACAGGGCGATTCCCCAGCGGAACAGACGCAGCCGTCCCACCGATCCGCTCAGGGTCGCCGCAGACATCAGAAGCGTCCCCAGCGGCAGGGTGTAGGCGTTGACGACCCACTGGAGCTCGCTCAGCGATGCGCCCAGCGTGGCGCCCATGTCAGGAAGCGCGACGGAGACAACCGTGACGTCCAGGACGTTCATGAAGTTGGCGGTGCAGATCAACAGCAAGATGAGTGCCTGCCTCACACGGCGCACCTTTCGCAACGATCCCTCGGGTGGCGGCAAGCGCCCCCGGACCTAAATAACCGCAATGAAGACTAACACCGGCATGGCCGCCTGCGCTGTACGTATCGAGCGGCTGACCGCTCACGCGTTCGTAGGGTAGGTGTCGCGTTCGCACCCTTTACCCCTCGAACGCGCGACCTAAGGTACGAACGCGCGGACCAGCCCGGTCCTGCGAACCTTAGTCGCCGGCGACGCACAGATGCCCGAGCACCTCGGCGTGGGCCGCGGGGGTGGCTACGAGCAGCGACCCGGCGCGGCGCACGTCGAAGGGCGCCCCGTCCATCCGGGTGAGGACCACGCCGGTCTCGGTGCACAGGAGCGCCCCGGCCGCAACGTCCCAGGGCTGGAGCAGCGGCTGGGCGTAGACCACCGCGCCGCCCGCGGCCACCTCCGCCATCTCCAGGGCGGCCGCCCCGTAGCAGCGCATGCCGCGCGAGGCCTCGATGGCCTGGCCGATGCCCGCATCCTGCGTGAGCTGGTAGTGGGCGATGAGCATGCCCTCACTCAAGGGCAGGTCCTCCAGCCGCTCCAGGGCCCGCGGCGCCGCGTCGTCGGTGCCCGCCGACCCCGCCAGAAGCGGCTGCACCCATGCGCCCCGCCCGCGGATGGCCGTGTAGAGCCGGCCCGCCACGGGGTCGGCGAGGACGGCGAGCGTGGGCACGCCGTCGTCGACCAGGGCCAGGGAGATGGCCCAGTCGCGGTGGGTGGCCACGTAGTTGAGGGTCCCGTCGATGGGGTCGAGCACCCAGGCCCGCCCGCGGTAGGTCTCGAAGTCCTCGACACGGTGCGCCTCCTCACCGTGGATGGGGACGCCCGTGGCCTCCAGATGGCCGGCGATGCGCTCCTCGACGCCGCGATCGACCTGGGTGACCAGGTCGTTGCGGTGGGCCTTGGCCTCGATGCGCAGCTCCTCACCCGGGTCCAGGGCGAAGGCGGCCGCCTGGCGGACCGCAGCCACCCCGCAGGCGAGCAGCTCCTCCACGCAGGCCGACGACGTCGGCCCGACCGACGGCTCCGGTGTCACTGACCCACCACCGGCACTCACGACTGGAGCTCCTGCTGCCTGGCGAGCCGGCTGCTGTGGACGAGCCAGGCCACGCCCAGCACCACCAGCCACAGGGGCGAGGCGAAGACCGCGATGCGAGTGTCGTGGGCCTGAGTGAGGGTCCAGATGACGAAGGCGAAGAAGCCCAGGCACAGCCAGGCCGCCCCACGCTCACCGGGCAGGCGGAAGGTGCTGGCGCGGTGAAGCTCGGGCCGCAGGGTGAGGAACCGCAGGTAGCTCACGACGATGACGCACCACACGAGGATGAACAGGACGCTGGCCACCGTGGTCACCGTCGTGAAGGCCGCGATGATGGACTTGGAGGTGTAGAGCAGCGGGATCGAGGTGAGCAGACTGGCGCAGGTGACGGCCAGGGACACTCCCGGCACCGAACGGGCCGTCAGCTTACGGAAGATGTGGGGGGCGTTGTCCGCCCAGGACAGGCCGAAGAGCATCCGGGAGGTGGAGTAGACCCCGGAGTTGGCCGACGACGCCGCGGCCGTGAGCACCACGAAGTTGACGACGCTGGCGGCCACGCCGAGCCCCGCCAGGGCGAACATGGCCACGAAGGGGCTTGCCTCGGGGTTGATCTCCTGCCACGGGGTGACGGCCATGATGGCCGCGAGCGCCCCCAGGTAGAACAGGACGATGCGCACCGGGATGGCGTTGATGGCCCGGGGCAGGGTGACCTCCGGGTCCTTGGCCTCGGCGGCCGCGGTCCCCACGAGCTCGGTGCCCACGAAGGCGAAGATGGCGATCTGGAAGGCCCCGAAGAACCCGCTCGCACCGTTGGGGAAGAATCCGCCGCTCCAGATGTTGGAGAACTGGGCGTGGGCGCCGTTGGGCGCCGTGAACCCGCGCAGCACCATGAGGACACCGACGACGACGAGCGCCATGATGGCCACGATCTTGATGATGGAGAACCAGAACTCGATCTCCCCGAAGGCCTTGACGGTGGCGAGGTTGAGGCTGAACAGCAGGATCACGGTCACCACTGGCGTGATCCACAGAGGCAGGTGCGGCCACCAGTACCTCACGTAGCCGGTGATGACGATGACCTCGGCCACGGCCGTCACCAGCCAGCACACGTAGTAGGTCCAGCCCACGAAGAAGCCCGCCCACGGCCCGATGAGGTCGTGGGCGACGTCGGCGAAGGACTTGTAGGACAGGTTGGACAGCAGCACCTCGCCCAGGGCCCGCATGACCAGGAAGAGGATGGCGCCGATGACCGCGTAGACGAGGAACACACCGGGACCGGCCAGGGAGATCGTCTTCCCCGACCCCATGAACAGCCCGGTTCCGATGGCCCCGCCGATGGCGATGAGCTGGACGTGGCGGTTGGTGAGGTGGCGCTGGAGCTGGGGCTCGGCGTCGTGGTCCACCATCTGGTCGAGGTCAGGCCGCTGAGGCGGCGAGGACTCGGCCGCCGAGGTGGAATCGGCGGGCGGCGGCGTGAGGGGCATCTCGTCTCCTGATCGTGGGTGACACCACGAGCCTAGCGCTACCAGGTTCATCCCCGATTCACACGGGTAGGCTCGGCGCCGTGAACCTCAAGGAGCAGATCCGCCACTCGATTCCGGCTGCGATCGTCGTCGTCATCGGCGCCTGGGTGATGATCTACTACTCGATCGTCCAGTGGGAGACGATGAAGCCGGTGCCCAGCTGGGATCTGGCGATCTTCTCCGAGCTGGCCAAGGCCTACGCCCACTTCCAGACCCCGATCGTGCCGGTCAAGGGTGACGGATACAACCTCCTGGGTGACCACTTCCACCCGATTCTCATTCTGCTGGGGCCGATCTGGAGGCTCTTCCCCACGCCCCTGAGCCTGCTCATCACTCAGGACCTGCTGCTGGCGTTCTCGGCCTGGCCGCTGACCCGCCTGGCCAGCCGCCTGACGAATCAGTGGGTGGCCGGCGGGCTGGGGCTCGTCTACGTCCTGTCCTGGGGGATGCAGGGGGCCGTGGCGGCACAGTTCCATGAGATCGCCTTCGCGATGCCGCTGCTGGCCTACGCCTCGGTGGCCTTCGTGGAGCGGCGCTGGGGGGCGGTGACGGCCTGGTCGGTGCCCCTGGTCCTGGTCAAGGAGGACATGGGGCTGACGGTGCTCATGATCGGAGTGGCCGTCATCCTCACCTCAGCCATCCCGGCCTGGTACCGCAGCTGCACGGTCATCCGGCCCAGTGAACGCGGGGCCGACGGCCTCAACGCCGCCGCTGGGAACGCTCCCACGGACGAGGCCACCCGCAACCGGCATCGGGGGCTGCGCCTGGGCGTGGGCATGATCGTCGGCGGGATCGCGGCCTTCCTCTTCGCCATCCAGGTGTTCCTGCCGGCCTTCAACATCAACGGGGTGTGGGACTACGGCCTGAGCTCACAGGACCAGCCCACCTCACCCGACGCCCTGACCCAGAAGGCCACGGTGGTCGTCATGCTGATCCTCACCAGTGGGGTCGTCGGGGTCACCTCGCCGTGGCTGCTCGTGGTGCTGCCGACGCTGGCGTGGCGGTTCCTGGGGTCGGTGGAGTTCTACTGGGTGTGGGACAACTGGCACTACAACGCCACCCTCATGCCCATCGCGCTGGGGGCGCTGCTCGACGTCGTCGCCCGGCGCCGGGCCCACGGCTCCTACGTGGCCGACCACCCCGTCAGGCAGGTGGGGGTCGACGGCCGAGCGGTCGTGGGGCGCTCCGCCCAGGCCGCCCCTGGCGCGAGCAGCCCTGATGAGTCCGACGTCGACGGCCCGCGCCGGAGCCCAACCGCCTTCCCCACCTGGCTCACGGTGCCGCTGCGGCACCGCTTCGTGGTGGCCACGAGCATCCTCACCACGGTGGCCACCGGGGTGCTGACCGCCCCCTACCTCCCGCTGTGGCAGGCCACCAACAAGAACTTCGACCCGCTCGCCGCCGAGGCCAAGCAGAGCGACGAGGCGAAGAGAACCGAGACGCATCGGGTGGCCGTCGCCCACGAGGTCATCGCCACGATCCCCGAGGGGGCCACGGTGGTCACCGACCTGTCGCTGCTGGCCTACCTGGTGCCCCGGGCCGAGGTCTCCTGGGCGGGCACGAGCGGCCCCGACAAGGAGTACATCGTCATGACCCCGACCAGCGCCAACCAGTGGGGCAGTAGTGATGCCGCCGCCTGGGGCAAGAAGCACTCCAAGCAGGGAGCCACCTACACCCTCATCTACAACAAGGACAACTACCAGATCGCCAAGCGCAATGGCTGAGGCCATCCCCAGCGCCGGTTCCGGAACCCGCGGTGCCTCTGGGGTCTGGGCCGGGGGTGCTCCCACGCCGGGGGCCGGAGGCGGGGCCGAGTCGGGGACTGAGCTGGCTCCGTCCGTGACCCCCTCCCCCTCGGCAGCTGCCGCAGACTCCCCGCCGGCAACCGGGCGGGCCTCATCCGTGGCTGCGTCCCTCGACCCGTCCATGGCTGCGTCCCCCTCTGCAGCCAGCTCCCCGCCAGCAGCCGGCTCCCCCTTGGCAGCCGGGCGGGCCCCGTCAGTGCCCGCCTGCCTGGCCCTGGTCGCCGCGGGCGGATGCACGGGCACGCTGGTGCCCGGGGGAGGCGGGCCTGGCCCGCCTCCCCCGGGCACCTGCCGGTCACGACCCTGGCCCTCAACGTCGTCGGGGCCCTCGCCCTGGGGCTGCTGCTCGGGGCGCTCGGCGAAGGCCGCCCCCGCCTGCGGCTGACCCTGGGCACGGGAGTGCTGGGCGGGCTGACGACGCACTCGACCTTCATCCTGGAGAGCCACCGGCTCCTGACTTCCGGTGGGGACGGCGGCCACCCGGTCCTCGGCGCCGCCTACCTGGTGGGGTCGATGGTGGCCGGGCTGGTGGCGGCCGGGCTTGGGCTGTGGCTGGCCGGCCGTCTGCGCCGCACGGGTCGCACGGGTCGCACAGGCAGTGTGGGCCGAGCAGGCCGAGTGGACCGAGCGGGCAGCGGCCGCCTCCCGGAGGCGTCATGAGCGGGGCCGCCGCCGGGCTGGGAACCTGGCTCACCGACTGGCTCCCTCTGGCACTGGCCGGCGGGGGGGGGGCGGCCTGCCGCTGGGGCGTGGACACCTCCGTCAGCCGCCTCAGCGGCCGAGTCGCCCGGGAGGCTGCGGCGGAAAACCGGCAGCCGCGTCGTTCCGGGGTGCGGGCGCCCTGGATGTCGTCGATGCTGCGGATGCCGTGGGGCACGGTCGTCGTCAACGTGACCGCCTGCCTGCTCATGGGCCTGCTCGTGGGCCGGGCGGCAGACCCGCCGCACTCCGGGACCTGGGCCACCACCGCACTGACGGTCGTGGGGACCGGCTTCCTGGGCGGGTACTCGACCTTCTCCACGGCCTGCGTCGAGGGAGCGCGCCTGCTGCTGGCCGGGCGGTGGGGGCCGGCCCTGGCGCACGCGACCCTCATGACGGCGGCGACGCTGGGCGCCGTCGGACTCGGGCTGGCTGCCGGCGCAGCCCTGCGTTAGAGCGCCGCCCGGCCGGGACCCCGCCTCACTTCGACCAAAACTTCACAAACGACGCGGCTCCGGGTCGATTATGAAGATTCGGTCGAAGTGTGTGGGTCGGGGGATGGGCGACGGCGCCTCCGGGGCCGATGATTTTCGGTGACCTTCGTGAGCGTGCCGTAAGCGGCTCGTGAGCGCCCCGTGAGGTTGGCGGGCCTGCCGAGATCGGCCTGAGACGGCTGTGACGAACTGTGCTCTCATCAGCCATATCAGGCGTATTGCGGGGCCTGTCTCCTCTGACAGACTCGCTGCCATGAGTGTTCAGCCGCCTTCTTCGACGCCGACGCAGACGCAGTCGAAGACCAACCGCGCCACGGTCATCACCCTCGTGGTCATCGCCGTCATCCTGGCCGTCCTCGCCGCAGTGCTGCTGCAGAACGTCGCCTCCCGCCGCCATCAAGCCGCCGCCGCCAGCCAGGCACCCGCCTCCTCCTCCGATTCGGCCGCCGCGGTCCCCGAGCCCGTACCGGCCCCGCCAGTCGCCGACCAGCAGACCCTGGAGCTCATCCACTCCGAGATCCACCGCGACCCGGCCGACGGCCAGGCCAAGGGCAAGGTCGACGCGCCGGTCGTCATGGTCATCTACTCCGACTTCGCCTGCCCCTTCTGCACCCAGTTCGCCCAAAATGTCGAGCCCGAGCTGAACAAGCTGGTGAAGGAGGGCACGCTGCGCATCGAGTGGCGCGACCTGGCCCAGATCAGCGAAACCTCACCCCTGGCCGCCCAGGCCGGGCGGGCCGCCGCCAAGCAGGGAAAGTTCTGGGAGTTCCACGACGCCGTCTACGCCGCCGCCGACCCCAAGGGCCACCCGACCTACACCGAGGACTCCCTGGTCGACTTCGCCAAGAAGGCCGGGGTGGCGGACCTGTCGAAGTTCCGCGCCGACATGACCGCCGCCGAGACCGTCAAGGCCGTCTCCGAGTCCACCGACCACGTCCACTCCATCGGCATTCAGGGAACCCCGTTCATGATCGTGGGCGAGACCTACATCAACGGCTACAAGGACGCCGACTACATGACATCCGTCGTCAAGAGCCAGGCCGCCAAGGCCAAGGAGGCCAAAGGGGGCCGGGGTGCTACCGGGACCGCGAGCCCGACGAGCCCTGCGGCACCGGCGTCGGCGCACTGACCACCGCGCAGCGGAACGCCGACGGCGCCCCTCGGCGCCCGCGCGCCCACCCACCCCGGAGCCTCTCCCCCGACTCGCCCCACGGGCGGGCCGGGGGACGCTATTCTTCCATGACTTATCCCATTGATCGTCTGACGAGCAACGACGCAACCAGCGACGTCAGCAACGGTCGTTTCACCAAGGAGCGCGAGCATGGCACTGAGCATCGGAGTGGATGTCGGCGGAACGAAGATCGCGGCCGGCGTCGTCGACGACGAGGGGAAGGTTCTTCAGACGATTCGGCGCGACTCCCCCGCCGCCGACCGCCAGGCGATCATTGACACGATCACGATGGTGGTGCGCCGGCTGCGGGAGGACTTCCCCGACGTGGCCACCGTGGGCATCGGGGCGGCGGGCTTCGTGTCCTCCGACCGCAACACGATGGCGCACGGCACCAACCTGGACTGGACCGGGATGCGGATCGGCGACGTCGTCTCCGAGGGCGTGGGCCTGCCCGTCGTCGTCGAGAACGACGCCAATGCCTTCGGGTGGGCCGAGGCCCGCTTCGGGGCGGCCCGCGGCAAGCGCAACGCCCTCATCGTGGCCATCGGCACCGGCGTGGGCGGGGCCATCATCGTTGACGGGCACCTCCTGCGCGGGGCGGCCGGATTCGGCGGGGAGATCGGGCACCTCAACGTCGTTCCCGGCGGACGCCCCTGCGGGTGCGGCCTGCGCGGGTGCCTGGAGCGCTACAGCGCCGGCACGGCCCTGGGCGTCAACGCCTGGGAGCTGGCGCAGTTCCGCCCCGGCTATGCGGCCCGCATCATCGAGCTCTCCGGCGGCGACCCGGAGCACATCTCCGGCAAGGCCGTCACCGCAGCCGCCCGCGAGGGGGACCCCGCCGCCCTGGAGTGCTACGAGCAGCTCACCCACTGGCTGGGGGTGGGGCTGGCCGACATGTGCGCGCTGCTGGACCCCGAGGTCATCGTCATCGCCGGCGGCCTGGCCGAGGCCGGCGACATCCTGCTCGCCCCCACGCGCAAGGCCTTCGCCGAGAACCTCACGGCCGGCACCCACCGCCCCGCCATCCCGGTGGTCCTGGCCGAGGGCGGCCAGGAGGCCGGGCTCGTCGGGGCCGCGGACCTGGCCCGCCAGCCCTGAGAGCCGTGGGGCGTCGGTCGCGGAGCCATCCGAGTAGCTGTCCGGCCGAGCCGAGGCCTGAGCCCGAGGGCTCCGGCACACACCGGCCGGGCCGGAGGCCACGTCGTCGAGAACGTACTTTCTGCACGAGGACTGCGTTCTCCTCCAGATGACTGGGGACGGACCTCAGTGATCTGGAGGAGAAGTACGTTCTCGGGGCGAAACGCAGTCGCCGATTCCCTGAGCGCCAGGCTCGCCCTGCGGCCATCAGTGCGCCGGGACGCAGGCCTGAGCTCAGTCCTTGGTGGCCCGGCTCGAGTCCGCGGGCGCGGAGACCTCGACGTCGTCGCCGTCCCCACCGCCGCTGGCGCGCGTGGCCGACTTGCCGGCCTTCTCACGCTCCTTGATGACCTCAGCGCGCTTCTCGACGACGGCCCGGCCGTAGTCGGGGTCGGCCTCGCCGACGCCGTCGCCGTCGAGGTCGAGCTCGTCGAGCACGCCCTGGTCGAGCTCATCGGGGTCGCGCACGGGCGAGTCGCCGGCGGACAGGAAGATCCCCACCCAGCGCGAGCGCGGGTCGGAGTCGATGAGGAGGGCCTTGACGAACAGGGTCAGCGGCACCGCCAGGATCGTCCCCAACGCACCGGTGACGGTGGACCAGAACAGCAGGCACAGGAAGGTCGTCGTCGTGTTGAGCCCCACCGCGTCCCCAGTGAACTTGGGCTGGATGAGGGACTGGATGACGAAGTTGGCCGCCGTGTAGGACAGCACCACCCACAGCGCCGTCCAGGGGCCGGAGTCCACCAGCCCCAGGATCGCCGGCGGCACCACGCCCAGGACGAAGCCGATATTCGGGATGTAGTTGGTGATGAAGGAGACCACGCCCCAAGTGATGGCCATCGGCACGTTCAGGTACCACAGGGTGACCGCGTTGATGACGGCCACGATGAGACCGAAGACCGTCGAGACCATCCAGTAGGAGCGCACCGCCTCGCAGAAGGAGACCAGGGCTGAGGCCATCCCCGGCTTGAGGACGCCGAGGGCCGCGGTGCGGATCTCGATCTTGGCGGTGTCGAACATGAGGAAGACGACCACCATCGACATGACGCCGAGCATCGCGCTGGCCGAGGTCAGCTGCCCCAGGACCGACTGGGCCACCATGACGAGCTGGGAGGTGTCCAGGACGTTGGTGACCTGCTTGAGCACCGCGGACTGGTCGACCCCCATGCTGTTGAGCTGGGTCTCGGCCTGCTTCCAGATCGCCTGGAACTTGGGGGCGTACTGCGGCAGGGTGTCGACGAGCTGGGCGACGGCGACGGCCAGGGCCGCGAACAGTAGGACGACGAAGGCGAAGATGAGCGCGATCGCCGCCGTCGCCGCGACCACGCGCGGCACCCGGTGGCGCGTCATCCAGGACACCAGCGGCCGGACCGTCACCACGAGGGTGAGGGCGAAGAAGGCCGGGGCGAAGAGGTCCTGGATGAGGTAGAGCCCCACCGCGCCAATGGTCAGTGCCGCCAGGAGGTAGGCGATGGTCTCCCCCTGCGTGCGCTCCCCGGGGAGGGGAACGGCGGCCTTCCGAGCTTTGTCCGACACAGCTGCCATGGGCGCATCCTCCCACGGACGGGCGGCTCACTGCGCCCCGACGGCCTGGACGCGCCGCGGGAGCTCTCCCCCTTTGCGCGGTCGCGGTGGTGGCGCGGCAGTGGCGCGCGGCAGTGCCTCTCTGGTGGCATTCCGGCGAGGGTCGGTGGCTCTCCGGCTGCCTGCGGCCCCGCCCCGGCCCGTCTCAGTCCACTGGCAGGACCTCGGCCAGCCAGGCGTCGACGGCGCGGTAGAAGGCCTGTGGGTCACTGCGGCGCACCTGGTGGCCGGCCCCGGGCACGAGGACCGGGGTGATGCGGGGGT
>ERZ772921.1696-NODE-1696-length-12423-cov-54.569211_pt1 | contig 12423 bp, 10 predicted proteins | sample MGYA00512117_ERZ772921 | MGnify/ENA primary metagenome ERZ772921 (study PRJEB29015, sample SAMEA2737944) | human oral metagenome | biome: human oral; feature: human-associated habitat; material: dental | place: China | collected 2150 ... | reverse complement strand
GCTGCACGCGCTCGATGACCTTTGCCATCGTATAGGTCTTGCCCGTGCCCGTCGCGCCGAGCAGCACCTGTGCGGTCATCCCGTTCTCGATGCCGCCTGCAAGATCGGCGATTGCCTGCGGCTGATCGCCCATCGGTTCAAAGGGAGCAGCGACTTTGAACGGAAGCTCCGTGTCGAACCGCGTTGTATTGAGTTTTGGAACCATCGCCATCGGCCGCTCTCCTCCGATCTGTTAAAAAGTCATTCTTGTATTATAACGCATTCGGCGTACGATGGAAATAGCATGCGAAAAGAAGCACCCCGCAGGGTGCTTCGAACAATCGCATCTCAGAGTTTGCTGACATCGATCGCCGTCATGATCTCGACAACTGTGAGATCCTTGACCGTATTGAGATCGATGAAGCCTCCGTCCGCGAGCTGGACAACCGGCATAGCCGTGACGCGCGATTCATCGATGTAGACGATGCGGCCTGCCGTACCGTCCGAAAGGCGCAGCCAGCAGCCGTTGAGCGCAGCATTGAGCTTTCGCATAAAGAGTACAGCGTACTCCGAATCGAGTTTTCCGTCAAGCACATCGGCATAGAGGATCTTGAACACCTCGAACGGCGAGCGCTTCTCTGCATAGCTGCGGCTCGACGCCATCGCATCGTAGCTGTCGAGCACAGCGAGCACCTTGCCGAACGTACAGATTTCCATATCCACCAAGCCGAACGGATAGCCCGAACCGTCGTTGCGCTCATGGTGCTGAAGAACTCCGTTCATGAGATCCGTACGCGTGGAGAGATCGCTGGCCTCGAGAAGCTTAAAGCTGTCGACAACATGATTTTTAAGGATGTCGAACTCTTCCTCGGTCAGAACGCCCTTCTTCTCGAGCAAGTCCTTCGGGATCATCTGCTTGCCGATGTCGAGGAAGAGTCCGGCCAGGACCATGTTCTGCCGATCGATTCCGGTGAGTCCCATCCACTTTGCCATGAGTCCGCCGAGAATGGCGAGATGGACACAGTGATGGAGGTTGTAATCCCCCTCCTGGTTCATGCTGTAAATCATAGAGATCGCCGTTGCGCCCTCTTTGTACAGATCGCGCAGGCGACCGCTGGACATCACGTTCTGCAGGATCTCCATATTGAGTTTCCCGGTCTCTGCTGCCTCGTGAAAAAGTTTCTCCATCTCGGCATAGACGTAACGGTAATTCTCCTCGTATCTGATATCCAGCTTGACATCGCGCTCGGGCATCACCGTTCCCTCAAAGATGGGCATCGCTCCCCGCCGCGTCGCTTTTTCCTTTTGAACAGCGGCAAAAATACTGTCCTCATCGACATAGACGGATGCAATTCCCTTCTCCTTGAGGAGCTTAATCATCTCTCGGTCCAGAACAGTGCCGCCCTCTACGAGAACGACTTCCGACTCCCCTTCGTAAACCGTACGCCCGATCAGCATCTCCGGCAGCAGGCTCCGGACAGCAAACGCTTTTAACATAGACTTTCTCTCCCTTTTTCATCCTTGATTTGTGTGCCTTACTTCACAACAATGTTGACGAGCTTCCCGGGCACACAGACGACCTTCACAAGGGTCTTTCCCTCGGTGAGCTCCTTCGCGCGCGGCAATTCGGTCACAATCCGCTCCATCGCCTCTCTGTCCAGATCAGCGGCAATCTTCACCCGGCCGCGCACCTTGCCGTTGATCTGCAAGACCACCTCGATCTCATCCCGCGTGAGCGCGGACGCATCGCAGGCAGGCCATTTCTGGGCGTGCACGCTGCCCGTAAAGAGCCGTTCCCAGAGTTCCTCCGTGATGTGCGGAGCAAAGGGAGCGAGCATGCGCAGCAGCACACTCGCCGTCTCACGCGCCAGCGCCGGAGAGAGTTCCTTCTCCTGAAATGCGTAGAACGCGTTGACCAGCTCCATAACGGAGGAGATCGCTGTATTGAACATGAAGCGATCCCGTACGTCCTCCGTGACCTTCCTGATGGTTGTATGCAGAACGCGGCGCAGATCGACCTCCTCCGCGCTGAGCGATGACACATCATAGACATCGGATGCGCCCTTGATCACCTTCTCAAACTGTAGGAGGATGCGCCAGACACGATTGAGGAAACGGAACGCGCCCTCGACCCCCTGATCGCTCCAGTCCAGATCGCGGTCCACCGGAGCCGCAAACAGGATGAAGAGACGCGCCGTATCGGCACCGTAGCGCTCAATGATCTCCTCAGGCGAGACAACGTTGCCGAGGGACTTCGACATCTTCGCACCGTCCTTGATGACCATGCCCTGCGTGAGGAGATTCGTAAACGGCTCATCAAAGTCCAGCATCCCCGCGTCGCGCAGCACCTTCGTAAAAAAGCGCGCATAGAGGAGATGCAGAATCGCATGCTCAATGCCACCGATGTACTGATCGATGGGCGCCCAATAGTTCACCTGGTCCCGGTCAAACGGGCGCTCCGTGTTGTGTGGGTCGGCGTAGCGGTAGTAGTACCACGAGGAGCAGATAAAGGTGTCCATCGTGTCCGTCTCGCGCGTCGCGTCGCCGCCGCACTTCGGACATGTGCAGTGAAGGAAGTGCTCGCTCGATGAGAGCGGCGAAACGGAGCCGCCATCAAACGACACATCCTCCGGCAGACGTACGGGAAGCTCCTCCTCCGGGACGAGCACCTCTCCGCATTTCTCGCAGTTCACGATGGGAATGGGGGCGCCCCAGTAGCGCTGGCGCGAGATGAGCCAGTCGCGCAGGCGATAGTTGACGCGGCGCTTGCCGAACCCCTGCGCCTCTGCCTCGTCGATGATGGCGCCCATCGCCGCGTGCATCTCCATCCCCGTGAACTTGCCGGAGTTGATGAGGATGCCTTCCTTCTCAACGTAGGCTGCCGTCATGTCCTCCAGGCGCAGTTCCCCCTCAGGCGGACGGATGGTGAGGATCTTGCGGATGCCGTATTTCTCCGCGAACATCCAGTCGCGCTGATCCTCGGACGGTACCGCCATGACCGCACCCGTACCGTACTCAAAGAGCACGTAGTTCGTAATCCAGATCTCGACCTGCTCGCCATTGAACGGATTCGTGCAGAAGAGGCCGGTAAAGATGCCCTCCTTCTCCGACTCGCTCGAGGAGCGCTCGATGTCCGACTGCTTACGGACGCGTGTGCAGAACGCGCGAATCTCGTCTGCCTTGTCGCTGATGGCGCAGATCTTCTCCACGAGCGGATGCTCGGGTGCGAGTGCAAGGAAGGTGATGCCGAAGACGGTATCGGGACGCGTCGTGTAGACGGATATCTCTGTATCGAGCGCAGGCGCGGGCAAACGGAACTCGAGGCCCTCGCTTCGCCCGATCCAGTTCTCCTGCATCGTCTTAACGCGCTCGGGCCAGCCGGGCAGCTTTGCAAGATCGGCGAGCAGCTCGTCGGCATAGTCCGTGATCTTAAAGAACCACTGCGCGAGGTTTTTCTTTTGTACTTCGGATTTGCAGCGCCAGCATTTCCCGTCCTCGACCTGCTCATTGGCGAGCACCGTTCCGCAGGTCTCGCACCAGTTGACAGAGGCCGCCTTTTTATACGCCAGCCCCTTTTTATAAAAGAGTTCAAAGAACCACTGCGTCCAGCGATAGTAATCCTCGCGACAGGTGATGACCTCGCGGTCCCAGTCGTACGCGAGCCCGAGCGCACGCTGCTGGCGCTCCATATTCTCAATGTTCGCATACGTCCACTGCGCAGGATGTACTTTGTTCTGGATCGCCGCATTCTCGGCGGGCATGCCAAAGGAATCGAACCCCATCGGGTGCAGCACATTGTATCCTTCCATCGTGCGGAAGCGCGCGATCACATCTCCGATCGAATAGTTGCGGACATGCCCCATGTGGAGTTTTCCCGACGGATACGGAAACATCTCAAGCACGTAATACTTCGGTTTCGTATCGTCCTCCTCCGTGCGGCAGCGGTGCTCTGTCTCCCAGATTTTCTGCCACTTCGCTTCAATCTTCTGCGGGCAATATCTCTCCACTATGCTCTTGCTCCTCCCGGTCTATTTTACTTAATATAGCTGTCATATATTATACATGATCAGAGAAAATGGTCAATCGTTATTCATATTGTTCCTAAAGATTTTTTAGGACTTATTGCCCCCCTATGTGTAACAGAATACTATGACAAAACATATACAAACATATGTCTTCTATGTTAATATAAAATACAATTGCATGCTGGGAAAGGAGCTGCACTTTTGGAACACTATCTCTCGGGTGTCGCCGCTCATATGGGGCCGACGCTTGCCGTTTTTTTTGCCGCGTTCATTCAATCCATTACAGGTTTTGGACTCGTCATCATTGCGGCGCCTCTGCTCATGTTCTTCTACGAGCCGAAACTCACCGTGCCTGTCATGCTGCTCCTCGCGTGCAGCGGCAACGCCGCACAGGGCTTTCTTATGCGCCGGCAGGCCAACTTCCCTCTTATTCGCTCGATGTATCTTGGCATGCTCGTCGGACAGCCCATCGGCTTCTTCTTCTTCACCTACATTTCCAACGATGCGCTGAAGGTCTTCATCAACGTTGTCGTCCTTGCCACGCTCCTCCTCATGCAGATTTCACACCGCCGCATCGAGGAACGCCGGCGGAACACCGTCATCACCGGAATGCTCTCGGGATTCACCGCGATTACAACGGGCATGGGAGGACTCCCCTTTCTCATCTACCTCGCCTATTCGAAGATGCCCCCTGACGTATTTCGCGCCACCTGCTTCGTCTATTTCTTTCTTGGCAACGCCACCTCGCTTGTCAGTTATCTCATCGGCGGCTTTCCGCTTGCGCCGGCATTCAACGAGTTTATCTATCTCCTGCCCGCGCTCATCTTCGGCATTATCTGCGGACGCGAGAGCATGCGCTTTATTCCCGCGGCTCTCCTGCGCAAACTCATCTTCGTGATCCTCTACGTTGCGTCTACTTACACCATCATCTCGATCCTCATAAAAAATTTCTGATGCATAGGAAAAAGCGCGGCCATACGGCCGCGCTTTTTCATGTGCGCACATGCCTTTGCCGGAGGCGGTAGACAATCATCGGCACGATAAGCAGCGGAACACCGAGATAGAAAGCAGAGCGAAGTCCGGGCGTAAACACCATGAATGCGAGGCAGAGTACCTGCGCCCAGATCCCAAACAGCGTCACATAGGGGAAAAGCGGCGTGCGATAGCGCAGCTGTTCAACCGTCCCCTCCGCCTCGTGTCTGCGCCTGCACCGATATTGACTCCAGCAGATGGAGATCCATGCCGCAGCGCCCGAAAATCCCGAGAGAGCGAGCAGATATGTATAGAGCGCCGCATTCGGATACATTGCATAAATGCCGATCACAATCCAGCAAAAGACAATGGACGCACAGATGGCGCGCGAGGGCACCCCTCTGCGGCTCAATCCCTCGAGCGCACGCGGCGCCATCCCCATCGTCGCCAATGCATGCACCGTACGTGCTGCGCCGTAGAGGCCAGAATTCGAGCAGGAGATTGCCGCTGTAAGCACAACGAACGAGAACAGTGCGCCGAGATGCGACAGCCCATGCTCTGAAAGCGCCGCGGCAAAAACGCTCTTTGTGAGCGTCGCATGATCCCATGGGAGGATCGAGATAAGCAGCGTGATCGGAATGATGTAGAGCGCAATGATGCGCCATGTCACATTACGCACAGCAGTCGGAATACTGCGTGCGGGATCGGCGGTCTCCCCTGCTGCCAATCCGATGATCTCCGTTCCCTGAAAGTTGACGAGAATAATGACCATCGTAAGCGCGATGCTCCAATAGCCGTTCGGCGCAAAGCCTCCGCTGCCGAGCAGGATGCGCGTTCCAATATAGCCCTCGTCGCCGATCAGGCCGAGACAGATGAGGAGCGCCACCGCGCTGAACGCCACAAGCGCAATAATCTTGATAAGCGCGAGCCAGAATTCGCTCTCGCCAAATTTATCGACACGAAACAGATTGAGAAGTGTCACAATCAATCCGAAGAAAACCGCCCACCAAATCGTCCCGATATCCGGAAAGAAGCCGTTCATAATAATGCCGGCAGCAATCATCTCCGAGGGCACATAGGAGACCCACGTCACCCAATACGACCAGCCGACCCCGCACGCCCATGCGGCCGAAATATTCTCCCGCGCATAGATGACAAACGAGCCCGAGAGAGGCTTCTCCACGGCGAGCTCCGCTAAACAGAGCATGACCGCAAGAACGATCATGCCGCCGAGGAGGTAGGAGAGTACGGCTGCAGGCCCTGCCTGCTCGAGTACATAGCCCGTCCCGAGGAAGTATCCGCTCCCGATCACACCGCCGAGAGAGATGAACTGAAGGTGTCTGTGCTTCAGCTTCCGTTTCATTGTCGATTCGCCCATGGGCTCCCTAACACGACCTTTCCGTATTTTTTCACGATTTAAAACTGCGCTCTCATCATACTACAAGAACATGTGAATTACCATGTTTTATTTGACAAAGACGTAAATTTTTATTATCATTTGATTAGCAATATAAAGGAGGAGCATTCATCATGAAATTCAAAGCCTTGCTGCTCGCCCTCGCCTTCGCTGTCGGTGTTTCCGGCACTGCGGATGCAGCCGTCACCGAGCACCGGGAGACAACGATCAACCTCTCGATCGCCTACCCTGTTCTCAGTCTCGATAATGCGGCTGTCGCCGACCGCATCAACGCGGATATCCAGATGCTTGCGGCGAACTTCCGCGCACAGTTCGAAAGCGGCGCATTCTACCGCGGCGAGCTTGGCTACCGCGTGCACCTCGACGACGACAACTTCCTCTCCGTCACCTTCACCGATCTGCGTTATGCGCTGCACGGCAATCAGCCAGCACGCCGCGACTACGGCTTCGTCTACTACAAAAAGACGGGTCAGCGTCTGCCGCTTGCCTTCTTTGTCCATATCACTCCGTCCGATCTCGACGGAGAAGCGGTCAGCGGACATCTCTACAACGAGCAGGGCCGCAATACGCCGATTCAGCCCGAAAAATCCGTGCGTCAAGTGCCGGCAGACTACTTTCTCGGCGGGCGAGGCTTCGTCTGTCCGATCTTCCAGCCGGGTGAGCTGACCGCGAGCACCGGGCCGACTTACATTCTGCTTGATGCGAGTGTTGTCGACTACTTTAACCGCAAGAACAAATGAGCCGGGATCGTGGTTACACGACCATCACAGGGGAGATACCGAAGGGCGGTGTCTCCCCTGTTTCGTATGAGATCCAGCGCTCCCGCTTCCTCGCCTATGTCTTGCACGCAGAGGACGAAGATACGGTGCGCGCATGGCTTCAGTGTGTGAAAAAGGAGCATTTTGAGGCGCGTCATGTGCCCTATGCGATGGTTCTGGGCGCGAACGCCGACCATCAGCGCTCAAGCGATGACGGCGAGCCGGGCGGTACGGCCGGCAGTCCCATTCTCGAAGCGATCAAGATGCGCAGCATCACAAACGCAGCTGTCGCCGTCGTGCGCTACTTTGGCGGGATCAAACTCGGTGCAGGAGGTCTCATCCGAGCCTATGCACATGCTGCAGGACTTGCGCTGGATGCCGCCCAAAAAGTGCGCATGACGCCCCTTCAAACGTTGTGCGTTGTGATCGACTACGATCTCCTCGCCGCCGCAGAACGCTATGTCCGCGATATGGCACTGCTTACCGGCGAGACCTCCTATGCAGAGGCAGTCACCCTCACCCTGCTCGTTCCGCCCGACGACATCGAGATGCACCGAAGCGCACTGACGGACCTCACCGCCGGACGCGCCAAATATTTGCTTGGCAGCAAAGACTATACTGCTGTACCACTCCCGTAGAATAGAAAAGCGCTCCGATCGGAGCGCTTTTCTATTCTATTCTATATTGCAGATATCCTTGCCGCAGTTTTCGCAGTGAATTGCTTTCTTGAGATACCCAATATCCTTGATGAAAATGAGGTGTCCGCGCATTTCGATGATCCCCTTCTTTCTGAGTTCCGAGAGCATCCGATTCAGACTTTCGCGCGCCGAGGCGGAGTAGTTTGCGAGCTCCTGATTCGTAAGCGGCACGGAGATCAGAATGCCGTCCTCCGTCTCCATCCCGTAACTGTTTGCAAATCGGATGAGCGTCGAATAGAGTGCCCCCTTCTTTCCGTAAAGCACGAGATCGCGGAACTTCAGATGCTGCTTGCGCATGTGCTGTCCGATCAGCTTGAGGAGTGCAATGGAGAGATGCGGATGCTTCTCGAGATGTGCCTGAAGCACCGGAAACTCGATCGCATACACCTCCGCCGCACTGCGTGCAATCGCACTGAAGATATAGGTCGGCGTCTCCTCATAGAGCGGCAGCTCGCCGATGAGGCTGCCCGTCGTCGCAAGGCGCAGGGACAGAACACGTCCCGACGCACCGTACTTCATGATAAAGATATGCCCCGAACGCACAATATAAAAGTAATGTGCCGGCGCACCCTCGCGAAAGAGGTATGCACCGTCATGCAGCGAAATAAGTTTTCCCGGAATCGACTCCATCTCTCGGATGAGCATTTCCTGATCCACAGCACGCTCCCCCTCTCATTGCAGCTATTATGTATTTCTATTATATTTTTAATATTATCGGAAAAAGCCGAAAAAACCTGTGATCTTGATCACATGCAAAGTAAAATTTTTTCTCTATACTTTTTTTATATAGAAATTATACATAGGAGAGATGCAGATGAAAAGCAAGGATATTCTCACTGTACTCGGCGAGAACCCATCGCGGCGCGAAATACTCGCCCACTGGGATCCGGAGAATGAAGTGTTCTGGAAGCGCTGGGGAGAGCGCATCGCAAAGCAGAATCTCTACACGTCGACATGGGCACTGACCCTGTCCTTCGTTGCATGGACAATGTGGGCAACGATCGCCGCCCAGCTCAACCATGTGGGATTTCACTTCACAGACAATGAGATCTTTACGCTTGCGGCGCTGCCGGGTCTTGTCGGTGCAACAGGGCGCCTGATCTACACCTACCTCCCTGCCGTCGTCGGCGGCCGCAACTGGACGTTCATCTCGACGGCGCTGCTGCTCGTCCCGCTCATCGGTCTCGGCAATGCCCTGACCGACACGACGACAAGCTATGACACCTTTGTCCTCCTTGTAGCAGGCATCGGCATCGCGGGTGCAAACTTCTCCTCCTCGATGGCAAACATCGGCTTCTTCTTTCCAAAAGCACAGAAGGGGCTTGCCCTCGGCATCAACGCAGGCATCGGCAATCTCGGTGTATCCCTCATCTACTTGACGGCACCCATGCTCCTCGGCGCGAGCTTCGGCGGACTCTTCGGCGCCCCGCTCATCAATGCGGCAGGAAAGGAAGTTTATCTGCAGACCGTCTGCTACTTCTGGGCCATTCCGACGGCATTAACCCTCGTTCTTGTCTGGATGTTCATGGACAATCTCCCCATCCCGAAGCAAAGTCCGCGCAGCATGATGTCCATCTTCGGCAATAAGCACACATGGCTCATCACCATCATCTACACCTGCGGCTTCGGCTCATTCATCGGCTACTCTGCCGCACTCGCCCTGCTCGTCAACCGCGAGTTCCCGGAGGTCTCCTTTGCCTATGCGGCGTTCGTCGGTCCCTTCATCGGCGCAGGCGTCCGCCCCATCGGCGGCTGGGTAGCAGACAAGGTCAACAGCGGTGCAAAGGTCACCTTCTACTCGCTGCTCCTTATGCTGACAGCTTGTATCGTCACCGTCATGGGCATTGAGGCACACAACTTCGCACTTTTCTTCGGCGCATTTCTTGTACTCTTCTTCTCGACCGGCTTCATCAATGCGGCATCCTTCCGCATGATCCCGTTTGTCTTCGACAGCCCGGTGCATGCCTCGCTTGTCACAGGCTTTACGGCAGCGATTGCGGCATACGGTGCGTTCTTCATTCCAAAACTCTTCGGACTCTCGTATACGACACAGGGCAGTGTGATCCCCGCATTCTATTTCCTCATCGGCTTCACGGTCCTGACCATCATCATCACCTACGTATTCTACGCACGCAAAGGTTCCGGCATCCGCTGCTGACCTGCCGCCTCTGCTTCATCCATCAAAAAAGCATCCTTCGCATACAGCATATGTGAAGGATGCTTTTTTGCTATTTCTTCCGATAGATGATCGGGCTGCGCACAAGGTACTCAAACGGTGCGCTGAGGCAGTGGACGAGGCGCGTGAACGGGAAGAGGAACGCGACCGCCATCCACGCGAACATATGGATACGGAACATGAGCGGCACGTTCTCCATGTAGTCGATCTCGGGGCTGAGTGCGAGAACCGAGCGGAACCACGGCGAAATCGTCTCGCGGTAGTCGAATCCGCCCTGCACGGCATTCAGCGTTGTGGACGCGCAGCCCGTAAAGATCGCAAGGAAGAGGAACAAATAGAGCCACTTGTCCATGGTCGACGTGTTGACCGCCATACGATCCTTACCAAAGCGGCGGATGAGGAGCAGGACAAAGCCTCCGAAGAAGAGGATACCCGCAGGTGCTCCGCCGCCGAGCGCAATCATGTGGTAGAGGTGCTCGTCGATGCCCGCCGCCTCGGTCATGAACTTCGGGATGAGCACGCCGATGACGTGTCCGCCAAATGCCATGACGAGACCGAGGTGGAACATGGGACCCGCGATCTTCAGGTCGCTCTTGGAGAGGAACTGACTGGACTTCGTCGTCCAGTTCCGCTCAAAGACGGTGTAGCGCACGATCGTCCCCACGATGAGGAACGTGAACGCGATGTAGGGGAGTATGCCCCATGCGAACTGTTTCATCATGCTGTCCTCCCTTCGAGAGCGGATGCCTCCGTGAGCACGACATCGAGGAGAAATGCGTAGGGCAGCTTCGCCTCGATCAGACGGTCACGCAGCAGCTCCAGTTTCGGCTGAATCTCATGCAGAATGTGCAGAGACGTGCGCTCGGGCACGGCCGCCGCGAGCTCGAGGAGTGCGGGCAGATAGTCCGGCAGTTCGCGTTCGAGGTCATAACCCGCATCGAGGAAGAGCTGCTTGTAGCGCAGCATCTCCTCGGACTGCTTGCCGAAATCCGTGCGGTTGTGCGTTGTGAGGTAGAGGTTCGTGTTCTGCGAGAAGTCAAAGGCACGCACGTATGCGTCCTCGAACTCCTGCCGCTTCGTCTCGCCGATGTAGCCGAAGAATTCCTCGAACACCTCGCGCGACTGCGGGCGCTCGACATCCGCAACAGCGGCAGCGTGCGTGGGCACGCCCTCCCACCAATCCGCCGAGGGGTACTCGAACAGATAGGAGGTGAGGAGGAGCGGTGTCTGTATGCGATTCGTCTCCATCAGCAGCACCCCCCGGGGCAGGCGTAGCCGACCGAGCCCTGCAGCTCGCGCAGCTTCTCATGCGTCACATCCTGCATTCCCGCAGGGATGTTGAAACGCTCGCGGCGTTTCGCAAGCCCGAGGAGGCGGTACATCGCCTCGTAGGTTTCCACATCGTGCGTCAGATTCGCAGGCAGAGCATCGCCCGTCTGCTTTGCACGCATGACGGCGCGCAGCTCGAAGAGGACATGCAGCACGCGCTCGATTGCCGCCTCATCGCCCGCCGTGAGGAGCTGTGCGAGGTAGGCGACAGGGATGCGCATCTCCGCCGCACCGGGGAAGAATACCTCCTCCTCGACGCGCCGCGCAATCGGGCTGAGGGGCGGGACGTACCAGACATTCGGCAGCGTACGGTACTCCGGATGGAGCGGAAACGCGATCTGCCACTCCGCGATCAGCTTGTGCGCGGGCGAGTTCTGTGCCGCACGCATCCAGCGGTCGGGGATGCCCGCCTCCTTTGCCGCCGTTGCGACCGCAGGGTCGTTCGGGTCGCAGAGCGCACTGAGATATGCCTTGTAGATGTCCTTCGGATCGGGCGTCGATGCCGCCGCCTTCACTTTATCTGCATCGTAAAGTAATACGCCGATATAGCGCATGCGCCCGACGCAGCCGTCGCTGCACACGGTCGGCAGACCGTTCTCAAGGCGCGGGAAGCAGAACGTGCACTTCTCCGCCTTGTTCGTCTCCCAGTTGTAGTAGATTTTCTTGTACGGGCAGGACGGAACACAGTGCCGCCAGCCGCGGCAGCCGTCCTGCGAGATGAGCACCACGCCGTCCTCGTCGCGCTTGTAAATCGCACCCGAGGGGCACGCCGCGACGCACGCGGGGTTGAGGCAGTGATTGCACAGGCGCGGCAGATGCTTCATGAAGATGTCGTGGAACTCGAGTGTGATCTCCTGCCCCATCTTGCTGAGGTTGTAGTCTTTGCGTGCGGACGCGCCGTCGGCGAGGTCGTCCTCCCAGTTCGGCCCCCACTTGATCTCCATACGCTTCTGTGTAATCAGCGAGCGCGGACGCGCCACAGGCTGATGGTTGCGCCGTTTCGTGTGAATCAGCGTCTCGTAGTCGTACGTCCACGGCTCGTAGTAGTCGTCCATCTCGGGCTGCTGCG
>ERZ772921.1695-NODE-1695-length-12424-cov-23.231708_pt1 | contig 12424 bp, 10 predicted proteins | sample MGYA00512117_ERZ772921 | MGnify/ENA primary metagenome ERZ772921 (study PRJEB29015, sample SAMEA2737944) | human oral metagenome | biome: human oral; feature: human-associated habitat; material: dental | place: China | collected 2150 ... | reverse complement strand
CCGCCGGCGGCCCGTCCCGCGACCCGTGGCGGGACGCCTGGGCGGCCCTCGTGATGAACCGCTGCTCCTACTCCGGCCTGGTCACCGGCAACGTCGGCCCCCTGGGCGGACGCCGCCAGAACGGCCGCCACCGGGTCGGCGACCGGTGGAACGGCCCCGCCCTGGCCGACCGGATCCGCCGGGTCGGGGCCCTGGCGCCCCGCATCGCCCTGCACGACGGCGACGCCCTGGAGTACCTGGAGGACCTGCCCGCCTCCGGCATCGGCGCCGAGGCCATGGTCTTCGCCGACCCCCCGTACGTGGACGCCGGCCCCTCCCTGTACCCCCGGTCCCTCACGACCCGGGATCACGCCCGGCTCGCCGCCGCCCTCAGATCCCTCGACGGGCCCTGGCTGGCCACCTACGACGACCACCCCGCCGTGCACGACCTCTACCGCGGATGCCGCATCGAGACCCCGACCGAGCGCGGCCGAGGCGGCGCCGAGGTGATCATCACCCCAGCCTGGCTGCCCGCCGGCGCCGTCCGCGCACAACCCCGGCAGACCACCATCTACGACTTCCTCCGCACATCACCGAGCACCGAAGGAGACCGAACCCCATGATCACGCAGAAGGAAGAGCCCGGAACCGCCCTCGAGGCGGCCCTCGACCTCGCCATCGACCTCGCCACCGCCATCGACCCGGACGACGGCTGGCGACAGGACGGACCGATCGACGACGCCGACCGTCTCGGCCGCCTCATCGAGCAGGCCGGCAGGGCGGTCCGCGACCCCCGGCACGAGACCGCGGCCCTGGCCGCCGCCGCCATGCGCTGGAGCGAGGACATCGACGGGCGGGACATCCCCCAGTGGGTGCGCAGGCTCGCCCGGGACGTCGACGCCGACGACGTCAGCCGCGACCGCCTGCGCACGGCCAACAGGCTCCTCCTCCAGATCGCCCGCGCCGGCCTCCTGCTCATCGGCCGCCCGGACGGCACCCCGTCGCTGCCGAGCGACCGCACCTTCGCGATGAGCGACGTCGCCGTCATCGCCATCAGGTGGCTCGCCATCGAGATCGAGGCCGCCCCCGCCGCCGCGACCCCGGCCCGCCGCGACCCCGTCGAGCTCGCCGCCGAGGAGATCCTGTGCGCCCTCGAGACCGACCCCGCCGCCCGCGACCTCGACATGGACACCCGGGTCGACGTCGCCCTGGCCGCCGCCGGCCGCCTGCACGGCACCGGATGGCTCACCCCGCCCGAGGAGGCGGGGAAGCGGTGACGCCCTACTGCCACACCTGCCACCGCGGCTACCACTCCCGAGGCATCGCCCGGCACCGCCGCGCGCACCTGGACCGCGGCCAGGAGTGCGTCATCACCCTCGCCGACGGCACCTGGCTCTACCGGCCCGACACCGCCGACGACGCGGACGACAACGCCGGCCCCGCCACGACGACGCCCGCCGAGCCGGGGGAGCCGCCCCCCGCACGGCGAGCCGGACGGGACGAACCGGCCTTGGGCCATCGAACAATCGGAAGAAGGGAACCACGACCATGACGCTGATCATCGCGTAAACCCCGCGCGAGCGGGGATGATCCGTCCGTCGTCGACGGATCGGCTAATGGGGTACCGTAAACCCCGCGCGAGCGGGGATGATCCCGCCCTTATCACTCTGGAAGTAGGCGACGTCCCGTAAACCCCGCGCGAGCGGGGATGATCCCCCGAGTGCTCATGCTCGCCAACGCGGTGAGCAGTAAACCCCGCGCGAGCGGGGATGATCCACGGTCCTGGGCTTAGAAATAAGAGCATACATTGTAAACCCCGCGCGAGCGGGGATGATCCCGCCGTCCGGCATGTTGTCCGAGTAGACGGCCAGTAAACCCCGCGCGAGCGGGGATGATCCTTGGCGAATTTGGTGATGCCATATGGCTTTCGAGTAAACCCCGCGCGAGCGGGGATGATCCTTGCCGTACACTTGGAAATCGGTCGGATTGTCAGTAAACCCCGCGCGAGCGGGGATGATCCTTGCCGGTGTTGCCGACGAGGGCGATCTGCTGTGTAAACCCCGCGCGAGCGGGGATGATCCCCTGTCCCACCTGCACGGCCTGTACAGGTGGGCCGTAAACCCCGCGCGAGCGGGGATGATCCGCGCCACCGCGAAGAGTCCCCCAAGGAGGACCAGTAAACCCCGCGCGAGCGGGGATGATCCCCCGCGCCCGTGTCGCTCAGGAACTGGGCTGGCGTAAACCCCGCGCGAGCGGGGATGATCCGGCCCCGGCCCGCGCGGGGGCCGGGGCCTCGGAGTAAACCCCGCGCGAGCGGGGATGATCCCAAGACCTGGTTGATGGTCATGCCGAGAGCTTGAGTAAACCCCGCGCGAGCGGGGATGATCCGTCCTGGCCCACTTTTGACCAAAACTGGGCCAAGTAAACCCCGCGCGAGCGGGGATGATCCCAACAAGCACATGGGTGCGCAGCGCCGTGTGGGGTAAACCCCGCGCGAGCGGGGATGATCCGCGCATTGTCTACTCCGACGACGAGATCAAGAAGTAAACCCCGCGCGAGCGGGGATGATCCCGGGTCGGTTTATGACGTTAATTCTTTGTATCCGTAAACCCCGCGCGAGCGGGGATGATCCTGACCTTAGATAACATTGTCCACGCCCCTCACGGTAAACCCCGCGCGAGCGGGGATGATCCTGGCGATCATAATTTCTCTCCCATGTAGAACGGGTAAACCCCGCGCGAGCGGGGATGATCCTTGACGTGACATTCGACGTGACCACCCTCGCCCGTAAACCCCGCGCGAGCGGGGATGATCCTCAACGCCAAGACTCAGGACGCGCGACTCATTCGTAAACCCCGCGCGAGCGGGGATGATCCGTAATACACGTCTCCAGCCAATTCAAAGAAATCGTAAACCCCGCGCGAGCGGGGATGATCCTCGCGGACGCGTGAGCCGGTGTATACGGCGTTGGTAAACCCCGCGCGAGCGGGGATGATCCTTGCTTTTCGTGCCTCATTGACGATATGGGGATGTAAACCCCGCGCGAGCGGGGATGATCCCGAATCACCTACGAACAGGCCCTCGCACTCATGGTAAACCCCGCGCGAGCGGGGATGATCCTGCTCACGGCGTTGGCGAGCATGAGTACGCGCGGTAAACCCCGCGCGAGCGGGGATGATCCCCGCGCGGTCCCGCGTATGCGGCGCGTAGAGCCGTAAACCCCGCGCGAGCGGGGATGATCCATGATTATCAATCGAGTAAGCCGCGCCCACGGGGTAAACCCCGCGCGAGCGGGGATGATCCCGACCCTGGGGCTGCGGTCGCGGCCGTAGACCGGTAAACCCCGCGCGAGCGGGGATGATCCCCATGTTGATGACGCCGTTGTGTGAGAGTAGTTGTAAACCCCGCGCGAGCGGGGATGATCCGGATCTGTGGTATGCTCAGGAACGCCTCCCAAGGTAAACCCCGCGCGAGCGGGGATGATCCTCCTCTACACCATGGGCATCGCCATCAGCGGCGGTAAACCCCGCGCGAGCGGGGATGATCCCGGTGAGAGCACAACAGAGAGGAAAGAGAAGAGTAAACCCCGCGCGAGCGGGGATGATCCCAGAGAGGAACAGAAAATGTTTCCAGAATATGTGTAAACCCCGCGCGAGCGGGGATGATCCTGTAGAACGGGAATGGGCGAGTGTAGGGATAAAGTAAACCCCGCGCGAGCGGGGATGATCCAATCACTTCCATTATTGCTCCTTTCCAATGTAGGTAAACCCCGCGCGAGCGGGGATGATCCTCCTCGCATCATGTTTTTCCCCATGGCCTACGGGTAAACCCCGCGCGAGCGGGGATGATCCGCCCCAATCCTAGTGAACCGCCAAACCAATTTTGTAAACCCCGCGCGAGCGGGGATGATCCCAGGGTCGGTCCAGTACCCGGGCCTAGCCAGCGGTAAACCCCGCGCGAGCGGGGATGATCCGACCCGTTCCCGGCGGGGGGCGCGCCGTAACGGGTAAACCCCGCGCGAGCGGGGATGATCCGAATGCGTCGGTCAAGATCGAGATCGCGAAGGCGTAAACCCCGCGCGAGCGGGGATGATCCCCGAGTATCGTGTCAATCCGGTTTCATGTGAGGGTAAACCCCGCGCGAGCGGGGATGATCCTGTCCTCACTCATCGTGAAGTATGAAGCGAAAGGTAAACCCCGCGCGAGCGGGGATGATCCCGTCGCGATCGTACCGATTGAATTCGGCATAATGTAAACCCCGCGCGAGCGGGGATGATCCGAAACTGCCTATGACGGTGGCGCAGATGGCGAAGTAAACCCCGCGCGAGCGGGGATGATCCTTCCGAAGCATTCGGAAATCGCGTGCGCCAAACGTAAACCCCGCGCGAGCGGGGATGATCCAATAACAAGATCCTCAGGAGCCGCGAAAGTAGGGTAAACCCCGCGCGAGCGGGGATGATCCTTACCCCACTGAGTTTTTCTATCCCCATAGGCCGTAAACCCCGCGCGAGCGGGGATGATCCCCCCGGACGAATTAGTATCCACAGCACTAGTCGGTAAACCCCGCGCGAGCGGGGATGATCCATCAATTCCCCGTCCCGCTCTTTTATTTGAGAGGGTAAACCCCGCGCGAGCGGGGATGATCCCCTACCGCCCGGTAACTTAATGTGTGTCTTAGAGTAAACCCCGCGCGAGCGGGGATGATCCGGGCGTCACAGAACTCGTTGTACAGCGGCCTGTGTAAACCCCGCGCGAGCGGGGATGATCCTTCGCGTGCTACCCGTATTCTGCTGTCGAATTGGTAAACCCCGCGCGAGCGGGGATGATCCGCACCACGACGTCGAGGCGGCCAAGCGCTACCTGTAAACCCCGCGCGAGCGGGGATGATCCGAACTGACCAACGGCCGCATCGCCGCGGCTGTCGTAAACCCCGCGCGAGCGGGGATGATCCACGGATTTAAGACGAAATACGCGGCCCGGTAAAAGTAAACCCCGCGCGAGCGGGGATGATCCTGTCCGCTGGCCCCAGTGGGGCCAGGAGCCCGTGTAAACCCCGCGCGAGCGGGGATGATCCTCGGTTCGGTATGGTATCACGCGCGTACGCGCGGTAAACCCCGCGCGAGCGGGGATGATCCTTTGAGGGGCGGCATTCTAGCACGGGCGCTGGGGTAAACCCCGCGCGAGCGGGGATGATCCCACTTCACAATTTTTGGGACGAAATCTGGCTACGTAAACCCCGCGCGAGCGGGGATGATCCTATTGATATTTGCGTGCGGAAATCGTCCAGGAAGTAAACCCCGCGCGAGCGGGGATGATCCCACGCCTCATCGGACCCGTACCAAACCACGTTGGTAAACCCCGCGCGAGCGGGGATGATCCCCAGAATAACGCGAATATGAGCCAACAACAGCAGTAAACCCCGCGCGAGCGGGGATGATCCTACAATCCTCGACCCAAAATGAGACGTAGAACAGTAAACCCCGCGCGAGCGGGGATGATCCCTCGGCGCCCTGGACACGCTCCCCTACACCGGGGTAAACCCCGCGCGAGCGGGGATGATCCGCCCGCATACACGCACGCGCGCGTGATAGCACCGTAAACCCCGCGCGAGCGGGGATGATCCCATGTACATGAGATTGTTGGAAGACATGGCACTGTAAACCCCGCGCGAGCGGGGATGATCCGTCATGGCCGTGATCTCGATATTACGCCCGTCGGTAAACCCCGCGCGAGCGGGGATGATCCCGTTTGACTGTGCATGAGTGAGTAGCAATCTCGCGTAAACCCCGCGCGAGCGGGGATGATCCCGTAGCTAGTGCCGCGGCCGTTGCCGGCCGTCTGTAAACCCCGCGCGAGCGGGGATGATCCCCCTTCTCCTGTATGACCTTCAACACATTTCCCGTAAACCCCGCGCGAGCGGGGATGATCCCGAAAATGGAGATATTGTTAATGGCACTCCTGGCGTAAACCCCGCGCGAGCGGGGATGATCCGAAGAACCCCGTGCCGCGGCGAAGATCCTCAGAGTAAACCCCGCGCGAGCGGGGATGATCCCCAATGAGCGCCAACCGCCCCACGGGGATTGTCGTAAACCCCGCGCGAGCGGGGATGATCCGGCCCACCGACTTTCTTACCCCAGGAAGATTGAGTAAACCCCGCGCGAGCGGGGATGATCCGTACTCGAAGTTCATCGCCGCCCCCTCTCAGGAGTAAACCCCGCGCGAGCGGGGATGATCCCGCCCGCGATTTCGGTCTGCCGGATGGTCACAGGTAAACCCCGCGCGAGCGGGGATGATCCTTCCGGCCGTCTCACATGAGGAGGAGCCGGATGGTAAACCCCGCGCGAGCGGGGATGATCCGACCGCGAAGGCCATGAACCAGCCGACCGACTTGTAAACCCCGCGCGAGCGGGGATGATCCTCCTTCATCTTCACAGCCCAGATCTCGCACCCGGTAAACCCCGCGCGAGCGGGGATGATCCTGGCGGAAGCGTTTTGCTGGGACAATTGCGTCAGTAAACCCCGCGCGAGCGGGGATGATCCTCGGCGTAGTCGTCCCACGGGGCGACGCCGTGGGTAAACCCCGCGCGAGCGGGGATGATCCTGTGCCCGGTGCCTCCACCGCCCCGGGCCCCGGGTAAACCCCGCGCGAGCGGGGATGATCCCCTGGCCCGTGACGGCTTCAAGGGGCCGGACGGGTAAACCCCGCGCGAGCGGGGATGATCCTGATCTCTTCGAGATCCCCAATAAGGGTGCGCAGTAAACCCCGCGCGAGCGGGGATGATCCCAGAGCCACGTACGTAGCACGAGGAATCTCGTCGTAAACCCCGCGCGAGCGGGGATGATCCCTCCCATGGGGCCTGCGGGGACTTGTGCCCGACGTAAACCCCGCGCGAGCGGGGATGATCCTGGCGCCACCGTCACCGTCACCGGGATGGCCGTGTAAACCCCGCGCGAGCGGGGATGATCCCCTGCGTGAGTCCGGGCTGGAGCCATCCGCCGTGTAAACCCCGCGCGAGCGGGGATGATCCCCGGGCGGCGATCCGCCCGAACTCGGCCGGGGAGTAAACCCCGCGCGAGCGGGGATGATCCGCCGTCTCACCGGTCAGCTGGGCGGCCTGGACGGTAAACCCCGCGCGAGCGGGGATGATCCGTACGCCGGCGCCGGCGACTCCTTCACCCTCCCCGTAAACCCCGCGCGAGCGGGGATGATCCCGCGGCGCATAGGCGGGGCCCCGTGAGAGGCCGGTAAACCCCGCGCGAGCGGGGATGATCCGGCATGGCCCGGCATGCAATGTCAAGCGGGCGGGTAAACCCCGCGCGAGCGGGGATGATCCGGGGTACGCGGTCACGGCCAGCAAGCCCGAGCCGTAAACCCCGCGCGAGCGGGGATGATCCGCGTTCCGGCGGTTCTTGCGGTCAATCTTGTTCGTAAACCCCGCGCGAGCGGGGATGATCCGGCGGCGCGTCAAGGCGGCCAGATCACGAGGCGGTAAACCCCGCGCGAGCGGGGATGATCCATAGGCCCGTCCGGCTTGCGGGTCGATGCTCGTGTAAACCCCGCGCGAGCGGGGATGATCCACCCAGTCAAAGGGGCCGGTCTTGCCGAGCACGGTAAACCCCGCGCGAGCGGGGATGATCCCGCGACGAACATCAGGATCGTCGCAAAGGAGAAGTAAACCCCGCGCGAGCGGGGATGATCCTGCGTCCTTTCGTAGGGCTGATTGTTCTCACTAGTAAACCCCGCGCGAGCGGGGATGATCCGGCGGGCGTGGTCTCCTCGCCCGATACGCGCCGGTAAACCCCGCGCGAGCGGGGATGATCCGTCGTCGAGCGCGCAGATCATGGTGGCGGCCGCGTAAACCCCGCGCGAGCGGGGATGATCCTGTTGTCCTTAGAGCCGGTGCGGTGGCGGCTCTGTAAACCCCGCGCGAGTGGGGATTGCTCCCAAGACGGCAGATGGTATAATTAGGAATCGAAGCGGGGTTCCCCCCTGGACCAGCCTTGAAATAACAGGCCGATTGAACGTCCGGGCATTGGGGCCCCACTTCAATGTGCAGCAGCCGTAAGTCCCACGCAAGTAGAGACGATCACAATGGGTCTGGCTTCGCGAGTACTTGACGCCCGGATCTGGCGAGTTTTCAACGACCGGAGTCGTAGCACACCCGGAGGAAGGTGTCCGCCGACTTCAGGGCCCGGTCCACGGCGCCGGCCGCCCGCAACCCCTGGAAGAGGGACACCGAACGCGCCTGGCAATTGATCGACCGCTTCGGGTTGAACTCGATATCCGTGAAGGCCGTGTAGGGTGCCAGCTCGTCAACTAGTTCGGGACGCCCCGCCAGGGCGCCCACGTATAACCAGTCGTAGAAGAAGGTCCGCGGCTCCAAAGGGAAGGCGCGCGAGAAGAACTCGAATCCCACCAGCTCGCCGCTCGCCCGGAGTCGCGGGTCGCGCTTGGCGTCGCGGGGACTCGCTCCGAGCAGGTCGGTGAACGGCCCTCCATCCGCGAAGACCTTGGAGGCCTGGAAGACCGACTCGACCGGGTACTCCGCACCGCCCTGGCGGATCATGAGGCGGAAGGCGCTCAGCTCCACTCCCAGGGTGAGCGGGGACCTGCCCGAGACCTCCAGCATCCGCGCGCCCGGGTACGCGGCCAGGAAGGAACGATGAAGGCTGTCGACGGACCGCTGCTTCTGCTTGAGGGAGAACCCCGGGTGGAAGACGAACTCGGTGTTGACCTCGCGGACGTAGGGCCTCGTCCCCAGGGGTGTGAAAACAGGCCGCCTGGCCATATCCGCTCCCGTCCCGATCCGTGTCGATCCGTCCCGATCCGCCTCGGCCCGTTCCGCCTCAGTCGCGGCCTTGGTCGTCATCGGGAACCACCTGCGTGCCCGCGCACCCGGCCACGATCTCCGCGGCCTGGCCCAGCGCCCCGATGACCGCGCGTCCGCCGGTGCGCTCCACGAAGCTTGCGCAGGCCTCCGCTTTGGGCCCCATGGACCCGGCCGGCAGGCCCAGCGCCCGCAGTTGGGCCGGTGTGGCCCGCTCGAGCAGCCGCGCTTGCGGGGTGCCGTAATCCGCGACCACTCCGGCGACGTCGGTGAGGACGATGAGCAGGTCCGCGCCGATCTGCTCCGCCAGCACCGCCGAGGCCAGGTCCTTGTCGACCACGGCCTCCACGCCCTCGTGCGTGCCGTCCTGCCAGGTGCGCACCGCGACCCCGCCGCCGCCCGCGCACACCACGATCGTCCCCCGGTCCAGCAGGGAGGCGACGACGTCGGCCTCCAGGATGCTCCTGGGCGCCGGCGAGGGGACGACGCGCCGCCAGTACTCGCCGTCGCGCGCCATGGTCCAGGCCCGCTCGGTGGCCAGCATCTGGGCCTCCTGCTCGCTGAGCACCGCGCCCACGAATTTCGTGGGCCGGCTCATGGCCGGGTCGTCGGGATCGACCAGGGTGCGCGTGAGCAGTCCCGCCACCGGCCTGTCGGGCAGGGCGTCGGTAAGGGCCTGGGTGATCCAGAAGCCGATCATCCCCTGCGTCTGGGCGACGAGGGTGTCGAGCGGGTAGACGTTGGCGGGCAGGTCCGAGCCGGCCGTGGCCGCGGCGAGCAGACCCACCTGGGGTCCGTTGCCGTGGGTGAGGACCAGTTCGTGCGCCAGGGCCAGCGGCCGCAGGGCCTCCACGGCCAGGCGCACCTTGGCGACCTGGATCGCGGTGTCCGGCGTGGCCCCGCGGGGCAGGAGGGCGTTGCCGCCCAGGGCGAGGACGATGCGCACACGGGCTCCTCTGAAGATGTGAGTGAGACGGGGAGGAAAAGGGAAGAGTACCGCCCGCGGCTCAGTCGGCGTAGTCGACGACGAGCGGGGCGTGATCCGACCAGCGCTCATCGTAGGTGCCGGCGCGGTCCACCCGCACCGCCAGGGCCCGGGAGGCGAGCGTGGGGGTGGCCACCTGGTAGTCGATCCGCCAGCCCGCGTCATTGTCGAAGGCCCGGCCCCGCTGCGACCACCACGTGTAGGGGCCCTGGGTGCGGGGATTCAGGGCGCGGGTCACATCGACCCAGCCGGAGGAGAACCACCCCTCCAGGTGCTCGATCTCGACGTCGAGGACTCCGCTGACCCGGTTGTGGTTCGCCCTCCAGTTCTTGATGTCGCGCTCGGAGCGGACCACATTGAGGTCCCCGGCCATGATCACCTGGCGGCCGCCGGTGCGGGCCTCGGCCAGCAGCCGGGCCATGCGGGCGTCCACCAGGGCCAGGTGGGCGAGCTTCTCGTCGAGCTTGGGCGTGCCTGCCCGTCCCGCGTGCAGGTAGGCGGACACGACCGTGAGGCCGCCGGCCCCCGCGCCGGCGCCGCGGGCGGGCCCGTAGGCTGGGCCCATGGAGTGCACAACAGGCGCGGCGGCGCCCGACCGGGGGCCCGGGGCGTCCGGGTTGACCGCCCTCGGCGGAGGAGGCTACCCTCGAACTAGACCGACGGTCGGTCGGGTCATGTCCCATATCGCCCCGTCCGCCTCTCGGCGTCCATCAGCCCATCCACCCCGGAGCCCGGCACGGGCCCGCTCGACACATCGCGAGGAGCCATGGCCCCCAACACACGCACACCAGTTCCCCGGCGACCCGCCGGATCGCCTTCGGAGGACCGCGTCGTCACCGGCGAGGCGGATCGGACGGCGCGCCGCGCCGCTGCCGCGCACGTCGCCCAGACCCCACCGGGACTCGCGTCCGGTCCTGCGACGTCGCCCCGAGGCGGTGAGCGATGAAGCACCTCCACCTGCTGCTGATCGGCACGCTCGTCAACTCCGTGGGCAGCGGGCTGACCGCCTTCGGCCTGGCCGTCTTCGCCTACTCCGCCTACGGGACGGCCTCAGCCGTGGCCCTGGTCCAGCTGTGCGCCTTCGCCCCGATCATCCTCCTGGCCCCGGTGGCCGGAGCCCTGGCGGACCACTTCGACCGCAGGCTCATGATGATCATCGGCGACGGCGGATCCGTGCTCGGGCTCATCGCCGTCATCCTGGTGCTGAGCACGCCCTCGCCCCGACTCGGTCACATCCTGGCGGGCATGACGGCCTCCTCCTGCCTGGCGGCCCTGACCGAGCCCGCGCTGCGCGCCTCCGTGACCGACCTGGTCGACGAGAAGGACTACCTGCGCAGCGCCGGCATGCTGCAGGCCGCCTCCTCCGCCCGCTACCTGCTGTCCCCGCTGCTGGCCGGCCTCCTGCTGCCCCTGGTGGGGCTGCGGGGCCTTCTGACCCTGGACGCCTCCACCTGCCTGGTGACCGTGACCTGCTCGGTCATCGTCATGCACGCCGTCGGGCGTCGAAGCACCGGCGAGCGGGGCAACGCCTCCCCGGCCGACCATCTCCTGGGCGGCTGGCGCGCCATCACGGCGCGGCCCAGCGTGAGCGGCCTCGTGGCCCTCATGACCTTCGTGACCCTGACCATCGGCACGCTGCAGGTGCTGCTCAAGCCCATCCTGCTCCCCCACGTGGGCGCAACCACCATGGGCCAGCTGGAGACCGTGGCGGCCACCGGCATCCTCGCCGGTGCCGGTCTGGTGACCGCCCTGGCGCGCCTGCGCCCCACCGCCCTGCTGACCCTGGGGACGGCGGGCGCGGGCGCGGCCATGGTGCTCCTGTCCCTGCGCGTATGGCCCTGGTGGGCGGCGGCCACCGGATTCGCCGTTTTCGCCAGCCTGGCCCTGTGCAATGCCGGAGCCGAGACGCTGGTGCGCACGAGCGTGGACAAGGACCATCAGGCCCGGGCCTGGGGGACGATCAGCCTCGTCTCCCAGATGGGATACGTCGTGGCCTACGTGAGCGCCGGCCCCCTGGCCGACCGCGTCCTCCAGCCCCTTCTCACGTCCGACGGCGCACTGGCCCACAGCCTGGGCGCGGTCATGGGCACCGGGGCGGGGCGCGGCGCGGCTCTGCTGGTGGCCCTGGCGGGCCTGGTCACCATCGGCCTGGCAGTCCTCATCCACTCGCGGCGCCGGTCCCTGACCCCGCCCTCCCCCGCCGATGGACAGGAGTTCCCGCAGACGCAGGCCCGGACCGGGACGGCCGATCCCCGGACAGCGGCGCAGGCGGAACGGACGGAGTGCGCAACGCGGACGAGCGCGAAGGCCGCACCGTGCTGAAACGACTCCTCAGGGCCGACCTGGCACGCGGCGCCGTCGTCGCCGCCACCCTGACCGCCCTCATCGCGCTGGCCGCCACACTGATGTCGGCCGGCACCTGCCTCATCGTGGACAGCCTGTCGGCGACCAGCCGGCTCTCCACGCGGGCCAAGCTGCCGGACCTGGTCCAGATGCACGCCGGGCAGGCCGATCGCGAGGCCATCGACCAGTGGGCCGCCGCGCGCGGCGACATCACCGAGCACGAGGTCATCAAGACCCTGCCGGTACCGCGCCAGGAGCTCTCGATCAACGGAGTCGTCCAGTCCGACTCCT
>ERZ772921.1693-NODE-1693-length-12426-cov-6.488643_pt1 | contig 12426 bp, 6 predicted proteins | sample MGYA00512117_ERZ772921 | MGnify/ENA primary metagenome ERZ772921 (study PRJEB29015, sample SAMEA2737944) | human oral metagenome | biome: human oral; feature: human-associated habitat; material: dental | place: China | collected 2150 ... | reverse complement strand
CCTGGCCGCCCGCCGCTCCAGAGCCCCGCGCGTGCGCACGGTGGCCATCGCGGCCGCGCTGTGCGGCGTCACGGCGCTGGTCAACGCGGTCATGCCCACATACGCCTCCTACGCCGTCTCGCTCGTGTTCGTCGGCTTCACCGCACTTCTCCTTTTCACGAGCGCCAACACCGCCGTCCAGGTTTCCACGGCTCCAGAAATCCGCGGCCGCGTCATGTCGCTCTACCAGACGGTCATAATCGGCACGGCGCCGATAGGCTTGTTCATCGCCGGTTGGGTGTGCGAGAACGTCAGCCCGCGCTGGGGCGTGGGGATCGGCGCCGTCGCGGCCTTCGTCGTGGTCCTTGCGGCCTTCGTGTGGGGCAGGCGCCACTGGGGAGTGGAGGTCCGCTACTCATTCACGCCGCGCCCGCGCGTTGAGATTATCGGCCCCGTCGAGCGGGAGCGGCTCAGGGAGCAGGAGCTCGCGCGCGAGGTGGCCTCCGCCCAGGACCGCCACACTCCCGGGGTCGTTCTTTAAAGCTTCCGGGGCTGCTCCGCAGACGGTCCGCGTCCGCCTGGCGAGGTCTCCGCCCGGCGACAGGCCGCATCGGCCCGCAGGGGCTCGCGTCCGCTCGCGACAGCCCGCAAACGGCTCACATGCGCTCTGCGACGTAGTCGACGCAGGCTGTGAGCGCTTCGACGTCGTCGGCCTCGACGTTAGGGAAAGTCGCCACGCGCAGCTGATTGCGTCCGAGCGAGCGGTACGGGTCGACGTCGAGGATCCCGTTCGCGCGGAGGACCCGGCGCAGGGCGTCGGCGGGAATCGCCTCGTCGATGTCGATTGTGACGACCACGGGGGAGCGCCATTGCGGCGAAACGAAGGGCGCAGCGAAGTCGGAGCGCTCCGCCCACTCGTAGAGGATTCCCGAGGATCGGCGGCAGCGGGCGTCCATCGCCGCGAGGCCGCCGCTTTCGAGCATCCAGTCGATCTGCGAGGCGAGAATTGCGAGATTGACGATCGAAGGCGTGTTGAGCGTCTGATCGGCGCGTGAGTTCGCCGCCGCCAGATGGAGGTTGAGGATGTCGGGGACGTACCGCTCGCCGGCCAGTTTCTCGAATCGCGCGAGCGCGGCGGGGGAGGCGAGGGCCAGCCACAGCCCGCCTTCGGCCCCGAAGCATTTCTGGGGGGAGAAGTAGTAAAGGTCGGTTTCGCCGACGTCGACGGCGACGCCTCCCGCGCTCGACGTCGCATCGACGAAGGTTAGCGCCTGGCCGCGGCCGAACCGGCGAACGGGGCTCATCGCGCCTGTCGAAGTCTCGTTGTGCGCGTACATATACGCATCGACGGCTTCCGGTTCGGCCGTGTCCGCGAGGCCGTCCGCGCTTGGGAGCGAAGTGCGCGAGAGTCCCGCCGCCAAGCCCTCGGCCGCTGCGCCGTCGCCCGTTGCGCCCGCTTCCGCCCTGTCGCGTCCCCTGTCCGCCGCGCCGTCGTCGCACAAGGCGACCTCGCCCGCGGCCGCTTCGACCGTTGAGCAGTCTGTCCACGGGGCGCGCGCTGCCGCCGCGGCGGCCTTTCTTGTGAATTCGCCGAAGACGGCGGCCTGGGCTCGACGTCGCACTCCGGTGAAGGCGATCGCGTCCCATACGAGCGAGGCGCCGCCGTTGCCCAGGATGACTTCGTAGCCGGCGGGGGCGTCGAAGAACTCTGCGAGGCCTTCGCGGATACGGCGGACCAGCGCCTTGACCGGCGCCTGCCGGTGCGACGTCCCGACGAGGCCTTCGGCGCCTCCGAGGGAAGCGGGCAATCCGATTCTTGGGCGCGAAGGGCCCGATCCGAATCTGCCTTCGCGGGGGAGCAATTCTGACGGGATCTCGATATTCATAAGCCAATAGTGCCTTTATTCCGGGCGATATTGCAGCTTAGGTCCATTATTCTGGATGCAGACGCCAATTTTGGATGCGGGCGCCAGGCGAACCCCACCGGTTAATCGAGGAGAATCATGAGTCACTTAGTCGACACAGCTGAGATGTACCTCAAGGCCGTGTACGAGCTCGAAGAAGAGGGGATTCCTCCGCTGCGCGCCCGTCTTGTCGAACGTCTCGAGCAGTCGAAGCCGACGGTGTCCGAGACCGTCGCCCGCCTCGAACGCGACGGCCTCATGCACGTCAAGAACAACCGCGTCGTCGCGCTGACGGAAGAGGGCAAGCGGCAGGCCACCAGGGTCATGCGCAAACACCGGCTGGCGGAGCGCCTGCTCCTCGACGTCCTCGGCATGCCCTGGTCCGACGTCCACGAGGAGGCGTGCCGGTGGGAGCACGTCATGTCCGACGCCGTCGAGGAGCGCCTCGAAACGCTCCTCGAGCACACCGACGTCGATCCGTACGGAAACCCGATCCCGGGAATCGAAGGCGTGACGAGCAGCGCCGTGCAAAGCGACCTTCACTCGGTGAAGGACCGCGTCGCACGAGGCGACCTAGGGGAGGCCGTCATTGTCAGGATCGCCGAAGGCGTGCAGACCGACCCGGACTTCCTCGGCCGGCTCTCGGCTGCCGGCATCGTCCCCGGGGCCCGGGTGAGGATCGAGGACGACGGCGGACGCGTCACGATCGCGGCCTCCGGCGGAGGGGAAAGGCCCGGCGAAGAGGAGTCGAATAAAGGCGCGCAGCGCGGCCGCGAAGTCAAGCTTTCCGACTGGCAGCAGGCCCACCTGTTCGCGAGGTAGCGAAAACGGAGGCTTTGGCTCTTTCGCTGTGAGCAGGGGCCCTGTCTGTTTGTGAGGCAGAGCGGCGCACGTTGTGAAGTAGACACGTTGCGAGGTCGAGCGGCGCACGGGCCGTTCTGGGCGGGCGCGGCACGAAGAGCCCGCCGCCCCAACCCGCCCGCGCGGCGTCGTGGCCGCGACGCATGTCGGAGGCGGCTCTGTATTGCGAGCACTCCGGCGTTGCCGCAGTGCAGCCGCGCCGCCCGCCGGAGGCGGCGCGTTTCGCTTTGGCGCGGTGCGCGTCGGCGGCTTCGCGCGTGGAGAAGCATCCCTAGGTTCTCCTGCGGGGATGGCGTGCGAACTCCAAGGCGCAAGAATGTGGCGGAAGACTCGTTCTGAGCCTTCCGAATGGGAAATCGTTGCAACGACGCGACAAAAACGTGATCTCTTCTTGCAATCTCGCTGAAATGTGACATAGGTCCTAAAACTGGAGTAGTAGTTCCGGCAAACAGTCCGATATTGTGAATAAGTCGCGCAAATTCAAGGGTTTTGCGAGGGGTGGGTAACGTTCTCCATTTCTTCGCTTCCCCGTTTGTCACGATCGCCGATAACAAAATCGAAACGTTTGCAGCACGGACTTTTCCCTTCCGTGCCAAGGAAAAGTACGGTTACGGCAAAGGAGGCGAAGGTGAGTTGCGCCTCGTTCCGTTATCTAAATGTGACAATCGGGAGACGGCCCGTTATTGTTTTACGTGGACAAACAATCCGGGGCTCGCAAGGCCTCGAATTGAATGACGATACGTTTAGGAGAAAACCGAGATGACCGGACGCCATTCGCTCAACCGCGAGGTCGCCCTCAGCGCTCTGAATTCCCCCGCCGGCCGCAGCGTGGCAGCAGCCATGGCCGTTGGAACGATGCTTGGCGTGGCACTGCCCTCCGCCAACGCCGACGAGGGATCGGCCAACGCCGACCTCGCCCCCGTTACCGACCTCAGCGCCGACGAGACGATCACCGACACTTCGGCAGTCAAGGCCCCCGCCGACGCCAACTGGCAGCTCGAGCAGGTCCAGGTTCAGGACGCGCAGGCTTCCGACCAGCCCGCCACCGCTTTCCAGGTCAGCGTTCAGAAGAAGGCAACCCCGGTTGCCGCTCAGCCCGCTGCCGCACAGCAAGCCGGTGGGACGGCGCAGAAGGCAGCTGGCAGTCAGGAATCCGGAAACGCCCAGGGGAACATCCAGCAGACGAACGCCACCATCACTCGCGGTGCGCGCCCCGCCGCCGTCAACAACGTCAGGCAGCAGCAGGCCGCTGCTCCCGCCGCCCAGGCGGCGCCTGTCGCCCACACCGCATCCGGAAGCGGTTCGTCGGTTCTTTCGACCGCGATGTCCTACGTCGGTTCGCCGTACCGCTGGGGCGGCACCACGCCCTCCGGCTGGGATTGCATCGGCTTCGTCCGCTACGTCTACGGCAAGTTCGGGGTCTCGATCGGCGGATACACCACTTCCGTCCTTTCCGCCGGCACGAGGGTTCCCTACTCGCAGGCGCAGCCTGGTGACATCCTCTACTGGCCCGGCCACGTCGGCATCTACGCCGGAAACGGCCAGAACGTCGGCGCATGGAACCCCTCGATGGGGACTCGCGTCGGACCCAACTCCTGGGTCGGCGGCACGCCTACTGTGATTCGCGTGCTCCACTGAGCAACTGAGTGTGTCGAAGAGGCCGCCTTTTAGGGCGGCCTCTTCGCTTTGCGTCTTCACCCTCGCAACCTCGGCGCTTCTCCCCGACGCCGCCACGCTTCTTCAGGGCAGCCGTTTTTCGCGGCCGCGGCGCTTCTTCCAGCGTCGCCGCCCCGCCCTTTGCATTCGTTGCCGTCTTTTCCTTCGCTACTGCCTCTCCATTCTCAATCTCCTCGAATTTGGCGGGCCGTGACGCTTTACCTGGCCACCGGGAACGTGGGAAACTGTAAGCACCTAAACGGAGGTGATTACGGTGGCTTATCAACACGACAACGTGGTTGTGTGCGGCGTCGATGGTTCTGACGCTTCTTTCAACGCTCTCAAGTGGGCGGCACAAGAGGCGAAGATGCGCAACGCCGTGCTGGAGATTCTTTGCTGCCATCAGGAACCGACATATCCGGGACACCGAGGCAACGCCGGCCTGACCGAGGACGATGCGCGGAAGGTCATCGACAAGGCGCTGGAGAAGACGGCCGACGTCGGCGTCGACGTCCAAACCTCTCTCGAGGCAGACGACCCGACCTCGGCGCTTTTGGCGCGTTCGAAGAAAGTGGCGCGAGTCGTCGTGGGGGCGCGGGGCGGATCAGGCGGATTCGCCGACAGGCTTTTGGGATCGGTGGCCTCGGCCCTTTCCGCGCGCGCATTCTGCGCCGCCGTCGTCGTCCCGTCGACGGCGGCGAGGGACGTGCTCCCGGTCGAGCACATCGTGTGTGGCGTGGACGGCTCGGAAACGTCGAAGATCGCCCTGGGGCTGGCCGTGCGAGAGGCCGCGAGGTGGAAGGCCAAGCTTTCCTGCGTCTCCGCCATCAACCTCAGCGGGTCGATGTGGGTTCCGGGGCCCGGATACCACCAAGAAGTGCTTGACGACGTCCGCGCCGGCCTCAAAGACACCGTCATGAAGGCGGCCGAGGGGTACGACATCGACGCGCACTGCCACGTGATCGAGGGCAATCCGGCCGCGCTGCTCGCCGAGTTCTCGACGGCGGTGGACATGCTGGTGGTCGGCACTCGCGGACGCGGAGGCTTTGCCGGCTTGCTGCTCGGATCGACGAGCCAGGCCATCCTCCATCACTCCGTGTGCCCGACGATCATCGTTCCTCGCCGAACCAGTGAGAACGAGGACGCCCCGTGGGGCAACGTCCCGTGGAGCCGCACCGCCAAGTAGGGGCCCGCAGGCTCGACTGCGAGCACGCACGCCGCGGTCCGCCGGCGGTGTATCCGTCGGATGAGCAGGCGCAGTGCGGCGTCAATCGGCCGTGCCTGTCGGCGGTGACCGGAGGCGGCGTACGCCGCCCAGGCCAACGTGCTTGAACCCGCCGACGCAGGTAGACTAGGCATGTTGCCCTCGTAGCTCAGGGGAAGAGCGACCGCCTCCTAAGCGGTAGGTCGAAGGTTCGAATCCTTTCGAGGGCGCTAGATTGCCCCGGCGCGGCGACCGACAATCCGGCCTCGTCCGGGGCGCGCATGGGAACTTTGCAGGCGCTTGCATTCTGGTGCTAGACGCCCATTCTGGTGCTAGACGCCGCTGCTCTTCTCGGGAGGTCGCAGGTGTTCTTTGAAGGGTGCCGTCGCTTCTCGAAAGGGCGACGTCGTGGCCCTCCCGCCGTCACTTCTCGAAGAGGCGTCGCAGATCTTCGTCCATTTGCTCTCTGTCGCGGATCTTTTCCAAATAGGGAATAAGCGGATGGATGGCGCCCAGGGTTTTGCCCGTGGTGTCCATAAGCTTGTCAAGCGCATGCGCCAGTTCTTTGCCGCTCAATGACAACTGTTTCGTCGTCGAAAGCAAACTCGTAATGGTTTTCTGGGACAACTCGTTGTATTTCTCCGCCCGCTTTAGGCGCTCCTCGAGGTCGTTCACGCGCTTTTCAAGCCGCGCCAGCTTCGCCGTGAGACTTTCGTCGTCCTGCTTCGACCCGCCGTTCATCTTTTCTGTCCTTTCCCCGATCTTGAGCCATCCGGTGGCAGGGCACGCTCCGTCCCCGTTCGCCTTTGGCTAGGTGTAGGCCCTCGCCGGCGCCTGCCCGTCGCCGCCGCCCGACGATCACTGGGGCGCCGCGGTGCCCCAGGCAGGGAAACCGTGGAAGCCTCGCTCCTTCGGAATAGCCCATGCTCTTGTGACGCGTTGCCGCCGTCCTCGCAGGAAGATCGACGGCGCTGAGCCGCGCCTTCCTTTTCGATCTTACTATCGTCGGAACCGATTCTTAAGGGGACAATCCAGGTTCCTCTTGTCGCAGCGCGCATGATGAAATGGAGCGGCGCCGAACACGTCGACTGGAGCGGCGCCGAACACGTCGACTGGGGCGGCGCCGAACACGTCGACTGGGGCGGCGGGATGCGCCGCACGAAACCGTGCCGAATGAGGCCGCACGAGGCCGCACGCGCCAAGATGAAACGGCCTCGCACGTGCCGAACGAGACAGCGACGCAGGCCCGAGTGAGACGGCAACGCAGGCCCGAACGAGGCGGCGCTTCACGTGCAGCATAGTCGGCCCTGGGCGCGGACGTGTGAGGGCGGCTTCGTTTACGGGCGATCGGCGCGGTAAGCGGCATTTCGGTTGCAGTACCGATACCGTGGATACGTGAGCCCTTTCTTCAAGCGCAGTCGCAAAAATGACAAGGCCGCGCCCGCGGCCGAGTCCCCCGCGCCGTCGCCGGAAGCCGCCGAGGCGGACGAGAATCGCCCGTCCGTTTCCGAGCGCGCAGAACGCTCAGGAAAGCGTTCCTTCATCGCGCGCAAGCCCAGGGAGATGAAGGAGCCGGACTTATTCGCCGAGGCGCAGCCGGCTCCGGCCGACGACGTCGGCGGACCGTCGCGCAGCGAACGGCTTTCCCGCGCGTACTCGGATTGGCACAGGGAACTCGCCGTCGTCGCCGACGAGGCCGCCGTGCCCATCAGGGCCGGCGACCCGGCCGTCGTCGACCTCACCCACCCCCATCCAACCGGGGCTTCGCAACTGTACTCCGGCAAGCCGACCCTGCTGACGTCCGTCATTCGAGAGGAATCCGCCCAGCGCGAGGCACAGGCTCACTTGGCCTCGCTGCGCACGCGAATGGAGGGCCTTTCCGAGCAGTACGGGTACGCGCCGGTCACGCTCGCGATCGGCCACATATCGTGGACCGAGCTGCCGGCAGCATCCTCGCAAGGCCGCGAGAAAGGCGGTTCGCCGGGCGCTTCTTCGGGGAAGGCGTTGGGCCGCGACGCCGTCGAGCAGATGGCCATCGGCGCGGCGCGGGCCGACATGCACGACGTCGCCCTGGGCGAAGAGCTGCCCGGGCACCCGGGCGCCGGCGGCGGAGCGGCCGACGACGCGAACGGAGGCGACGGCGGCAAAGGATCGACGGGCAACGGCGAGGCCAACGGCGGCGACGTCGCCGGAGCGGGATCGCCGGGTGGAGGCGCCTCCGAGGCGCATGACGACTCACCCCGGCCGTTTGGCAGCGCGTCCGACGATCTCGCGAACATGCCGGGGAAGCTCGCAAGCGCGCCCAGCGAGCGTGGCAAGGCGCTCGAGGCCCTCGAAAGCGCGACATTTGAAAGTACTGAGGAGCTCGCCGCGACGAGGTCGGCCGACTCGGTCGAGGACGGAACCTCCGGGAGCGACGCAGCGGCCCCCAAGATCCGCGAAATGTACGAGGCCGGGCTCATGCGTTCGGCCAGGCTCGACGAGGCCGGCCCCGACGACGCCTACATCACGCTCACCGCCCGCTGCGACGTCAACCCGACGGTGCTGCGGGCTCTGCGTTCCCACGGAATGACCGCCGAGGAGGGATCGAGGCTGCGCGCCATGGCGGCCGACGTCGCCCGTCACGAGGCGGCCATCGCCTATCTGCGCGAACTCGGACGCGTGTACCTGCCCGGGTTTTCTTACGAGGACGGGGCCTTGCTCGGCAGTTTCACGCATCCGGGCCTTGTGCTCCTCGCCGACCTCGAGGCGATGAAGCCCTACATCGAAACTTCCGGGATCATGGCGGCGCTGGCGGGCGACGAAGAGACCCGTCGGCTCACCGCGTTGCCGCTGCCTCCCGCCGAGATGCGCGACCGTTCGCCGGAAGCCGAACGCGGCGCCGGCGACCGCGACCCCGCCGAGCTGGCGGTCATCGAGGCGATCGCGTCCGGGCGGTCGATCGTCGTCGACGCGCCGCCCGGATCGCAGGCCGTGGGCACCCTCGCGGCGATAGTCGCCGACGCTGCGGCCTCCGGCAGGTCGATTCTTTACATTCCGGGGCGCGCCTCCTCGGCCAGGGCGCTCGTGGACGAGATGGGACGCCTGGGCCTGGGCGACCTCGTCCTCGACTTTTCGGACCTCGACACGGTGGCGCGCCGCATCCGCACGGGCATGCGGCTGCGCGGGGACGAGGAAGACCCGGCCGACGTTTTGGAGCTGCGGGCGCGCCTCGTGGCCGTCAGGCGCGAGCTCAGCGAGTATGTTGCTTCGCTGCACGACGTCGATCCCCAGTGGGGGCACTCGGTGCACTCGCTTCTGGAGAGGCTGGCGCGGCTGACCGAGGGCAAGGGCGCGCCGCGCAGCAGGGTGCGACTGGATTCCGACACCGTCCACGCCCTGCGGGGAGAGCTCTCGCACGTGCAGGCCCAACTCGAAGACGCCTCGGAGCTCGGGGCGTTCGTGGGCATGGCAGACTCGCCGTGGGCCGGCGCGGACATTCACACCGCCGCGGTGGGGGAGGAGGCCATGGCCCTCGCCAAAAAGCTCGCCTCCAAGACGATCCCCGCCGTCAAGGCCCAGGCCGAACGCGCGGCGGAGGAGACCGGGCTCTCGGTGGCGGAGACCTTCGAGGACTGGCGCGAGCAGATTGAGATGCTGCGCGGAATCTCCCACTCCCTCGACATTTTCCTGCCCCAGATTTTCGAGCGCTCCGTTCAGGACATGGTAATCGCGACGGCGTCGAAGGAATGGCGCGAAAGCCACGGCGAGGAGATGAAGGGCTCGGAGCGGCGCCGTCTGACGAAACAGGCGAAAGACTACGTGCGGCCGGGGGCTGTGAGCCACGACCTTCACCGAGACCTCATCACCGTGCAGCGTCAGCGCGAGGTGTGGAAGCGCTACAGCGCCGAAGCCAGTTGGCCCAAGCTTCCCGAGGGCATGACCCAGATCCGCGAAAGCGAGCGCGAGGCCGGCGGGCAGCTCGAGGAGCTGGAGGGGATCCTTCCCGGCAGGAAGCTCCGCATGATGCCGATGGGCGAGCTGCTGGACTTCCTCCTTTCGCTGTCGATGGACGAAGGCACCATGTCGCGCCTGCCCAGAGCGAACGAGCTCGTCGCCAAGCTGAAGGCGGAGGGCTTCGGCGGCGTCGTCAAGGACTTTTCCGAGCGAGGCGTGCGAACCGAACAGATCCCGGCCGAGCTCGACCTCATATATTCGGCCTCCCTTTTCGAGCAGCTCGTCGGGCGCTCCCCGGCCCTTTCTCGCACGACGCCGGCCAACCTCGCCGTCCTCGCCGCCGAGGTGCGCAGGCTCGACCGGGAGCACACCGAGACGTTGGCCGGGCCGGTTTCCCGCGCCGTCGTGCGGATCATGCGCGAAACGATCTCGAAGCGGCGTGAGGACACCCTCAAACTCGACGATCAGCTCGAACGCTACTCGACGGGCGCCCTGCGTGACGCGATCGCCACCTATCCGAGGCTCGTTCAGGCGTCCCGCCCGGTGTGGGTCATTCCGTCGATGATCACGGCCGAATTCGTGCCTCCCATGCCCTGGGCCGACATCGTCATCATGGATGAGCAGGACGCCGGCGGCCTCTCCTCGGCCGTTTCGATGCTCATGCGCGGCCGTCAGATCGTCGTCATGGGCAATCTTCGCCGCGCGCGGGCCGAGGGCGGGGATTCGACGATCGCAGCCTTCGCGGACATTCTGCCCGTGTGCGAGCTTCCCACGCTGCGCGCCCAGCATGACGAGCTGGCCACCCAAACGCTGCGCGAACAGGGGTATGCGGATGTCCTCGAGCTCGTGCCGTCGGCCAAGCGCGGCCGCAAGCCCAGCCTTGTGCTCGTGGAGGGGCGCGGCGTGCCGAATCCGCAGTCGGGCATGGTCGAGGGGCCGCAGGTCGAAGTCGACGCGGCGGTCGACGCCGTCGTCGACCATGTGCTGACCCGGCCCGGTGAATCCCTCGCCGTCGTCTGCGTCTCTCCGGCCCACGCGGTCCGCATACGCGAAGCCCTTGCGCGGCTGGCCGCCGATTCCCCCCAGCTGGCCGAGTTCGTCTCGAAAGGCGGGGTCGAGCCTTTCGCCGTCCTGGAGCTCACGCAGACCGGCGGCCTGCGCCGCGACTCCATCATTTTGACCGTGGGCCTGGGCAAGACGGTGCACGGGCGAGTGCTGCACACCTTCGGGCCCCTCTCGACGGCCGGCGGGCTCACCGGCCTCGTCGACGCCATGGAGGCCGCGCGCTCCGAGCTCAAGATCGTCTCCTCCCTCGGCCCCGGCGAGATCGGCGCGGACAGGCTGTCCACGCCCGGCCCGCGGCTTCTGGAGAAGCTCATCGACAGGGCGGACGGCCGCGAGGTCCCGCTCGACCCCTCCAGTTCCGACGAGCCGATAGGCGCCCTCCTCACCGACCTGCGGGACAGGCTCGTGCGCGCCGGGTACGCCGTGGCCTCCGATTTCGGCTTCGACGACGGCGTGAGGATTCCGCTCGTCGCAGGCGACGTCGAGCTTCCCGGCACGTGGCGGGTCGCCGTCTTGGTCGACGACGAAGCCTACGTAAACGAGCCGTCGGTGCGGCGCAGGGACAGGTATTGGCTGGAGCGGCTGGAATCGCGGGGCTGGGCTGTAATCAGGACCTTCTCCACCTCGCTGTTCATCGATCCGGAGGGCCAGGCCTCGCTCGTTGTCAACGCGATCAAGCGGGCCCGCGCGCTCGAGCTTTCCGACAGCGTCAGGGTGCCCGTGCTCGGCGACGAGTGGGCAGCGCCGGCCGACGGCCCGGGCGGCGAAGCCGTAACCGGCGGCAAAGTCGTAGCCGAAGGTGAAGTTGTCACTAGCGGCGAAAATGTTGCCGGCGGCGAGACCATTCCTGGCGGTGAAACCGTCACCGGCGGAGCAGCTCTTCCGAGGGACCCGAATTGGGCCGAAAAGCTGAGGAACGAGGCGGCGGTCAAGCGCGGCCCCCGCCCGGACGTCGCGAAGGGTCTCTCCCTTGCCGCGTATACGGACGATCAACTGGACGAGATGGTCACATGGATAGCCGCCGACGGCGCCGAGCGCAGCCGTCCAGAGTTCGTTGACGCTCTGCGCAAGGAGCTGGGCATTGAGGGGCGCGGCATGCAGGTCGATACGATTCTGGGCCACGTCGTGGACCGATCCGGCCTGGCGGTTGGCTTGGGTCTCGGCGATTCCGGCTCCGACGCGCTTTCCGATTCCGGCGCTTCCCCCGACGCCGTCTCCCGGCTCTCCGGCTCGAGCTCTTCTTCCGAGGCTCTTTCGGAGACGGGCTCGCTTCCTGCTCCTGGTTCCCGTTCGTCTTCGACCACACCCCAGCGGCCTTCCGAGGCTGCTCAGCATTCCTCCGAGTCTGCCCTGCGGTCGCCCGAGGTCTCCCAGCGGTCTCCGTACTCCGCTTCTGAAGCCTCCTCTAAAGCCGTGTCTGAAGGTGCTCGTTCTCCTTCGGATTCATCCAAGGCGGCTTCCGAGGCGGGCCGTTCGGCCTCCAGCGCCTCTCAGTCCGCTCCCGGGGCCGGCCGTTCGGCTTCACGCTCCGCTTCCAGGGGCAAGAGAAAGTGAACGCATTTCAGGCTGGCGAATCGGACTTAAACGGCGATCCGAATCGCGAGTCGCTTGCCGGTGCCGGCGGCGATTCGCCAACGTCAGATCCAGCTGACGAGGCTCCGTCGCGGAACCGATCTCTCGAATCGGCAAGGCGGGGCTCGCCTGGGAGCCTGCAGGCACCGAAGCGCAAGCGTCGCGCGGCAGTGCGTTTGTCGAGGGTCGACGCCGAGCGCCTGGCCCGCGGCGAGATCGCGAACCCCGAGGAAGCATTGCATCTCAACG
>ERZ772921.1691-NODE-1691-length-12431-cov-4.234001_pt1 | contig 12431 bp, 15 predicted proteins | sample MGYA00512117_ERZ772921 | MGnify/ENA primary metagenome ERZ772921 (study PRJEB29015, sample SAMEA2737944) | human oral metagenome | biome: human oral; feature: human-associated habitat; material: dental | place: China | collected 2150 ... | reverse complement strand
CATCAGCTTGTCAAACAGGCGTTTTTGCCAAGTATCTTTGGTTTTATAATCTATGTACGGCATAGTTCTCCTTTTTGATAGTTGCCATTGGTATCTTGTGCTAAGATACGTTGTTCTTTCATGTAGGCGATGTATTTCTTCGCAGTTCTGTCCTTGATTCCCATCTCCCGCATCAGAACCTCACAAAGTTCCTGATAAGTGAGCTTGAAAGAATTTCGGAAAGCCTCCCTGACAACGCCAATCAGTTCATCGGTCTTGCGCTTTTCCTTGTCTTCCTTGGATTTCTCGCCACGATAGACGTGCATATCCTCTGCCTTGTCCCAGCCGAAAAGCATCATCGGTACGTCCAGCGGACTTCCGTCACGGACTTTCAGTGCCTTTACCACTGAGTATTCTGGATTGTCGTCTTTCTCAATGGAAAGAATACCTGCCGCCTTGCGTTGAAGCTCCGAGCCGATATGCCCGCGCAGCTTAATGCCGTTAGGCACGAAGTGCAGCACGCAGATAATGCAGGTATTGTAAATCCCTGCCAAGCGGTAAAGTTCATCAACAATGGCAATACTCTCCGTCTCGTCATTAGCTGAGCGTATCAGGTCTGCAATACCGTCAATAACCACAAGATGGATGCCACCATGCCTGTGATGGAACAAGTCCATACTCTCGCGGATAAGCTTCAGCCTGTCCTTGCGGGACAGAGAGGCAAGATATAGGGAATGGCAAAACTCCGGTACTGCCGTCAAAGAAGCCCTACGCAATGTCTTACCCAAGTTCTTGTGCAGCTGTGCCTCGGACTGTTCCGTGTCATAGTGCAGGACTGCCAAGCCTTTGGGGTTGGCGGTAATCTCCAATCCCAATGTTTTCTCTATCGGCAGCCATTCTTCTCCCAACGCTCCGGCAAGGACGGCTCCGACATAATTGCTCTTGCCTGTCCCCTCACCTCCGGTAATGCAGAACAGATTGTCCTGCGTTCCTAGTGGAACACCATTCACAGCCACAACCGATTTGGAAATGTCTGGTGGATTCTCATAATCAATCTCACAGGAACGTAACATCATCATGGTTTGGCTATATAGATCTGAGAACATCTTGGCAAGCAGCTCTTTTAGTCCCTTTGCCCCGTTGCCTAAGGCAAAGAAATCAGAAATGTCTTTTTCGGACTTCGTGCCACAGAGCGGAAGTGAAAGGTTCAAGACCTTGTATTCCGCCAGATGTTCAGACTGTTTATGTGCCTCCCGTACACCTGTTTCATCCGCATCATACAAGAGTATGATATGCCTAAAACGAAGCTGAAGGCTCTCAATGATACTTGTCGGTATCTGTGCCGTTTCACTGTTGAAGCAAATCGCATTGAAGCCGTGTGCATACAATGAGAGTACATCCTTTTCTCCACCTGTTATGAAGAGCATATCTCCTTTGGCAGGAATCTGCTCCATTCCGAAGCAATAAGTGGCAGGCATCCGTCCACCATAAAGAAAGCGGATTTTTGGACTGTGAGGTCGGTATATCTTTACATAGCCGTTTCCGATATAGGCAAACATAGGTTCCGTAGGTGATCCATAAAGTTCAAACTTCCTGCCTTCAGCAGATACACTTTCATAGCGCTTAAGACTCCGTACACGAAAGCGACGGAGTGTATCCTCATGGATGCCGTAATGCGCCCAATAGTTCAGCAGCCCATCGTCAAATGGCTGTATCTCGAAACTGTATGGGCGTTCTTCCGTACACTTGTTCATATCAGCCTTAGGAGTGGGAACAATAGTTTTTTTATATGCTGACGTGATATGGCTGCTATGCTTTTCACCATCACATAAAGAGTACAATCCAAGTTCTTGTACAATCGTTTCCAATACTTCGGGAAAACTTGTTTTCAGGTTCATATTACGGAGGGTTGCCACAAACCAGAAGCAATCCCCTGAATAGGTGGTATCTCCATGATCATAGAATTTGTAAGAGGAAGTTTTCCTGTCGTAGTAGATATGGCAGGAAGCCCGCCTGTCGTCATAGAATGGACTGCGGAAGTTGCGATGAAGGTTCACCTCAAAGCCAAGGAAATGGGAAAACACATTCAAACCTCCTTGTGTAAGTAAAAGAATCTGTTCCTTTTCTATCATAATTGTCGGTTTTTAGGATAAATACATGAACTCATGATGAGATTGTCCTTGAAACGGTTGAGCCGACCAAGAATCTCGTCGTTTCTCATACCTGATACGCGGATTCGGTTACATTTCGTGGCTATCACGATAGACTTGAAGAAGTATCGTACATCGCCACCCTCCGTGTAGCGATACCGTACCAACTGTTTCTTGCGCCAGCGATAAAGGGTGGACTCTGAAACATTCAGAGTCCCGATAAGGTCTTTGGTGGTCATCTCTAGCTCTTCATCTATATCTTGGATAAGATTAGAAGTGCGCTCAACATACTGCTCTATTCGGTTGAGCCTATCTATCAGTTCCTGATAGGCTTGGCTTTCTACTGCGATTATTTCCATCTTTTCAAATTGGTGTTTTTAATTGCTACATCCATTCCAGAATCCGCAAGATATTGCATAAGAGAATTGTAGGCACCTTGTGTATACACTTCAACGTGTACTTCCGCGATAGGTTTGGGGATATCTTCTCCGTTACTTGCGAGGAATGCAAACATCTCATAGACATCTATCTCCAACGCAGACGCATAGTTCTCTATTTGGAGGAATGTCATTACAGTCTGTCCAGATTCCCATCGGGATATTGTACTTTCGTCAACTCCCAACTTTTCAGCTAGATACGCTTGTTTCAGACATTTGTTCAATCTCTCATTTCTAAGAAATTCCAATAATTTTTTCATAACTATAAAGTTATTAAAACACTACCGCAAGAGCAACCCGCCACATGCAACTTTTTGCAATCTATGCAATGTGTCTTGCAAATAGTGCAAAATCAATAATCAGTAGCGGAAGCATAGGAACAAAGGATAAAACAACAGAAATACTTCTGAAAAAACGAAGGAAAATATATTTTATATAATGTATATTGTACTTATGATAAATTGTGATGTTACAATAAACCTATATGGGTTATAAAAACTGTCAGATTTCATCTAGGTTGAGATTATAAAAGTACAACAAGGAGCAAAATTGTTATGACCCAGTGCAAGGTGCAAGACCCTTTATATATAAGGGCTTGCACCTTGCACTGGAAAATGTAGCAGTAAAATCTCTAAATATTTATGGCACAAAGATTTGGAGGTTAGTACAATTTTATATACCTTTGTACCTAAGAAAAGAGAGCAGTTGTGCTTTCAAAAGGTTGTCAGAATGGTAGTCATTAAGCAGTCAGAATACTGCTACAAAAATGCTACACTGATGATTTGTCAAAACATATAGAAAGTTTATATACAACGAGATACGAGAGTTTGGTTCACAAACCTCTCTCTCCGCAGGAAGTACTCTGGAGAAGACTTCAGAAAACACTTCACAAAATCAGTAAGTATCGTAGCTTCAATAAGTTGCGATACTTTTGTTTTATACTTACATGTTTTTTCAGAGTACGTAAGGAGGGTGCCGAAACGCCCAAAATACTCTCCTACGGTTACAATCTGGTTACAAAAAGATGAGCAGAATAAAAATTGTAACCAAGAGTACGTACAGAGATTGTTTAGAGTACTTATATGTTGCTGTTATTCAAATGATTATGTAGAACTTTGCAGTGGGGTATATGGAAGTTCATTCCATCTATTTAGGCTATAAAACACCTTTCGATGTGGATACAATTTCCCATGAACCCAGCTACAATTAAAAACAGTCAATGTATGAAATCAATTTTCAGAACAGTCTTCTATCTTAGAAGCAACTATGTAAACAAGGAGGGCAAGACCCCTGTGATGTTGAGGATTTACCTTAACAACGAACGGTTGTGCATAGGTTCAGCCGGGGTCGCCGTTGAACAGAACCAATGGGACAGTACGCGAGAACGGGTGAAAGGACGCAATACCGAAGCCCTAAGTATGAACTTGCAGTTGGACAGTATCCAAAACGACCTGCAAACCATCTATCGCAAGTTGGAGATGACGGACGACCTGTGCTTGGAACGCATCAAGTCCGAGTATCTTGGCAGGCAGGGTAATGTCTGCACCCTCATGCAGCTTTTCGAGAAGCATAATACGGACATACAGGAACAGGTCGGCGTATCGGTTAGTGTGGCAACATTGCAGAAATACAATGTTTGTAAGAAACACTTCGCGGCTTTCTTGTATGAAAAGTACAAGCGCAATGACATTCGCCTGTCCGAATTGACATTCACAATCATTCATGACTTTGACGTTTATTTGCGTACAACTGCCGGGCAGAATCCCAATACGGCCACGAAAACAATGAAGACTTTCAAGACCATCACCATACTGGGAAGGAAGATGGGCGTGTTAAACCACGACCCGTTCATAAATCATCATTTCCACTTGGAGCCGGTAAACCGTGGCTTCCTCACGGACGAAGAAATCATGAAGATTGCCAACAAGGATTTCGGTATCAATCGCTTGGAACAGGTAAGGGACGTTTTCATCTTCTCTTGCTTTACAGGTCTGGCATATATAGACGTGTCCAACCTTACGCCGGACAACATCGTTACGCTTGATGACAAGCAATGGATCATGACCAAGCGTCAGAAGACAAGCGTGGAAACCAATGTGCTGCTCCTTGACATTCCCAAGCGTATCATCGCCAAATATGGGCATAAGACCTATCGGAACGGCAAACTCCTTCCAGTACTAACAAACCAGAAGATTAACGCTTATCTCAAGGAAATTGGCGACCTTTGCGGTATCAAGAAGAACCTGACCTTCCACCTTGCCCGGCACACATTTGCCACGATGTCGCTGAGTAAGGGCGTTCCTATGGAAAGTGTGTCGAAGATGTTGGGGCATACCAACATTAAGACAACCCAAATCTACGCGCGTATCACGAACAAGAAGATAGAACACGATATGGAACAGTTGGCTGGCAAGTTAGACAAGTTCAATGTTGCTATGGGCATCAACTCAAAATAATGTACAACCCTAAACCAAGAAGATTATGACAACAACAAAGAAAGAGCTTTCTTACTTCCGTTTGAAGTTAGAGAACTACCTCAGTGAACATTTCCCTGAAATGCTGAGTGACAAACCATTCATAACGGCAAGAGCCGACGAAGCACTTATCTCCTACTGCGATGCAGTGGCACAAGGCTTCTCGCATCCCGAAGCAGAGAGTATGGCAAGCGAAGTGTTGCATCGAGGACTGCATTTTTCAAAGTATGATACGCTTGTGTCTGTCTTGGAGAATGAGTTTGAGAAAGAATTGCCCTCCCCACTCCCCGAAAGACTGTCCCCGATACTTTTGAAGAACAAGGCTGTGCAAAGCGTTTTCGACAAGTATGAGCTGTCAGATGACTTCGGTGCAAGTCCTGAGTATGAGAAACTCTACACCGAACTGACAGGAACAATCGTTCTGCTCATTGAGGTCAATGGTCTGCCAACGATAGGCGGTGAGAACATGACTTGATGTAACACCATCGGGAGCTTTTGTAGTGTCAAGAGCCAAGATAACCACTCTTCTCCACACACCAATAGTTTTACAAACACTTGGCTTTGTGAGGCAGAATATCTTGTAACTGCTCTTGAACTATTAAAAGCTCCGATATGAATACAATCATCATGAATCAAGATGTCCACACACCTGCCTTCATCAAGGCAGACGCATCGAACAAAACCGATAATATCAAGCAGCAGCCGACTTCTCCCAAGCAAGTCCGCCGCTTCGGTTGGACACGCTTCATCGAACTCACTATCCTGCTTTCCGTCGTTATCGGTGTCATTTGGCTTATCTCGAAGATAGTAACGCCACAAGTCGTAACTGTCGTGTCAGTCATTGCAGGTTTTCTGATACTACGCTTTATAGTCAGGGTAATTCTAAAAGTGACAATTACGCTGCTGAGCATTCTCTTCTGGCTGGCAATTCTCTGTGCCATCCTGCTTTGCGTGCTTTGAGAAGCACGACGATGTAATCTGTAAACACTTTCATTTATCGTTCATCAGGTGGTTATCTCGCATTTTGAGATAGCCACCTTTTCTATTTCCCACTACGAGCGTTGCACTTTTGCTTCTTTTCCAATGCTCCACGATATGCGATGACAAGAAGACGGATGCTGTTCCCTTTTTATCCGCAAAGGTAGTACGGGGCTTGTGGCTTTCAAAAGGTCTGTGCCGCTTGGTTTGTCTGGAAAATCTCCACACCTACGGGTAGTATTTTCCGCCAAAACCTTGTGCAAGCCCGCCCCGCTACCTCTATTTTGCTACAAAAAGGAATCAGCATACTCCGATCTTTGGACGCATAAAAAAAATGTCGCTATGGATAAGCAAAAAGTAAATACAACATCTTCGATGAACAGAAAAGGATATAGCTCCTCCTCTCATTACCGCATTAACCCTACGGCTGAAAAAAGTGAGCAAGTGTTGGCAATTAAGTTTGTACAATGGGACGTTCCCCCTTTGGAGAGCCTTTGTAATAGCAAAGTATATCTCCTGCGTATGAAACTCTATCGTGGCAAGTGTATGAGCCGTGAGGACGAGTTGTTGAGAGCTTGGCTCGAAAAAAAGAATTGGCTATGTGAAGCGGTGAACTCAAACACCTATTTCCGAACAGCCGTTCCCCTGCAAGGCTATCGCTTTGACTTCTTTGATGTACTGAAGAAATACCTTGTCAATCAGTACGGACAATGGACAGAGTATTACGCACCCGACAGAACAAGCCTAAGAGCCTACCTATATGGACGCATCAATCAAATAGTAGAAATTCCCAAGTATTAACAACATCAAAACATATACGACAATGAAAGGAACAGAACATTTCACACGGACAATAGCCGAGTATCTCAATCAGCGTGCTATGACAGACCCCTTGTTTGCCCCTAACTTGATGAAGCCGAACAAGAATATCGAGGAGTGCATCACCTACATTCTTAATGAAGTGCAGAAAAGCGGTTGCAACGGCTTTGATGATGATGAAATCTTCTCTATGGCTGTTCACTACTACGATGAGGACGATATAGAGGTGGGTAAGGCTATTTCTTGCCAAGTTGCCGTTAATCACATTGTAGAACTCACAGAGGAAGAAAGAGCCGAAGCAAGGCAGGAAGCCATTAAGCAATATCAGCGTGAGGAACTTGCCAAGTTACAGAGCCGTAACGCACGAGTGAAAAAGACTGAGAACGCAACAACCCAAGTACAACCATCATTATTTGATTTTTAAGCCTATGAAACCGAGAAACAAATTTGAGAAGGCGGTTTTGGAACAAAGCAAGCATCTTCGCCCGATAACCAAGCAACAAAGCAAGTGGGCATTCCGTGAGTGCATAGACCACTTCGCCTACCGCTTGCCAAAAGGTCGCACCACTTGTATGGATTGTGGGCATAGTTGGGTAATGGACAAACATAGAGAAACTTGCACTTGCCCTCATTGCAGGGCAAAGTTGCAGGTCAAAGAAACCTACGAACGCAAGTTGCAGCAGAAGCAGTATTTCACCATACTTACCACATGTGGAGAGTTTCAAGTATTGCGTATGTTCCTACTTATTGTGGGTATGGAGAAAGGTTACAAAGCACAAACTTCTATAATTGAGATTGGGCAATATTGGTGGAATACGCAGGGACGAAAAGCTGTGGTTGCCATACAGAGGGTATTGGGACACTATGTTGATACTTTTTCCTATTATAGTCCTATGGCGATACGCAACGATAATGAAGCCTATCAGCATATTGCCTATTCACCGATATATCCGAAGTTCAAGATTACAGACATACTTCGCAGAAATGGTTTTAAGGATAATTTCTATGGCATCGTGCCTACTAAGTTTATTCCTGCATTACTTACAGACAGCCGAGTGGAAACATTGCTAAAAGCAGGTCGCACAGAGCATTTACGTTACTTTCTTGGCAACAAGAGAACTTTTGAAGAACTATGGCAATCTTACAAGATTGCAGTCCGTAACGGCTATGAGATTGTGGACATTTCCCTTTGGAGTGATTATGTAGATACACTTAGAGGATTAGGTAAGGACATTCATAATCCAAAATATTTATGCCCAACAGACCTTAAAGGCGAACACGACCGCAGACACGATGAACTTCTCAGGCAGCGTGAAAAGGAGGAGATAGAACAGAAGCAGCAGAAGGCAATGGAAGACGAAAAGCGTTTCAAGGAACTTAAATCCAAGTTCTTTGGTATCGCTTTCACGGACGGTACAATCCAAGTCCACGTATTAGAGAGCGTGCAGGAACATTTGGAAGAAGGTGTATCAATGCACCATTGCGTATTTTCTAATGCATACTACCTTAAGGAGGACTCCCTTATCCTTTCGGCTACCATTGAAGGCAAGCGAATAGAGACCATTGAAGTATCATTACGAACTTTGGAAGTGGTGCAAAGTCGTGGGGTATGCAACAAGAACACAGAATACCACGAGCAGATAGTAAACCTTGTCAACGCTAATCGAGGTCTTATAAGCCGAAGAATGAAAGCAATAGCATAAAGTATGAACCATTAAATTCTCAGAGATATGAAAACAGAGATTGAAAATATTATCTACAATTGGGAGGACGAGATACCGCATATTCTCATTAGGGTTATCAATGCAATAACCCTATCCGACAGCAAAGAGGAGTTAAGGTCGGCTATCAACAAAATAGCCGAAGAAACAGAACTTGACAAGTTCTTTGCATACGGGTATGGTGCGCATCACTTTTGGCTCACACATCGCAAATTATCTAATGGAGAGCCAAAAGAATACAGATTATTAAAAGTTGAATTTTAAGATTATGAAGAAGAAAGTTTACAGAGTTCGGACGCAATACATCTTCGAAGGAGTGTTTGAAGTGGTTGCGGAGAGCAAGGAAGATGCACGGCAGAAAGTCCTGCAAAATTGTGGGTTGGTTATGGGTGGAAGCATTCACAGCACTTTGCCCGATGATGAAATAAATTGGGCTTTCTCCACGCACCCCGAAGTAAGGACGGGACAGATAATCGTTCAAGAAGAACGGACGGAGTAAAGCGGTCGGCAGATTTGCCGACCGCTCCTTTCTTTCGTGAGCTTGGGGCGGACAAAGAAAGGAGCAAAGAAACCCGATGAAAAGCACCTCGTTACTTTTGACGGTGAGTTGAGACGGCTCAAAAGTAACAAAAAGCCCCAATTAGAAAATAAGCCCAATTTATCGCTATCTTTGTTGACAGGATAAGGCCATGAGGGTAAGCACAACTTCTTATTTACACAAAACTTTGGACAGAACCGCTATACTATTTTTCTACCACTATGGTGACACTTGTAGGAAAATAAGTGCTTATTTGGTTTTTAACCACCTCTTCAAAGGTATTAATTGTTCGTTTATGTTGTCTAATCTATATTTTACATAATAACCTTCTTGTATATAGCGACCGTCAGTATATTTGTTGCTCCCATCTTCATAATCTATATAAGGATAAATAGCAAGATACTCAGCTCCCTTGAAAGTTTCATAAGTTTTATCAATAGGTAATAATGCGATATGTTCTTTGTACTTTGCAGCATCTCCTAAACCTAACTCCCAATTACACCATTTTGAGTTGATTGCATTTGGTGTAGCTACCAAAATAAATTTATCAGCAATCTTTATTTTCTGTTTTAAAGAATGAGCTGTTTCTGCATTAGTATAAGCGGGCATAGAAGAATCCATCCAATCTACATAGACATCAACCCCTTCCTCTTTAAGGAAAGCAACTACATCTTGGAGTATATCTTGTTCATCGTGTTTATGAGAAAGAAATATCATTGGGCGAGATTTGTCTCTGTAAAAGCTTTCATTTAAATTTACGATATTATCAGCAGAGAACATTTTTGTTCTCCTTCTATAATTTGATAGCTGTGTTTCAGATATAAAACTCATAATTAATCTAAGTTTATATGCACATCATATGCACTATTGTTATTTTTTATTTCAATTGCTTTTTCAATATAATCGTTATGATTTCTCATAAACTCATCCCATTTTACAGTTTTAAAGAATGAAGGCTCATCATTTGTATATATATATTTTCCATTACATTGTCGAAACTGTTTATCCTTGATATTAAAACTGTTATCTCGTAATATTTTAAACAACTTACTTGTGTAATGGGTAGTGCAATTACAATCTAAATCAGATTTATAATACCAATCATATAATCCCGTTTCGTCAGGAAGTACAACCCCCAATATGGCATTCATTTGTTTTGTATAGCTACCATTTGGCACTGTGCGTAGTGAATACGAAACCTCCCAAGGAATCCATTGATCTTTTTCTGGCTCATTAGTTTTCATTCCTTTAGATATTAGGATAATAGTTATTGAGCACTGCCTAATTTTTCCCTTCAATTTTGTTTCAATAGTCATATCAGAGAAATCAGCCAAGCTTTCGCCATCCTTTTCACCAAGATTTATGTTATCTTTACCTATTTTGTCTTGTAATTTATCTACATAATGACGGGCTAGTTGGGACCTTTTGTCTTAGCCCCCATCCACTATCTTCATATATTCCCAAGTCTTGTACTTGGGTATCAGCATATTTGTATGATATAAAAACTTTTCTTCCCATAACCTATCTATATGATTTTCTTACTTGAATTGCTTTTTCTACTAGACTAGTGATATTGTTTTTAATGTCATTGTATGCATATTTACTTGATCTGTACTCCGTTTCAAAAGTAGGTATATAACTTGGCAAAGGGTTTTTACCTTTAAGAGATTGCTCTCCATTAGAATTTTCGAGTCTATCTATATAAATTCCACAAACAGCTTTCCCTAATTCCCAAGCTCGCTCAATTTCATACTTTACCCACTTTCTTTCGCTTGTTTTCTCTCCTATTAAAACGATTAAACAAGATTTGTCTTTCAGATTGTCATCAATCCACCTTTTGATAGAGGCTTCACTTTGTTTGATTTCCTCCCATTTGTTTCCACTAACGGGTTGATTCCCTTCTACCACTCCCATATTACGAACTTGTCCAGCTCGCCAGTTATCATTATCAAAATGGAAACTATAAAAAACTTTTCTACTCATAATAAATTATATTTTATCAATTAAATACTTCTGAAATAGAGACATATAGGCATAGTCTTTTACTAATCGCTCATTTTTGTCTGTAAATCGCTCATCATATATTTTTTTTGCACCAGCTCCTGTACTTGCTATGGGTAAAACCAACGCTTTGGGATGCTTTTCTATAAACATATTGTATTCCTCTTCTACACCTTCCATTCCTCCAATGAAAATTCCAGCAGCAAATTCAGACTCACCGAGCATCCTGCTCCTCATATGTAATAGAGAATTTTCTCTATCATCAACAATATCTGTCAGTACTATGTTTTTGAACTTATTGTTATCTTTCGGGAAGTATTTTTCAAAAAATCTTGACTGGTATAAGGTTACATGCTCTTGGATATTCAAATTCAATTTTTCCATTACATGATATATTAGAGGCGTAATAGAAGGATGACCGCCCCAAATGAGCCTATAACGTGGGAGTACTACTGTCGTTAATGCTATTACAGCATCTCGTATTGCTATAATATCTGCAGTCTCGATATATTGAGGATCTCTTTCTTGCAAAGGAATGCTTGCTGAGAGAAATATATTTTTTATTTCGTTGTTTCCAGCCATTTCTTAAATTCTTGTTTTTTTAAAGTAAATATGTCTTTTTTTAAGTTGTTATTTAACCAATCTAGGTGCTTCAACCATTTGTCCCTGATCCTCAAATCGTCATATATCAATCTAATACGAGTGTTTTGGGGATTTTTATCATATTCGTATCGAATATCAGCTGCTTGACAATTGAAAGATTGTGGAATTCCAATTGTGGGGACATAGATGATTTTCTTGCCGGATATCACTTCAGTTAAATATCTTTCAGGTTGAACCGTAATGTCTCTACCACATTGTTTGGCTATGCTCATAAATTCGGTTATTAAATTATCTTGCCTAGATGCTAGATTCCTGGCTCGTACAGACTCGACAAATTGTACTATTTCCTCAACCTTATCATTTTTTAGTTTTGATTTATCCTTATCATCATAGATTGCATCAACAAAATCAGTACTTTCTAAATTTAAGGGGAAACTCAGATGGGAAATAGCATTAATCTTATGATTAGGCCAAACTAATTGAACAATCCCTATTTGTTTTGAACCTGCTTCCGCGAGTTCTTCCTTACACCAATGACTTTCCAAAAATCCAGGGGTATTTAGTAATAGTATAACATCGCAATCGGTCATTCTGTGCCACAACTCCTCTTGGAAAAGTTCACCTTTTTCGATAGAATGTGTATCTAAAAAGACATCGAAGTGATGGGATTCTAGAGCTTCATACATTTGTATAGCTACAGAAGTTGATTCTGATCTTTTATAACTGATGAA
>ERZ772921.1686-NODE-1686-length-12444-cov-33.096457_pt1 | contig 12444 bp, 20 predicted proteins | sample MGYA00512117_ERZ772921 | MGnify/ENA primary metagenome ERZ772921 (study PRJEB29015, sample SAMEA2737944) | human oral metagenome | biome: human oral; feature: human-associated habitat; material: dental | place: China | collected 2150 ... | reverse complement strand
CTTTGCGGAGATCGGCTTTCTCGCGGCGATGTATATCTCCACCTATGAGGAGATGGGACAGGTCAATCTCTATGTATTGCTGCCGATGTCATTCCTCTGCGGAACCTTCTTCTCGACGGCAGCGCTGCCGGATGTCGTGCGCTGGTTCGTGGAGATCCTGCCGCTGACGCATACGAGTCATCTCCTGCGCAGCCTTGGAACAGCGGGAACGTTCTCGATGTTTTCGTTCGGCATTGTCTTCGTGTATGCGGTGCTCGGGATTTTGGCAGGCACGTGGAAATTTCGCCGACTGACGGATTAAAAAGTAAGGATACGCATGCTCAGGCATATTTTTCATCACAGAGGAGCAGCCGAAGGCTGCGCACATTTTTGTTGTACCAAAATCGAAGACTTCAGCGTCTCGTTCGGGACGTTTGAAGTCTTTTCGCATGTCAATCTGCATATTCACTGTGGAGAGCTGACAGCCATCATCGGCCCCAATGGTGCGGGCAAGAGTACGCTCCTGCGCGCGATTCTCGGAGAAATCCCCCATGCGGGCAGTCTGCGCTTTGTCGATGCGGGCGATCGACATACCGACCATCCGGTGATCGGTTATGTGCCGCAGTATCTGCGCCTGGATGTGAGCGCGCCGACGACGGTGATGGATCTCTTCATGGCGTGTTTGACTGTGCGCCCCGTGTGGCTGTTTTCTGCACGCCGCTATCGCAGGCGTGCCGCTGAGAACCTTGCGCGCGTACACGCGGAGCATCTGATGGACCGACGCCTCGGTGCGCTTTCAGGAGGTGAGCTTCAGCGTGTGCTGCTCGCGCTTGCGCTCGATCCCATGCCGAATCTTCTCCTGCTCGACGAGCCCGTCTCGGGGGTCGATCAGAACGGATTGTCACTGTTCTATGAGATCGTTGCCGATCTGCGGGCAAAGGAGGATCTCGCGATCCTCCTCATCTCTCATGATCTCGGCATGGTTGCGCGCCATGCGGACAAGGTCGTGTTGATGGACCGTGGGATTGCGGCGGAGGGGACGCCGGCCGAGGTCTTTGAGAGCCCTTTGATGGAGCGTATCTTCGGTATTCTGCCGGATCTTCGGCATCTGGATGCACAGGCAGCGGATGCGGAGAAGGAGGAGCACGCATGGAACTGATCTACAGCGTGCTGGACACGCTTCTTCCGTTTTCGTGGATGGAATATGCGTTCATGAAAAATGCGCTTCTTGCGATTCTCCTCATGACGCCGCTTTTTGGACTGCTGAGCACGATGGTGGTTTCAAGCCGCATGGCGTTCTTCTCTGATTCTCTCGGACACGGCGCATTTACGGGAATCGCGATTGGTGCGATTGCCGGCATGTTCTCTCCGATCACGTCACTGGTTCTCTTTTCCGTCGTCTTTGCTCTCCTCATCACCTATATCAAGCATCGGACAGCGGCGTCGGCGGATACGGTAATCGGCGTGTTTTCCTCAACGGCGATTGCGGTCGGCCTTATGATTATGAGCCGCGGCGGCGGGTTCTCAAAGTTCTCCCCGCTGCTGATCGGCGATGTACTGAGTATTACACCGTCTGATCTCGCAGGACTCGCTGCGGTGGATGCCGTTGTCCTCATCGGCTGGATTCTGCTCTTTAATCGTCTGCTGCTGCTCTCGGTCAATTCCTCGCTGGCACGGAGCAGGGGCATTTTTATCTTTGCTGTTGAGGCGGCGTTTGCCGTTCTGCTTGCCGTGGTCGTCGCTGTGAGCATTCAGTGGGTCGGCATTCTCATCATCAATGCGCTCCTCGTTCTCCCAGGAGCGGCTGCGCGCAATCTTGCGCGCAGCGTGAAGGAGTATCATGCCATTTCGACGGTATTGGCACTCTTTTCCGGACTGATCGGACTATTTGCTGCATACTATCTCGGTATTGCCGCGGGTGCGGCGATCGTTGCGGCGGCGTCGCTGTTTTTCTTCCTGTCGCTTGCATTTCGTGCGCGCTTTCAGCGCTGACGGCTCTGTTCTTTTTCAGCGATTTATGCTAGAATAACAGAGAATATGGAGCATAAAAAGGAGGGCATTCCCATGAATATAGTCATCGGCAGTGACCACGGAGCGGTGGAGCTCAAAGAAGAGATCAAAATGGTGCTCCACGAGTTCAGTGATATCCGTGTAAAGGATGTCGGTACGTTCGGCAAGGAGGCAGTCGATTATCCCGATGTTGCACAGAAGGTATGTGCTGAAATCATCGCAGGGAAGGCAGATCGCGGCATCGCCCTCTGCGGGACGGGGATCGGCATCTCGATTGCAGCGAACAAGATTGATGGAATCCGTGCGGCACTCTGTACGGATGTCTACTCGGCGATTATGTCGCGGCGGCACAACGATGCAAATGTGCTGGCTATGGGCGGCCGCGTAACGGGGTTCGGCCCTGCGGGCGAGATTGTGCGCGCATGGGTTCGGACGGAATTTGAGGGTGGACGCCATGCGCGCCGCATCGAGAAGACAATGGCGCTCGAAGAGCAAACGAATCATTGAGGAGAGCTTTGCATGAGTATTATGGATGCGTTGAATCAGGTCGATCCGAAGGCATACGAAGCGATTGAGCATGAGCTGCAGCGTCAGCGGACGAAGCTGGAACTCATCGCTTCGGAGAATATCGTCAGCCGTGCCGTTATGGAGGCGCAGGGCAGCGTCCTCACAAACAAATATGCAGAGGGTTATCCGGGCAAACGCTATTACGGCGGATGTGAGTACGTCGATGTTGTGGAGCAGCTGGCGATTGACCGCGCAAAGGAGCTCTTTGGCGCGAACTGGGCAAATGTGCAGCCGCATTCGGGCGCGCAGGCAAATATGGCGGTGTTCTTTGCGCTCCTGCAGCCGGGAGACACAATTCTCGGCATGAATCTGACGGATGGGGGACATCTGACGCACGGCAGTCCTGTTAATATTTCGGGCACCTATTATAAGGTCATTCCCTATGGCGTGGATCGGGAGACCGAGCGCATCGACTACGACGCACTGGAGAGACTTGCCAAGGAACACAAGCCGAAAATGATTATTGCAGGTGCCTCTGCTTACGCGCGCACGATAGATTTCGCACGTATCGGAACGATCGCAAAGGCAGCCGGCGCTCTCTTTATGGTGGATATGGCGCACATTGCCGGCCTTGTTGCTGCAGGTCAGCATCCGAGTCCCGTTCCATACGCGGATGTTGTCACCTCGACCACGCATAAGACGCTGCGCGGCCCGCGCGGAGGCATCATCCTCGGGCGTGATGAGGAGATTGGAAAGAAGATCAACAAAGCTGTTTTCCCCGGCATTCAGGGTGGCCCTCTGATGCATGTCATTGCTGCGAAGGCAGTCGCGCTCGGCGAGGCACTGCAGCCTTCGTTCAGGAAATACGGCGCGCAGGTTGTAAAGAATGCCGCTGCTCTCGCCGATGAGCTGATACGGCTCGGCTATCGTATCGTCTCCGGCGGGACGGACACGCACGTCATGCTTGTCGATCTTACGAACAAGGAAATCACCGGAAAAGACGCGCAGAATATCCTCGATGAGGTCAACATTACGGCGAACCGCAATACGATTCCGTTCGAGCCGCGCAGCCCCTTCATCACGAGCGGCATCCGCCTCGGATCGCCTGCGCTTACCACGCGCGGCTTCAACGAGGAGGATATGCGCGAAGTCGCACGCATCATCGCATATGTGCTTGATGCGCCGACGGATATGCCGCGCCGGGAAGAAGCCCGCCGCCGCGTCGCTGTGCTCTGCGATAACTATCCGCTCTACATGTAAAATGATTTTCTAGCAGAAAGGATGCCCCTCTCATGCCTGATATATTCCATCCGTCCGATGTCCCGAGTCTCCATCTGGTCAATCATCCGCTCATCCAGCATAAGCTGACGATTATGCGCATGAAGGAGACCGGGACGAAGGAGTTCCGCGAGCTTCTCTCGGAGATCTCCATGCTCATGGCATATGAGATCACGCGCGATTTCCCGCTGCGGGATGTGGAGATTGAGACGCCCGTTGCTCCCTGCTGCGGAAAGATGCTCGAGGGGAAGAAGCTCGGCATCGTTCCTATTCTGCGCGCGGGGCTTGGGATGCTCGACGGCATCCTGATGCTCGTTCCGGCCGCACGTGTGGGGCATATCGGGCTCTACCGCGATCCGGAGACACTTGCGCCGGTCGAATACTATGCAAAGCTTCCCAGCGGGGTGGAGGACCGCACACTCATCGTTCCTGACCCGATGCTCGCAACGGGCGGAAGCGCATCGGCTGCACTGGCGCTGCTCAAGGAAAAGGGAGCGAAGAACATCATCCTCATGTGTCTCGTGTCGGCGCCTGAGGGAGTCCGGCGCGTTGCTGCCGATCATCCGGATGTGCCGATCTACGTCGCGGCAGTGGACGAATGTCTTAATTCACATGGATACATCGTACCGGGGCTTGGCGATGCGGGCGACCGCATCTTCGGAACGCTGTAACGACTTATATTCGTACAAAAAAAGACGGCTGCATAAGCAGTCGTCTTTTCGATTGCAAAAATATGGCGGAGAGGGTGGGATTCGAACCCACGGTGCGTTGCCGCATCACCGGTTTTCAAGACCGGCTCCTTAAACCACTCGGACACCTCTCCGTATTCAGCGGTATTCATTCTATCAAAAAGGCCCCTCTGCGTCAATAGGCCCATTTTTTTGCAGAACGAGAACGATGCTGCCGAGCAGGAGCCCCGTGATCGAGGGAACAACCCATCCCATGCCGATCACGGAAAGAGGGAGCGCCTCTCCGATCGTGCGCAGGAGATGGATGCCGGGCAGCGCACTCTGAACGGACGGTGACAGAGCCTTTATGAAATCAAATGCTGCGGCGGTGCAGGTGCCGATCATTGTGCCGACAAAGAGCGGGCGATGATATCCAAGCACACCCTCCAGCAGGCAGAGAACGATCAGGACAATGGCCGCGGGATAGAGAAAGTAGAGTACAGGGAGAGCATATGCGATGATGTGGCTGAGTCCGACGTTTGACACAGCGAACGAGAAGAACGCGAAGAAAACGGCATATTTTGCATATGAGGGCGAGCGCGGGAAAAGTTCGGAGAATGTCGTGCTGCATGCGGTGACGAGCCCAATGGCGGTCTTAAGACAGGCGCAGGTGATCGTAATGCCGAGCAGAATGCCGCCGGATGCGCCGAAATAATGGGATGCGATGTGATAGAGGCTGTCGCCTCCATTCGCGTCAATGCCATAGACTGTGCGGCTTTGTGCACCGACATAGGTGAGTGCGAGATAGAGCAGAGCCATGAGTGCCGTGCTGAACGCGCCGGAGACGATTGTGCCGTAGGAGAGATCCTTTGGCGAGGAGAGCCCGAGCTGTTTGATCGCGTTGACCAGAATATTCCCAAACGCGAGGGCGGCGAGCACATCCATGGTGTTGTAGCCCTCAAGAAATCCTGTGAAGAAGGCATGCTCTGCATATGGTCCCTCCGGCTGTACATCCCATACGCTGCCCATCGGATCCAGCACTGCTGTGACGATCAGAATGCTGAGGAAGAGCAGAAAGAGCGGGTTGAGCACTTTGCCGATTCAGATGAGGATGTCGGAGGGGCGCAGGGAGAAATAGAGGACAATGGTGAAGAAGCTGAAAGTAAATATGAAAAGGCCAAGATCCTGTGCCTCTGCCGAAACAAACGGAGAAATGCCGACCTGAAAGGAGACCGTGGCTGTTCTCGGAATCGCAAAAAGAGGACCGATGCTCAGATAGAGGAGGCAGGTGAATGCATAGGAAAAGCGGCGTCCGACCTTTGCGCAGATATCAAAGAGACTCTCGCTCGCGGTAATGCTGATTGCAGCGATGGCGAGAAGCGGCAGCCCCACACCCGTAGCGCAGAATCCGATGAGTGCCGGCAGCATCGCTGCGCCTACACGCTGACCCATGGCCGCAGGGAAGATCAGATTGCCTGCGCCGAAGACAAGTCCGAAGAGCATCGAGGCAACGAAGACATATTCCTTCTTTTTCAGCCGTCGTTTCATCTGCAAAATCTTTCCATAAAGTAATTAAATATTACAAAAGTTCAATGAGCCGATTATAGCAGGGGGGGAAGGAATTTGTCAAAGGGAGACATTCCATTAGTACAACAATAAAATCTACAAAAAAACAACCTTGAACGGAATGCATGCGCCCCGATATCGCGTTTCGGGTGTGTCATCGAATGTAATAGAGGAGATGATAGACTTCCAGAAGCGTTGCTTGTTCTCGCGTGTCAGGGCGTTGTATGTGGCGCGAAAGTCATGATCGTCCACAACCGCGCGCAGGGAGGGGGAGATGGCGGGGGCTTCACCGATCTGAATGGACAGTTCGGAGATTTCACGGCTGATCTCTTTGTAGGTCGCTGCGTACTTTTCTTTATCCATCATCCCATCGAGGAAAACATCCTCAAGGCGTGACAGCTTCGCCGTGAGTGCAGCAAGACGCGTCTCTGGGCGCTCTCTGTTCTGCTTCTCGCGCAGCTCCTCGACCGTCACAATATGCGCGCGGATCAGCTGCTGAATATTGTCGAGCAAATAATTTTCAAGTTTTGGTTCGAAGATCGAGCGAGAAAACCCGCAAGGAGGCGGATTGCCGACGCGGTGGATCCTGCACTTATACTGATACGCATGAAACTCCCCGCGTGCGTTGCGCTTGCCACGTGTCGCGATCAGGCGTGTGCCGCAGTCGGGACAGCAGATCAGACCCGTAAAAAGATAGATACTGCCCGTCGGTGCCCATCTTGCATTGCGTGAGAGAATATCCTGCACACGAAAAAAGAGGTCATGCGGGATAACTGCGGGCATATAGTCGGGAATCCCGTACAGTTCGCCAATATAGGCACGGTTCCGGAGCAGATTCCGAACAATGATCGTAGAGAGGAATATGCCGAATTTTGCCTGCACAGCAGCGACAGAGGAACGCGTCGAACCGCCGGCTGCGATGTAGTCGAAAAGGAAGCGCGCGATCGGCAGACGCTCGTCCGGAACGGCATGCTTATTCTCGACCTTAAGTCCGATTGGCAGGCTGGCATTCGTGACCTCCCGTCGTGCACGCTTCCCCTCGAACACATACCTAATGCGCTCGCCTGTCTGATCGCTCTCGTGCTGAGCGAGTGAGAGCTTCAAATTGAGCATGAGAAGCCCGTTCGGAGTGGTCGTATTGAAATCCTCCGTCGCGCACACCCAGTCGACGCCACGCGCATCCAGTCGTTCCTTGACCTTGTAAAAATCCGCGACGTTGCGAAACCACCGATCAAGGCACTTGATAACGATGATGTCAATGCGCCCTTCATCCACATCGGTAAGCATCCGCTGCAGTTCCTTGCGGCGCGAGATTGCCTTGCGGGCACTAACGCCCTCATCGGCGTACACGCCGACCACAACATAGCCATGTTCCTGCGCGTAGCTCATGAGATTTTTTCGCTGTTCGCCGAGGGAGAGACCATGCCGCGCCTGTTCCTCGGAGGAGACGCGGATATAGAGAGCCGCACGTTTCGGCATAAAAAATACACCTCCAAAAACGTATGGAAAATACGCCATGAAGATGCTATAATGAAATTGCGTTTTCGGGCATCTTCATGATGTTTCGATGGGCGGGTGGTATGTCAGTACCGTCTGCCGAGCCTAGAGCCGTTCGTGTTGTCAGCACGGGCGGCTCTTATTTTGTTTGAGAAATAGAAAGAACCCAGTCAAACTTGACTGGGTTCTCCTGTGTCCTAGCGGTCAAATGACCGAGCCCGCGAAGGGCATGTGTACTATTATAATACACGAACAGAGAGAATCCGTCAAGTAAAAAGAAATCCTAGTTGGGTGGAAACAGGAATATCTTCAGAACTGAGTCGATCTGATCCATCGCCTCAGTATCAAGCCGGATGCCGGAAAGCGGCGAATTTCCGCGCACGGGATCCGTAATCCGCACCTTACTGATTGTGACAATCTGATTCGTCAGTGCGATACTGCCTAAACTCAGTCGACTGACCTCCCTTTGCAGTGCCGGAGTCGGAGATTGATTCAGCTTGTCATTCAACTTTTGAATCAATTTGTCCGCTAGATCAACTTCGCCAAAATGCAGACGGTTACGCTGTGCCTCTGATTTTAAGGATGTGAGAGGGATAACTGTAACGATAGGTGCACGTTGGGAATCATTTGAGTTTAGAATAACTGCATAATGAAGGCCGCCGTGTTCCGAGCCGATGCGAAAGCCGAAATCCACCTTCACAACGTCCCCACGCTGAAAACGGCGGTAGGATTGCGGGCGTTCGTGGCGCAACATTTGAATGTAGTTCTTAATCCAATAAGAGAGCAGGGAAGCCCTCTTATTTTCCCGTACGTCATTTGAGGACAAGCAATCATTCAGAAAAGAACGGAGTGATCGGAAAGCATCCGCTATCAATTGTTGTATATTCAAAACATCATACCTTCCTGCCGCCTATGAGCGGTCTTTTTTTATGCCATTTTTTCGACGCTTCCAGAGGAGGATGCTGATTGCCCTTTTTGCTCTGCAATGAGCGCGGCGCGATACGCTTCGACTTCGGCTTCCAGTTCATCATCCGTCATGGTGTGCTGCTGATTGGCAGCGGATTCTGATGGCGGCGCAGCAGATTCGGCAGCATCCAGTTGTCGCGCTGCATCTAGGAAATCGAAGAAGGCTTTTGACACCGAATCACGCTTTTCATCACTCATGGTTAGAAAGATTTCCATGAGTTTCCTCTGCTCCGCCGACATATTCATCTGCTTCGTGAGGGAATCCACAAGAGATGTTTCACTCTCGACGTACATATCCCCTTCGCCTGTACGAAGCCAATGCTCGGAAATATTGAATATAGAGCAAAGTGCCTTTATATGCCTGTCGGAGACATCGCGCTTATGTGATTCGATCATAGAAACTCCAGTTTGAGCAAAGCCTAAAGCCTCGGCAAACTCAGATTGATTTTTTCCAAGAGCGTTTCTCACGGCTTTGAAGCGTTCATTTATCGTCATATAAACACCTCCTTTGACCATATAATATCACAAAAATATAAAAATGCAAGAAATATATTGCAAAAATTATCTTTATGTGATATTATAAGACTGCAAATAATCACAAACAGATATTGAAAGAGGGGAGAAATATGACAAAAGAACAATGGGAGGAGCTTGCCCGCAAAGTGAAGGCAGTGAAGATCACGAAGTTTGAGCTTGGTGTTCTGGCGGGGCTTTCGAGCAAGTATGATTTCAGCGAGTTTGCGGCAAAGCAGGAAACGAATGCCGCCGCCGATGGCGGCAAAGAAAAACAGCCCGCATGAGCGGGCTGTGGATTGAGATCGTGGGAGGTGAGAATATGGATCACATTTGGGAATGGATTATCTTCTCTATCATTATAGCGATCGTTCAAGTCACGTTTACAGGGTGGCTTTCACTTAAGATGGCGGAGTTTCTATGGAAGAAGATTCAGAGGTTATAGGCAAACACTACGGAAGGAAAATGCGAGCGCCGTCAAGTACGCTTGATAAGTGGTTATGCGATATTTTGGTTCGGGAGAATTAGATGATGCCGCCAAATCTTCCATTTCTGCGAAAAAGCGGGTCTGACGAAAACGATTGACGGCATCTTCGTCATTACCTTCGAGACGGAGAGATCCCATATTTCGTGTAGGAATATCAATTAGCCCCAATCTTGATAAGTTTCCAATCGCAATAGAAGCGTGCTTATCGTATTCGGGAAACTCATCCGAGAGGTAGATGTCAGATGTTATTATCGCCATTTCAGGATTATCTTTGTCACGAATCATGCAGTGCAATAAATGCGTTGGGTTCTCAAAGATTGATAGAATCCTCGCATCCAATGGGCTCATCTGCTTGATAATTTCAACAAAGGCATGATGAACGGAATCCTCTTTTCGTTTATCGAGTGAGGCTGCAATGAGACGGGCGAACATTTTCCGAGGAGTTTCTTTATCTACGTAGTATTTTGAGGCTTCCAGAGCGGGACCAATCAAGCTGATGTCGGGTTCTTCTTGAATGGCTTCGGGCGGAATGTCTTTGATGCAGTTGTGTATGTCTTGTCCATATTGATACTGATTTCTTTCATAACGGTCAATGCGTGCCTTTAATTTGGCGTTTAAGGGGGCAAACGCAGCATCCCAAAGGAGATTGATAGTTCTTGCCGGAGCCTCTGCACATTTTTCTGCCATAGCGGCGGTAAACACCGCGAGGGCGGGCACGCCTACTTCTTCTATCATAAGAAACATCCTTTCTATACAAATAAGAAAACGACTACAAAATATTATATCAAAATTATGCAGGAGAAAAAAGAACGTGAAAAACACAGGCGCAAACGAAAAGGCACTGGATGAGTTTATTGCGACGGCAGCGGCGATTGAGGAGAAACTGGACGCGCTGAAAGCCCACGTCGAGAACCACATGGACACATCGCCGGAGGAGATCAACTGGGGGCACGTCGGGAGCGCGAAGCACCTCCTGCAGCTCATCAAGGAAGCGAGCGAGTTCGCAGGGATTGAATCCGCAGAGTAAGCCGAAACGCCCCGCAAGGGCGTCCGCAGGGGATGACCTCCCTGCGCTGATGATGGCGGGTCATGAAAAAGACCGCGATGGCGGGCAAAGGAGGGAAGAAAAAGAATCCGCAAAAACGGTATGAACGGGAAGGAGGTGAAAGAGTGATAACGCGCACAAAAAAAGTCCCTGAGATGGTATCGGTCACCATTTCAGGGAAAAAGACGAAGGAGCTTGAGCAAGCAATTCGGCTCGTACTCCACAAGGAGAACAGGAAACGCAAAGCTGAGGGGGAAAAGCGTCTCCCCTATCTGATTGTTACTTTGCCGGAACGCCGTCAATGTCATCGTAGTCAACGCCCTCATGAGGATCATCCGCAGAGGTGACTGCGATAAAAGGGTCATCGCCATCGTCATGAATGGAGAGTTCGACCAGATGAACGCCGTCTTGACGGAGTTCTTTGACTCTCTCTCTAAGGTCTGAGACTTTGACAACAATACTCATAGAAACCACCTCCTTTCCGTGCTCATTATAGCACGGCGAGGAGGAGGGCAACAACTTTATACGTCGCCAATGGCGGCACAGAAAAACAGATCGCATAAGGAGGTGAGGAGATGGAGTGGATAGATGTTGTGATCGTTGCAGGTCTATTGGGAGGTTTCAACGTTATTCTCTATGTCGCTGCAACATTGATGCTGATAGAGCACGAGAAAAAGATCAATGGGAGGCGTGTATGAGTATTTTTGATTTAATTGCGGGGATGCTGTTCTTCAACTTCATCACGTTCGGGCTGTATCTCGCTGTTGTCCTTATCTGTATTGATCGCCGCAGACAAAGACAGCAGATCGTAGATCAGCATATAAATAGACAGAGAGAATGTCATTGCGCACGCGCAGAGATATCCAAGGAACAGAGCAAAAAACAAGCTAAATATTAGTCGGGCACCCAACTCAGACAATGGGCACAGAAAGTATCCGGTCAGGAACAGACCTATCCAGATGAGGTTGTAGAAAGTCCTCCGGCTCAGTTGGTTATCAAAATATTTTTCTCGAAGGCCGTCAATAGCTTCATCCGTGGTTTTCTGGACATATTTCATGATTTCAGAGAGGAAAAGAGCTATTGCAAGCAACAGGACGGTTTGCATATTCGAAATGGTCGTAATGAAGTTTATGAGGCTGGTAAATTCATCAGTAAACAAGTTAACACACCCTTTCTGCGCCAAGTATATCACGATAGGAAGGCAACAACAACCGCAAGAGGAAGTGAGGAGACGGCGGGATAGCCAGAATAACTTGAAACCAAAGGAGGGAGCGCATGAACGCAAATCTCATCAACGCGAATCCAGCAACGATCATGATGCGGCTCTATCAACTCAAGGCAGAGCAGGACGGCAAGAATATCACGGTGATCGCTCATGCTGAGCGGCGCGAGCCGCCCCATGCTCATGCGGCCGCGATGCCAGAACAACGGCAGGCAGTCGCCGGATAAAGCAAATAGGAGGAATACAATGAAAGATTTTACCTATGAAGTCACGGAGCGGATCGCGATCATCAGTCAGAGCGCGGATGAGGGAAACACACTCGAACTCAACCGCATCAGCTACAACGGCCGCCCGGCAAAGCTCGACCTTCGCCGTTGGTCGCACGAACCGGGCGAAGAGCCGCGTATGCATAAGGGCATCACACTCACCGATGAGGAAGCCGCCGAACTTGGCAGCGTACTCGTAGAGAATCGCATCATCTGAGGAGGTACGATCATGGGAATCTACAAGAGGCTTATGAATTTCCGTACGCCGTTCTTCTATCCGTTGGGATGGGCGTTCGTCATCGGCGCAGCGCTCGGAATCGGATATGCGATCGGCGTGATGTTAGAACTGCGCCGATGCACTGGGTTCTGATCCGATATGAAACTGACAGTAAAGGCAGCACTCCTACGAGAGCGTCAGCAGATGCGAAAGCGGCGATTTC
>ERZ772921.1684-NODE-1684-length-12448-cov-3.937868_pt1 | contig 12448 bp, 9 predicted proteins | sample MGYA00512117_ERZ772921 | MGnify/ENA primary metagenome ERZ772921 (study PRJEB29015, sample SAMEA2737944) | human oral metagenome | biome: human oral; feature: human-associated habitat; material: dental | place: China | collected 2150 ... | reverse complement strand
TTTCTTTTGCAGTTAGCACCATTGCTTTTGCATGGTACTTCAATTTCATTCGCACCACAAGGACAAAGGGCTAGTCATCAGCGGAGGCAAGGCGATCCAAGGTCGCTTGTCACGGGCAGCCCTGTGACGCCCCCTCAGGTGGGGCAATCCGCAAAAAATGCTCTTCAATGTGCTTCATAGGCGCAGGTGACATATATCTCAGCCTTGTCGCATCATGGTGCCGAGGGACAGGTACCGGGGCGGGGAGTGTGCGACGGGCAATGCGAGACGCAGGTAGGCCAGGGGGAGATGGGCAGGGTGGGTGGCCCCGCGTCTCCCGCCCGGACGGGGGACGCGGGGAGGACGGCGACCCTCGTGCCGGGGCGTCTCCGATGTGCCGTCGAGCGCGCCGGAGCGGACGACCCCTTCCCGGTCGCATGCGACAGGACGAGGAGGCGCGGGCGGGCGCGACCGATCGGGGCGTGAGCCTCCCGACTGCGTGCCACGTGACCCCCGAACTTGAGCCGTGGGCAACCGGGACCTCCCGTAGTCTGTCGGCGACGAGGTCTAGGTCATACGCGGACGAGTTCTCGCGGGGGGCTCTCGCACCGTAGGCGCGATGCCACCTGGCCCTGCCTGGGGACCCGGGAAGGGGATGCAGGCGAGCAAGGACAAGGTGGTCGAGCTGACGTACGGAGACAGGGTGAGGCCGGGGAGGCTGTCGATGAGCACGACCGCCAGCACTAGGGGGTACGCGGGGTTCGGGGTCCTCCTCCATGAAGCGCCCGGCTGGGCCGATGCCGTCGTGGTGGACAAGACGGGCACCGGCGTCGACACTGCGAGACGCTGCGCCGCGCGCCACGGACCCACCGGGCCTGGTGTCTCGGTGACATCGACCTCGGCGCCGAGGACGTCGATGCCATATCCCCCGAGGTCGCCGACCACAAGGCCTGTCGCCCAAAGGACGGGGGAAGCGCGCGCCGGAGCCCCCGAGGAAGGAGGCGGAGGGCCAAGGCCAGCGCCTGACCCAAGGCCGGCATTAATTGGCGTGGGTTATACTAGATTCTGGAAATGCGGGAGGCATGAATAGAAGTCTTGCAATAGCACAGCTGAACATGCATTTATGACAAGCATCATTGCACGCTAATCGAGGGAGTATCACAGCCACTCTTGTATGGGTCAAGCACAGGAGATTCAAATGGACGCATCACCACGCAGGATAGTCGAGCTCATGACGGGTGCCGGGACGTGCTTCGTCATCCCGGTGTTCCAGAGGCCGTACTCCTGGGACGAGGACAACTGCAACCAGCTCTGGGAGGACATCCTCGCTGTTGGCCGAGGCGCAGGGGCACCGCACTTCACTGGCTCGGTTGTGTGGATCCAGCATGGCACGATGTCTGCGGGCGGTATCACCCCGCTCATGCTCATCGACGGCCAGCAGCGCATCACCACCATCACACTGCTCGTCATCGCGCTCGCGAGGTACGCGAAGGCGCACCCGGAGTGCCCGCTCGCGTTCTCCTTCAAGGAGATCATGGGGCGCGGCTACCTCGTCGACGAGTACAAGGCGGGCGACGACCACTACAAGCTCTCGCTCTCGCAGGGCGACCGGGCCACCCTGCGTACGCTCGAGGACAACCTCGAGAACCCCGACGTCGAGGTCGACCAGGGATCCGAGCGCCTGCTGCACAACCTGAGGTTCTTCGAGGGGCTCGTCGCCGGCATCGACGACCCGAACGTGGTCTGGGCAGGCATCCAGCGGCTCGAGGTGGTCTCGATCTCGCTCACCCAGGGCCAGGACAACCCGCAGCTCATCTTCGAGTCCATGAACTCCACGGGAAAGGACCTCTCCTCGGCCGACCTCATTCGCAACTTCGTGCTCATGGTCCACCCCAGGCAGGACGAGCTCTACCAGACGTACTGGCGCCCCATCGAGGTGGCACTCGGCGCGTCCACCTACGACTCGGTCTTCGACGAGTTCGTGCGAGACTGGCTCACCGTGCTCTACGCTCCGGAGCCGCTCACGCGGCGCGACGTCTACCAGGCATTCAAGCGCCACTTCGAAGCCCAGGGCTACGGGCGAACCGTTCCCGTCGAGAACCTCCTCAAGGAGCTCAGGCGCTTCGCCTGCTACTACGCCGACATCACGGGCGGCAGGTCCGACGACCTCGATGTCGCGAGGCTCCTCAAGCGTATCAGGTGCCTCGACATCTCGGTCGTGGACCCGCTCCTCATGTCCATGCTCGACGACATGCGCAGCAACGCGTTCGGCAGGGAGGGCCTCCTCTCCATGCTCTCCACCGTGGAGAGCTACCTCTTCCGCCGAACGGTCTGCGACTGCCCGACCAACAGCCTCCAGAAGTTCTTCTCTTCGCTCATCGGACGCCTCGACCGCGTGCAGGAGGACGAGGGGTCGAGCTACGTGGAGGCATTCGAGGCGTTCCTGCTGAACGAGGCTGGCACGGCCAGGCGCTTCCCGACGGACGCGGAGTTCTCGGACCACCTCCGCACCCGCGATGCCTACCACTTCCGCCGCTCCCTCTACCTGCTCTCGCGCCTGGAAAACAGCTACCACCCCAAGGACGAGCGGGACTTCACCACCGGCTCGTACACGATCGAGCACATCATGCCCCAGAACGCGCGGGCGCACGAGGGGTGGCTCCAGATGCTGGGCGACGTCGACGACGAAGGGTTCGAGCACCTCCTGCACAACCTGGGCAACCTCACGCTCACGGCGTACAACTCCGAGCTATCCGACGGCACGTTCGAGGAGAAGAAGGCCCGTGCCATCGGCGGCTACGACAACGAGTACATCACCATCTCGAGCGCCCTGCACGACGCTACGGAGTGGACGCCGGCCTCGATCGAGGACCGGGCGAGCCTCCTCACGAAGAGGGCACTCGAGGTCTGGCCCATCCCAGCCATGGACGAGGCGACGAGGAAGGCGTACCTTCTGGAGCGCAAGGGCGACCCCCAGCGCAAGACAGTCACGTTCAGAGACCTGTTCAACGCGGGCCTCATCAGGGAGGGGGACGTGCTCACGAGCGCTCACCCGCGCTGGGGAGGATCGGCCACCGTGACCGCCGACGGGGCAATCCTGCTGCCCAACGGGCAGGAGTTCTCGAGCCCATCACCCGCGCTCGTGAGGCTCTTCGCACTCGAGGGGTCCTCGCTCAACGCTGCGAATGGCTGGTGGTACATGCGGCTCGGCGAGGACGGCCCGAGGCTGCACGACCTCAGGACCCAGCTGCAGGAGACGAAGGCCGAGACCGAGCGGGAGCGCTTCAGGCTGGCGTACTGGGACGGATACTACGAGCTCTGCGCTGAGTCGCAGGCGTTCGTCGACGCCTTCGGCGACCCGACGGAGCGCATGCAGAACAGCGACTGGTGGGCGTCCTTCGGCATCGGCCTCGGGAACTGCCACCTCGAGAACCGTGCCGGGAGGCGCGATCACAACGCCGACTCCGGGATCTACTTCCCATCCGGCGAGGGTTACGACAGGCTCTACGCGAGGAGGGCGGAGGTTGAGTCTCTGCTTTCCGACCCGGGTTCCGAGATGATGTGGTCGGAGCTCGACGCGTCGACCAAGTACCGGGCGCTCTGGTTGAGGCGGGACTTCGACTACGACGAGCAGGATTGGTCGGAGGCGCAGGCATGGATGCGCGACATGCTGCTGAGGCTCAGGGCGATCGCGCTGGAGATGTTCTCATAGCATGCGGAGGCACCAGTCGCTATTCTGGGGGAAGGACCTTCAGCAGGTCCTGTCTTTCAGGCTCAGGGACCTTCACGACGACATCGACTCGCTCACGGATGACGAAGCCCTAGCCAACGACGAGGACCTGCTCGTCGAGAACTACTACGCGAAGTACGAGATGGAGCCGCTCGTCATCGATGACGAGGACGTGACCAAGAGGAGCCTGGGAAGGGCTATTGTAACCATCACGGACACCTTCCGATACAACATCGATGGCCCCACGGAGGTCGACGGCTTCGAGGCGTCGTTCTCCTATCCGTTCAGCGGTGACCCGTCGCTCTTCGAGTGCCGGGCCTCGACCTTCTCGACCTCGGGGTATCCAGACGCGGAGATCCTCGGCTCCTTCATTCGCCTCTCGTATGCGTACCCAGTTGACGAGCTCAGAGGCGCTGACGCGGTCGACAAGTTCCTCAAGAGGGCGCAGGGGGACCTTGCGACGCTCAGGTGTGGCGCAAGCTACGTGAATGCTGACCTAGAGCGTTTCAACTCCGAGCTTCGCGGATGGACTGAAAAGTGGGTGAAGGAGAGAAGGGACAAGGCGGATCTCTTTGGATGCTTGGCACGGACCATGGAGATTCCCATTAAGCCCTCGTCCTATCGGGAGCATGCCGTGCGGATGGAGCGCAGGATAATGCCGATTGCCCATTCGTACGACAACGAGGACTACTGGCAGATATCGGATCGCCAGTACGAGGACATCCTGTCAGTGATTCGACATACATCCGCGACCTTCGAGAGGACGCCCGACACGTATGCGGGGTTTGGCGAGGAGGACTACCGGAATGTGTTGCTTGCAGGACTCAATGGGAACTTCCATGGTGCGGCGGGCGGCGAGTGCTTCAGGGGGAACGGGAAGACCGATATCTGCATCGAGCAGGAGAACAGGGCCGCCTTCGTGGCTGAGTGCAAGATTTGGAAAGGACCGGCCAAGCTGAGAAAGGCAATTCGCCAGCTTGACGGCTACCTGACTTGGAGAGACAGCAAGGCCTCGTTGATAGTCTTCTCCAAGAACAAAGATTTCCATAGCGTCGTCAGCTCGGTGAGGGCCTGCCTAGAGAAGGACGAGCTGTTTCGTAGCTTGCAAGAGATTACTAAGAACGAGTTCGATTGCGTCTTCGCTTCTGAAACGAACGTGGGACAGCTCTTGAGGATGAGAGTTTTTGCGTTCGATGTGCACGGAAGGCCACAGGCGAGATAGGAGAGATCCCTTCCCGTCTCCACAGGCGTTAGGGGTGCCTGCGCGTGCGGGACGGGCGGCGGAGGGGCTTGGCCTCCGCCGTGGCTCGGCTCCTGCCATGTGCCTTCACGGTGCCTGACCTGCATAAACTCCACACAAAGGAGGAGCGCCCGCTGGTGGCGAGCGCTCCCGGGTGGTGCCTGTGGCGGTCACGGCTACCCCTGCCAGACCCCGCGGACGTGGTGGACGCGCATGCGCCCAGCGCCGAGGTTGAGGCACACGCTCATCACGTCGAAGCGCGCGTGCTCTGGGAGGGGGACGTCCGCCATGACGGCGGAGCACACGCACATGGCGGCGCCGCGCGCGGCGACCTCACCGTCACACATCCCCTGGACGTCATCGAGCGTGAGCTCCCACCCCTCGGTGGGCACGGGCAGGACGCAGACGGTCACGGGCAGATCGCCCTCCATGCAGGACAGCACGTCCTCCCACGGGGTGGCGTCGACGTGGGAGAAGCCGACGTGCTCGAGCGTCTCGGCGGCGACGGCCATGCAGTCGCGGGCATAGTCTCCCGTGACGAGGGACTCGGACTCCCACCTCTCGCGGATGGCGGCGGTCGGCGCTGCGGTTGTGCTGGTGCTCATGGCGTGCCCCTTTCGGGTCGGGTTGAGGGTCGGCCCTTCCTTCTCTCGGACGGGGGCGACAAGGCAAGCGTCATGTTCGGAGCGCGCCCGTTTGCGGGCGGGGCGCGGCGCGCGCAGGGCATGTCGCGCCAGGCGACGGGAGGCGGCGCTAGGGGTGCCTGCCGCCTAAAAGGAGCCTGTGCCATGCTGCCCCGGTCCGAGGGCCAGGAGTCGTTCTCATGACTTGTGTGCCTGCGGGCTTTCGACGGTCCGGCGAGGATAGGGGACATGACACGATCCCCGGCGCAGCCGGGGTGTAGGAAGACCGCGAGACCCGGCCCGCGAAGCGGGCCGCGCCGGGATTGATGTCCCGAGGTAGCTGTAGAATGTATCTTCACACCAACAGGAGGCACCATGCAGCAGCCCATCGGCCAGAACGACCCGGCGACCTTCGCCAAGGCGAGGGAGAACCAGTACTTCGACCGCAAGAGCGCGCGCATCAAACCGAACGACGCGGTGAGGCACATCGTCGCGTTCGCCAACGCGGCTGGCGGGAAGCTCGCCATCGGCATCGAGGACGACGGCGAGGTAACGGGCTTCAGGCGGAGCAACTCCCGCGACATAGAGGACTTCAGGCACGCCCCGCTCGCATGCTGCGAGCCTGTGCCCGTAGTGAGGGCCGAGGAGGTCGCCGTCACCAACTCGCGCGGAGAGGACGACCTCATCCTCGTCCTGGATATCAGGCCCTCCACCGACCACGTAATCGCCAGGCGGAGCGACGGAGCCGTGTTCCTCCGCCAGGGCGACAGGAGCGTCGTGCTCGGGCACGACCAGATCACCGCGCTCGAGTACGACAAGAACCAGCGCAGGTTCGAGGGCGAGGTGGCGGACCGCTCCAGCATCGACGACGTGGACCCCGAGGTCATGGCTCGCTACAAGGAGGAGCTCGGCACCGATGTCCCCGACGAGCAGGTCCTGCGCAGCCGCAGCATGCTCGTGGACGGGCACCTGACCAACGCGGGTGTCCTGCTCTTCGCGAAACATCCGACGCAGTTCATCCCTTGTGCCAGGGTGCGCGTCGTGCGCCTCGATGGCAGCAAGATGGAGACCGGCCGCAGGCTCAACATCGTGAAGGACCGGACCTTCGACGGCCCCCTGCCCAAGGTCATCGAGGGTGCCAAGGCGATGATCTCCGAGTAGCTGCGCGAGTTCCAGTACCTCGGTGACGACGGCCGCTTCAGGGTCATCCCCGAGTACCCGGAGTTCGCCTGGTTCGAGGGCCTGGTCAACGCGGTGACGCACCGCAACTACGCGCACAGCGGGGACCACATCCGCGTGATGATGTACGACGACCGAATGGAGATCCTGAGCCCTGGGAAGCTTCCCACCGCGTGTGACGCTCGAGAACATGCGCCACACGCGGTGGGCGCGCAACCCCATCATCGTGAGGACGCTCACGGAGTTTGGCTGGGTGAGGGAGCTCAACGAGGGCGTGCAGCGCATCTACGACGAGATGGCGAGCTTCTTCCTGAACGAGCCCATTTTCGAGGAGCCCAACGACGCCTCGGTCCAGCTGACCCTGGAGAACAGCATCACGTCGCGCGTGCTGAGGCGCGAGGACGCCCTCATGGACGGCATCGGGCAGACGGCCTTCGAGGCCCTGAACGAGTACGAGCTCGCGGCCATGCAGTACGTGCACGCTAGGGAACGCGTGACCGTGAGCGAGCTGGCCGGCCACCTGAGGCGCAGCGTCAAGGTCTCCAGGCAGACCCTCCGGGCGCTCGTGGACAAGAGACTGCTTGCCTGGCACGGCTCCAACCCGCTCGACCCGTCTCAGTACTATGACCTTCGCAGGTAAGAGTAGGTCAGAGCAGGTAAGAGTAAGGTTAGGGTATCCGCGCGCCCCCGAGGACCGGTGGTGCGCTGCGCTCTGCCCCTCTGGTAAGGGTTGGTAAGAGTAGGTCAGAGTAAGGTTCGAGTGGCCGACGACCTACCATGTTTTGACGAGGCCTTGCGGAGTACGCGACACCTTGGTTGCTGCCGACAAGGAAGTTGTAGAACCGGCAGCCAGCGCCGGCAGAAATGTATGTGCGACTACCGCTCGCGGGAGCGACTCGGTCGCAGCGTGTCCAGGCTACCATGACGGCGGGCATTCTTCGCCCGGGACGTGGTATTCCGCCGTCGCGCCCATGGCGAGCCCCCCACGAGCCATGCGGCGGCGGTGCGCGCCGCCCTCGCGGCTCCGTCTCCATGAAAACTGCACGTCGGGAGGGGTGTCGCGCCCCTCCCCTCCGCGCCGTGTTGGTCTTCCGCGCTACGCCCCCAGCGCGCGCATCCTCCCTCCTGTCGGCATGCGGTAGCCCATGGTCTCGCACCAGTCTTTGAGGACTCGGCGCTGTGCGGCGGCGACCTGCCTGTTGTGGCTCTGGAACGCCTGACGGACCGCTCCGTTGCGCATCTCGACGGTCACGAGCGGGGAGTCGGGGTCGCTGACCCTCCACATGAGCCAGAGGTCGGTCTGGCCTTGCGCGTGCTTGTCGATGAAGGACGCCACGCAGCTGTGCTGCGCGTTGGCCTCCTCGAGAATCTCGCGCACGGTGGCGGCGGGGCGGATGATGTAGCCGTCGGACTCGAAGCCGTTGCCGTCAAGCCCCGCTGCCCTGCGGGCGATGGCCTCGTCGCTCGCCTCATGGCGGCGCATCTCGCGCTCGCGCTCAAGTTCGGCGAGCAGCGCGTCGGGGTCTGCGGGATACCTGTCCTCGACGCTGCCTCTAATACGCTGCTGCATGTCGATGGCGTCGGCCCACAGCTGCACGTTGTGGGAACGCGTGCGGCGGCGCTGGGCGGGCAGGTCGAGCAGGGAGAGGGCGTATTCGCAGGCTCGGCGGGGGGCGTAGGCGATGCCGCGCCACTCCATGGAGTGCAGGGCGCACGCGAGACGGGGGAGGAAGTCCGCGGTGCCTCCCCTCGGGTGCTCGGTGCTCTTGTCGAGGTACCCCCTGAGCAGGTTGCATGTCACGTCGCGCCCATGGACTCCACGAACCGCGAGACGTAGAGCCTGTCGCGGAAGCACTCGGCGGCCGCCTCGTCGCGCCCCTCGCCGTAGAGGGACGTGAGCCTCAGCACCGCGCTGAGCGCCTCGCGGCAGTGGTTGTGCCCCATGGTCGGCTCGACCAGCTTCCAGACGAGGCTCACCTGCTCCCATGTGCCGCTCAGGTTCCACCTCGCGTTCGCGCCCATGCGGCTCGCCGCCCACGCCTCGACGCGCGCCATGTCGCGCTTGCACATCTCGCGGAAGTCGCCGCTGTTGAGCAGGGCGACCACGGCGGCGCGCCCCTTGGAGTCGTAGGCCTGGAGGGGCTGGCGGCTCCATGGAGGGGTGAGGGCGTCGCTCGTGGTGCCCTTGCAAAAGGAGCCGAGCCTCGCGGTTGTCAGCTCGTAGCGGCTCCCCGTGCGCTCGTCGGTCACGTAGTACTGCCCCTGCGTGACGAGCAGCACGAGCATCTGGGAGCGGTTGCCGCACCTGCGCCTGAACGCGCCGTCCGCGCCGTCCGCGAGCACGCGCTCGAACTCGGGCGCAGGCTGCTCCCTCTTGGCCTTGGGCGCCTCGCGCTCGATGTCCCCGTGGACTATGAGACTCCTCACGTCCACCCTCTCCTCGATGTCGAGGTCAAGCGTCATCTGGGTATGCATGTCGTGTCCTCCCGTCTGGTCAGGCGGGGGAATCCCCTTCGGTCCCCCTGCGGGGATGCCATGCAAGGCGGGGGCGCACGGGTGGGCTGGGCAGCGCCCCCGCCGCCACCGGGAGCGGGATGTGGGAGGGGCCCGCGACGGTGTGCGAGGCTTGCCCGCAGGGGGATGGAAGGGGATCGAAGAATTGCCCTTGGGCGGGGTGACGGGGCGCCGATCGATGCTCGGCGGGGCGTCTCGGTTACGAAGATGCAAATTATGTCCGGTCACGGTGCTATGGTCATGTTGCTAAAGGTACCTACAGACAAGGAGCCATCATGCGTTTCCTGTGCGAATGCGGTCACCTCATAACGGATACTTCGGACTTCCTGCCGTATAAGGCGTACATGATCTCGGACGTCGACTGGGAGGACTACTGGGAGGCGCATGAGAGGGAGGCCCTCGGCAAACCTCTGGGCCCATACCAGGAGCCTATGTTCTACGAGCAGTCCTTCTACCAGTGCGAGGAGTGCGGGAGGCTCTACTTCGATGACCCGGACGACCCGAGAAGGTTCATCTCCTTCACTCCGGAAGACAAGGCAGTCATGGTCACGGGACCCTCCGAGGGCGAGAGGTGGAAAGGCTTCCTGAGGGGGTACTTCTATGGTGGGCACGGCCATGTGTGCTGGCACCACGCTACGGGTGAGGAGTACCACGAGTTCGATGACTATGGGGAGCTCAAGGCCTTCTTTGATGGAGAGTTCGAGAGGTTGCGTCGTGAAGGTGCGATTAGGAGTGCCTGGATCAACAAGGACGGAGAGACAGCGGTCTTCAAGTGGGACCTCGAGACCGCCGAGCCAGCCCCATTGAAGTTCGAGATCTATCTCACCGAGCCTGAGAGGGAGGCGCTCGAGCGCTTCAAGGCGCAGCACGCAGAGTGCCATAGGAGGTACCCGCGCGGCCCGCGCGGGTGGAACTTCTCCTATGAGGTACTGCCCGGCATCTGCGGCGCGGATGACCGCGACCTCAAGTGCACCTGCCTGAGGTGCGGCGCCTCCGTCGAGTCCGTCGACAAGCGCATCGTCTGGCATGACGCGAGCGAACCCTGCGGGCGCACGGCTGGCGACGTCACCATGCGTGCGCTCGACCTCCTCCACGGGAGAATGGACCACAAGGTGCGGTCAGAGACCCTCAGTATGCCTGCTAGGTACTATGACGTCGCTGCTGCGATTGGCTATGTCCGCGGGGTCGTCGACGCGGTGAGGCTCGTCGAGCAAGACACCCCGCTCACGGAGATTGCACAGCGAGTCTTCGCGTCCCTTGTAGACCCGAGCCGTTCCGGGAGTAGCCCGGAGCTTCGGAATCTCATCACCAACGAGAGCAGTGGCGAGATGTTCGACTGGGCGCTTGAGGAGGCGCTTCCCGATCTCCTGTTGCTTCTAAGGAGGAGCTATCCCAAAGTGCGTCCCGATTGGATAGACGAGAAGCCGAGGGAGAGAAAGGCCTCCCCCTTTGACAGACATCTGGGCAAGCCCGGCACGGCGACCCCAGAGTGATCGAGTTGTTGTTGGAGACGGTTCATTAGTTTGACATCCCGACAGTGTCGAACGCATGGACCGAGCGCGAGCTTTGAATCGTACTCCTAAGGCAACCTCCCTTTCTCTATGAGCTCCTTCGCGATGGTCTTCTTGTTGACGCGGATCGAGCGACCGATGTAGATGTGGGGGGGCGTTGCATACGTTGAACGCCTTCGACCTCCCGATGCCGAAGACCTCCTGGAGGTCCTTGGGGCTGAGCCACTCGGGCCTGTCGGCAAGGGGAGAGTTGTCTCTCAGCGATGCCACCTTTGCGACTCGTTCATATAGTTCTCACCAGCCTTGCTCGACCGCTCAGTTCAGATGGTCGGAGCATATGGCAAGAGAAGGGGTGGGTTCTACTTCGAGCGACAAACAACTTGCTCTAAGCTGCTCGACCACAGAACCCACACCAATCGCTAGCGCTGAGACATGAGGTCTGCCACTATGGCGCCTGCCGCTGCCCTTGCCTGCGGGTCGGTGCTGGCATAGACGTTGAGCGTCATGGCTACGCTCGAGTGGCCCATAAGGCTTGCGACGGTCTTGGCATTGACGCCCGCGCGAAGAAGCATCGTGGCATATGTGTGCCTCAGTGAGTAGAAGGTCGCCAGCTCTCCGTTGGTCCCGTAGAGTTCATGCTCCCTGGCGAGTCTTCTGAACGCGCGGGTGAGGTCGGCGGGGCGTAGGAAGACTCCGTCCTTATCTCCTACTACATAGAAACCCTGCAGGTCAGAAGGACTCTCTGCTTCAAAGACCTACTTGGCTCTGATCTTGAGCTTCTCTACCAGGACGGGATCTATGGGTATGTCCTTTCTGCCCGCTGCGGTCTTGGGCCCCTTCTCTATTGCCTTCCCTCCGGCGGACGAGATGACACTACGTATCTTGATCATGCCTGCGTCCAAATCGACGTTCTCCCACTTGAGGCCGATGGCCTCCTCGTTCCTGAGCCCGGCGCCAAGGCCGAGCCTTATCGCGGGCGTGATCTGGTCGTCGGGCATCTCGTCGAGGATACTCAACAGCCTCTTGCGGGTCTCGTCGTCCAAGGCGTTGGGGTCTTTGCGCTCCACGCGAGGAGGCTTGACAGTCCTCGTGATGGGAACGGCGATGATGAGCCCTTTCTCCAGTGCCTCATAGAGATAGCGCTTCAGCGCGTTGTGGGCTCGCGCGACCGTCTCCCTTGCGTATCCCTTGGCGAGCATGTCCTGGTCCATCTTCCTGACCATTGCAGCGGTGACCTTGTGAACGAGCACGTCTTCGATGAAGCGCAGGATAAGATTGGCCTCGCTCTTGTACCTGGCATAGGTCGTCTCCTCTATGAGACCTGACTTCAGCATGCCGTCAATTTGCTCGAAGATGAATTTGGAGAGCTTGGGGTTCTTTTTTGGCAGGGGAGCATATCCTCGAGGAGCGCCTCTCGCTCGAGCTGCTCTCTGATTCTGGCCTTCTCGAGCACAGCCTCCTTCTGCGATGCGGCATGGAAGTTGCGAGCGACTTGCTTCTTAATGACGCGCCCCTCCTCATTGACCATCTGATGGCAGTAGCGTGCTTGATACAGGTCATCGTGAGGGAGTCTGAGTGAGCCTTCGGAGTATCTCATGTCGTTCCAATCTGCATTACCTTTGAGGCTTCGTGAGTTCGTGTGGGTAGAGATCACGTCACCACCGCCCTTCCC
>ERZ772921.1682-NODE-1682-length-12466-cov-4.089517_pt1 | contig 12466 bp, 11 predicted proteins | sample MGYA00512117_ERZ772921 | MGnify/ENA primary metagenome ERZ772921 (study PRJEB29015, sample SAMEA2737944) | human oral metagenome | biome: human oral; feature: human-associated habitat; material: dental | place: China | collected 2150 ... | reverse complement strand
AAAGGGTTTTTGCCCGTTTTTAGCTTGTCTTTTATTGAGAGCGGCGAAATCGGCTTTTTGCATCAGCACTTCGCCGCGCACTTCGATGAGTTCGGGCGTATTTTCGCCGTGCAGCCGCAAGGGGATGTTGGCGACGGTTTTGACGTTTTGGGTAACGTCTTCGCCCGTCGTGCCGTCGCCGCGCGTTGCCGCCTGTACCAATACGCCGTCGCGATAGAGCAGGCTGATGGCGAGGCCGTCGAATTTGGGTTCGATAACGTATTCGGGATTGCCGCCGTCCAAGCCGTCGCGCACGCGTTGGTCGAAAGAGTACATTTCGGCATGATCGAACACGCCGTTTTCATCTTGCGGGGAAAAGGCGTTGGTCAGCGACAGCATCGGCACTTCGTGGCGCACTTCGGCAAATCCCGCCAAAGGCTCGCCACCGACGCGCTGGGTCGGGCTGTCGGGCAGCTTGAGCTCGGGATGGTTTCGTTCCAACGCTTCGAGTTCGCGGAACAATTTGTCGTATTCGGCATCGGGCACGCTGGGCGCGTCGAGGGTATAGTATTCGTAGGCGTAGCGGTTGAGGAGGTCGGTGAGGTGGCGGATGTGTTGTGCCGGGGTGGTCATATTGAAAAGGCCGTCTGAAAATCAAAACGGGCGCATTTTAACATGTACCCGTTTTGATTTTCAGACGGCCTTGAGGCAGATTCTGCCCGGATTAGGAGAACAACCGTTGCGCCAGTTCGCCGCCGGGTTCGATGCCGACTTTACGCATTTCTTCTTGTCGCGCATTGACGTAGCGGCCGACATTTTTCAGCCATTCCATAGACAGTTCTTCCAGTTTGTCGTTAACCAAGTCCAAACCCAGTTCGCTGGAGAAGCGGACGGTCAAATCCATGAAGCGGTCGAAGTTTTTGCTGCCTGCGGGAACATGCGGGATGTCGAACAGGATGCTGAAACCTTTATAAGGCTGGGAAGAGAGTAGGGCGGCGGTGAACGCGCTGCCGTCCATGGTGACGATGCTGAACAGCGGGCGGCCGTTGCCGTTGTCGAGGTGGAATGCCCCGTCGTGGCTCAATTCGAAGCCCGCGCGCTCGACGGCGGCCCGCAGTTCGGTACCGCTGACGGAGGTGCGCGAAATCAGGTGCATGGCGATGCTTTGGTCGACGCGTTCGCACAATTCGTCTAACGGACGGGCGGTTTCGAGGAAGGTGGGGATGTCCATCAGTTTCATGCCGGCATCGAGTTTGGCGGCAAATTCGTTGACTTGGCTGCCGAAGGCTTCTAATTCCTGCACGGTGGCCAGTCCTTTGCGGGAGATGGCTTGAAGCGCGACGATGAAGCCTTGGTAATAGATGTTGGGCACGGGTTCTACGGTCTGCCATACGCCGTCCATGGTGCAGCCGGCGATTTGGAAGCGGTGGCGGCTGGAAAAGCGGGGCAGGGAGCGGAATTCCTGCGGCTCGCTCAGGGAGATGTAGGCCATGTAGTCGAAGCGCGGTTCGAACCAGGGCAGCTCCTGTTTCACCATGTCGTCCAAGTCCATCAGCAATTTGCCTTTGGCGGTGTTTTTTTCCTGCGTGTATTCGGGTGCGGCAACGGAAGCGAAGGTGTAGTTGCCGTCCGCACTGCCGGCTTTCTGCAGGACGGATTCCCCGGCTTCTGCTTCGGTATTCGTATTTTTCTTGTTGTTTTCGTGTTCGGCGAGGAATTGCTCCATCACGAGGACGGCTTTTTCACGTGCGGGTTTTTTCTCCTGTTCGCGGATTTCGGCAAACGACAGCGGTTTGGCTGCTTTGTTTTGTGCTGCCTCGGCCTGGTCGGGCTCGGAGAAGAGGTCGGCCGGTGCGGTTTGCGCGGGCTTCTCTTTGGCCGGTGCGGGTCGGCTGTTTTCGGAGGTCACTTGCGCTTTGGCTGTAGCCGCAGGCGGAGCATCTTCGCGGGAGACGTCTGCTTGGCGGACGACGACCAGCGGTTTGCCTCGTTTGACCTGTGGGGCGACGCCGTGGGTTTTGCCGTCGCGAACGGATTCGGTTTGGCTTTCAAGCAGCGCGTCTTTGTCGGCATGGCCGAATTGTTCGCGCACTTGGCGGCGGTACAGGTTTTCCTGATACATGTTGTAGGCGATTACGCCCAAGATAATCAGCAGGCCGATGGCGGCCGCAATCCAGATTTTTGCGTCCATAAGTTTCCGTTTGTCGCTTATTTGATTGGCAATGGCGGGGATTATAGCGAAATTCGCCGCCGTCATCAGCCGTATTGCTTTTTCAGACGGCCTGTGCGCCGTCGCAGCCGCCTATTTGCGCCCAGTCGAAGAAGTGTCCGGGGTCGGTTTTGCGGCCGGGGGCGATGTTTTGGTGGCCGGTAACGGCCGTTATCGGGTATTGGCGGCGCAGGGCAGCAAGCAGCCGGTTTAGCGCGTCGTATTGTTCGTCGGTGAAGGGTTCGAAGTCGCAGCCTTCCAGTTCGATGCCGACTGAAAAACGGTTGCATTTTTCCCGGCCGCGAAACGAGGACGCGCCTGCATGATAGGCCATGTCGCCGCAGGAGACGAACTGCACCGTTTCGCCCGTGCGGGTGATGAAGAAGTGGCTGGAAACGCGCAGGTCTTTGATGACGCTGTAAAACGGATGTTCCGTTTCGTCGATGTTGTTGGTAAAGAGTTTCTCTACCGCGCCGGTACCGTATTCGAACGGCGGCAGGGAAATGTTGTGGATGACTGCGAGTCCGACGGTTTCGCCTGCCGGACGTGGTTCGCAGTTGGGCGAAAAGGCCTGCCGCGCACCCGACCAGCGGCCGTTGTGCCAAGTGTCCATGATACTTGTCCGTATTGTCTGTGAAACGGTTTCGGAAGTTTTCAGACGGCCTCATGACAGCTGGAGGCCGTCTGAAAAAAGAAAAAGCCTTACATCAGCCAGCCGTCAGGCGTTACAGTGCGGTTATCCAGCAGGCGGATGATGCCGACCACTACGCGGAAGACATACCATATTCCCACCAGCGGCATCAGCCAAAAACCGATTAAAACCAGCATCAGTATGGAGCAGATGACAAATCCGGCCAGTGAAACCCAGAAGGTTTTAATTAAAAAGCTGATGTGGTCGGCATAAATCGTACCGGCCATGTCTTCGCGTTTGGCATAGGCGATGATGACGCCGATGAATACAGCCAGCCCGCCGGTAAAAATGCCGGCGGCAAACAGGCCGTAAATCACATACATATAATTACGCCGTTGCTCCTCATCCATATCGGGTGCGGAAGGCTGCCTTTGGGTTTCAACCCTGACCGCTTTCACGTCGATAATATCTTCAGGCCGACTGCCTTGTCCGTTCTTCATCTGCCGACTCCTTTTTCAACAGGTGTTGGTAACAATATGATACTTTACCCGCAGGCCGCCGCCGAGGCAAACAGGCCGTCTGAAATTGCCCGACGGATTCTTTGCCTTTATACTGCCGCACTTTGCATTCCTGCTTTTCCCTATGAAAAAAGCCTTTGTTTTCCTTTCGGCACTGATGCTGCTGTCGGCGGCTGTTTTCGCCGCCCTGCTGTTCTTACCGAAAACTAACCCGCAAACCTACCGCATCAAAATCGAAAACGGCCAAGGCATTGCCGCCGTCGGCAACCGTTTGGCCAAAGACGACATCATTTACAGCCGCCACGTGCTGGTCGGCGCGGCCTACATGCTCGGCGTACACAACCGCCTGCAAAGCGGCAGCTACAAACTACCGCAGAAAGTTTCGGCCTGGCAGATTCTGCAAAAACTGAAAAAAGCAGAGTCCGACACCGTAACCGTACAAATCATCGAAGGCATGCGTTTTGCCCAAATGCGCCGCATCATCAACCAGACCGCCGATTTGAAACACGACACCGCAGGCTGGAGCGACGAAAAACTGCTGAAAGAAATCGACCCCGAAGCAGGGTACACCCGCGCGGAAGGCCTGTTTGCCCCCGACAGCTACGAACTTGACGCCGGCAGCAGCGATTTGCAACTCTACAAACTTGCCTACCGCACCATGCAGAAAAACCTCAATCAGGCCTGGGAAGAACGCCAAAGCGGCCTGCCGTACAAAACCCCCTACGAACTGCTGACCATGGCCAGCATCATCGAAAAAGAAACCGCCCACGAAAACGACCGCCGCCACGTTGCCGCCGTCTTCGTCAACAGGCTCAACATCGGCATGCGCCTGCAAACCGACCCCACCGTCATCTACGGCATGGGCGACGCCTACAACGGCCGCATCCGCAAAGCCGACCTCCGGCGCGACACCCCCTACAACACCTACACCCGCAACGGCCTCACCCCCACGCCCATCGCCCTGCCGGGCAAAGCCGCACTGGAGGCCGCCGCCCATCCCTCTTCGGAAAAATACCTGTATTTCGTTTCCCGCATGGACGACACCGGCCTGAGCCAGTTCAGCCACACCCTCGACGAACACAACGCCGCCGTCCGCCAATACATCTTAAAGCGCAAATAACTTAACAGGCCGTCTGAAAACGCCCTTTCAGACGGCCTCTGCCCGGCAAAAGCCGCGTTTACGACCCGACAGAAAAAAGGCAAGCTCATGAACGTACCGCACAACACCGTAACAGCCGAAACCAAGGCCGCCGTATTGGCCGAAGTCCTACCCTACATCCGACGCTTCGCAGGCAGCGTCTTCGTCGTCAAATACGGCGGCAACGCCATGACCGAACAACATCTGAAAGAAGGCTTTGCCAAAGACATCACCCTGCTCAAACTCGTCGGCATCCACCCCGTCATCGTCCACGGCGGCGGGCCGCAGATTAACGAAATGCTGGAAAAAATCGGCAAGAAAGGCGAATTCGTCCAAGGAATGCGCGTTACCGACGACGAAACCATGAGCATCGTCGAAATGGTGCTCGGCGGCCTCGTCAACAAAGAAATCGTCTCCCTGCTCAACCAAAGCGGCGCGAAAGCCGTCGGCATCACCGGCCGCGACAACCACTTCATCAAAGCGGAAAAACTCCTCATCGACACCCCCGAACAAACACAAGCGGACATCGGCCGCGTCGGCACGGTCGAAAGCATAGACACCGCCCTGATTACCGGCATCATCGAACGCGGCTGCATCCCCGTCGTCGCCCCGATAGGCGTGGGCAAAGACGGCGGCGCCTTCAACATCAACGCCGACCTCGTCGCCGGCAAACTGGCCGAAGAACTGAAGGCCGAAAAACTGATTATGATGACCAACACCGCAGGCGTGCTGGACAAAAACGGCAGCCTGCTGACCCGCCTCACCCCGCGCCGCATCGACGAACTGACCGCCGACGGCACCCTCTACGGCGGCATGCTGCCGAAAATCGCCTCCGCCATCGAAGCGGCCTCCAACGGCGTCGGCGCAGTCCACATCATAGACGGCCGCGTTCCCAACGCCCTCCTGCTGGAAGTGTTTACCGACGAGGGCGTAGGCTCCATGATTCTGGGGCACGAAGAATAGGCAGCCTGGCAGAACATCTGAAAATTCTCCAGTATTCGGCAATTAAAAGAGGCCGTCTGAAAACAAGATAACGTTTTCAGACGGCCTCTTTACATCATCTTGACAAACGAAAAAGGCACATCTAAATTAGCCAAACGCGATTCTTTATCAAAGGCAACGGAGGACGAATCATGAAGAAAGCAACGGCCGCACTGCTCGGCATCCTGCTGCTTGCGGGCTGTTCGGACGCAGTTACACAGTCGGCGGAGGACAATGCGAATCGGAAGGAAGCCGGTATGGGAAAGACAACCTGTAAAAACCTGGGCAAGGTTGGAGATTTGGACGACCTGCTGTTTCAAATGTACAGCAATTTGGACAGCCACTGCCTGTTTGAAATGCCGGTAGGGGAGCTTGAAAGGATTTGGGGGATTCCGGTGTACGACTACACCCTGCCCACCGATACGGCATCGGAAGAAGTGAACAGGCGGAATAGCGAAGGAATGGACGGATATACGCTCAAACGGCAGGCCGATCAGGATAAATACCGGAACAGGCTCTATTGGGAAGTGATCAAATCGAATGATTACGATCCTGATAATGAAGGGAAAATAAAAAATATTGTTTTTAAAGTACTCCAAGTTAAAAATTATGGGGTATTTATGCAGGGGAGATTGCCAAAACTCCTGCCGCCCCCGATTATTTTGGAAAAGGCATATCCTACATCGGTTCTGAATCCGCCAGATGTCCCTCCGGAAATAGAAGGGAGTGATGATTATAAGGAGTATCAAGTTAATGATTTTTTCCCTCCAGAGAATACTGCGTATAAGTATGATACGGAATATTTTTGGCCGAATCCCAAACAAGATGCCAGGCTGCCTTATCTGTTCATCAGAACCAGTGATGGGACAGATCAGGTTCTTTTGTCAGTTATTTCGCTGCACAGGAACATAGACCGGCCCGAAATCTTAACCCTTCCCAAACCATAAAGGAGTTTTACCATGGCAACCGTTCAACGTACGACACGAGAAACTCCCGACCAAGCATTTGAACATTTCGACATACATGGCTTTACCGATACAAGGCCGTCTGAAAACAGGAAATCACGTTTTCAGACGGCCTCTTTACAACATCTTGACAAACGCAAAGGGCACATCTAAATTAGCCAAACGCGATTCTTTATCAAAGGCAACGGAGGACGAATCATGAAGAAAGCAACGGCCGCACTGCTCGGCATCCTGCTGCTTGCGGGCTGTTCGGACGGGGGCGGGGGGATTTTCAGCGGCTGGAGAGCATCATGCGAAATGACGCATTTCCAACCTGTTGAAAACACGGGCCAGCTGCTGAAACAACTGTACGATTATCCCAAATCGTGCAGGCCCGAACTCGAAGCCAAACACGACGAGCTCGAAAAAATATGGGGGATAACGGTTTACAACGGTTTGCCCGAAACGGAAGAAAAGAAGAAGGAATTTGAAAACCGCGCCAAATGTGACAACAGGCTGGACGGTATTGCTTTATCTGCGAACAGCTATGGCATGAGTTTGGAAATCAACGACTGCTATAGAAACAAATTCGGCGGTTTCAATACGGATGAGACATTGGTCGGATACCTGCCGGAAGCGGATATGAGCGTAGAACAAGACAGCATGTTGGTTGCATGGCATGATCCCATCATACCGAAGAATCCGGGCGAATCGCCATTTCGGCCGAAAGTCGCCTATCCGGTGGTTAAGCTGTTTCAGTTCAGCGAAGAGGAAACCAAGGACAATTACTGCGCCGATAACGGTTACGGGGCAATTTTGGAATGTGAAACGGCAGAGAAAGTATATTCATGGAAAAATTTAAAATCAGACATAGAGCTTACCTTTGATGTAGGTTCGGGAGATTTCAATTTTTATACCGACAGGATTGATTTTTACACCATAGATTAAGGGGATATGTTTATAGTAGTTAGCCGACAAGATATTGAAAAGAATTTGAATGATGTCGGTTTTTCCAAAGCGGAAATCGCCACCATTATGAATACAGGATTGTTTTTGAAAGACGTTTCAGAATTTTTCAGGGGGTATTACAAATGCCGTCCCAAACAACAATATGAGGCAAATCAATACAAGGCCGTCTGAAAACAGGATAACGTTTTCAGACGGCCTGATACATTCTATTCGAGACGGCAGGGCGCAAAACGATTAAACTCCGCCCGTCTTTTTTCACCGACAACCCGACCGCCATGCAAAGCCAAGAACTGGAAGACCTCACCCTGCTGCTCGTCCGCGATGCCGACGAAGCCGAAATGTGGATAGACCGCTGGGCGGTCAGCTATCCCACCGTCCGCACGGCCGCCGCGTCCCGCAGCCAAAGCATAGATGAATGGCAGCGGCGGATACAGGCGGCCTGGGAGCAGATACACAGTCAAAACGTCGCCGTCGTTGCCCACGGCGCAGGCGTTTCGGCCTGGCTGGCTTGGCTGTATCGGGCAGACATCCTCTCGCAGCGGCGGGTGCGCAACATCATCCTCGCCGCCCCGCTGCAAACCGCGTTCCCCGACGATGCCGAGCATACGTTCCAACGCGTCCGCTGCCCCTGCCGCACCGCATTGGTTTTCGGTCGCGACGATTCCGACTGTCCCGAAGAATGGGCGGGACGGCAGGCGCAAGTGTGGCGCGCGACATTATTGGCCGCGCCACAGGCAGGCCGTCTGAACGGGCCGCTGCAAGGGTGGCAGTGGGGCATGAAGCTGATGCAGGAAATGCTGCTGGCCTGAGGCAAAACGGAGAGGCCGTCTGAAAATGTTTTTCAGACGGCCTCAAACCGGAAAAAGAAAGAATACACCGCCGCTTTCCGCAGCAGGCTGCCGGAGCCTGGATAATCGGGCCGACGGTTTGCCGCCCGAAATTAAAAAATGTTAAACTGCCGCGCACTTTTCAGACGGCCTGATACACCCGATTCCGTTTAAACCCATGCATCATGGCATACACCATTCCGAAAGCGGCCGTTATTCCCTATCCGCCGCAAAAACTGCACGAATTCAAGCTGATTTGGTTTGAATATGTGGATAATCTGCACTTCGGCCTGAATCCTGCCGGCTTGGTCGATAACGCCGAACCCTATCTGGACATCACGCGGCAGCGGTTTCTGGAGGCGGGCTGGGCGGGGGACGGCGAAATTTCGCTGATGTGGATACCGCCGTTTGCCATCAACGATATAGACGGTACCCGGCATATGTGGACGCATACGCACGGCGTGGTCGTGTGGCATGTCAAACAGCAGTCCGACGGTATTTCGTGGATTTTGTATCCGCCCGAAGAAATCGATTTGAATGTTTCAACACACAGGGCGGCACATATATATATATAAGGTACATCCCTGTGTGTCGCACTGATTCGGAAGGGGGTTTACCCCTCCCAAATAAACCCGAATCCTACCGCCCTGAAGGGTGGGGCTTCAACCATTAAGGAAATTTTGATGAATACACCCCGCGAGATTAGCGCGAAGCCGTGCCAGACGGCGGGTTCGGCCGGCCTGAAGCGGTAAGCGGCCGGCCCGAATCCTTCGGCAAGCGTCAAATCTTTATTCCCCTGAAAGTGCCGCCGGCATCATTGCGATGACGGTCGGGCCGGTCAGCGTCATTGCGCCGCTGCGAACACAAAGGAACACAATATGACCGTATCTCCCGTTGCCTTGCGCCGCCAAACCGAGCGCAAGCCGCATCCGACCGCGCGTTATTGGAAAAAATGCGATGTCGAAGCCCTGTTCGACCTGCCGTTTCTGGATTTGGTTTTTCAGGCGGCCGAAATCCACCGCAGCCATTTCAACCCGCGCGAAATCCAGCTTTCCACCTTAATGTCCATCAAAACCGGCGGCTGTCCCGAAGACTGCGCCTACTGCCCGCAATCGGCGCACCACAACACCAATCTGGGCAAAGAGCAGATGATGGATGTGGACGAAATCGTCGAAAAAGCCAAAATCGCCAAATCGCGCGGCGCAAGCCGTTTCTGCATGGGTGCGGCATGGCGCGGGCCGAAGCCGAAAGACGTGGCCGCGGTTTCCGAAATCATCAGCGCGGTAAAAAGCTTGGGCATGGAAGTGTGCGGCACCTTCGGCATGCTCGAAGACGGCATGGCGGAAGACTTCAAAAAAGCAGGTTTGGACTATTACAACCACAACCTCGACACCGACCCCGACCGCTACAACGACATCATCCACACGCGCAAACACGAAGACCGCATGGACACCTTGGGGAAAGTCCGCAACGCCGGTTTGAAAGTCTGCTGCGGCGGCATCGTCGGCATGAACGAGACCCGCGCCGAGCGTGCCGGACTGATTGCCAGCCTCGCCAACCTCGATCCGCAGCCGGAAAGCGTGCCGATTAACCAGCTGGTGAAAGTGGAAGGCACGCCGCTGGCCGATGCCGAAGATTTGGACTGGACGGAGTTCGTCCGCACCATCGCCGTGGCGCGGATTACCATGCCCGAGAGCTACGTCCGCTTGTCGGCGGGGCGCAGCAACATGCCCGAATCCATGCAGGCGATGTGTTTCTTGGCGGGCGCGAACTCGATTTTCTACGGCGACAAGCTCTTAACCACCGAAAACCCCGGCGAAGACGGCGACCGCCTGCTGATGGAAAAGCTGAACCTTTATCCGCTGCAATTTGAGCTGGAAGGCGAATATCAGGCCGCGAAGCAGCAGCCGAAAATCAGAGTCGATTATTAACGCCTCGGGCGGCACGGCGTGCCGCCTTTTTGTTTGGCCGCCACCGCCATGCCCGATGCGGGCGGAAGAGGCCGTCTGAAAAATGCCGCAACGGTTTTTTCAGACGGCCTGTTGCAATTCTGCCTGCGAATGCGACTTTCCGACGATTCGCCGCCCGCATTCGAACGCATAATCCGCCCTTTGTTGAGTTTGCTCAATATTTGTCGGCAAACCGTTTGACAGTATGGCGGGAAATGTCTATAAACCGCCCGTTGCAGCCAATCCACAACCGAGTCAGTACAATGAAAAAATTGATTTTCTTCCTTGCCGCCTTCTTCAGCCTGAGCCGCGCCTTCGCCGTCGATGCCTCGCAACTGCTGCCGCCCGAACAGGCGTTTGTGCCGCAGGTGAAGGCCGACAAGCAGGGCGTGACCGTCGAATTCAAAATCGCCGACGGCTATTATCTCTACCGTGACAAGATAACCGTCGCCGCCGAGCCGCAAACCGCGTTCGGCGACACGCAATACGCGCCCGGCAAAGAAAAGAAAGACGAATTTTTCGGCAAGCAAACCGTGTATTACCACGCCGCCCAAGCGGTTTTCCCTTATAAGGCCGCCCCTTCGGGCGCATATAAGCTGACCGTGCTGTATCAGGGCTGTGCCGATGTCGGCGTGTGCTATCCGCCGAACGAAACCACATTCGAAATCGACCGCGAAGGGTTGCACACGGTGCAAAACGATACTGCGGCCGACAAGCCTTCCGGCCGGTTTACCGCGCCGAAAGCCACGTTGAACGAAGCGGAAGCCGTGCCGCCCGCTCCGGCAAACAAGGCCGACAGCAGCCGTTTCAAACTGTCGTGGGACACCTTAAGCGCCAATTTATTGGCGTTTTTTACTGCCGGGCTGGGATTGAGTTTCACTGCCTGCATGTATCCGCTGATTCCCATTGTTTCCAGCATCGTGGTCGGCGATAAAAACGCCGGAAAAGGCCGCGCCTTCGCTCTGACGATGGTGTACACCCAAGGCTTGGCACTGACTTATACCATCGTCGGCGTGATTGCCGGACTGACCGGCGCGCTGCTGACCGTTTGGCTGCAACAGCCGGCCGTCGTATTGTCTGCGGCCGCCCTGATGGTGGTGCTGGCGTTGTCCATGTTCGGCCTGTTCAACATTCAATTGCCCAACGCCGTGCAAAGTTATTTCCAACAGCAGAGCAACAAATTATCGGGCGGCAAAATCGCCGGCGTATTCGGCATGGGCATGTTCTCCGCCCTGATTGTCGGCCCGTGCGTCGCCCCGCCGCTGGCCTTGGCCCTAGGCTACATCGGCCAAACCGGCGATGCCGTGCTCGGCGGCCTGGCACTGTATGTTATGGCCCTGGGTACCGGCGTGCCGCTGGTTATCATCGGCACTTTCGGCGGCCATATCCTGCCCAAAGCGGGCGATTGGATGAACGGCGTCAAATACGCTTTCGGCTTTATCCTGCTGGCGGTGGCGGTTTACCTGGCCTCGTCCTTCCTGCCTTACGCCTTTGCCGCCACACTGTACACCCTGCTGCTGCTTGCTCCGGCCGTCCTGCTGTTGATGAAGCTGGGCGGACAGAAAGGCCGTCTGAAAACCGTTTCTGCCGTTTTGGCAGTATTCCTGCTGGCGTGCGGCGGCTGGTTCGGGCTGCAAAGCCTGCGCGGCGGACAAACCGCGATGCACCGTTTTCTGACCCTGCATCCGGCCGGTGAAGCCGCCCATAAATTCACCGATGTGGCCGAGCTGAAAGCCGCCATGGCGGCGGCATGGCAGGAAGACCCCAATACGCCGGTGATTCTGGATTTCTACGCCGACTGGTGCGTGTCGTGCAAAGAAATGGAAGCCTACACCTTGAATACGCCGCAAGTGAGTCAGGCCGTGCCGATGAACCGTTTCTTCCAAGCCGACGTAACCGCGAATACCGCCGATCATCAGGCTTTGTTGAAAGAATACGGCCTGTTCGGCCCGCCGGGCGTGTTTGTAGTCAAAGCCGACGGCAGCCACGGCGAAGCCTTGTTGGGCTTTGTCCAACCCGATGCGTTTATCGAGTGGTACCGGCAGAACGCAAAATAAGGCAAGGGTTTGACCCGTGTCGGTAAAAGGCCGTCTGAAAAATATCAGCCGCAAAGCGGAAACGTTTTTCAGACGGCCTTATTGGTACGGAGGCGGATGGCTTGGCGCAAACCTGTTATGGCTTGAACTTCAAGCAGGGCAGGGCGGTGAAACCAAGATTGTTCAAACCGTGAAGGAGTTGATGGAGGGGGACATTTATAGCGGATTCGTATAGTGGATTAAATTTAAATCAGGACAAGGCGACGAAGCCGCAGACAGTACAGA
>ERZ772921.1679-NODE-1679-length-12477-cov-2.338432_pt1 | contig 12477 bp, 10 predicted proteins | sample MGYA00512117_ERZ772921 | MGnify/ENA primary metagenome ERZ772921 (study PRJEB29015, sample SAMEA2737944) | human oral metagenome | biome: human oral; feature: human-associated habitat; material: dental | place: China | collected 2150 ... | reverse complement strand
TTGCTCAAAATAATATTCAAATGGGTTATCTGTTCCATTTACCTTTTCCTTTTCGGCATATGGACAGTCTTGTGGTGGATAAAATATAACAGGTGTAAAGCCTAAATGATCAGCCTCAACCAATCCCAGTATGGTTTCTTTCAAGCACCCTCCAAGTCCCATACGTGCGTTAAACGATATGAAATATATATTTTTCTCAGGATTTTTCTCTCCGAATTTTTTAAACTCTATCATGTTTGGATGTTTAATATTCATCACCGTGCATACAAACTTTTCATCATTTCGATGTCGCCATACACGCTGAAAATAATTCATTTTGGGGTTATTTTTTAATTTTTCTCGTATAAACCGATATAATACATCTTTATAAAAGTCGAATTTTATCATTTAGAAAATCTCCTCCATAGATATACGATATTCAAGAAACTATGCAGATTTTTCATATGGGATGTTTGGGTTAGAAACATAATTTCTGTATAATTCTTTTTACAGTTTCTTTTCCTCCTATATGCTTTATTCGATTATATTTTTTTATTATGTAGTGTTGCTGACAATTCAGATACCAGCATAATCTGTCTATAAATTGGTATCCGCGAAGGACAAGTAACGACACCGCAGATAATCGTCTTATTTTGATAAGGTCATAAACATTTGACTTCGTATAAGCTTTTACCAAAATTTCTCTATCAAGAGGATTGATTCGTAATATATTTCCCTCAAAACGAGACCGCCCTTTTGTAACAGAAAAAAAGATCTCCTCGTCCAATCCATATTGATATGTGGAAAGCACCAATTCTCTTACACATTCTTTAATACAATAATCATATACAAAATGATTGTCTATCATACATTTTATGAAAGGTTTAATACTAGTGGGAGGCTGAGTGCTCGAAAAGATTTCCACTTCAGCAAAACCAATTCCCTCCCCCACTGTACGTCTAATCGTGATTTCAAGCCAATCAATGCCCTCTGTACATTCCAAGAAAATATCATTTTTTTGTCCTTTATTTTTCAAAGGTCCAAAAGAATTATTTTCTCCCGTACTTGAATGTATAGATATTTCTTCTATATCCCCCCCGTTGATATTCCCCCAAATACGAACCAACTCAATATGCTGCGAACTCTTCCAAGAAAAAAGAACTGCCCGTTCAGAATCTGCGCTATCAGGCTGCCACAAATAGCACATCGGTAAAAACCTTGCGGAATCTATATTTTCCACATCAAACAGCTTGAAATCCCGCAGATATTTTTCTTCCCCAGATGAAACTCGAATATCTGCACAATATGTTAAACTGTCTGTACGACGCTCCCAATACACACAGTCACCATTGATAATCCTTGGAGCCTGCAAAGCCGCCCACTGGGAGCGATGTTCTTTCAATGCACAATAGATAAGATTCTGGGACAACGTATTACTGATGCATTGCCTAGGAACAGGGATACGAATGCGATTCCCCCATGTATATAACGATTGATCTACTAGGTCTTCATCATAAGTCTCTATTTTTCCTGGTACAGGTCTTCGGGTAGAAAAGATATTGTCCTGCCAAAAGTCCAAATATGAATAAAAGGACAAGGCATAAGAAAGACTTTTAAAGACTTGAGGAAAAAAGTCATTTTTCTCGCGCTGTAATATCTCACCCATGACATGATCAAAGCTTAGTGAAAGCATCCGATGATCCGCATGGACATCATAATCCACACAAAATATAACATCCGGACGGAGATCTAGTAAGAATTCTTTTAAATCCTTCTGATAGGATTCTCTCGTATACGGACTATGCACATTCCGTCGTAAATATGCATAGTCTATGAATCCTTCTACTCCGTAGGTTTCACCATGCCCTGCGGGAGAGCGCACGACATTTTCTTTACTATAAAAGATATGATGGTGATCCGGAGTATTCAAAGTATCTCCATAACCAAGAATATGAATATTTTCCTTTTTGACACCAAGAATTGCTAATGCATGAGAAGCCTCCTGCATGCGAATCTCACCCGAAGTTCGATAGTCTCCATTTGTAGAAAATAGCACATGAGGAGTAAAGCCCTGTTCTTGCAAGAAAGGGATCATTGCTCCGCCTATGGATATTTCATCATCTTGATGGGGAGCAAGGATTAAAACCTTTTTTTTCATCTCTAATTACTCCGAAAATAAAAACGCTTTATTCGAAGGGCATAAGTCGCATGGTTATTTGGATATATATTTTTTTATCTTTTCCATTACCCCCAAAATACCATCAAGTTCATAACTCGTGCGGATACTGGCATATTTACTAAGAAATGGCTGCACTGCTCTGATATATGTACGCAAATACTGACGATAAACATCTTCGCGTCTCCGCTGCTTATCATCAATCCAAGATGCAGCATAGTGATGTATAGCATAAGTAGACTCATCTCGTAAAATCCAACCTGTTCGATGATCCTTTGCAATAAATGCCTCCATCGGGTATATCACAACTTCCCCCATGAGATCTTGTCTTCGTCCGTCAAGCCTCAATCCATACTCTCGAACAAGAATATCTGTAACCACTCTTAGATTCGTCGTCATATCAAAACTACCATCCACCTGTAGGAAATGACGCGTATCATACGCGAAAAAGAATTTGCTTATAACACTATTTCCCTTCTCCCCACCAAATGTACCAACTGAAACGGACTCGTTATTTTCAAACCCCATAAAGGCTTTACACTCCAACAAGGAATCAAGAGAGCGAACGACTTCGACATCCGTGTCCATATAGATACCGCCATGCTCATGTACAGCGAAAAGACGCGCATAATCGGAAACGAATGCCCATTTCTTTGCCTCATAGGCTTCGCAACAATATGCATTCTGCGTGACATCAAAATTTGACTCGTTCCACTCTATGATTTCATAACCAGGACAATATCGCCGCCAAGAATCAATGCAGGCCTTCGCCTCCTCTGTAAGGGGATTCCCCCCGAACCAGCAGTAATGTATGATTTTTGGAATCATGTTATGCCTCCTACACTCTCAAATCAACAATACCGCCTTTACTCAAACAACTTAAAATTCGGTTGATATTCCACATTGATCACCATATCACTCGGCTCTAACGGATAATCACGAATACCACCAACCCGAGCAATATTGATGACATTAAGGAATGACATAGCAGCAATAAAAAAAGACACAAGTATCCATCCACAAATTTCAGGTTTGAATCGTCTTGCGGTTAGTGTGAGTGCCTCAGTAAAAAAAACAAAAAAGAACGGCAAATAGTATACTTCAAATCGATGTAAAATATACTGAATGCTTTCCCCTCCCAAAGAAAAACTCGTTAAAATGCGCATAATAATGAATATCGTAGCCATGTTGAAAAAAATCTGCTCGCGTCTCCCTGTTATATCCTTAACAGTATAAAAGGCAAAAAGATACATCGCCATGTAAATGAACGACATATAAGAAAAGGATTTACCTCCTTCTGTAATCAATAACAGAGCTCCTTCATATCGCCCCAGTATCCCCAAACCAAAAGAAAGAATACCCAAAACTATATCTTTACTTAGACCGGAGAGCGTGAGCACTGAGGAAAAAATAACCGCAAAGAGAACCCATTTTTTACGAAAATTAATCTGACAAAAAAAGTAGGCAGGTAAAAAGACAAGGCTGCTATAATGGAACAACGAGGCTACGCACACTGCAAGTATAAATTTCTTTTGTTCCCCCATATACAAACAGGATGAAACCCCAAAAACAATACTCATTGCTGCAGCCTGCCGTACACCATTCATCCCCCACCAGAACCCTCCCGTACTATTGTATGTGATGTATAGGAGCAGAACAAGTAATATACCGAGATAATTGCCTGGAAAGAACTTCTTGGCACCATAATAAAATCCAACAAAAGTAATAATTGCATACAACATGAAAAAGCTTTGATATGCTCCCCCCAGCCGTTCCAATAAGGGGATCAGGAAAGCAATCGCAGGTTCCAACTGCGCATTCGCCTCCATTGCATAGAAAAATTCATGCGATCCATACATTGTAAAAAAATCTTGGTAAGCTCCAAAATCCGTGCCAATATTATCACGAAATCCACTCACCAATATAACAAACAGTAGATAGGTATAGACTCCTATGTCTTTGTATTTTGCGGGCAAAAGATAGACAAAGGGTATCATAAATACAGATATACCAAAGAACACCCACCAAAATTCCATGAAACCACCTCCTACCGTCGGAGTTTTTCCACCGCTTTTCTTACCACCTTATAGAGGATTGGGTCGATTGCAGCCAATGTAAAGATCACCTTGTCGGAGAGGCTGCAATAGGGGTTTTGAAGCAGTCTACAGTAATTCTGACGAATTTTTTTTTGCAGATATCGAACTTTCCAGTAATGCTGCTGATAATTACTCGTCTCAAGGATTTGCCACAAAACATTTCCCCATGCCCAACCTAATCTGCGCTCTGCAGCAAGGCGGCATACCATGGATTCTGCTGCTACAATCTTACAATTACGTTCATACGCTTCCACGCAATCAAGTAAGGAGCGACGATATAGCTTTTGCCTCGTAATACTGCCTTCTCTTAATCGATAATTATATTTTCCAACATAATCAACAACCAATTTACTGTCATTTTTCATAAATTCCAAAGCTACAAACGCATCTTCTGAAGTTTTTCCTACTGGAAAAATTGCCCGTACTATTTCTTTTTTAAATATCTTCAAACATACAGATATAGTTTGTCCCGATTGAGTAAACAAAAATCGAATTATATTTTCCCTTCCAGAGAACACTTGTTTGTTCTTCGGAGAATTAGTCCTTATAATACTACGATTAACAATACGATTACTTCTACACATCGAAATATCAACTTTATACTTTCTTGCATTACAATAGAGCAACTCATACATATCAGGCTCGACCGTATCATCACTGTCTACAAAGCCAATATATTCACCTGTACATACTGCTATTCCTGCATTTCTCGCATCACTAAGTCCTCCATTTTCTTTATGAATGACTTTGATCCGTGCATCACGTTTCGCATAATCATCACAAATTGACGGGCAACGATCCGTAGACCCATCATCCACCAATATGATCTCAATCTCTGCCAATGTCTGTGTCAGTAACGACTCAATACATTCTGTCAAATAATCCTCTACGTTATATACGGGAACTACGATACTGACAAGAGGACTTACCTCATCATTGGAGTTCATATTAGCAAAAGTCTCCACGATGTACCTCCATCATACGATGAAACATTTCCTCAAGCGGATATTTTGCATTCCATCCAAGTTTTCTTAGTTTTTGCGTATCCAAATCAATATATCTCTTCGGAGGGTAGAGTTTTTTCGCATCTTCACTCTCTTTCACGCAAACATTGACTACACCATAGCCCAGTCTCTCCGTCGCATCCATAGTTGCAACAAGCTCTGCCATCTCCCGAATGGAACAATAGCTTTGCTCATTTGCCACATTATAGGCTTCACCCACACCACCACACAAAAGTATAACAAAAATTGCAGTAACTGCATCAGCGGTATATAGATATGAGTAACTTGTTCCACCATCTGTCAATAGGATAATATCCTCACCACGAAGAGCAGCGCGGGCAAACTGTGCAAAAACGCGGCTATCATCCGAGCGAATTCCTACGCCAAAGGTCTGTGTCAGGCGAACGACCTTTGCAGGAACACTATACTCTCCTGCAAATCCAGCACAAAGAGCCTCCACCATACGCTTTGCTTCAGGATAAGAATTTCGCACATTCATGGTGTCGATAAATGTCTCATGATTTTCGTCAACCTTCTCCTGTCGATGGAGACTGCCATAGACTTCCATACTCGAAAGATAGATGAATCCCTTGGATTTCTTTTCTCGAGCAAGTGTTAAGAGCGACATGGCACCTATGAGATTACACCGAATTGTTTCAACCGGATGTTCTGCAAAATATCGACTTGCAGTTGGGCTACCGCCGTGAATAATATAGTCAACCGGTTCTTGGATGGAGGGAATATGTTCCATATCACCTATAATAAAAGAAATCGGAGGTTCTTCCTTCAAGAGTTCACAAAACCGTTCCCTTGCCTTTTCCTCATCTCGTACTAAGGCAAGGATGTGCAGGGGAATTTTCTTATAGAGCGCGATATACGCCAATGCTGAAATAAGGTTAAAGCCGATCAGACCCGTTGCTCCCGTAATCAGAATCGTACTGTCTCGCAAGTCTTCCCAAGGAATAAAATCTACCCCGTATATATATTCCATGTCCTCTCGAAAAATTGATTGTTCCACCCACATAAGAATGCCTCACAATCCTACAATCTGCATATTTTCCTGTGCTTCAAGAAGTGCTCGAAAGAGATAAAAATCAGTTGGAGTGGTAATTTTGATATTTTCTACAGGTCCCTCAACCATACGAAGTTTTGCACCATAATGCTGCATCAACATTGCCGAGTCAATAAAGTCTGTTCTCCGCTCTCTCTGCGCCTTACAGTGTGCCTCATAGATATCTTTCACATAGAAACACTGCGGTGCACGCGCCATAGAGCAACAAGATCGATTAAAAATCTCTCCCACTTCTCCACTATCCGTATTTACAAAAATCGTCTCAATCGCTGGTGTTGTTGTAATAGCATTTCCGTATTTCCTCACCGAAGCAATACAAGCTGTGATTGTTTCCGCATCAATCAAAGGGCGTACTCCATCATGAATCAAAACGATATCATGGTCATCTGATGATATTTCCCATGCACGCGAAAGTCCTTGAAAAATTGAGTCCTGCCCCGTATCTCCTCCCGGTACAACTGCTGCTACTTTTTTTATATGGTGCATATATAGAAGCTTTTTCGCATAGTCAATCCAAGATGCGATACAAACCAGTATAATTGCATCAACATCCGGATGTTTTTCAAAATGTTCCAGTGTATAGATCAAAATAGGCTTGCCATGCATTTCCAGAAACTGCTTTGGTCTCGCATGCGTATTCATGCGTTTCCCGGCACCACCTGCAAATATCACCGCTATATTCATCAGTACACTCCATTATCTCTCTTCAAAAGATCTGCTAAACGACTCAGACACTGTTCCGTCGCATCTCCGTTATGTGTAACATAGCTTTCACAGTACTGCCGGCATCGTCGCCCTGCACCAGAGTAATCAGCTGCAATTACATTGATTGCAGCTATAACCTCTTGCTCGTTTCGCTTGATTCCATCCGGAAACTCATTTTTCAAATCCATAAACAAACCATACTCCTTTACATAGCGATCATAATCGTATGCAAAGCAAATCATGGGTTTTCCAAGTAATCCATAATCAAAAAAAGCACTGGAGTAGTCCGAAATTAAAATATCAGCAATCCAATACAATTCATTGACATTTGGAAATGCTGACACATCGTAAAAAAAACTGTCACACTCATGTGTATGTTTCATTGCTCCTGCAAAATGATGTGCTCTGATCAACACCACATATTGATCTGCGAGATAGGAGTGCCAATAATTATAATCCAACTCCTGATTTCCATATTCACGCCAAGTTGGCATATACAGAATAATTTTTTTCTCTTCCGGAAGTCTCAATCGGTTCCGAATACGTTTACGATCTGATTCCTGAAAGCGAAAGAGTTCATCCTCACGTGGACGCCCGGAATACAAGAGTCCTCTTTCACAAGCTCCAAAGTATTGAAGCATAACATCTCTCATATATTTCCCATCAACACATAAGATATCCACTTGTGAAAAGTCATAGTCTTTTCTTCCTGGAACGGCATTCCCCCCCTTCTTCGGACCCGTTCCATGCCACGTGTTCAGATAGACCGTATGGGGCCGCTTAAAGTGTAACCCCCTCTCAATATTAACGTTTGTAATCCATATTTTCGCTTTCAGTGCACAGAGAAAATACCGAACCGAGTCAATGCGCACTTTCTCTGCTCCATCCACTTCAATATGACCTGGAGACTCGAATGCCCAAACATAGCGAAAGTCTGAAAACCTCGGATCAGTTTTCATGACTTCAAAAAGAATTCTGGGGCTGTCACTGTATTGTTTCCCACCATAGGAGGACAGCAAAACAAGCTTCTCATCTCTTGAAACAAGAACCCCCAGTATATTAAACACCATATTAAAGAATTGCTGATATATTCTCTGTATTATTGTATTGTGCTTAATCAAATAGGCTAATATTTCACGAAGGTTACGCACATTTCTCCCTCGCCCTTCTACAGAAACTAAGTTTTAAAAATCTCCATAGATGTTATTTTTCCCAACATCATATACAGATAAATCCACATCCTCCTTCATTGATGTGAGCCCTTCTGTTGCACTTTTCGTAAATAAGACCTTAACGGTCTGTATAATAATAGTCAAGTCCGTCAAAATACTACAACGCTGAATATACATCAAATCATAAATCAATTTGTCAAACGGCGTGGTATTATATTTCCCATAGACCTGTGCAAGCCCTGTAATACCGGGCTTTACGTTATGGCGGTATGCGTATTCAGGCATCTCCTCAATGTATTGTTCAACAAAAAAAGGACGCTCCGGACGTGGACCAACGATGCTCATATCTCCAACAAGAACATTCCAGATCTGAGGAAGTTCATCCAATCGAACAGCACGCAAGAACCGTCCCAAGGCTGTAATGCGCGGGTCATTTTCTTGTGCAAGCATCGGACCGCTATATTTCTCCGCATCCACACGCATGGTACGAAATTTATAAACACAAAACTCTTTCCCGTTTCTGCCCGTCCGCACCTGACTATAGAAAATCGGTCCACGATCACTAAGCTTAATCGCAAGAGCTGTGAGCAGCATAAGGGGAAGCGCGCAGGCAAAACCAATCGCCGCAACGCTCAGATCAAGCCCACGCTTAAGTGTCCGCACTTCAAGGGTGGGGCGCAGTACCGACGGGCGAAACACGGGGATGTCATCAATCTTGTCAAGTTCTGCACCGCTACAAAAAATCTCGAATGTATTCGGTATCAGCAAAGGACGTTTTCCGTGCTGATAGCAAAAGTTAATCACTTGAACTTTATGGCGATGCCGCATACCGGGGCACATAATGATGACATCCACAGAGGCGGCGGACTCTTTCCATAGAGAGTTTTGCATGTCAGTACAGACATACTTCAGCTTCATATTGAGGTGACGCTGTCGGGAAAGTCGGTTATAAACGTGGGTACATTCTTCCTCAGAACCAATGAGCAGCACATCTCTCACGGCATAGACATGCCGCTCAACCCGCCATGCGAGATAACGCCAAATCGACAGAAGAAAAAACTGCAAAAAAACCGTCAGGAGCAGCACCGAGCGAGAGCAGGATAGCTCCTGGATAAAGAAACTAAGCGCAAAAATAAGAATCAGCGCGCAAAGATTCGTCACTGCAACGCTAAGCAGAACCTCTGCGAACCTTTTTGTAGCAACGGAATACAGCCCGTTGATATTGAGGAGCAGCCCTGTTAAAACAATAAGAAGAGGGAACAAACTCCCATAAGAGTATAGATTGGCGGGCAGCATATTGTCGTTTAAAATGATAGAAACCGAGATGAGATAGGATACGCCCATCAACAGAATATCTCCAACGAGCATAACCAGCTTACGCGATTTTGGAAACTGTTGCAGGCGCATATTCTCCCCCCATTTCTCTTATTGTTGTCTCTTGTATAGAATGACGCCGTACCCAAAAGCAAGGAAGCACCCAATTAAAAATCCACCCAAGGTAATCAGCTTTTTCCGCGGCGCAACGGGCCGCTCGATATCCGGCAGATCAGCCGGGTCGACAATCTGAATATCCATGCTCTCCATCGCTGCCTGAATCTTGTGCTGTTCACTCTGCTTGACGAGGTTCAAATAGACTTCATTTTGGATGGTTACATCGCGCTGCAGACGAACGTACTCGAGCACATCGTCAGGAAGTTTACCAAGTTCCTCTTCCTTCTTACCCCACTCTTCCTCAACAGCCTTCTTGGTCGCTTTCGAAACAGCAAGTCCAACAGCTGCAAGCGCCTGTTGTTTCAGGAGTTCGGACTGGGTCGGATTCAGTGTAACCGCATTGGAGTCCACAGATGCGACGACTTCGGCCTGCAGACTGTTTTCAAGCTGGTGCAGTTCCTCCACAGCCCGTTGGACACTGGGATGTTTTTCGGTATAATTTTGACGCAGTCCAACGAGTTCGACCTGCTTGGCGACAATCTGGGAACGAAGCCCCTGAACAATCGCGTTGTCTGAAACGTTATATGCTCTGCTGCTCATTTTTTGTTCCTCAAGAGCTGCATTCGCCGCATCCAGAGATGCCTGTCCGGACTTAATGGAAACCTCGAAATCCGCCACAGACTTGTCAAATGCCAGCATTTGATCCAGAACGTGTTTCACCTGATCGTCGGGACTATAGATCTTATGTGTCTTGCTGAATGCCAAAAGTTTTGCCTCAGCCTTCTCCGAGGCTTCTTTTGCTTCATCAATACGTTTTTCGAGGAAGGTTACGAGTAGGGACTGTGTCTGTCTGCTCATATCGGTCTGCATCAGGAGGAAGTTGTCCACAACCGTCTGAGAGATACGCTGTGCCTCCTCCGGCGTTCCCCACCGAGCGGAAACCTCGATCAGATTTGTCCCCTTTGTATTCTTAATGTCCAGAAAACTTTTCGCAAACTTCTTCGCATCCGGCTTTTTCTCTGCTCCTTCGAAGTCAAGGCTGTCAATAATCGGCTCAAGCACCGTCCGCGACTTCATCAACTCCATGTAATTCATTGTCAGCGAAGATGCGCCGGACCCACCAAGCGCCGCAAGAGCCGCTGCCGTACCGGATGACGAAGCGTTTGCACTGCTCGTCTGAACCAATGTTGTAGACTCATACTGTTTCGGTAGGATGAGCGAAATCACAAGTGCTACAACGGTACAAAGCCCCACGATACCGAATACAACAGCCTTGTGCCGCCCCATCACCCAAAACAGACGTCCGAGATCGATCGAATCCTCATTGCGGTCCATCATTCAATCTCCTCCCGACTTACTTCGTCAAAGCCTTATACATCGCCCACACGCTGACGTATGGCAGAACATCCTCATCAATCTTAATGCCATTGGAGCGCGGTACATAGATGATGTCGCCGTCCTGCAGGACGACGTTCTGTGTGAGGTCATGTTTCTTGATGTAGTTTTTGATATTCAGCGTCTTATAGTACATGGTATCGCCCACAACGCGCAGTACTTGAACCTGTGTGCTCCGTCCACGGCGTTTAATGCCGCCGGCAGAGGAAAGGGCTGCGTATGCGTTGAGGTTATCGGCAGAGAGCTCCTGTATTCCGGGCGAACCGACTTCCCCCATAACATAGACTTTACGTGGTCCATAGGATTTCATAATGAGCGACATGTCCGGAAAGCGAAGATACATGCTCATCCGCTCCATCAGCACAGCCTTTGCTTCATCCAGTGTCAGCCCCGCAAGTTTCACGGAGCCGACATAAGGCAGTTGTGCATAGCCGTCGGGACCGATCATGATGTCGCTCATTCCGGCACCTTCAGGAAGTCCGATGACCTGGATATCAATGACATCATACTTCGTTAGGCGGTAGGTCTCAAGCAGGCGATCCGGACGAAGGGTAGCCGTCTTAAAGTCGCCGCCCTCGACAACACGATGCGGCATATCGCTCGCAATATCCGCATTGACAGAGGCGTTCTCTGCCGCCTGTACGGACGGCGCCATGATGCCAACACATCCCGCGACAGCAAGAGCGCCGAGTGCTGTGAGACCTTTCTTTCTTATCATTTCAGACGGACTCCTTTTCTTATTATAACTTAGTCCTAAGTATACAAAATTTTGTTGGGTTGTCAAGCTATCGTGCTTAGAAGAAGCCCAATGTTTTGAGCAAAAAGACCCAGCCAAAAATGGTAAAACAGGAAAGCGCACTGCTATATACAACGCAATTGCCCGCGAGTTCCGCGTCTGCCTGCATCTGCTGCGCCATCGCAAAGCTGGCAACGGCACAGGGCGTGGCAAACACGGCGATAAGAGTCACCAGTTCGACATCGCGGAATCCGAGTGCAATCGCAAGAGAAAGCATGATTGCAGGTACGATGACAAGACGGGAGGCAACGGAGAACACAAGCTGACGCAGATGCGCCTGATAGCTCCCGCCATGAAATGAAGCGCCGAGAATAATGAGTGCCACCGGTGTCGTTGCTGCCGCAATCTGCGCGACGGGCTTCAACACGGGCGCAGGAATGGACAGACTGACGAGTCGGCAGAATACACCTGCAATTGCCCCGAGGATCATGGGATTCATGAGTACACCACGCAGAATGTGCAGGAGATCAAATCGCCCGCCGCGAAAGGTCTCGAGGACAAATACGCCGAGAACGTTATAGAGCGGAACGATCGCCGCAATCATCATGGTTGGGATCGCAATCGCCGCATCCCCAAAGATATTTGCGACGAGCGGAATGCCCATGAGGACATAGTTGCCGCGAAAAGCAGCCTGAATCATCGGGCCGCGCC
>ERZ772921.1677-NODE-1677-length-12486-cov-14.890194_pt1 | contig 12486 bp, 10 predicted proteins | sample MGYA00512117_ERZ772921 | MGnify/ENA primary metagenome ERZ772921 (study PRJEB29015, sample SAMEA2737944) | human oral metagenome | biome: human oral; feature: human-associated habitat; material: dental | place: China | collected 2150 ... | reverse complement strand
GATCCTCAAGAACCGCATGATTCCGCGGAAAGTACAACCGGTCCGGCGGGTGCCCAGCCGAACGATCCTCCCAGAGCACCATTTCGACGCCGCACCGCCCCTGCCTCCGCGCACCGCAGCGTCGGGACCCGCAGGACAGCGAGTCAACCGTTCGAGACTCGCGCCCGAGCCCGATGCAGTATCCTCTGCGCGACTGCATTCGCCCGGTTAGGAACTCGATGAGCGCCGCCAGTGGTTCCCCAGACCTGGTCGAGGCGCTCTCACTGCCCGGCCTGTCCGAGATCGACCTCGATGTCGAACTGGCGCACGACCCGCCCCGGCCCGCGGAACTCGACCAGAGCACCAAGGAGCCACCGGCCGAGTGCCGCGCCGATCCCGCCTCCGCGTCCTGACGCCCGGCCCTGAGGGACGCCGCGGAGCAATTGTGGCGCTCCGGGAGGATCGTTCGCTGCGAGAACAGTACTCCGATCCTCAAGAACCGCATGATTCCGCGGAAAGTACAACCGGTCCGGCGGGTGCCCGGCCGAACGATCCTCCCGGAGCCCCATTTCAACGCCCGAAACCCGCCAGAGCCGCCTCGACCAGACTCACAGTCCGTCCCGCCATCACGTCATCGTAGGTCAACCGCAGCGGCAGCAGCCCACGGGCGAGGAGCGCCTGATCCCGTTGACGATCCCTCATCCACGCGCTGTACGAGGAGTGGTAGGCGAAGCCGTCGGTCTCCAGGTCGAGGATGCGATCCACGAAGTTGTCCAGTTCGCCGACGCCCGGCACCATCACCCCGGACTCGACCAGATGTCCGGCGTCCTGAAGCTCGATTCGGGCGATGGACTCGATTGACGAGCGCGCCCGCTCGGTGCAGCGCCCCAACCGGCGGCGCGCTCGCGGGCGGCCGTTCCCCTTGCCGGTCAGCAGGGCGGCGATCTCCTCGCGGGTGATGAGGTGGTGGTTCAGGGCGCTGTCGACGATGGCGATCGTCTCCTTCTCCGGTCCGCACCTCAGCAGCCTGGCCAGCAGGCGCTCGGGCGGGACGAACAAGTCGCCGCCCACGACCAGGCCCGGCTCGCGGTGCACCACCACCCCCTCCGGCTCCATCCGGCCCCGGTTGGCCGGCACCGCGACATGGGGGACGCCGACGGGAAGGATATCGGGAAGGCCGTAGCGGGCCAGAGCGCTCGTACAGGTCAGCAGACCCCTGAGACGGCGCGCAGCGATGACGGCAGGGTCGGCGTCGGGAAGATGGACGACGTTCCACCGGCTGCGGAGAACCCCCTCCGCGAGAAGCCTGCTCAAGACGCGACGTCCAGTGCTGTCCAGGTGGAGCGCGGACCGGTGGAGCGCGCCGGTGGGCAGGATCAGGCCGATGATCCGGTCCTTCTCCAACCGCGCTGCGATGCCCATGCGGCAACTGTCGCCGGAGGCGGCGGTGAATACCAGTGCAGCGATCGAGGTCTGTGGATAACTCGCGCGATCACCTCATTGGGGACGACGGGTTTTGGTGCCGCGCCGGGCCCGCGCGCTGGCCATGGCGCTAGGCTCGACGCGATGAGACCCTCCGCCCGCACCGCCATCCGCGCCGCCGTCCCCGTCGTCGTCCCTGCCGCCGTCGTCCTCGTGGGCGCCGTCACGCTCATCGCCTACTCGGTCAACCAATGGCGCTCGATGCAGGTTCCCAGCTGGGACCTGGCCATCTTCTCCGAGCTCGCCAAGGCCTACGCCCACTTCCAGGCGCCCATCGTGCCGATCAAGGGGGAGGGCTTCAACCTGCTGGGCGACCACTTCCACCCGATCCTCGTCCTCCTGGGCCCCGTCTGGCGCCTCTTCCCCACCCCGCTGGCCCTGCTCGTCGTCCAGGACCTCCTCCTGGCGGTCTCGGCCTGGCCGATCACCCGCCTGGCCATGCGCACCCTCACCCCCTGGGCGGGCGGCGCCCTGGGCCTGTTCTACGTCCTGTCCTGGGGCTTCCAGGGGGCGGTGTCGGCCCAGTTCCACGAGATCGCCTTCGCCGTGCCCATGCTGGCCTGGGCCTCGGTCGCCTTCGTGGAGCGGCGCTGGCGGGCCTGCGCCCTGTGGTGCGCGCCGCTGGTGCTGGTCAAGGAGGACCTGGGGCTGACCATCCTCATGGCGGGCCTGGCCATCGCCCTGCGCGGCCTGCAGGAGCGGCGCGAGGACCGGGCCGCCCCGACGACGCTCCTGGGCCTGGGACTGACGCTGTACGGCCTGTTCGCCTTCCTCATCACGGTCCTGCTCATCCTGCCGGCGCTCTCCCCGTCGGGCGCCTGGGAGTACGGCATCGGCGGCAACGCCGGGGACGGCACCGCCACCGCCCAGTCCGCCGGCCTGCTCGCTCGCCTGTTCTCCCCGCAGATCAAGCTCATCACGCTGGGGGTGCTGGCGTGCACCGCCGGCCTCATCGGCCTGGCCTCCCCGTGGATGGCGCTGGTGCTGCCCACCCTGGCCTGGCGCTTCCTGTCCGCCAAGGAGTTCTACTGGGACTGGGCGAACTGGCACTACAACGCCATCCTCATGCCCATCGCCGTCGGCGCGCTGCTCGACGTGCTCACCCGCCTGAGAACCGACCGGGAGGGCAAGACGCTCACATGGCCGGACACCCCGGTCCTCGCCCGCGCGATCGCCATTATCGGCGTCGCCGTGCCCCTCGTGCTGGCGGTGAGGACGGCCGGCGACCTGCCGCTGCTCAGGACGTCGGAGCCGATCTGGCGCACCGGAGCGGCGCGCGCCGCCGCCGCCCGGCAGGTCATCGACGCCGTCGAGGCGGGCGAGGCCCCCGTGCCCCAGGAAGCCGTCGGGGTGACACGGGCCGCGAAGATCACGGTGGAGGAGGCGCGGGTGGATTTCACCCGGCCGGCGGCCGAGGTCCGCAACCACATCCTCGGATGCTCCCCGGATCCGGGGGTTTGGTGCGAGCTGAACGGAAAACGGCTCAAGCTGTACCGGGCGCGGCTGGCCGTGACCCCATCCGCCCCGGCACTTCCGGCACCGGGTGAACTGCACGCGACCAAACGCCAGGTCTTCGTCGGAGCGGGTGACGGCGTTCTCGAACTGCTGGAGGTCCAGGCCCCGGGCAAACGACGAATGGCAGCCATCGACTGGGCCCGTTCCGGCGCCGCATCCGGGAGGCTCGTGTGAGCAGGGACCCATCCGCCCGGAGGGTCGCGTTCGACGTGCTGAGGCAGGTCAGCGGGGAGGACGCCTACGCGAACCTGGCGCTCGCCAAACGGCTGGCCCGGGCGGGCCTGGAAACCAGGGACGCGGCCTTCGCAACGGAACTCGTCGCCGGCACCTGTCGTCTGCGGGGCACCTATGACGCGATCATCGAGTCCGCATCGGGCCGGGGTCTGAAAACCATGCAACCCGCGGTGGTGGACCTGCTGCGGCTGCTCGCTCATCAGGCACTTGGCATGGCCGTGCCCGCGCGGGCAGCCGTCGCCGCCACCGTGGGACTGGCCCGCGACACCGTCGGGCAGCGGGTCACCGGCCTGGTCAACGCCGTCGGGCGCCGGATTGCCGCGCACGACCTCCAGGAGTGGGTGGAGCTGCTGAGCGAGGGCCTCGACGAGACGGACAGGCTGGCGATCAGGACCCACCACCCCCGCTGGATCGTTGCGGCCTACGAGAAGGTGCTCCAGGAAAACGAGGTCGCCCAGGCTCTGGAGGCCAACAACCTGGCACCGAGACCAACCCTCGTGATGCGTCCCGGACTTGCGGAGGTCGAGGAACTCGCTCCCGCCGTCCCCACCGTGTACTCGCCCTTCGGGGCGGTTCTCGACGGGGCTCCGGGCGACCTGGCAGCGGTCAGGGAAGGCCGGGCCGGCGTGCAGGACGAGGGTTCGCAACTGGTGTGCCTGGCCCTGACCCGGGTGGAGGCACCGAGCGGGCCGTGGCTGGATCTGTGCGCCGGTCCCGGTGGGAAGTCCGCGCTCCTGGCGGGGCTGGCCAGGCAACGGGGGGAACACCTCGTCGCCAACGAGGTGGCCGCGCATCGCGCGAAACTCGTTGAACAGGCCCTGGCGGTCTACCCACCTGGAACAGCGAGCGTCATCTGTTCAGACGGGTGTGACCCGGAACCGGTCAGGCGGCACGCTCCTTTCGCCAGGATCATGGTGGACGCCCCCTGCAGCGGCCTGGGGGCGCTGCGTCGCCGCCCCGAGGCCCGGTGGCGCCGCACACCGGCCGACCTGGCGGAACTCGTCTCGTTGCAACGCGCTCTGCTGGAAACCGCCATCGGTCTGCTGGTTCCCGGGGGAGTGGCCGCCTACGTGACCTGCTCACCCCACGCGGATGAGACCGCCGCCATCGTCGAGGCGGCTCTGAAGAACAACCCGCGTCTGGAACTTCTGGATGCAGCAGCCCTGCTTCCCGAGGTGCCCGGCGCCTCCCGGGGCGGGTACGTTCAGCTGTGGCCCCATCGCCACGGAACCGACGCCATGTTCCTGGCCCTGCTGAGGCGCCGCTAGGCTTCAGCCATGCGCATCACCCCGAGCATCCTGAACGCCGACTTCGCCGACCTCCGCCACGAGATCGGACGGATACCGGGAGCGGACGGGGTGCACGTCGACGTCATGGACAACCATTTCGTGCCGAACCTGACGATCGGATTGCCCGTGGTCGAATGCCTGCGCAAGGTGACCGATCAGCTCCTGGACATTCACCTGATGATCGAGGACCCGGACCGCTGGGCCCCGGCCTACGCCGAAGCAGGGGCGGAGTCGGTTACCTTCCACGTAGAGGCGGCCCACGCCCCGATCCGGCTGGCCCGGGAGCTGCGGGCCCGTGGGGCGAGGGCGTCGATGGCCCTCAAACCCGCCACCCCGATCGAGCCCTACGCCGAGATGTTCGACGAACTGGACATGGTGCTGCTCATGACCGTCGAACCCGGTTTCGGCGGGCAGAAATTCCTTGATCTCGTGCTGCCGAAGATCCGCCGGACCCGGGAACTGATCGGGGATCGCCCGATCTGGTTGCAGGTCGACGGCGGGGTCTCGGTGGAAACGATCGGGCGCTGCGCTGAGGCGGGCGCTGACACCTTCGTGGCCGGCTCCGCGGTCTACAACGCCCCCGATCCGGACGCCATGGTGCGGGAACTGCGTGAGCTGGCCGACTCCGCGTGGTGCTGCTGAATCAGCCCGGTTCGTCGCCCCGGTCACGGAGGTAGCGTTCGAACTCCGCGGCGATGGAGTCGCCGGTGGCGCCCTCCACATCGGAGGCGTCGCGGGCCTCCTCCAGTTGTTCGATGTACTCGGCCACGTCGGGATCCTCGGCGCTCAGCTCATCCACGGCCTGCACCCACTTGCCGGCCTCACTGAGCAGGTCACCAGCCCCGAGGCTGGCGCCCAGGACCTGCTCCATGCGGCTGAGCAGGGCGTGCTGGCCTTTCGGGTTCGGGGGAGTGGCGACGTAGTGGGGAATGGAAACCCACATGGATGCGCTGGGGAATCCCTCGGCGATCAGCATCTGGTTGACCACGCCCGTGATGCCGGTCGGACCCTCGTAGGTGAGTTCCTCGATGGCGAGGCTGCCCTTCAGCTGCGAGTCGTAGGTGTACATGGCTACGGGAAGGGGACGCGAGTGTGGGGTGTCGCTGAGCATGGCTCCCAGCAGCAAAACCATCGACGGCTCGTAGCGTTTCAACCGCTGAACCAGCTCACGGGAAAAGCTGCGCCACAACTGGTTGGGTTCGGGACCGACCACGATGATCAGGTCGCGTTCCGGTAGGCGCACCCGCTGGAGGGTGATGTGGGGCCATTGGATCCAGGGCCCATCGGGGGAACGGCGCAGGATCGGACGGGTCACCTGGAAGTCGAAGTAACGTTCGTCATCGATGGTCTCGAGCTCGGACGAGGGGTAGTGCTCCATCAGGTGTAGCAACGCGTCGCTGGCCGCGTTGGCCGCGTCGTTCCAACCGCTGAAGGCGATCACGACGGCCGGGTTTTTGAGGTCCTCGGGCCGGGGGTGCTGCATCCTTCCAGTCTATTGGCCCTGCCGGTGACCTCAAACCGGGCGGGCCGGCAGCGATTGACAGGGGTGTTGACCGGGATTTATGCTCGCCAAGGAGTTTGGGGGGATCAACTCTGTTGCATGGGGCATTCCGTCAATTTCCGAACAATGTTCGACGCCGAGCCGGAAAGGCGCCCATGAATTTGCTGAAGCGCATCGTGTTCGGCATGCTCGCCGCCCTTGTCGCGGCCGTGGGCGGCATTGTTCTCATCCCGCGGCCAGCGCAGGCCGACTACGCCACCGGTGGCCGGGGTTATTTCGTCAACTCCGTGGTCTGGGCCGAGTGGGGGAAAAAGGGCGACATCATCCCTGCTTCGGGACTCACGAAAACCCAGTACACGAAGGTCGGCAGCACGACGATCGCCCTCGAATGCACCCTGTCACAACCGGATTCCGGCGATGGGTACGGATACAATAAAAACACCACACTGGATGTCTGGACCGCGGGAAGCTGGCGGAAGGACGGTTTGGACGACCTGTACAACCGTGGTGGCACGGGCACCAACAACCAGATGACCAATGCCATTCACACCAAATACAGCAGGACCACGGTCAGTTTCAAGGTTTCCTGTTCGGCCATCGTTTCCGGTCCGGGTTTCCCCGCGGGAGGGCAGCGTGTCCCGGTGGACGGAATGGTCGTGGCCGATGCCGAGTCCAGCGATCCGAATCCCGACGAATACATCAAGGTGGAAACCAGCAGCAATGCCCAGTGGCGGGTCCTGGACCGGATTCGCGACAGCGGTTGCACATCGACGACGCTGGCCCAGCAGAGCACATCGGGAGGATCACGAACCCTGACGCTTCTCCCGGGTGGCGTGACCTGTCCCAACACCGGCCCCACCGTCGCCATGGCCGCCAGCAACGTCTCCGAGGCGACCATCACAATGTTCGGTCAGGGACAAGCGGCAGTAGCCGTGGGCGCCATCATCAACCTGGACTACGGCGATGCCCCCATCAGCTACGGAGCCGCGGCCGCGCAGTACCTGACGGGCTGGAACGCTTCATCACTTCCCGACGGCACCACCGATGCCTTCAGCACCAGACTGGCATGGCCACCCAGGAATCCCGAAGTGATGCTGGGCAGACGCATAGACCCCGAACCGGTCAACCCCGTGAACGGTGACGGCACCCAGGACGACAAGAACCCCGCCAGTCCGAATGACGAGGACGCCATATCGGGAACACCGCTCTACCACGTGATGCAGGGCGGGGGAACCGCCACCCAGGAGATCGTCTGCACGGGCCGCGGCCACAACCGTGGCTGGGTGGACTGGAACCGCAACGGGGTCTTCGACCGGGAGGAGGCATCCGACACGGTGCAGTGCGCCGGGGGCAGAGCCACTCTAACCTGGTCCATCCCGCAGGATGCGGTCACCGGGAACAGCTACCTGCGGCTGCGTGCCGCCGCCACGGCGGATTCCCTGACGAGCCCCACGGGATTGACCGTCACCGGGGAGGTCGAGGACCACAAGGTGCAGATCAGCACCTATGAACTCGAGATCTCCAAGACCTCCGACGCCCTGGTCGGGAAGAAGTTCGCGGGCGACGAGGTGACATACACCGTCACAGCGAAGAACCCGAGCAGAACCCCTTTCACCAACACCAGCCCGGCCTACGTCTTCGACGACCTGAGAGGAGTGCTCGACGACGCCACCGTGATCACGGGCTCCCTGCAGGCCACCGTCGGGAACAGCAGCCGCGGTGACGTGGTCTTCGACTCGAACACGAGCAGGATCGCATGGCGGGGCACGCTGGCCCCCAACGAAACGCTCACCCTGACCTATCGGGTGCGCCTCAAGGTCGGGGGAGACCGTGACCTGCGCAACGTCGCCTGGGGACAGGCGGGTGTTGCCACCCCGGCGACGAACGTGACCTGCGAGAACCGCACAGCCGAGGGACGTGACGGATCGACGAACCACCCCTGCGCCGCCGAGCGGTATCAGCTGATGTCGCTGCTGAAGACCTTCCAGAACAACTACGACCCGGCCCCGAACGCCGCGGACTGGACACTGACCGCTACCGGAAACTTCGGTGGCGAAACCGGCGACACCGAACGCGTCGTCCCGGGGAACACCGCCGTCACCAACGCGAACACCTTCGTGGTGCCAGTAGGGGAGTCCTTCCGGTTCAAGGAAAAGGCGGCTCCGGAGGTCATGAAGGGATACGAGTTCCTAAATCCCGGAGTGACCGCCGTAGGTGGGAACCAGGTGGAACTCGTCAACAAGGACAAACCCGCCTCCGCCAAATGGACCAAGACCGACAGCGAAACCGGCGAACTGATCGGGGAAGCCGAGTGGACACTGAAAGGTCCCACCGCCCCCGGCGGACTGGTGATCACCGACTGCGTCGCCGCCGATCGCAGCCTGTGCACGGGACCGGACAAGGATCCCGGGGCGGGTTCCTTCCTGCTGGAGGAACTGAAATGGGGGGAGCACACACTGACCGAGGTCACGCCACCACCCGGGTACACGCTGTCGAACCTCTCCGAGCAGATCATCCGGCTCAGCAGCACCGACACCGGATCCGAGCCTCTCGAGATCGGCGCGATCCCCAACGATCGCCTGCCGGGATCCATCTCCTGGCGGAAGACGGAATCGGGAACGACGATCCCGCTGGCCGGTTCCGTCTGGAAATTGACGAATGCCTCGGGGGCGACCATCACCGACATCACGGACTGCGTCGCTCCGGGCAGCTGCGCGGGACCCGACCGGGATCCCGAACCCGGTTCGTTCCGGGTCGAGAGGTTGTCGTGGGGCACCTGGACACTCATGGAGACCGGCGCGCCGCTGGGCTACCTGTTGACCACACGGGAGGAAACCCTCCAGATCGGTTCGCAGGCCTTGCACCAGACGGTGGAGGACCCGTTCGAGAACACCCGTTCTCCGGTCCCGGTGCTGCCGCTGACCGGGGGCACACCGAGCGAGATCTACCACTACCTGGGGGGTGGCCTGTTGATCGTCGCAGCCGCGCTGGTCCTCCTCAAACGCCGCCGGAGGAACAAGCACTAGTGATCCCGTGATCCGAACGGGGCCACACGCGAAACCGTCGAGGAACTCGACAAAACAGATGGAGGGAATCAGATGACCACTCGGAACAAGCCCGGTGGGCGATTGTTGTCGCTGGCCGCGGCCCTGGCCGTCGGCCTGCTGGGGCTCACGGCCCCGGCGCACGCCGACTCGGCCAACATCAATCCGAACCAGAAGGCGAATTTGACGCTGCACAAGTGCGTCCAACCCAGCACCCCGGGGGCGCCGGCGAACGGCAAGGAACAGACGGGAATCGGATGCACCCCGATCGATGGGGTCACGTTCACGCTCTACAAGGTGGACGACATCGACCTGACCACCCCGGGCGGCTGGGAAGCGGCCAAGGGCCTGACGGCCCCGGAAACGGGAACCATCGTCGGCGGCCACACCTCCACCGAGATCTCGGCCACCACCACGACCGGCGGGGGCATCGCGAACTGGCAGGGCCTTGATCTCGGTCTCTACCTGGTGATCGAAACCGACACCGGTTCCCCCGACACCAAGGTTGTGCTCGGCAGCAAACCGTTCCTGGTCACCCTGCCCTACTACACCGACGACAACCAGTGGAACTACGACGTTCACGTGTACCCGAAGAACTCGGTTGCGGGCATCGAGAAAACCGTTGACGACTCGGTCGCTCAGGCGAAGTACAACGGCGACGACGTGAAGTGGACCATCACCACCGACATCCCGCTCAGCGGCCAGGGCACCGAGATCACGAGCTACGTCATCACCGACACCCTGCCGGCGGGCCTCACCCTCGACAACAGCCGGGTCACGCTCGGCGTCAAGGACGGCATCAACTTCGTGAACAACGACGACTACTCGTGCACGGGCAACCTGACCTGCACCTTCACCCCGAACGGTATCGCGAAGCTGAAGGCCAACGGCGGACAGAAGGTGGTCCTGACCCTGATCACCGACGTCACCGACGTGTCGCAGGCCGCCAACGGGGTTTTCACCAACAAGGCCAAGGTGACCATCAACGGGATCGACTCGGTCGAGGAGAGCGCCACCACCACTTGGGGACAGCTCACCGTCTACAAGTACGACGGAAGCAACGAGGGTTTCCTGAGCGGTGCCAAGTTCAAGCTCTGCACCAGCGAGGCCTGCCCGGACCAGGACGTCGCCCTCGCGGAACTGACCACCGGGCCCGATGGCAAGATCCTCTTCCCCGTGGTGCGGCCGGGCACCTACTACCTGGTCGAGACGGAGGCCCCCGCGGGCTACGTCAAGACCGAGACCCAGCAGGTCACCGTCGAGGCCGGTGTGACCGAGACCCCGGCGCAGCCCATCTCCGCCGGCAAGAACTACAAACCGGTCGCGAACACCAAACAGGCCGTTCCCCAGCTGCCCCTGACCGGTGGCATCGGTCAGGTCGCCCTGGCCGCCGGTGGCATCGGGCTGCTGGTGATCGGCGGCGCGGTGATGGTCATCGGCCGCGCGGCCGCCCGTCGCAAGCAGGCCTGAGAGGGACACCGGTAAACCATGACATCGCATTCCCGTCGGCGCCCACGACGCTGGAGGCCGAGCCTGACGACATGGCTGGCCGCGTCGTGTGCGCTGACGGGGATCGTGCTTCTCAGCTACACCCCGGCCGCCTCGTGGCTCTCCCAGTACCAGCAGTCGCGGCTGATCGACACCTACAACGACTCGCTGCGCAGGGAGGGACAGGCAACCGGGAACGAAACCGGATCGGCGGCTGCCGGGGAGGCCCTTGCGGATGCCCGGGCCTACAACGAAAAACTCAGGTCCGGGGCGATCCTCGCCCCGGACACCAACGTGCCCCGGAGCGCCGAGGAGACCGCCGGAAATGAATACCACAAACTGCTCAACGGCCCGGCCGACATCATGGCCCGGATCCGGATCCCGAGCATCGACGTCGACCTTCCCGTCTATCACGGCACCTCCGACCTGACGCTGCTCCGCGGCGCTGGACACCTGCAGGGCACGTCCCTCCCGGTGGGCGGTGAATCCACCCATTCCGTCATCACCGCCCATCGTGGCCTCGCCGAGGCCACCATGTTCACCAACCTGGACAGGATGCACGTCGGCGACACCTTCACCATCGAGGTGATGGGTGAGGTGCTGGTCTACGAGGTGCGCCAGACGCAGGTGGTGGCGCCCGAGGAGCAGGAGGCCCTGTACCCGAAGGAGGGCCACGACCTGTTGACCCTGGTCACCTGCACCCCGCTCGGGGTCAACACCCACCGGATCCTCGTCACCGGGGAACGGGTGATCCCGACACCCCAGGAGGAAGTGGACAGGGCGCTGCAGGACTCCGATCTGCCGCGTTTCCCGTGGTGGCTCTTCCTCTCCGGTGGCGGTGTCGTCACCGTGATCGGTTATCTCTGGCTGGCCGGACGTCGCGATGCCCGGCTCCACCAGGCCGCGATCGCGGCGGGGACGGAAAAGATGGAGGAACCCGCTGGCTCGGAGACCACCGACACGCCCGGGGACGAGCACCCAGCAGCGGGGCACGAGGAAACGATCGTCGACAATCGGGAAAATCCCACACAGGACGAGGATTCCACGGGCGGCCGGGATGACGGGGAACCGGCCGGGCAAGCGGATAACCTCGAGGGGTGAACCACTGGAACACCCGGGCAGCCCTGGACCGGCTCGAGGAAACGCGCGGCCACGAACGGGCATTGACGCAACTGGCCCACGACCCGCTGTCCAGATGCCTCAGGCTCGGTCCCGGGCTGGAGATCCCCGCGGCGGACGGCGAGCTGGTCTCCGAGATCTTCGACGGCGACCGGAGACCGGACGACCTGCTGCTGGGCCGGATGGATGGCCACATCTGGTGGGCGCGCAGCGACGGTGAGGGAGGAACGGACCTGCGGACCCTCGACCTCCCCCCGGGCCAGACACAGCTCGCCATGATGGCGACGGCCCTCTACGAATGGCACCGCAGCGATCCCGTCTGTCCCCGGTGCGGGAAGCAGACCACACCCGACCGGGCCGGAACCGCACGCCGCTGCCCGAAATGTGGCCGGGAACTCTTCCCGCGTACCGACCCCGCTGTCATCCTTGCCGTGACCGACCCCGCCGACCGCCTGCTGCTCACGCACGCCCGGGGCTGGCCGGGCAACCGCGTCTCCGTGCAGGCCGGGTTCATCGAGGCGGGGGAATCAGCGGAACAGGCCTGCCACAGGGAGATACGAGAAGAAACCGGCCTGGCCATCCGGAGTCTCGGGTTCTTCGGAACCCAACCCTGGCCGTTCCCACGATCCCTGATGCTGGGTTTCGAGGCGAGAACCGACGGTACGGAACCGCGCCTCGACGGCGAGGAACTCACCTGGGGTTCCTTCCACACGAGGCAGGGGTTGCGGCGGGCCGTGGCGGAAGGAGAACTCGCTCTTCCCGGACCCGTCTCGCTGGCGCGCCAGTTGATCGAGGCCTGGCTGGCGCGAGGCGGGGAGGATGACCCGCCGTGACC
>ERZ772921.1669-NODE-1669-length-12557-cov-3.976164_pt1 | contig 12557 bp, 8 predicted proteins | sample MGYA00512117_ERZ772921 | MGnify/ENA primary metagenome ERZ772921 (study PRJEB29015, sample SAMEA2737944) | human oral metagenome | biome: human oral; feature: human-associated habitat; material: dental | place: China | collected 2150 ... | reverse complement strand
TTGCATGTGTTAAGCACGCCGCCAGCGTTCGTCCTGAGCCAGGATCAAACTCTCCGAACAAAAACAAAAACGTTAAAGCCCAGAAAAACCAACCAACCAAACAAAGCCAGCCAGCAATCCCAACCAAAAACACTCAAAAACAAAAAACAGGCATAAAAAACAAACAAACACACTATCGAGTTCACAAACAACACCCACACACCCCAGAAAACCAAGCCAAAACCCAGCCACCAGAGCAGTGAACCACCACCACAAACCCACTCACAAGCTCGCGGCGACAGGTGAATAATCTACCCACCCCCACACCCAAAGTCAAACCAAAACACCGTGACCCCCACCACACGCGCCACAAACCCACCAAACACAACGAAAAGAGGGTGCCCGATTGTTATCGGACACCCTCTCTCCCAGAAAGCTCAGCTGAGCTCCAGCACCGCGAGGTTCTTACGGCCCTTACGAATGAGAGCCAGTCCACCGGCGAGAACGTCTTCTTCGCGCAGAACAGCCTCTGGATTCTCAACCTTGACGTTGTTGATGGAGGCGCCGCCGGAGGAGATCGTACGGCGTGCCGCAGTCTTGCCCTTCTCAAAGCCGAGGGCGACGAGCGCATCGGCCACAGTCGACTCACCGACGGTGAGAGAAGCGCGCGGCAGATCGGCGGTTGCTGCGGCCAGGGTAGCCTCATCAAGATCACGGATATCGCCACCGCCCCACAGGGCGTCGGTCGCGGCGAGAACACGCTGAAGCTGATCGGTACCGTGCACGAGCTCGGTGACGGAGGCAGCTAGTGCTTTCTGCGCGGCGCGCTGGTGCGGACGCTCGGCGACCTCGACGGCCAACGCTTCGATCTCTTCACGCGACTTGAACGTGAAGATCTTCAGGAAGCGCACGACGTCGTCGTCCGCGACCTGGAGCCAGAACTGGTAGAAGGCGTAGGGAGTCATCATTTCGGGGTCGAGCCAGATGGCACCGCCCTCAGACTTGCCGAACTTGGTTCCGTCGGCCTTGGTGATAATCGGCGTGGTCATCACGTGGGTATCGACGCCTTCGACCTTACGGATCAGGTCGACGCCGCCAACCATGTTCCCCCACTGGTCGTTACCGCCGGTCTCGAGCGTGCAACCGTTGCGGCGGTAGAGCTCGAGGAAGTCGTTGGCCTGGAGCACCTGGTAGGAGAACTCCGTGTAGGAGATACCCTCGTCCGACGCGATACGGCGGGCAACGATGTCCTTATTGAGCATGGTGCCCACGCGGAAGTACTTACCGATCGTGCGCAGCAGGTCGATCGCACTCATCTCCTGCGTCCAGTCCAGGTTGTTCACCATCGTGGCCGCAGCGGGTCCCTCGAAGTCGAGGAACTTCGAGATCTGCGAATGCAGGCGATCCGCCCATCCCTTCACGACCTCGGTCGACTGAAGCTGACGCTCGCCACTCTGACGCGGGTCGCCGATCTGCCCGGTGGCACCGCCCACGAGAGCGAGCGGACGGTGACCGGCGAGCTGCAGGTGGCGCATCACGATCAGCTGAACCAGGTGTCCGTGGTGCAGAGACGGCGCGGTCGGGTCATAGCCGCAATAGAAGGTGACAGGTCCGGCGTTCAGGTGCTCGCGGAGCGCCTCGAGGTCGGTGTGCTGAGCGAGCAGCCCACGCCACTGCAGTTCGTCCAGAATGTCTGTCACGAAAGTTGTCCTTCCTTGCGGATTCGACGGATGAGTACCGTTATAGTCTATCGGCTTGCGAGTACAGGCGTTAGCGCAGCGCCGTAGCCGCCCACTTGCGCGCATCGGCGAGGCCTGCCTCGGCCTCGGCGATCTGCTCACGGACGCGCTCAGGGGCAGTGCCACCACGCCCACGGCGGGCACCGACTGAGCCTTCGACGGTCAGCACCGAACGGACCTCGGGGGTCAGGGCCGACGAGGCCTGGGCGAGCTCCTCGTCGGTCAGGTCAGCGAGCTCCACTCCCCTGGCCTCGGCCAGGCGCACGCACGCACCCGAGATCTCGTGTGCGTCGCGGAACGGAACGCCCTGCTTGACGAGCCATTCGGCAATGTCGGTGGCGAGCGAGAATCCCTGGGGGGCCAGCTCCTCGAGACGGTCGAGATGAATCGTCATCGTGTCGATCATGCCGGCGACGGCCGGACACAAGATGTCGAGGGTGTCGATCTGGTCGAACACCGGCTCCTTGTCCTCCTGAAGATCGCGGTCGTAGGCAAGCGGAATACCCTTGAGCACCGCGAGCAAACCGGTCAGGTCACCGATCAGTCGGCCAGCCTTGCCGCGGGCCAGCTCCGCAACGTCGGGGTTCTTCTTCTGAGGCATGATCGACGAACCCGTGGAGTACGAGTCGTCCAGCGTCACGTAGCCGAACTCCTTCGTATTCCAGATGACAATCTCCTCGGACAGGCGCGAAATGTCGATGCCGATCTGCGCGCACACGAAGGCGAACTCAGCGACCACGTCACGAGCAGCCGTGCCGTCGATCGAGTTTTCGACGGAGTCGGTGAAGCCAAGTGCAGCCGCAATACGACGCGGATCCATACCCAGCGTATTGCCGGCGAGCGCACCGGAACCGTACGGGGAGATAGCCGCGCGCTTGTCCCAGTCACGCAGACGTGCGACGTCGCGCAGCAGAGGCCACACGTGTGCCAACAGATGGTGCGCAACGAGGACAGGCTGAGCGTGCTGCATGTGCGTACGACCCGGCATCACCGCGTCGCCGACGCGCACAGCCTGCCCGATGAGAGCCTGCGCGATATCAAGAACGCGACCGGCAAGGTGACGGGCCTCCTCGCGCAGGTACACACGGATGAGCGTGGCAATCTGATCGTTGCGGGAGCGTCCAGCGCGGAGCTTGCCGCCCAGCGTCGCTCCGGCTCGCTCGATGAGGCCACGCTCAAGTGCAGTGTGGACGTCTTCGTCGTCGGGCGCGGGCACAAAAGCGCCCGAAGCGACATCGGCGTCGAGGCGTGCCAGAGCATCGTGCATATCGGCGCACTCCTGGTCGCTCAGCAGGCCAACGCGATGCAGCTCATCAGCGTGCGCGTACGAGCCAGCGATATCCACGTGTGCCAGGCGGAAGTCGAAGTGCGTCGACACGCTCAGTGCAGCCAGCGCCTGTGAAGGCCCTCCAGAAAAACGGCCACCCCACAGCGAGACGTGCATTTCGGACTTCGACATGAGTTCCTCCTGGGTCGGTGACAACGATGCTGTTCGCATGTCTTAAGAATATTCGAGATGTTGGCGGGCCGCCGACGGCCAGACCACGGGAACCTCGCCTCGGACCTTCACCCACGTCGCGATCATGACGAAGAGCATCCAGTTGCCCTCGAAGAGCAGGCGCGACTCAGTAAACGACTGAATAAACATCGCGATGATGATGACCGCCGGAATGACGTCCCACAGGTTATCGTCGATATGGGCCACGGCGACTTTCACGACGCGGTAGAGCGTCCAGACGATGGCGACGGTGATCATGGCTGCGCCCACAAAGCCTGTCGTGAGCGCCGCCTCGACGTACACGTTGTGCGCTTGATTAGTCGGCGTCCCATCGGGCCGGATGACGAGAGAGGCAAAAGGTTCCTTCTCCGTGGGCCAACCAATAAACCAGCCCCACCCGCCGATCGGACGCTGCCTGACGAGCGGCGCCACCGCATGCCAGATGACGGAACGCCCGCTCATGTCGGGGCTGCGCCCGAAAGCATCCGCAATCATGTGGCGGCAGAAGAACGCTGCGATCGCGGTGAGAACACCGATGCCTGCGAACATGCCGACGACACGTAGACGCAGATGCACCGGAACGCGACGCTGAACGACCAGGCCGGCGACGACAACCAGGCAGCCGACCGTCGACAGAGCGACGGTCGCGGACTGGGTCAACAACATGACGACGCCACATGCCGTCAGCCAGAGCACCGTCGACAGCCGCGCCGCACGAGTCTGCATATATCGGAGAATCAGGCACACGGCCAGCAAGAGCGCGACAAAAGCAAGAGGGTTTCTGTTGCCCGGGAAGCCTTGAATTGGCCCTCCTTGAAGGAGGTATCCATCCACCCAGTAGTAGGAGGCGGGAAGCAGACCTCTCCCCCACATGATGGGAGGGGCGAGCGGGCCGTGACCACAGAATGCGACCAGGGCTTCGAGCACGAACGACGATCCGATGATCCACTGGAAAGCTAGGATGAGCGCGCCCACGATCTCGGTCAGCGGGAGTGCGACTGCCACACCAATCGACACGAGCGTCAGCGCTACCGACAAGACGGCGTACTGCGCGCTCTGCAGAGGGGCCACGGACCACGCGCACGACAGAGCGCACCAGGCGACAAAGAGACACGTCGTAGTTGGAAAGCGACGCAGCAACAGCGAGCGACCGGAGGTACGGAAGAGCACCACAAACGACACAAGCAGGATCAGCATCGGAACAAGCGAGCCAATCTCCCCGAAGATGCCACGAACGCCTTTGCCGGCAAAGCCGACAAAGAACATCGCAGCAACCGTGTAGCGCATCATGCGCGTGCGCAGGGCGTCATCACGATCGCTCCCCACGGCATCGCTCACGGCGCTCGCCTCATACGTCATACACGAAACAGTAAGCGAGGCGGGAGCAGCCTTCTCGCCGCTCCCGCCTCTTGAAACCCAACTGAGACATTCTCTGTGAGAACGCCCTCAACCTATCGTTCAGTAACCCATGTTCACGCCGAAACGCACATCGCGGGCCGCTGCAAGCTTCGACTGCAGGCCGTAGATGTCGATAAAGCCGCGCGACGAGGACTGATCGAAGGTATCACCGGTCTCGTAGGTCGCAAGGTTGAAGTCGTACAGCGAGGACTCGGAGCGGCGACCGTTCACGGTCGCACGTCCGCCGTGCAGCACCATGCGGATATCGCCGGAGACATACTCCTGCGTGTGCTCGATGAAGGCATCCATCGACTTCTTCAGCGGCGAGTACCACTGCGCCTCGTACACAAGTTCTCCCCAGGTCTGCTCCAGCTGACGCTTGTAGCGGCGCTGCATGCGTTCCAGCGTCACCGACTCGAGAGCCTGGTGCGCCTCGATGAGCGCGACGGCACCGGGGGCCTCGTAAATTTCACGGGACTTGATGCCAACGAGGCGGTCCTCGACCATGTCGATACGACCGATGCCCTGAGCGCCCGCACGGCGGTTCATTTCCTGAATGGCCTCGAGCGGCGTGACAGGGCGGCCGTCGATGGCGACTGGGATGCCCTTATCGAAGGTGATGACGACCTCGTCAGGCAGCGGCGGGTAGGTCGGATCGTCGGTGTAGTTGTAGACATCCTTGGTCGGAGCATTCCAGAGGTCTTCGAGGAAGCCGGTCTCAATGGCGCGGCCCCACACGTTCTGGTCGATCGAGAAGGGATTGTGCTTGGTTGTTTCGATCGGCAGGTTGTGCTTCTCGGCGTAGTCGATCGCGACGTCACGCGTCAGCGCCAGGTCACGGACAGGGGAAATGCAGTCCATGTCGGGCGCCATCGAGGTAATCGAAACTTCGAAACGGACCTGGTCGTTGCCCTTGCCCGTGCAGCCGTGGGCGACTGTCGACGCACCAAACTCGCGAGCCGCCTTCACCAGGTGCTTGGTGATGACGGGACGCGACAGTGCCGACACGAGGGGGTACTTGCCTTCGTACAGAGCGTTAGCCTTGAGCGCGGGCATGCAGTACTCTTCTGCGAACTCGTCGCGGGCGTCTGCCACGTAGGCTTCCACGGCGCCACAGTCGAGGGCGCGCTGGCGAATGACCTCAAGGTCTTCTCCGCCCTGGCCGACATCAACGGCAACGGCGACGACCTCGCGGCCGGTCTGCTCACCGATCCATCCGATGGCGACAGAGGTGTCCAGGCCACCTGAATACGCCAGGACGACGCGATCTTTGCTCGACATGTGGGTTCCTTCCAATTGTTGGGTTCGTAATGCCCGGGGCGTCAGTAAGAACGAGGCCGCGGCTAGTTTTCGGGGAGCGCGCCAGGTTCAGCGAGGGCCAGCAACGAGCGTTCGACGTCGGCCGCGCCTTCTTCGCTGCGGCAGATCACGAGGATTGTGTCGTCGCCAGCGATTGTTCCGGCGATCTCGTCGCGCCTCACTGCGTCGATCGACGACGCAAGGAGGTTGGCTGCACCCACCTGGGTACGCAGGACGAGCTGGTTTCCCACCTTCGCGGAGGTGACAAGGAGCAGCTGGCACCAGCGCGCCAGACGGACGTTCGCGGCTTCAGCGTCGTGGGTATGACCGCCGTCATGGTCCGGCACCGTATAGATGAGCGCCCCGGACGTGTCACGGATTTTCGTCGCACGCAGGTCCATCAGATCGCGAGAGAGGGTCGTCTGGGTGACGTCAATCCCCCGCTCGGCCAGGCGAGCGCGCAGTCCCTCCTGGCTCCCGATCGACTCGGACGCCAGAAGATCGCGGATCATCTCATGCCGCGCACTCTTGGTGCTCGGAAATGCGGGTGTTGCACTCATATGCATGATCATACACATGCATGCATATAAATAAGCAAGCGGGCGAGGAATGTCCCTCACCCGCTTGCCATCAACGTTCTCAGGCGCCCAACTGTGCCGCGATATCGTCGGCCCATGCGTCGATCGCGTCCCAGTCACGGAAGTCGCCCTCAACGACACCGGCGAGGCGCGCAACCGAGCGCTCGCGCAGCGACAGAAGCTCCGGCTTGTAGCGACCCGGGAAGGTGCGCAGCTCACGGCAGTTCACGTGGGTGAGGAGCGGACCGACACGGTTGCCATCCTGCTCCGAGTGCTTCGGCACGCCATTCATGCCGACGGAGAAAGCCCACACCGGCTTGTCGCGCAGATCATCCTTGAAGCGCTCCATGAAGTCGTGAGCCTCAGGCATCCATTGGAGAATGTAGACGGCAGAGCCGACAACCAGGGCGTCGTAGGATTCAACCGTGGTCACGTCAGCAGGCGCGACACGATCGACGGTGAAACCCGCCGCTTCGAGGCGCTTCGCGATGGCGTCGGCGACCTCATCCGTCGCCCCGTGCTTTGATGATGCAGTAACAAGGATGTGCATGTATCCATCGTAAGGCGAATACCGGTCGAATCGATGGGCACAACGCCCCAAATGAGTGGCGTGCCACACCGCCGATTCGACCGGTCTGTCGCTTCGTGGACCTTATGCGCGCAACGACGCCCCAAGGACCTTGGCTGCCTTCGCGACGACCTGCTCGCGCACCTGCGACGATTCCTTCGCAGTCAGCGTGTGGTCGGCTGCGCGCAGTCGCAGCGCAAAGGCGAGAGAGCGGTGGCCCTCGGGCACTTGATCGCCCTCGTAGATGTCGAACAGCGTCACGGACTCGGCAAGCTGGCCGGCTCCCTGGCGCACGATCTGCTCGACGCGCGACGCGGGAATATCGGAGGGCACGACGAGAGCGATGTCTTCCTTGGCCAGCGGGAACGTCGAGACACCCTTGACCTGGATGGGGGCCTCGCTCATCTGAGAGATCAGTGCATCCATGTCGATCTCGAACGCGCACGAACGGGCCGGCAGGCCGAAGGCGCGGCACGCAGTGGGCGACAGCTCGCCAGCAAGAGCCACATCAACGAGGTCACGGCCAGCGCGCACGAAGACGCGCGCGACGCGGCCGGGGTGGAACGGTGCAACCGCAGCGGGATCCGTCGCCGGAGCAGGCATGGGGGCACCCTTGTGCGCGGGCGCCTCATCCATCCAGGCACGGGTCACTTCAACGCGAACGCCGAGACCCGACGCCACGCGACGCACGTACTCGAGGGCGTCGGCCCAGTCGTAAGCGCGGGCGTTCGCCAGGACACCTGCCGGAACAGCCTGACCGGTCAGAACGCCGCCAATGTGCCACGGCTGCGCAGGAATACCAGCTTCAAGCGCCGCGATCACCTCGTCGGAGGGACGTTCCTCGGCGCTGGGCAGGTCCGCCGGGACAGTGCCCGCGGGGCGGGCAACCTTGGCGACCTCGAAGATTGCGACGTCTGCGTTGGAGCGCGACACGTTACGGCCGGCGACGTCGAGAAGGGTATCGAGCACCGTGGTGCGCAGCCAGGGGGCGTCATCCGCCATCGGGTTGCGCAGGCGCAGGGCCTCGCGACGCGGATCGTCGGCGGGAATACCCTGACGATCCCAGGTGTCGGACACGAACGGGTAGGACTCGACCTCAACCAATCCGCCATCGGCCAGCGTAGCGGCGGCCAGACGGCGCGCCTTCTGAGCGACAGTCAGACCGTGGCCAGCCGGAGCAGTCGGTATCACGACGGGGATATTGTCGTAGCCGTCGAGACGCGCGACTTCCTCGACCAGGTCTGCCGGGAGCGTGAGATCGGGACGCCACGAGGGAGCCGTCACCGTGAACGCGCCATTGTCGGGGCCTTCGACGACGCAGCCGACGGTGCGCAGTAGCTCGGCGATGCGCTCGGGAGCGTGGGCAACGCCGGTCAGGCGCTCGACCTCGCCGACGGGCAGCGAGATGACGACGGCCTTACCGCGCTGATCCACGTCGGTGACACCGGCATCGACGGTGCCTCCGCCGTATTCCAGGAGGAGCTCGACCGCACGCTGGGCAGCCACCGCAGGAAGCTGCGGGTCGGTGCCGCGCTCGAAGCGCTTCGCGGCCTCGGAGTGCAGCTTGTGCCGGCGCGAGCTGCGGGCGACGGACACCGAATCGAAGTGTGCTGCCTCGAACAGCACGTCGGTCGTACCTTCGCCCACCTCGGAGTACGCACCGCCCATGACACCGGCGATGCCGATGATGCGCGAGCCCTCTCCCTCGGGCGAGTCAGTGATGAGCAGATCCTGGGGGTCGAGCTCGCGCTTTTCCTCATCCAGGGTCACAAGCGTCTCGCCCGCGCGGGCACGGCGCACGACGATCGGGGCGGCCAGGGCGCCCAGGTCGTAGGCGTGCATCGGCTGACCGAGGTCAAGCATGACGTAGTTCGTGATGTCGACGGCCAATGATAGCGAGCGCATGCCCGTGGCCTCGAGCCGCTCGACCATCCAGCGTGGAGTCGGAGCGTTGGGGTTCGTGCCGCGCACGATACGCGCAACAAAACGGTCCACTCCGACGCGGCCACGGATCGGCGCGTCATCGGAGAAGACGACCGGGAAACCGTCGGAGTTTGCCGTCGGCGGCTCAGCCGCGATCACGCCGGGCAGGCCGGGGTCGCGGAAGGAAGCGCCCGTCGAGTGCGAGTACTCGCGAGCAATGCCGCGCATCGAGAAGCAGTAGCCGCGGTCCGGGGTCACGTTGATCTCGAGGACCTCTTCGCCCAGGCCGAGCCACGTCACGATGTCAGTTCCAACCGCGGGAATCTCGCGGTCAGGGAAGTACTTCGGCAGCACGATGATGCCGTCATGGTCCTCCCCCAGTCCGAGTTCGCGCGCGGAACAGATCATGCCGTCAGAGACATGACCGTAGGTCTTGCGCGCGGCGATCTGGAAATCTCCGGGCAGGATCGCGCCCGGCAGCGACACGACAACGAGGTCATCAACGTCGAAGTTGTGGGCACCGCAAATGATGCCGCGGCTCGGCAGATCGGAAGGCTCCTTGCCGGTGCCGGGAGCATCGTTGTACTCGCCAACATCCACGCGGCAGTAGTTCACGATCTTGCCGTTCGAAGCGGTCTCCTCGACGCGGGTCAGGACACGACCCACGACGAGTGGGCCGGTGACGCGCGCCGGGTGGATCTCTTCTTCTTCCAGGCCAACCTTCACGAGGGCGGCGGCAAGCGCCTGTGCATCCGTCCCCTCAGGAACGTCAACGTGGTCGGACAGCCAGCTCAGCGGAACCATAGGCATGTCAGTTACCCCTTCCATTCACTCCGAACTGCTGGGAGAAGCGAACGTCTCCCTCAACGATGTCATGCATGTCGGCAATGCCGTGGCGCAGCATCAGCGTGCGCTCGATACCCATGCCGAACGCGAAACCCGAGTAGACCTCGGGGTCGACGCCGTTAGCGCGCAGCACGTTCGGGTTGACCATGCCGCAGCCGCCCCACTCGATCCAGCCGGGGCCGCCCTTCTTCTGCGGGAACCAGAGATCCATCTCAGCGCTGGGCTCCGTGAACGGGAAGTACGAGGGACGCAGACGGGTCTTCGCCTCAGGACCGAACATGGCCTTGGCAAAGTGGTCGAGAACGCCCTTCAGGTGAGCCATCGTCAGGCCCTTATCGACGGCGAGGCCCTCCACCTGGTGGAACACCGGCGTGTGGGTCGCGTCGAGCGCATCGGAGCGGAAGACCTTGCCGGGGCAGGCAACGTAGAGCGGCACGCCACGCGACAGCATCGCGTGCGACTGAACCGGAGAGGTGTGCGTGCGCATCACCAGGTGAGCACCGTCCTCGGTCTCGGCGCCGACGCTACGGCCATCGATGTAGAGCGTGTCCTGCATCTGGCGAGCGGGGTGATCGATGTCGAAGTTCAGGGAGTCAAAGTTGAACCACTCGTGCTCGATCTCCGGCCCCTCGGCAATATCCCAACCCATCGCCACGAAGAAGTCCGCCACCTCTTCCATCAGGGTCTCAAGGGGATGACGTGCACCCGCCGGGCGACGCGTGGTCGGCAGCGTCACGTCGACGGACTCCTCGACCAGCATACGAGCCTCATGCTCAGCAGCAAGAACGGCCTTGCGCTCCTCAAGCGCTTCGGTCAGCACCTTGCGCGCCTGTCCGAGGGTCTTACCAGCGAGACCGCGCTGCGCGGGTTCCAGCGAGCCGATCGTACGATTCGCGGTCACGAGCGGAGCCTGATCACCAAGGAGCGCCGCACGGACGGCCTTCAGGGCATCAAGCGAATCCGCGGCTTCAATATCGGCGAGGCCGGCCTCGCGAACGGCGTTAACGGCTGCCTCGTCAAGAGGATCAAGGTCAGGGGCATTGCCAGCCATGTCCTGCTTCCTTCTTCTTTCCAACTGGGGTCATTACTGCGCGCAACACGCGCACCGACAACCATCCTACCCGTTCGCCTCTCCTCACAGCTCACCGGATCCACGGGCGCGCTACCCTGTAAGACGTGAATGCGCTCTCGCGCTCCAACAGCTCACCGAAGGATTTCCGTGTCCCACATTACGCAACCGGAGAACGCAGCCACGGCCTCGTCCCAGACGCCCGCCCTCTTTTCCGCCAAGCGCGTGCGCATCCAGCACATCGCGCGTGCCAAGGCAGAGGGCATTCCCCTCACGATGCTCACCGCCTACGACGCTCTCACCGCTCCCATTCTCGAGGCTGCGGGCGTGGATATGCTGCTCGTCGGTGATTCGCTCGGCAACGTGATTCTTGGCCACAGCTCGACGCTGCCCGTCACTCTGGAGGACATGGAGCGCGCCACCGCCGCCGTTGCTCGTTCGACTTCGCGCGCCATGATCGTGGCGGATCTGCCTTTTGGCACGTACGAGGACACGGCTGAGCATGCTTTTGCCTCCGCAACGCGTCTCATGAAGGCCGGGGCACACGCGGTGAAGCTTGAGGGCGGGCAGAGCCGCGCCCATATCATTGCGGGCCTCGTCTCGGCAGGCATCCCCGTATGTGCCCACCTGGGCTACACGCCCCAGTCCGAAAACACTCTGGGCGGACCTCGCATGCAGGGCCGTGGAGCCGGCGCCGATGCGCTCCGCCGCGACGCCGAGGCCGTCCAGAAGGCGGGTGCTTTCGCCGTCGTCTTCGAGATGGTACCCGCGTCGATTGCCACCGAACTGACCCAGAGCCTGAGCATCCCGACCATCGGTATCGGCGCAGGTCCGAATACCGACGGCCAGGTGCTCGTCTGGTCCGACATGGCCGGATACTCCGACTGGACGCCGTCGTTCGTTCGCAAGTTCGGTCAGCTCGGACCAGCCCTGCGCGAGGCTGCATCCGACTACGTCAAGGCCGTGCGCGAGCGCTCCTTCCCCGGACCCGACAACTACAAGAACGACTGACGCCACCCGCTGAGAAGAGGAAGACACATGGAAGCATCCGCACTCGCTCACCGCGCCCCTCTGGGCACTCTGAAGCCGGGACGCGTCTCACCGATGCGCGCTGTGCCAGAGCACATTGAGCGCCCCGAGTACATGTTCCACGACGGCCCCGAGCGCGTGACCGCCTCGGAGATCAAGGATGCCGAGACGATCGAGCGAATCAGGGTCGCGGGGCGACTGGCCGCCCGCGCCCTGGCCGAGGCTGCCACGGCGATCGCCCCGGGGGTGAGCACCGATGAGCTGGACCGGATTGCCCACGAGTACCTGTGCGACCACGGCGCCTACCCCTCATGCCTGGGCTACATGGGTTTCCCCAAGTCGATCTGCACCTCCATCAACGAGGTCATCTGCCACGGCATCCCGGACTCGACCCGCTTGAACGAGGGAGACCTCATCAATCTTGACGTCACCGCCTACATCGGCGGGGTCCACGGCGACACGAACGCCACCTACGCCGTCGGCGAGGTCGATCGCGAGACGGAGCTGCTCATCGAGCGCACCCGCACCGCGATGGAGCGGGGCATCAAGGCCGTCAAGCCGGGTCGCGAGGTCAATGTCATCGGCCGCGTCATCGAGGCCTACGCCAAGCGCTTCGACTACGGGGTGGTGC
>ERZ772921.1668-NODE-1668-length-12559-cov-7.667067_pt1 | contig 12559 bp, 10 predicted proteins | sample MGYA00512117_ERZ772921 | MGnify/ENA primary metagenome ERZ772921 (study PRJEB29015, sample SAMEA2737944) | human oral metagenome | biome: human oral; feature: human-associated habitat; material: dental | place: China | collected 2150 ... | reverse complement strand
TGACCAGCGCCTCGATCGCCCGCCACTGGTCCTCACGCAGGCGCGCGTCGCTGCGACCCACGAGCTCGCGCAGGACGGCCTCGGCCCGCTCGCGCACGGGCGAGCCGGGCAAATCGGGACACTCGGAGCACTCAGAGCGCTCAGCGTCTTCAGGGTCCTGGAAGCCTGTGATCGTCACAGAACCACGGTAGCGTCGACGATCAAGACGGTACCGCCTTGGATACCCTTGGCCCATGGACCTCCTCATCATCGCCGTGCTGGGCACTCTGGCCATCGCTGCGGCCTCTCAGCTCAGCGACCGCATCGGGGTCGCCCCGGCGCTGATCCTCCTGGCGGGCGGCACTGCGGTGGGTTTCCTACCCTTCATCCCGGCGATCGAGCTGAACCCCCAGGTGGTCCTGGAGGGGATCCTCCCCCCGCTGCTGTTCTCCACGGCGGTGAGTATCTCCACCATCAACTTCCGCCGCGAGCTTGCCCCGGTGGCAGTGCTGGCCATCCTGCTGGTTCCCCTGTCCGCCGCGGTGATCGGCGCGGTCCTCACCGTTCTGGTTCCGGGACTCTCCCTGGCCTGGGCCATCGCCATGGGGGCGATCCTCAGCCCCACCGACGCCGTGGCCATCTCCATCGCCCGCCGGCTGGGAGTCTCCCAACGCATCATCACTGTCCTGGAGGGGGAGGGACTGCTCAACGACGCCACCGCTCTGGTGGTCCTGTCCTCCGCGGTCTCCGCGGCCACCTCCGGCGGTGTCAGCATCGGAGGCGTCCTGGGCGGCTTCGCCCTGGCGGTCCTCGTGGCCCTGGGGGTGGGCTGGCTCGTCGGCGAGGCGAGCCTGCGGGTGCGCTCCCACATCACCGACCCCACCGTGGACACGGTGGTGTCCTTCACCGTCCCCTTCCTCGCGGCGATCCCGGCCGAGCACATGCACGGCTCGGGTCTCGTGGCAGCCGTCGTCGCCGGGCTCATCACCGGCCACCGCGGTCCCCGGATGCTGCCGCCGGCCCACCGGGTGGCCTCACGCACCAACTGGCACACCGTCGAGCTCACCTTGGAAGGACTCATCTTCCTGGTCATGGGGCTGGAGTTCTTCGGCGTCGTGGAGAAGGTCGGTGCCTCAGCTCTCGGTATTGTCCGGGCTATCGCGGTCGCTGTCGTCGCCGGCGCGCTGACGGTCGTCATCCGGGCGCTCGTGGTGGCACCCATGCTCAAGCTCCTCAGCCACCGGACCGCGCGCTGGGCGATTCACTGGCAGGAGAACGAGGAGGCCATCCACCAGTTCCAGAACCGCTGCTCGGCCATCGTGCGCGGAGAGTCCGAGATGCCCCCGGTCCCCTGGGACCGGCGCCCCTTCGCACAGGTCCAGCGCAAGCTCCGCCAGGCGACCAACCACGAGAGCATCGCTCGGCGCGCACGCAGCCTCTCCAGTCGAGTCAGACGCCGGGGCGCCGACCTGGACTACTTCGCAGCCGAGCCCCTGGGCAGACGCGAAGGCGCCGTCATCGTCTGGGCGGGCATGCGCGGCGCCATCACCCTGGCAGCCGCCCAGACCCTGCCGGTCACAGCGCCTCACTACTCCTTCCTCCTCCTGGTGGCCATGCTCGTGGCCGCCGGCTCACTGACGATCCAAGGACTCACGCTGCCCGCCCTGGTCCGCGTCGCCAGACCCGCCATGGCCGGGCCCGCCGACGAGGAGGAGAAGGCCGCGGTCATCTCGCTGCTGGTCAACGCCGCCCGCGACGTCGCCTCTATCGACACTCACGGCGCCTCCCAACAGGCCGCCCCCACAGCGCTCACCGGCGCCGCAGACCCCGACGCCTCGGACACACATACGACCATGAGCGCTCCCGGCCTGGACAAGGTCTCACAAACCGCCCCCGACCCAGAGAACAACGAGAGCCTCAACCCCACCACTGAGCAGCACGGCCTCGTACGCAGGCAGGGCAAAGACGTCATCGTCTCGCCGGCAGCCGTTGCCAAGGCCTGGGCCGACCCCACCTGGCGCCACGACGAGCTCGCCCCCATGCGAGAACGCGCCCTGGACATGATCCGAGCCCAGCGCGAGGCCCTTCTCGACGCCGGCGACGAGGGCCTCTACTCGGCCGACTCCCTGGAGCACGCCCTGAACCGCCTCGACTACCAGGAGATCATGCTCACCAGCGATCCGCACTGACAACACCGCCAGCAGGACATTGCGACCGCCACCCTCGGCGCCGCAGTACCACCGGATGGGCGGCCCAACCGCTGGAGCGGACCGAGCCGTAGACTCCAGGCGTGAACGCGAACCTGCCCCTGAGACCGGACCTGGAGGGCGAGGCCCCCTACGGGGCTCCCGAGATCGACGTCCCCGTGCGGCTGAACGTCAACGAGAACCCCTACCCGCCCTCGGCCGCGGTCATCGAGTCGATCGCCACCGCCGTGGCTCAGGCCGCCCAGGGACTCAACCGCTACCCGGAGCGGGACTTCCCCCGGCTGCGGGCCGCGCTCGCGGACTATCTCGAGGCCGAGTCCGGCGCGCACCTGACGCCTGAGCAGATCTGGGCGGCCAACGGCTCCAACGAAGTCATGCTCCACGTGCTCCAGGCCTTCGGCGGCCCCGGGCGCACCTGCCTGAGCTTCACCCCCACCTACTCGATGTACCCCGAGTACGCCCGCGACACACTGACCGACTACGCCACCCGACCGCGCCGCAAGGACTTCACCCTCGATACGGACGCCGCGGTGGCCGCGATCAAGGAGCTGCGGCCGGCCGTCGTCATCCTGGCCAGCCCCAACAACCCGACCGGAACCGCCCTGCCGCTGGAGGACATCAAGCGGATCCTTGAGGCCGCCCGCGGCCACGGCCCCATGCTCGGAGCCGAGATCGGCTCGCCCGCCCGGGCCAGCGACTGCGTCGTCGTCATCGATGAGGCCTACGCTGAGTTCCGCCGCCCGGGCGTGCCCAGCGCCCTGGAGCTGGTGGGACCGGACAACCCGCACCTGGCCGTCACCCGCACCATGTCCAAGGCCTTCGGAGCGGCCGGCCTGCGCCTAGGCTACCTGGCCGCCGACCGCGCGCTGGTAGACGCCCTGCGCGTGGTGCGCCTGCCCTACCACCTCTCCGCCGTCACCCAGGCCGCCGCCCTGGCCGCCCTGTCCCACCGCGATGAGCTCATGGCTCAGGTGGCCTCCCTGCGCGATGAGCGCGATGCCTTCGTGGACTGGCTGCGCACCCAGGGCCTGAGCGCGCACGAATCGGACGCCAACTTCGTCCTGTTCGGACCCTTCCCCGACCGGGAGGCTGTCTGGCAGGCCCTGCTCGACGCCGGGGTCCTCATCCGTGTCGTCGGCCCCGAGGGCTTCCTGCGGGCCAGCATCGGAACGCCGGAGGAGATGGCACGCCTGCGCGCCGCCCTGACCTCAGCCATCGGCAGGTGAGAGGGATGCCGGCAGCGATCGGCGCCTGGGACCGGTAGGGTTGCTATCGATTGAGATACCTATCAACCACTGTGCAGGAAAAGCACGACACCCGATGCTGAGGAAGCACCTATGAGCCGTACCGCGCGCATTGAGCGAGCCACGAGCGAGTCGAGCGTCGTCGTCGAGATCAACCTCGATGGCACGGGCCAGACCGACATCTCCACCACCGTTCCCTTCTACGACCACATGCTCACCGCGCTGGGGCGCCACTCACTCATCGATCTGACGGTGCGCGCCACCGGTGACACCGAGATCGACGTGCACCACACCGTGGAGGACACCGCCATCTGCATCGGTGAGGCCCTGCGCGTCGCCCTGGGGGACAAGCGCGGCATCCGCCGTTTCGGCGAGGCCAGCGTTCCCCTGGATGAGGCTCTGGCTCATGCCGTCGTCGACATCTCCGGACGCCCCTACCTGGTGCACGAAGGGGAGTCCGAGGCCTTCGTCCACCACCTCATCGGCGGGCACTTCACCGGTTCCATGGTGCGCCACGTGCTGGAGGCCATCGCCTACCATGCCGGCATCTGCCTGCACGTGCGGGTCCTGTCCGGGCGCGATCCCCACCACATCGCCGAGGCCGAGTTCAAGGCCCTGGCCCGTGCCCTGCGCGCAGCCGTGGAGGACGATCCCCGTGTCGAGACCATCCCATCGACGAAGGGAAGCCTGTGATGGACCAGACCCCCCGACCCGACGAGAGCCGCGACGACCACCAGGACCACCAGCGCGACCTGGACGCCGAGTTCGCCGCCCTCATGGGCGACGTGGAGATCCCCGCCGACCTCTCGGCTGAGGACCTGGGGGCTGTGCAGGAGGCCGGCAGCGAACCGGGCCGGCAGACCCCGGTGGAGGACGGCTCCGTATCGGCCGGCTCCGCGGGGGAGAGCGGACCGGCAGACATCAGGCCCGACGACGTCCCCCACAACACCTACCATCCCCTGAACGGGGGACAGGGGCGAGCGGAGGATGCTCAAGGCTCGTCCCGGCTCACTGATGCCCAGGAGGCGCAGATCGCCGCCGCGGCCGACTCCCTGAGCTCCTACGTGCCCGATCAGTCCGAGGACCAGGCTCCCCGGGCGGTCAAGGTCGCCGTCGTCATGACTCCGCTGAACCGGGCCGACGGCCTGGCCGGAATGTGCTCCCTGCTGGACCTCGACTGCACCGTGGTGCCCTCCTCCAGCGGGGCCTTCGCGGTCAAGCAGTTCGTCTCCGCCCACTCGGACTGGGACGTGGCCGAGCTGCTCGGTGGCTCCGACTCCGAACCGGCCGAGGCCGCGGAGCTGGCCGCCCAGCTCTCCCGCCTGTCCCGGGCCGGGGCGGTGCTCATGACGGCTGACCTGGCCACCGACGTCGGTATCGAGTCCGGCCTGTCCGGGACGATCACTGCTCGTCACTTCACCAACGGCCAGCCCGGCGAGGAGGCCTCGGCGGGGCTCCTGCTGGCCTCCATGGACCAGGTCGTCGAGGACATCCTCCTGGGAGTCATCGACGCCGACGACGTCCCCGGAGCGGTGAAGTCCTCCGAGATCCAGGCGCCCCGGGCGATGCGCTGGTTCGGACGCGGCCTGCGCCGTCCCCCGCAGTGACCACAGCGACACGCGCAGCCCGCCGCCGACCAGGGGCGGGTGGCTCCTAGCCGGCGTAGGAGCTCGTCCGCTGTCCGTCCTTGTCGGAGGCGATGCAGGAGAATCCCCGCTTCCCGGAGTTCCAGCCGGCCTCCCCCGGTCCCAGTACCGATGTGCTCGGATCGGCGGCCCCGTACTGCTGGGCGGCCTGCGCGGTACAGGTGGCCTGCACGTTGGGATCGGCCGCCAGGTCGTCATCACTGGAACCCGAGGTGCTTTCCGCCAGGGTCCCCACCTGGTAGACCTCCCAGGAGTGGGGCTCGTTGCAGCTGACCTTTCTGGCCGTGGTCTGGCCCGAGATCGAGGTGGTGCCCGCCAGGCAGGTACCCACCGGGTGCGGTGGGGTCGAGGCGTTGTCCTGACCTGACGATGAGGGCTGGGACACGGCTCCTGACGGGCCGGTGGCACTGGCCGCAGGAGCCAGACGGGCACCCGCCACCCATCCTGCGCCCAGACCGATGACCAGGCCGGCAACCGCGCCGACCGCTGCGGAGCGCAGCGTGATCCGCCGACGTTCTCGGCCGGAGAGTCGCAGCGACTGACTCCGCTGTGCTGACACGGGCGCGTTCAGCAGCGCCTTGTCGGAGTGCTCCAGCCCGCCTGAGACGATGGAGGGCGCCGAGGCGGCGGACCCCGAGGAGCCGGTCGGGCGGACCGGGAAGACGGAGTCCGATGCCGCCCACTGCGATGCACTGCTGGGAGCGTAGGAGCTGGGTGAGCCCGCCTCTTCACTGCGCGGAGGCGGTGCCAGCCCGGCCTCAACCAGCCGCAACGAGGTCACCGGCCCGCGGACGGCCAGGTTTCCCGTCCCCAGAGCCTCACGGATCTGCCCCAGGGCCTCCGTGAGCTCCGTACCGTTGCGGAAGCGGTGCGTGGGATCCGGATCCATCGCCTTGCTCAGGATCGGCAGCAGGAGCTCGGGGACGTTCGGGTCGGTGAGGTTGAGGGGGTCGTCGAGGGAACGGACGATCTCCGGCAGGCTGCGCTGCACGCCGTCGGGACCACGCCGGGGGCCTCGGCCCGTCAGCAGGGCGAAGAGCACCGCACCCATGGACCACACGTCCCCCTCGGGGCCGGGGCTGGCCAGCATGAAGGCCTCCGGCGCGGCGAAGTCGGGGGTGAGGCACTCCAGGGTCACGGTGGGGTCCTGACCCTCGCGCTGGACAGCGGCGATACCGAAGTCCGACAGCCGAGGAGAGCCGTAGGAGTCCAGAAGGATATTGGCTGGTTTGACGTCCCGGTGCGTGACGCCGGCTGCATGGGCGGCTCCCAGGGCCGAGGCAGCGGCCTCCACCAGGGCCACGGCGTCGGAGGCGGGTGTCGGGCCACGCGAGACGAGGTCGTAGAGGCTGCCGCCCGCGCACAGCTCCATGACGAGGTAGGGGCGCAGATCGGGCAGCTTGCCGGTATCCACCAGCGAGACGACGTGAGGATGCCCCGAGATCCTCGAGGCCGCCTGCACCTCGCGCATGAAGCGCCGCTCATTGCGGGGATCGTCCAAGGGGCGGGAGTCCACCTTGACGGCGACCGGGCGCTCCAGGGAGTCCTGGACGCCGGCATAGACCGTGGCGAAGCCGCCACGCCCTAGCACCGAGGTGATCCGCACCCCGGGAATGGAGAACGGCGCAGCACTGCGCGACCCGCTGGAACTGCCCGAACCTGCCCCCGCCGCTGCGGGGGAGTGGCTCGCGGAGGCCTGAGAAGACGGTGGAGGAGGCGAAGCCGGACAAGGCGGCGCAGACGCCTGGCCGGAGGGGAACTGCATGCTCACAGACGAATACTCGCCCATCTTGGGGGAATCGTGAAAGGAAGCCGGCGACCTGGATCCAGATCGCACGTGTGCTCCTGTGCCTTCGCGCTGTTCCCGCGCGAGGCTGTGACCAGCTCGACGCGCTACCCGGACCGTCCGGCCAAGGCGGCTGAGCCGGTGCCACAGGCCCCGGTTCTGCGCATGTCACAGGGCGTTTCAGAGTGTGGAGGATACTCGGAACGATCTTCCGGGACGGTAGGGTATGTCACATGCAAGCGCCACGCGTCACCGTCCTGTCCTACGGATCCGGCAATGTCCGCTCGGCGGTGCGTGCTCTGGAGCGCGTCGGAGCGCAGGTGACCCTCACCAGCGACCCGCACGAGGTCGCCGAGGCCGACGGACTCGTGGTACCCGGGGTGGGCGCATTCGGCGCGGTCATGGAGCAGCTGCGGGCAGTCGACGCGCCTCGGCTCATCGAGCGGCGCCTGGCCGGCGGCAGGCCGGTCCTGGGAATCTGCGTGGGCATGCAGGTCATGTTCGAGCGCTCCCAGGAGCATGGGACCGCTGAGGATGGGCTGGGACAATGGCCCGGTACCGTGTCCCGCCTGAGCGCCGACGTCGTTCCGCACATGGGATGGAGCCTGGTCCGGCCTCCCGCCGGTTCCGTTCTGTTCGACGGCGTCGCCGAGGAGCGCTTCTACTTCGTCCATTCCTATGCGGCTACCCAGGACCCCGCCGAGTTGCTCGGTCCCGGTCCCACCCGACTGCCTCAGGTCACGTGGGCCACTCACGGTCACGACTTCATCGCCGCTGTGGAGAACGGCTCCTTGTGCGCCACGCAGTTCCACCCTGAGAAGTCCGGTGACGCAGGGGCTCAGCTGCTGCGCAACTGGCTGACGACTCTCTGACCACACCCGAGCCATCCCACGATCACTGCAGGAGACACCCATGCTCACTCTACTTCCCGCCGTCGATGTCGCCGATGGCAAGGCCGTCCGCCTCCTTCAGGGAGAGGTCGGCTCAGAGACGGACTACGGCAGTCCCGTCGACGCCGCCCGGGACTGGGTGCGCGCCGGGGCCGAGTGGATCCACCTGGTGGATCTCGACGCCGCTTTCGGGCGCGGCTCCAACCATGAGCTGCTGGCGCGCATCGTCGGCGAGGTCGGCATCAAGGTGGAGCTCTCCGGGGGGATCCGTGATGATGCCTCACTGGCCCGCGCCCTGTCCGCCGGAGCCGCGCGGGTCAACCTGGGGACGGCTGCTCTCGAGGACCCTGAGTGGACTGAACGGGTCATCGCCGAGCATGGGGAGAAGATCGCCGTCGGCCTCGACGTGCGCGGCTCCACCTTGGCGGCCCGCGGCTGGACCAAGGAGGGCGGAGACCTGTGGGAGACCCTCGAGCGGCTCAACGCCGCAGGATGCGCGCGCTACGTCGTCACCGACGTGACCCGGGACGGGACGCTGAGCGGCCCCAACACCGCCCTGCTCACCGAGGTCTGCCAGCGCACCGCAGCACCGGTGGTCGCCTCCGGAGGTATCGCCCATCTCGACGACCTGGTCGCGCTGCGCCGTCTGGTGCCGCTGGGACTGGAGGGTGCGATTGTCGGCAAGGCGCTCTACAACGGCAACTTCACCCTTCAGGAGGCGCTGGTCGTGGCCGGTGACGAGGAGAGGCGCGAGCCTTCGCAGGCTCGTTCCTGACCTTTGCCCGCCCCTGTCTGAGACTGCTCCGAGATTGCTCCGTGGCTGCGATGTGGGCGGACTACGGGCGGCCAGGACGCTTCGGGCGCTGCCAGTGCCTGATGACGCCTCGAAGCGCGGTGGCGAAGACGACGCCGGTGGTTGCCAGGTAGGTGCCGTAGTGCTGACGGGTGATTGGGCCCAGCGGCTTGCCCAGTGTCTTGACGATGGCGGTGGAGGCCGTCATGCGCGCGGCACGCTCCCCGGCCGCGTGAAGGACGACTGAGGGCAGAGGCAGGTTGCTGCGCCCAGACTCGGCGGCGAAGAGCTTCACCGGAATCCCGGTCAGCGCTTGCTTCCAGTACCCGCGGGGCCCCCGGCTCAGGTAACGGGATGTCGCCGCCCTCATCTCCGGAGCGGTCCACGGCGCGGGAGGCTGGAGTCCGCTCCGAGTCAGCAGGTGCGTGACCGCCACTCCGGTGACCGAGCCCGCCACCACCATCGCCGCCCGCCGCCACATCCGCTCGGGGTGGGTCAGCCCCAGCCAGACCTGGCTCATCTCCGCCATGATCGGGAAGGAGATGGCCTCAGCCATGCCCCAGACGAACATCACGGCGTCTCCGCGACCGCCCTCCATCGCGGTGTGCAGGACGGTGAAGACGTCTGAGACCGGCTCGGGTCTGCGGGGGCGCTGGAGCATCTCCACGATCCGCTCGCGCGCCAGGTCGCTGACGCCCTCCACGTCATCACTGGGGGCGATCGGCTCGCCGACACGGACCTCGACGGGGGAGTAACGGGGCAGGCCGCCCTTCTTCGGCATCATCTCTCGCGTCCCCACCAGCGCGACCGGCAGCACCGGGATCCCGAAGTCTCGTGCGAGCCGGGCGGCCCCGGAGTGAAAGCGGCTCATGTGGCCGTCCGTGGAGCGGGTGCCCTCGGGGAAGATGAGAATACTCATCGACTCGGCCACCCGATTGGCCAGTGTTCCCCGCAGCTCCTCGTAGGCGCCCTCGCCGTCGCGCCGTACCGGATAGGCGCCCAGCAGCCCCCTGGCCACGAGGCGACGCGAGCGACGGGTGAACCAGTAGTCCTGGGCAGCGACGGTGACCACCCTCATGAGGGTGGGGGAGGCACTCATCATTGCGATCGTGTCCGCATGGGAGCCGTGGTTGGCAACGACGACGTAGGGGCCGTCGGTCTCGAACTCGCCCTCGACCCGCACGCCCCCGAACGGAGCGATGACGGCGGACCAGAAACGCTGCCGCAGTACCGCGCGCCAGGTGACCTTCTGGGGTGTTCGCACGATCGATTGCAGGCGGCGTCCGGCTGAGGCGATCTCGGCCGAACCTGGAACCGAGGGAATCTGAAGGGGCATCGGGCTACCTTTCCGTGGGTGGTGCTGGCGATTGAAGGAGACGGCTCGGAGTCGAGAGGGGCAGGGCTGGGGCGGACGGCTGCGAACCGTCCCACTCAGCCCATGACGGCGGCCAGAGGCAGGACCAGGAGCAGGGAGTCGACGCGGTCCAGCAGACCCCCGAACCCGGGCAGCCAGGCACCGGCGTCCTTGACTCCGGCTGTGCGTTTGACGAGAGACTCCAGCAGGTCCCCCAGGACTCCGCCCAGACCGACGGCGATCACCAGGCCGGGCGTGATCTGGCCCAGCAGGGTGAGAATGAGGGTGGCCCCGATGACGGCCCCCGCCAGTCCGCCGAGCGTCTTGTTCGGGGACAAGGGGGACAGCGGTCGTCGTGCCCAGGCCATGGGGCGCAGGAAGGTCCCGCCGGCCCACGCGGCCACATCGGCGGCCGCAGCCGCGAAGGCGATGAGGAACGCGTCGTGCCACAGCACCACGAGGTGCGCCAGGGACCAGGGAATCCAGATCGAGGCGAAACCGGCGATCGTCGCCCTCCTCAGACCATGCTCGACGTCGCCGGACAGGATGGCGGGCACGGCGCACACGAGCACCGTGAGCGGAGCCAGCGCCATGAGTCCCGGGCGCAACCAGGCGGCTAACGGATAGATCACCGCCAGTGACGCCAGCATCAGGGTCTCCGCCCTGGGCAGCCGAGTGAGTCGGGAGAGCTCACGAACCGACTGCAACCCGAGGGCGGTGGCAAGCAGCGCCGTCGTCCCCCGTCCGACCCAGATAGGAATGCCGACCGCCGGGATAATGATGGCCCACGTCGTCCAGCGGCGGCGCAGCTCCGCCTTACGGGACAGAGCCACGCCGACGCCGGCCAGGAGCAGGATCGCCACGGCCGTGGCCGCAAGGAACACCGCTCGGCCCGTGAGGACCCACCCCGGCCCGGGAACGGTTACGGTCCACGAGCGGTTGCCGCCCACGATCCAGTCGATCACTCCGCCGTCTGCCTCATGCCCCTCCCAGGAGCTGATCGCGGTGTTCACGACTGGGCTCCCGGGGCGGCCTCGTCCTCAGGGGCACTGCGGCCGATGAGGCTGATGTCCTGCGGCGGCGGTGGGGCCATGGTGTCGGCCATGGCCGGGCCGGTGCGTCCTGCGAGCGCGGCGGCGGTTCGCGCCAGCCGTACGCAGGCCGTCGCCGCCGAGCCCACGATGATGACCCAGGCGATGATCGACAGATACTGGGGGAGGGCGGCCCCTACGACCGCGGCCAGGCACCGCTCGGTCTTGCCGAACGGGCCGCCGTTGAGCCTGGCGGCGCCAGCGCCTGCGGCGGCCAGGGAGATGAAGGTCGGTAGTGTTGCTGTCGCTAGAGCGATGAGGGTCAGGTAGACCGTGGTGGTCGATGAACCGGTGCGCAGGGCGAGGCCCACGAGACCGGCCATGATGAACAGGTCGGAGAGCCGGTCCCCGATCTCGTTGAGGACGAAGCCGAAGGGTCTCGATACTCCACGGGCCCGAGCCACGGCGCCGTCGAGATTCGCGCCCCCGAGCCGGGCGGCCAGCAGGATGAATGCCAGAATCCACCAGCCCATGACCAGTGCCCCGCAGCCCAGCGCGGCAGCGATGACGCCGACGGCAGTCCACACGTCAGGGGAGATGCCGCGGCGCACTGACGCCTGGATGATGACCCCCAGCCTGCGGGTGTACCAGTACTTCAACGAGTAGAGCGATACCACCTCAGCAGGCTATCGAGCCACGTCCTCGAAGGTGAGTGATTGGTCCGGAAGATACTGGGGAGTAATCCCCAGGGCTCGGACACGCTACGGTGAGTGCCATGAGCACGTCTTCGGATCAACCGCTGCCGACTGCGCGGCCTGAGGCAGCACCCCAGGTGGCTGCCGCCATAGCCGCACGGGCCAAGCTGGAGCGTCTTCTGGCTGCGCCTGCCCCCTTCGCCGACGACGACGGCTCGATCAGTCCAGAGGTGCGCCAGGCGCTGGAGGCTGTGGACCTGCCGCGTCATCAGTACCTCGATGAGCTGTGGGCGGCCCTCGTCGCTGGCCGGCTGATCGTTCCCGTGGCCGCTCACGCCCTTCCCGGACGCCTGGAGGGGAGTCTGACGCAGTCCGCGGGCCTGCCGCATGGCCCGTCGGGCGACGGCGCACCGCAGGTCCCGGCTCATGAGGTGCACACCGCCGACGCCTGCCAGGACGCGGCGACCCTGGCGGTGAGCCTGCCCGACGGGCACATCGCCCTACCGGTGTTCACCAGCGCTGAGGCCATGAGCCGCTGGCGCAGCGACGTGCGTCCCGTGCCCGTCTCGCCCCAACGAGCGGCCCAGGTCGCCTGCCTGTCCACCGACCAGCTGTGGGTGCTCGACCCCGGTAGCCGGGACCTGCGACTGCCGCGTCCCGCCGTCGTGGCCCTGGCCGGGGGAGAGGAGTGGGTGCCCTCATGGCGCAACGAGCCGGTTCAGGCCGAGGTGCGTGCCCAGCTCCAGGAGGTCGACGGCGTCACCGGCGTGGCTTTCGGACCCGGTGAGAGCGCCGAGCTGCGGGTGTTCATCCGCATTGACGCCGCAGGCGGTCGCGCCGGTGTGGCCCGCAGCCTGGAGGGCTGTCAGTACGTCATGATCAACCCGGCCTGGGGCGACCTCATCGACACCGTGGAGCTGTGCCCGCTTCCCGC
>ERZ772921.1664-NODE-1664-length-12576-cov-41.626707_pt1 | contig 12576 bp, 10 predicted proteins | sample MGYA00512117_ERZ772921 | MGnify/ENA primary metagenome ERZ772921 (study PRJEB29015, sample SAMEA2737944) | human oral metagenome | biome: human oral; feature: human-associated habitat; material: dental | place: China | collected 2150 ... | reverse complement strand
CAATCTTTGACTGCGGCACGCCCGTCGCCAAGAGCACGCCCGCTTCGCGCTTGCGTTCGTTCATCCACAAGTACAGCACCATGCCGATCACCGCCACACTAACCAGCGCCGTTGCCCACAACATACCGTCGATTAAGCCGTACACGCCGTTCACCGCACCAGTCACGCCAGCCAGTTCCTGACTATTCTTATTCAATTGATACTTTTGCCAATTGACCGGCAATTTATTCGCCCGCGCCATCACCTCTTCCAGCTGTTTGGTGCCTTTGGTAAAGAACGTAGCGTCCTGGTAAATCTCATTTTGCGCGGTATAGGCATTCAACTGGCGGGTCGTCGCGAGGTCAGTCAAGAACAAATTCTCAAACAACTCCACCTGATAAGTCGCCTGCTTTGGGTTCTTGCCGTTAAATATACCGACGATTTCTACCTCCACCTCGTCCTTGGATGGATGCTCGTTGTCGGTGTCGTATTGGTTAGCCTTCAGTTTAATTTTACTGCCAAGTTTCAGGTTATTAGCCTTGGCGAAGTCTTCGTGCACCAAAATCTTGTGCGCATCGTTCTCGGTGATGTGCCGGCCAGCGATGAGCTTGAGCGACTCGGCCCGGAACTTTTTTTCGGACTCAGATTTATTGACGCCGATGATAGTCGCGGCGTTGCCAAATTGCTTGTCTTTTTGGGCGTCATAGCCGCTGCCGCCACTCGGTAGTGGCACCAGTTTGGTATTGATAAAATCGACCGTGGCATTCTGGCGCTTGACATAATCCGTCACGCCTTCCAGGTTCTTCACTGCGTCGATGTCTTTATTCGACACCGTTCCCGAACCGCGGGCCGTTCCCGGATTGGTGCGCGGATTATTGCCCAGCGTGAAGCCGGCCTTGAGCGTTTTATCCAGCGACTGCGCCGCCGCGTCGGTCGAATGCTTGATGGCAAATCCACTCAGCATAATCGTCGACATACACAGCAAAATCGCCAGCAAAATCAGCGTTTTGAGTTTTTTCCTGGTGATATACAACCAGGCACGTTGTATAAATGACATAGATCTCCTTTCTTGATTCTATGTCAGTGTAGCAGGCTCGTGTGAAGTGAATGTGAAATGGGTGGGGATCGTATAGCCCAATTAATCACCAACCTTAATATGGAGTAGTCTTACCTATTAACTGAATAATCATTGAATATGCTTGTAAAAATGAAACTTATCAACCCTTTCTATAAAGTTCATCATAAACTTAGCGTTTTTAACAACCTCGTCAGATTTTATAGGGTGATGCGATAAGATGTTAATAAATGATAAAAATGCATTAAGCTTGCTGCGAAATTTCGCGCCGACAGCCTCGCCCCTAGGCAGTGAGCTAGTATAAAGATCTTTAATTGACTTATCATTACTCTTTGTTGGTACAGTCCTACCTCCACATTTAAAACTTAAAAAGTCCTCAAATACACGTCGCATACTGTTGGCATAATGATATAACTCACAATCATTGAGCTTGTAGGCTATATCTTTTTGACTCAACCCATATACCTCCCTAAACAAAACTTTATAGGGTGAGATCATTGGTTTTTCTATTATATCAATCCTACTATGCGAACTACTGTCTTTAGTTACCTCAAAGAACTTATAGCCACCATTACTTTCACCTGTCTGAACACCATATGTAATATCACAAAAATCATTCCAAGAGTGAGTAAAAATAAAAACTTGCTCAAACTTCTTGCTCTTTAGAATATGCTTTACTATTTCTAATACATAAATCCTATTACCTTCATCTAGGCTAGATATCGGATCGTCGAGTAGTATCAATTTTATTTCGTCTTTAGGCTTATCTTGTAACTTGTCTTCATAAAGCTCGAAGTAGAAGAACAGTAGTGCTAATATATTTCTTTCGCCTTCGCTAATATCCTTTACTGTTAGATCTCCGTCTTCTTTATTGCTATGCCTGAGATAATATAACTTTTCATTATCCTTGCAATGATCTAATCGTATATTAATACCTATACTCTCTAAGACTTCATTTAAGAAATTCATAAAATCACCATAATCCGATTTTTGGGATTCAAGATCTTTTATGTCGTTTTGAAATTTTATATTTTTGTCATACTTAGCCTGAACTTCTATTTCAAAATTCTTAAGATTATCTAGCCTATTATTAAAATCTTCATCTTCTTTTATGGTTAATCCTATAGCACCATTTACAAGCACCTTTTGCTTTCTATCTTTCTCTCTAAGCTCTTTCAATTTGTCTTTTTTAATTTGCTCTAAACGCTCACGCCTATCCCTCAAAGAGATAGTCAAACATTCTATATCCTGAATCTGTGCTGGAGAAATTGTAATAATATCATTCATTGAACTTAGTTTATTGGTGAGTTGGCTCGACAATGATTTTAATATGCTTAATTCCTTATGAAAACTGAAGATATCGTCAATTTCACTTTTATCATAAAATATATACAGCATTGATTTATTATCAATAGATTCCTCCAAGTCTTTAATGGATTCAGACACTTGCCCTAATATCTCTTCCAAAAACTTTGAATCTTTTTGCTTTTCATCAGTTATATAACGATTCACACGCTCCTGTATAGTTTTGATAGAGAAGTTGCTTCTGTTTTGACAAAATAGACACATGTCAGCATCCGTATCATGGAGGCTTATACCTTTCTCGAGCCATGAGACTATCTCACTGCTTGGAATATTGTCGCTATAGGTTCTTGCAAGAATCTTTTTGAGTCTATCAATCTTCGCGCCATCTATATCGGGATACGCGATCTTTGGCAAAGTTAAAGCTTCCACCCTAGCTATCTCATCTTCATAATCCTTATTACCGTCGATAATTCTTAGCTTATTTACGTCTGGCTCTATCTTTTCAGCACTGACTAAATCATTATTATATTGACACAAAACCCAATCGATATCTGGACAACCCTCCCAGTGGATGTCGTCTACCTCAAGCATATTTTTATTTTTTGACTGAATTCTGACCTTGCCTTTTTTGATTTTGACTAAGCTATCTATTTTCTTGCGCAGCTGTTCTCGCTCAGACTTAATTTTATCCTTATCGCTATCTATATTAACCAACTTCAATCTTATTTTCTTTATAGACTCCTCTATGCTCACATCTGGCTTGCTAAAGGTCGTCTTTACACCTTTCAGAAGTTTACCTTCAGAGTCTTCTATAACGAGTGAATCATTGACATAATCTGTATCAAAATATCGCAACCCCGCTTCATCGTGATTAAGTAAAAACTGCTCGGCAATACCAGACGCCAATGAACTCTTACCGCGACCATTGTATCCAAAAATTATATTCTTTTTCTTAAAGAAATTATCAGGTGTGCTATAATTCTTAAATGATTTTTTCTTAAGACTATTTATCTTCTCTATCATATCTATAGTTTACTCTAAACCTATTATTTTCTTAATAAACTAAACTCCAATATGAATAAATCTCATTATATAAAAGCCCATCGCAGCTATATATTCATCCGCACAGTATGAACTCACTCTTAATCTCTTGTTTCTAGAAACAAACTCACGATGCAAGAGGCGAGATTATCTACTCACTTCTTCTCCAGCGCCGCAACCCGTTTCTTTAAATCGTCCAGCTCGGCGCGAAGCTCGCTGGTGCTTGCTGCGGGACTGCTTGGTTCTACCTTTTTATTTTTAGCGTCTTTTTCTTGCTGAGCTTTTTGCTTCTTGCTGACTCTTGCGGCAGCATAAGCAGAGATGACGATGCTGGCTATTGCAATCATTGATACTATATCTAGTGGAGTAATTTTCATATGTCTTCCTTTGCTTATGGATTAGTAAGTTTATAATAATTTGATTATACACCTTACCGACAATATATATAGCTAAGCCGCCCCGACATAATACGGAGCGGCCTGGCGTTTTATGGCTATTTACGCCCCTGGCTTCGGCGCTGGGGTGTCTTTCTTTGGTTCGGCGTCCTTTTCGAATTTGGCGTTTTTCAGTTCTTTTTTGAGGACGCTACCTGCGATAAAGCGGATTTTGGCTTCTTCAATAATACTAGGATTGACGTCTTTTTCTTCGGCGACGCCTTTGGATTTGAGCGTAACATGGAAATAACCGAGCTCGCCCAGGTGCACGCTATGACCTTTGGCTAGCAGCGATGCCAATTCCTCGCCCAAGATGGTCAAAACCGCCTGGATATCCGTCTTGCTAACAGTGGTAGAATGGCGAGCAATATTATCGGAGAGTTCGGGCAAGTCGATGCGGCCACGCGGGCATAATTCTTTGGCGGATCGGCTGGTTTGGCTGGATTTTTCATCTTAACAGCTTTATATTTCAATGTCATTTGACTATCCTTTCCGTTGATTAATCAACACATTGTAGTAGAGCTTTGAGACTACCACGGTACTTTTTCTAAACTACCACGGTACTTTTCGAAAAGTACCACGTTGGTTTTCGCCGAGCGGGCGTTACCTATTAAAAAGCATGCGTACCAGTTGGCAAATTGGAGTCTGGAGGCTATCAAAACACCGCTTAACGAATTATCTTTTCGCGAGTTACATCACCACCCCACCTCCTTTCGGATTACAGCCACCGCCGCCGCAAGCCGCGATACTGGTTGTGATTTTAGTATAGCATGGACGGGGTGGAAAGGCGAAAAGTCGGCTGATTTTGTATTTGTGCGGTTGTAGCATGGCGGAGTTGACGGTGATTTTCGTAAAATTACTTGATTTCGGACTCATATTACTATTCAGCCTTTGCAGTTGCAAAGGTTAGTGTTTCGCCCAAAGCCATTGGGTTTGAGACACTCCAATTTGCGGAGAGCTACAATTCTCCGCCCGACTCCAGAAGGAGTTATTATGGCACGTGGCAGTAAGTGTCCCGACACTGGACTAAAGCGCAAGTATTGCTTCTGTTCCAAGTGTATTACGATACAGAACAACGCCATCCAACGCAGTGGTAACCTGCGGAGAGACCGCAAGGGTACCAACCGTAGGGAGCACGACACTAAGGGTCGTAACTACCACGGTCGTAGCGATAATTGCAAGTGGTGCTAGCCATTCTGACCCGGACAAGTCGATAAACTGTCCATATTTTATTTGATAATATATAGATAACATGCAACGAATCCTTATCTGTAAACAAGCTGCTTCGCCCATTGAGGCGCATATTTATGAGCATTTAGCGATGACTAAGTTGAAGCAGATTATGCAACAATTTGGATTATTACGGCAAATTGATTATTTTGCGCTTGGTACGCACTATTCGGGTACAGGATTTATCACTATTGATATTGATTTATATACGGAAGAAGCAGTTAATCTGGCGCATGATTTGCGGCGACTTCAAGCATTTACAGATAACGAATCTTTGAACTTAGCCATGAGTCAAATCGCCGCAGGAAATGATTGTACGATTATTTGCAATAATCTTGATAAGCTCCAATATAACATAGCTAAATTAAACAAAAACGATTGGCAATCAATTGAAAAAATCGACCAGCCGCTTATTATTAGTCAGATTGCCGAACACAAATTCCTGTACGAGACCGACGATCCTATTACGTCGATTAGCCACATCTCTTGCGCCCTTAAGCAACCGCCAAATAGCGACGCGGCGCTGCTAGCTTTATTTTATTATCTGGCTTTTGGTATTCATGGTACAGTATCCGACATAGCCAATGTTCGTTTGGGATATTATAATCTTAGTGAACATGCTGAACGAATTAATAAAAGTACGTCTTGTATTTGCGAATTTGCCGCACTTAGCAATTTAGCAGACAGAGACAAACTACGAGACATATACCATGAAGTTATAGGAAAAATGCTAGAAAAAGCAGCTCTAGCGCGCATTTCTCGCCGCATTAAATCCTTTTCGTACAACGACGGGAGAATGAACGTTCCAAATATCGATATGTACATTTCAGAAATCGGCATTGTTGCTGGTGAAAAAACTTGGCAGAAATTAGCAAAAGAAAAAACAATTGCTAATTTACTAGATAAAATGATTCTTGAAATAGTGTAAAATCACTCTATGAAGCACTTCACCCTCGTCAAACACCACCCCTGCACACAGCTCGCTCATCTTTACGAGCATTTGTTTGTTACCACGGTCGCCTTACCTTTACCGCCACGGGCAATACAAACTGTTGGATTACGCGCTCAATGGTGCTACTTATGATTCTGGCGTGATCATTATCTCTGCGGAATGTTATAGCAAAATGTCGGCGGAATTGCTTCAAGACTTAGCGACGATGAAGACTGATTTTGGCGAAGCTCCTTTTTACTTGCCGATTTCACGAGCTTTATCACAGATTATCGCCGAAGAGCCAGAGGCGATTTTTATTGGTGATGTCGATACGATAATCGGCGAATTGAGATTGCTTGATGACCAGCCTTGGCAAGATTTAGATTCGGTTGAATTGTTGCCAAAATGTGCGCACGGAGATAAAAAGTTGCTTGATCTGATGTATACTACCGATCAGCCAGCTGTCAAGCCACGTAAGATCAAGTTGCAATTACAGTTTAGTGATCCATCAATTGAGCTGCGCATGTTGTGGCGCGAATTGGTGCGCTTTTTGAATTTATCAATCGGGCAAAAAGTTTGCCAAGAGTTTGGTACTTACTTTACTGATGAATCTGTTAAGGATAGTGCAAGTTCAACGACAGTAGTTAGCACATTTTTGGTCAATTCTCACATACTGCCGGCAACAAAAATAGAGGAAATCGCCGCAAGCGTTAAACACACTCTAGAAACGATCACTATGCCAGAAGTTCTACAACGTTTTGCGGATTATCTATCACTAGCTTCTTACTCTTCCAATCCGCATGCTGCCCCAGACGAGGATCGCCTACTTAGGGAATTTGGCGCCATCTTAGGCTCTGCTGGCTGGAAGAAAATCGCTAATGTAGAGAATTTGACTAAGGTTTTGCAAGCAACGCGAATCACTGTAAAAGATTCAGCAACAAAACAGATTAAAACTATTTGACTCACTGACGGTTTTATTATTGACCAAACACCACCTCTACCCTACAATCAAAATGTGATCAAAACAGTGTCAAAAGCCCTTATAAAGAATCGTGCTGGCGCATATTTACTGTTGTATAGAGGCGATTCGCATCCAAATTTTCCTGGGCATTTGGACATTCCCGGCGGAGAGGTTGAATCTAATGAATCATACAAAGAGGCAACTGCTCGCGAGATATGGGAAGAAACCGGCATACACGTTCAGCCAAATAGTCTAGAAGAGTTATTTGCTAAACAGCACAAAAACGTAAAACACATACTTTTTGAAGCGAATATAGACAAGATAGACATTCCAGTCAAACTAAGTTGGGAACATAAAAATTACTGCTGGATGACGCGAGAAGAACTATTGAACACAGCCGTCCCAAATAATGCAGATCCTTATTATGTTGATGTTATTGACTATTTAGGTACTTAGCTTATCCTACGCCCTCACTTACAACCGAATGCCTCGCCTTATCGTTTTTCGTAATATTTTCAGCGATTGATAATAATCCACTTCCTCTTAATTGACAACGAGAAGAAATCGCTCGCGAGCTAGAGAGTTGCATTGCGGAATATCATTCCAGGCAAAAGCAATAACTGATAAGCCTCTGGACATGACCTGAAAAATGTCTTATCCTGAGTATGATACAAAACTACTCACTTATCCTTGATAAAATAATCCTATGCATAAACAACGAGACGAATACACTGCAGCACGAGAAATTATTGATTTATATTACGATACACCTGATTCTGCCGATATTATAGAGTCTCTCAGTTGTATCTGTTTCTCTCTGGCGCGAATTTTCGAACAAGGTGGCAAAAGGACTATTTGGGATGATATGTTTGATTATTTTGATCAAGATTATACGGCAATTGAAAAGAAACTAGAGCGCCCAAATCGTCAGATAATTGATGACTTGTATCGCGAGATTATCAATCATATACACTAGTACACACCTCCCCTCGCCCTTGACATAAAACAAAAAACTGCTCTATCCTTGAACTATGAAGAAAGCTGATAAACACAACATAGCTGCCGCCATCCGCGCGGGCAACCTTCCCGCTTACCAGCGCCAGCGCTACCCAGCTATTCCAGACGGCGAGATTGTGCGGTTTACCAGTGAAGATTTTTCTAATGTGGATTTTGATAAGTTCGCGATGGGCTTTTTTGTGTTTGATAATTGCTTGTTTGATGGCGCCCAGTATATATACGGGCAGCCGATTTATTTCAAGAACTCATCAGTTCGCGATGTGGATTTTCGTAGTGCCGCGGCGATTATTAAGGCTGAAAACTGTGATTTTCGCGGTATGAAATATGACGATGAAACGAAGTTCGTTTACGGCAGTGGCAAGCTGGCTGTACGCTCGCGGTTTGTGAATTGTCAGCTTGACGATAAGGCACGGGAGTTTTTATTGCGGCAGGGGGTGGAGGTTGGATAGCTATAGACTTACAGATCTTAATGTGCATTTAGACTGTTTCTCCATGTTTTGTATTCTTTCATCAAGATTTGTGCATCTTTATATACTCTATTATAATATTTGAGCGAATTCGAGGATATAGAGGATATGCTCTCCGATAACAAAATATCATAAGTATTCTGAGTTTCTTGATCATACATTACCTTATCGTATTTATTCACTATGTATTTTTTAAATTCATCTTTCTCATATTCTGATTCAAACTGAATAACACAGTCTTTCCATGGTTTTATATAACGGTAGATGTTGTCAGGGCTTTGTTTTTTATAGGAAACTTTTCTATAAGGAACTCATTAACTATACATTCAAATGATCCTTTAACCACATAACTCATAGTAAATAACCGATCAAATGGATTACCAATAAAATCTATAACCTCACTACGAGGACAGATAAGTTTTGCTCTTACTCCATCGAGATCGAGATAAAAATATTTATAGACAGTCTGGTTACTTGCTTTCACTATAACATCCCCTAAAGTGCCAGTTGGATCAGAAAATAGTAAACACAAGAAATGCCTATTATTAGTACCGGAGCAATACGAGGTAAATTCAATTGAATATTTAGGTGCGTACCTATAGTAATAACTATCATTCCAGGCCGGACGACATAATTTCAGGCTGGGATATTTTAGTTCGTCAGTAGCTATATAGCTATCACTCGAATCTCTCTCGGCCTTTTCCCAATCTTCTGGATTTTCCAGATAGTACATCGCCTTATTGTATGCTGGCTCATCTATACGGAGTCTTTTTCGCCAAAGTTTTTCCTCCTTATCTGGATCTGCAGTCTTATTTATTGGCGTATTAGTATCTTGGATTCTCGTATATACATTATTAGCTTTTACAGTTCTTTCTTTATCTTTATCATTGCTCTTCTTAGATTTATCTTTAAAATCTTGGCTTAGTCGAAATGGTGTATAGCGACTGTTCTCGATTATCAAAATATCTAGATCTTTTCCTTCAATGTCTATTGTCTCCACCCGAGCCATCGGCCTTATGCCACCAACAAACTTTTTGTCGCGAAGGAAATTTACAACCCTTACAGTATTTAGCCTGTTCCTACTATTGTCTTCGTTAATTCCAATTATTTGGCACGTTTTGTCCTCTACGCCAAATATTAGATAGGCATCACGATTTTCCATATTATTTGCCAAACAAATAATATCATGTAGTAGCTCGGCTTTATTGTCATGCCACTCCAATTTAAAGTCCCAGTACCCACCCTCTTGCTTTTTATTGATGAGGGATGTAATTTCCTCAGCTAATGCTTTGCTTGCTCTGTTCATTATTTATTCCGTCTCTATTTTCCTGATAGATATAACACCTTTATCCTTGCCGTCTAATCTATTATGTACTAATTATACACCTACTCATAAAGAGAAGTTTTATTTTTGCAGCCATGCCGCCAACTCCCGCCAAACTGATGCTGTTAATTCCGCTTTCTCTTCATTGGTCATTTCATCGAGTGTTTTGCCCGAATTGATCGAGCTTGAGACTCCCCATCTAGCAGAGAATAGCTATTCTCTGGCCAACTCAGAAAGCTCCGTTCAAGAATTTCTGAGTTCGAGAATACCCCGCCCTGACTACCAGCCAGAAGACTTCATAGATTTTACACTGACAATTGAAATCCCTGATGCCAGCACTCAGGCGACTGCCGCCTTTTTCTGCATGTACCCTATATTGCTTGATTTGGTGCGCAGTGCATGCTTTGACCTAGCGCCAATTTATTTTTACCAGAAAACCGCCGCGCCATTTACCAAGGACGATTTGGCAAAGACTGTAACGAGCGCGAATTTGCGAACTATGCTAAAGGCTGTAATAGTCACTATACGGCTCTGTTGAAGATACTGAGTGTATACAACGAATAACAAATAATACAACCAAGAAAGAGGGCTACTAAGAAAAATAGAAAATAACTATCACTGTTCCAGATGTGTTTGGTTGATGGTTTTGGTATGACGTCTGGCAATAATGGCGAAGATTATTAACTCAGCTAATATTGTCTCCGACGACTGGATTCTAGTTCTAAGTGGTTCGCAGACCATATATCGAAATCTGGTATTATCCCCTAGGTTTTGAATATGTCATATGCCTACTTTTCTTGATATAATTAGGGTTACTATATGAATAATTATTCAAATATCTGGTTCCCAGAAATAGTCTATGAAGCATTCCCGGTTATATACGATGCATCATATATTCGCCAGCTGGCATCGCTTGTACCGCTTTGTCCTGATACGGCATTCCATCTTTTTATTAATAAAAATGGGCAATATTTTGTATTAGTGATGACAGATTACCCTGATCCAATTGCTCAAAGCAAGGAGCTCAGACAAATTTCTGGCGAATATGGGTTTGAGTTTACACACCTTATTAAACCGTACGCCAATGTTAAATATATAGAAATTTGCAGTAATGATGAGATGGATAAACAATTTTCCATCCCAGATCCTATCAGCTATTACCGTTACTATCTAGCGGCGGTGAGGGAGTCTGAATAGTGGTTTTAGTAAATTCTGATATGAGTTCTTTATAACTAGCAGATGTCTTTTGTTATGTTATAAAACTATCTATATTGCCTGGAACTTTGGTAAAAGCTAGCAAAGATTATTGGTTACAACAAGGCTATTGCTGGTCTGGTTGCCAAATTGACCGATCGACCAGTGCCATTGAATATATCGAACTACTACTGCCAAACTACGGCCAGGGAAGCTCGGATGTCCGTAGATATATAGCAGCCCCATCCAGCCACGCAAGTTGTCTCCGCGCGGTTATTTAGTAATGAAATCTTCTTCGTTAGCGATAAAGTTATGATCTTTTGCACTGTCAAAGCAGCCAATCGCAAACGAGAAGACAGCACGGCGGTCGGTTTCGTCCTACACTAGCTTGATAATACCCGGATAACTGAAGTTATCTAGCAATCGTTTGAATATCCAGCCCCCGCCCCTCGTCAAAATCGTAGTCAAGCCGCCGCAACTCAATGCCAAGCGGTTGGAGGAGTTTCTGAAGGCTGGTGAAATTCTTTTGGTTGGAGGTGATGAGGTGGATTGGATTCGTATGGGATATTATAGTATTTAGTATAATTTATTGTTGGCGATTTTGCAGATTCCGAATGCTAGTATTGCATGGAAAGTTCCACTACTCGCCGTCAATATTCAAACTCCTTAGAAAATCGCGCATTTGTGCTACTGGATATGTTTGTCGTCAGCTCCGCCCTTAGTCAATATGTCTAACTCAATAAATAAGCCCAATCCAGTAACTTCATCAATGCAAATTGTGTAATCTTTAGTTTTCGCACCACCATGCCATCATCAACCGTGAATTCGTACTCGTCAGAAGCTAGTTTCTCACTTGCTCTTCGACTTTGAGCGTCATCAAACTGTGCTGTAATTCACCAGTTTCTGAATCAATAACATTTTAACACATCTTTATATGAGAAAGCCGAATCAATTTCGATCATGGACTACATATTCTTTTACTCGCTTAAATTATCCTCAAGCGCAGTAATTGCTATTGGTAAATGCTTGCTAATCTATCAATTAGCTCAAGCAACTTCTCCCATGAAGATCTGTCGGTGTGGTCGCGGTCGACAACGTCAGCATAATACCTTATAGCATAAATATTTGGATGTCTTTGGGCTGAGATCCATTCCTGCATATCTAGTGGATACGCTAACTGGTCAGAAACTCCAATAGCCGCACCATAATCAGTAGTCAATAGGTCAAGCCCATCATGTCTAATTTGATCTGCCCAGTACTTGCAGTGCTCAACTGCTTGTTTGTAGGTCATTTGAGGGTATTGACTCTTTTTATTGTTCATATTTGTTATTATATAACATAAAAATCCCAGAATAATAATTAATGAGTAGTCCGAGATAACTACCTCCTTTTAGTTATCAAATACTTCTGGCGGAATATGGTGATTTAATTCTGCCTGTTTATTATCTTATAAGCTATCCTCTATGCAAAAATACACGGATCAAATAATTCATTATAAAGTTTATTTTCTAATATATCTTGACCTTCATATTTAGTATCAGCTACTAAGTTTATATAATTTCGACTAAAACCTAAAACTAAAAATCATTCATTTTTAAGCTCTTCTATAAGATTTTTT
>ERZ772921.1662-NODE-1662-length-12580-cov-9.744671_pt1 | contig 12580 bp, 7 predicted proteins | sample MGYA00512117_ERZ772921 | MGnify/ENA primary metagenome ERZ772921 (study PRJEB29015, sample SAMEA2737944) | human oral metagenome | biome: human oral; feature: human-associated habitat; material: dental | place: China | collected 2150 ... | reverse complement strand
GTTCAGTTCCGCACCGAGATCGGTCCATGGACCGATCTCGGTGCGGAACTGAACCGATCTCGACGAAAGGAGCCGCCGCCGTGTCCCCTCCCCCGCAATGCCGTCGCGAGAGCAGTTCCCCTGCAAGGGTGGCCGACGAGGCCATCGGGTAGGGTCAAGACGTGGCACGAAGCACAAAGACGGCCCCGTCCCCGAAGTCCCGCTGCACCCCGAACGGAAACGGCTCATCTGGAGCCCCCTCGGCCCGTCAGTCCAGCCTGCGCACCTCGAACCTGGCCCTGGTCGCCAGGCAGGTCTTCGCCTCCTCCGGGCCCGCCTCCCGCGCCGACGTCGCCACCGCGACCGGAATGACCCGCTCGACGGCCTCACGGCTGGCCGACGAGCTCGTCGCCGCGGGCATCCTGGCCGAGCTTGCGCCCGCGCCCTCGGCCGGGCCGGGTCGTCCGGCGGTGCCGCTGACGCCGGCGGCGGGGACGTTCATCGCCATCGGGCTGGAGGTCAACGTCTCCCGCATGGCCGTGCGCGCCATCGACCTGTCGGGCGAGGTGTTCGCCGAGCGCGTCGTCGTCGACGACTTCTCCTCATCCGACGCCCGAGCGGTCCTGGAGCACCTGGCCGCCCAGGTCGTGCCCCTGGCCACCCTCAGCTCCGTCAGCTCGGCGCGCCTGGTGGGCGCCGCCCTGGCGCTGCCCGGCCTGGTCAGCGACGACGTCCTCCTGCGCGCCCCCAACCTGGGCTGGGACAGCATCCGCCCCGCCGAGATCCTGGCCCCTGCTCTGAAGGGCCTTGACCTGAGCCTGGTCGTCGGCAATGAGGCCGACCTGGCCGCGCTCACCGCCGCCAGGCTGCGCCCCGGCGTCCCCGGGGAGCACCGCGACTTCATCTACCTGTCCGGGGAGAACGGCATCGGCGCCGGGATCGTGCGCGACGGCGAGGTCTGGCTGGGCGCCAACGGCTTCGCCGGGGAGATCGGCCACGTCCAGGTGGACCCGGAGGGCCCCAAGTGCGGCTGCGGGAACCGCGGCTGCCTGGAGCGCTTCGCGGGGCGGCGCTCCATCCTCGCCGCCGCCGGCCTGCCCCCCGGCACCGGCCCCGGGGACCTGCGTAGGGCCTGCGACGACGACGGCTCGCCCCACCACCAGCAGGCCCTGGAAGCTGTCGAGGCCGCGGCCCACGCGCTGGGCATCGCCCTGGGCGCCGCCATCAACATCCTCGACATCCCGGCCGTCGTCCTCGGCGGCCACCTCGCCCCGCTGACCGGGCTCCTCGCCCCGTCCCTGCAGGAGAGCCTCGACCGCCGCGTCCTGGCCTCGCACTGGTCCGCCCCGCAGATCCTGCCGGCCCCCGAGGACGAGACCCCGGGAGCGACAGGAGGAGCCTGGTCCCTGCTCGAGAAAGTGATCGCCGACCCCGCCGCCTTCATCAAATGACTGACTCCAGCAGGGTGCGGGCCGGGCCAGACGAGCACCCCTCAACGTCAACGGAGCTTCGTCACGTGAACGTACCTTTCTCCCATCCTTCTGAGGTCTACCCGCAGAAGGATGGGAGAAAGGTACGTTGACGTTGGGAAGGTACGTTCACGTTCCAGGGTACGCCCGCGCGCGAGCCACGGGCCGCCCGTTTCCGGGGGTCTCGGGGAGCCTCCGGGAGCCCGGTTGAGGCGTCGCCGAGTCGACCGCCCAGCATGTGCGCTCCGGACCGATCTCGGTGCGGAATACGACCGAGCTCGACGCGGAACTCGACCGATCTCAGCGAAGGGGGATGGGGCGACCGGCGCCTCCCGCCGGCCGCCCCGGGCTCAATACCAGGCCGGGCAAGAAGGTCCTGGTGCGTATCGATGGGGCCGGGGCACCAAGGCCACGACCACCGCCCTGACCCGGCGGCAGGTGTCCTCCAGTGGCGCTCGCCCCGGGGCCCAGTTGCGCTTTGACGAGGTCGAGGGCTACCGGCTGACCGCCTTTGCCACCAGCACCCGGGTCGGCCAGCTCGCCGACCTGGAGGCCAGGCACCGACCGCGAGCCCGCTGCGAGGACCGTATCCGCTGCGCCAAGGACACCGGGCCAGGCGTCTTCCCCTTCTAAGGTCTGACGAGTAATCGCCTCTGATGCCAGATCGTGGCCCTGGCCTGCGGCATACTGGCCTGGACTAGCATGCTCGCCCTGACCGGGCACAATGGACTGCCGGGTCAACTCCTACAGGGCGAGCGACAGGGCGTCCCGGATTTCCGCAATGCGCTTCTCGTTGCGTTTATAATGCGTCCATTTGCCAACGCGGGTCGACGTGACTAAGCCTTCACGCTCGAGAGCCCGCATGAATGACGAGACCGTCGACTGTGCAAGATTCGCCTTGTCGGTAATCTGACTGACGCAGATCCCGAACTCATCTGGATCGGCGATACCCCGCTCGACCGGGAACTGCCCGCGAGGGTCCCTTAGCCACTGCAGGATCCGCAGTCGCATCGGATGCGCGAGAACCTTCAACACCTCGACCAGACTGTCTAGGTCTTCGGCGTGCACTGGACGGCTGTCGGTACGCGTCGCCGCCATGAGCCTTCACCCCCAAAAAAACGTTTCATCGCGATACCTCGGTAAGTCTAGCATCGCGTCGGACGTTTCCGGGGTGCTACTGCGCTCAAGGGGCGGCGGAGGGCGCTACCCGGACGGGACCTCACCGAACCCGCCCCCTTCAGGTTGGGGCTCAGGGCTCCGAAGACGGAGCGCCCAACTGATGAGTGCATGGTCGAGCATATAGAGCCGCCCCGCTTCCTCACCACCTCCGTCCGACAAGCGATCAATCACCCAGCCGTAGGGTGACTGACCGTCGTAGTCCGGATTGGCGGTGTGCAGCAGATCGCCGAGTCCGAGCTCGGTGAGCACATTGAGAGCGTAACTGAAGGGATACGGTCGGTTGGCACGATTTTCTGCGGTGCCCTCTAGAGTGCGGAAAGCACTGAGCATACGGTCGATCATGGTGTCAGCGATGAGGTCGGTCCGACCGGTAAAATAGGCAAGCTGGATCATGTATGCATAGGAGATACCGTAAAGAAAATAGTCGCATCCGGGGTCGATAATCGGCCACATCCCCACGACGTGCTCGACAAAGTCATCGAGGTCGGGTAAGCGCGTGTCAAGCTGACCAAGGTTTTTCAGGGCAATGACATAGTAGAGCGCCATGTGGGTGCTTTCGACAGGTTCGAGCGCCTCCATAAGGTTAGTAGCTTCTTGTAGCCGGTCTGTGCCAAAGGTGAGATAGCGAGTAGGATTGCTCATGGTCCCGATCGCGTTGAGCATGGTCAACAGCGGGTAGGCCTTGATGAAGGCCGCGGACATCGGGCTAGGGAACGCTGGGTAGAGCCGGATCTCATCAACCCTATCCATACAGGACAGCACGGACTCGACGGTACCGTGTGTGATGAGAGCGTCTTCTCGTCCTAGGAGCGCGATGGAGGCGATGAACATGGAGCCACCTCGCCCGCGGAAGAACGGAGTGGGCACATTGTCTAGTGCGGCCAGCGACTCGAAGATGCGGTCACGCCCGCCATCGGTAAGCAGATCGGCGAGCCCTGCTCGGCAGAAAGCGAGGAATACGGCGGTTGATGCGGAGACGCGTTCATAATCACCGTGGCGCCCTTGATTCTCGTCCTGGATCGCGTCAGGTTGGATCTCGTCCAGCGCATCGAGAACTTCACGCGCTATGCTGCGCGCCTTGTCACCGATATCCAAATGCAGTTTGGCGATGGCATCGAGCATGATCGTGCCTGCCATCGCCCTAGAGTAAGGGTTCGCGATACCGCTAAATGCTTCAGTGGTTGCGACAATATGTAATCTGAGGTCGCAGTTTCCTGGGCGAACCGCGGCAAGAATCAGGGAGATCAGGGCAGCCGTGAAGGTCGTGTAAGTATCGGCGCCAGCCAGCTTGTCGCGAAGGAGCGTGACGGATCGGCTAATTAGCTTCCGCGTTCCGCCATCGTAGCCAATGGGATGCTGTCCGAGGCCTACCCCTCGCACAATACGACTCCACGGTGTCGCGACAATACGTGACTCCTGGGAAAGGCTATCGAGACCGGAGACGGGCGGGCGAAAAAAATATGACATACGTGACCGATTCCTTGAGTGTGTTGAATCCGATGTTCAAGGGATGGCGGGCTGGGAGCGGACGCCCGAGACGGGCACGCCGAGGAAATCAGTGCGGGTCCCCTCGAGCATCTCCAAGCCCCAGTTGAGCCATTTTATGCCCTCGCAGTAAATCGCTAGCGGTCTGCACTGGACCTCAGGCGAGTCGATGACACTACCGTCGATCTCCGAGGCGAAGTGGAACGGAGGCATCGCCGTGAAGTGAGTGCCCATGGTGAACACGAAGCGTGTCATCCAGTACGGATCGTCGAGCTTGTGCTGATCCTTCGCGCACCTATCGTGCTCATATACGGCAGTCATGACCCGGGCAAAGTAGTCCTCAATGCCGACCGGGTGAGCCGGGTCGACCTGGAGGCCCTGTTCCACGACGTCTCTAACCCGGTAGGCCTGCCGATAGGGATTATCTCTGAGGAAGTGAATGGAGATGCTTGGCATTCCGTCTGCCGTCGTAGACAGATCGAGGTCGAAGAACTCGTTGTGCATCTCGTCGTAGTGTCCTATTGAGTTATGCCACGGCTTATTGTCATACATCGGGTCGTCCAGAGTCTGTGCGCCCTCGGTTCGGAAGCCGATAGCCCTCGGGTCGAGGAACTTCAGTCCGATACCGCTAGGCGTGATTGCCGCCAAAGCCTCCTGTACTTCGGCGTCGCTAGCGCCTCCTCGGATGCGCCGCGCAGCGGCCTCCAGCAAGGTGATGTCGCCAATCTTGATGTTTTCTGTATTCGTATCCCCAATAACCAAGCAGTGCACGCGCGCCTCAAGGATATGCGCATAGTCGGCGTTACCTCGAAAGGCTTGTAGCAGGCTCTGGTAATTGCGGTACCGTCGACCGTTAATGACGATATTCTCAGTGTCGAGTAGTTCAGGTCCGAACGTCCTTGGAGCCGTTCGCCGGCACAGCAGAAGCCGATCCTCAATCTTGCGGAAGTACTGTTCTTCGAGAGTATTGCCTGGAGATGGCATACGCCGATGACTATGCACATTGTGACGAACAAAGGTCATGATCTGCTCGTAAAGTTTAGCGATGACTGCAATCGGCGGTCGGTAATGGCGCACATACTCGCTAACCTCCACGCCTTCGATGAACGTCATCTCGTAAATGAACTCTCGATCGATCCGCTCCTCGCCCACGGCATTGACCGAGCGAAGTTTACGCTCCGTTACATTCTTCACGCGTGGCAGATATCCATCAAGTTCGTTCGGTAACGCAGCGAGGTACTCAGTCTGACGCTTAGCCTTGGTGAACGGTGGAAGCATCGCGCCGGTGCCCTCGGCATCCCAGCGAGCTGTTGTCAGACCTTCGCTGAGCACCTTACGTACCAGTAGATCATCTTCTCCTTCACGCCGGAAGAATATCGTCATAGATTCACTACCACCGCTCCCGAAACCGACAATTCTTTCCCCGGGATAGATGTATGAATTGACAGTACTGTAAAGCATGTTTCGAGTCTGAGCGAACTCTCGTACCGCCCGATGCATGCGTGTCGCGTTAAGCAATGCGTGCGATTCGAGGGCGTCGAGGTCGCTGTTGAGTCCATTCTTCCACAACTCCTCCGGCGTCCGCACGAGAAGCGTAGTCCGATGGTGGGATGCAGTATCCACGCGGTGGAGTTGGCTGCCGTAAGCCAAGGCGATGACGGTAGTCGAGGCCCGCAACTGAACTGGCCGTCGGGTGCCACGACTTGCCAATTGGTCGAGAAATCCGAGGGTCTCACGGCGCAGATCGCCGCGCGTGAGGACGGGCAATCCGGTCGTAGACAATAACGGCAGACGTGCGTCTTGAATCTTGTCGCACAGCGATTCGACAAGCCCCCTCAGACGAGAAGAAGCCGTCATCCGGCTCTGCTGGAGGAGATGGGAGAGAATCTCAACCGCATCCCAGGGCGCAAGTGCCTTGCCGACCACGAGAGAAGTCACCCAGCCGAAGAAGTCGGTTGCCTCAAGGAAGACGTGACTGTAGGCGAAGAGCCCAGGTCGGTGCTGCTGGAGCAGTTGGAACATCGCCGTCTGGTGAACAACATGATCCACCGCATCGGTGCGCGCGATGGCGCCCGCAAGCCCGCTAGATCTCGCAACCTCCCCCTCTGTAGGCATCTGGCGGGCGATAGAATCGCGAAGACGCTGGGCGAGATGATTTCCACGCAGTCCCATGCGCACGGCATGATGGATCCAAGTAGTGATCCGTGCCCGGCTGGGTCGTTCGAAGTGAACGACAAGAACTTCAGTGCCGACGGTCGGACCAACCTCGTCCTCGCGTATCGAGCCGTCTTCGGCAAGGACGCGTAACTCGAGGTAGGAATGTCCAGTATCGGCAGAATCACCTTGTAGCCGCTTGCGCACTCGTGCGCCGATCACCACTTCGCCTGGCCCGACTCGGTCACGGTGCGCAAGCGTGTATTGGAGTGCCTCGCGGAATCGCGTCGATGTAGGGCTGATGACCTTCTCGGGGTGTCGGATTGAGTCAAAAGCCAATCCGAGGGCAGTCTTGCGGAGGTACGCGTCGAAAGCAGGCTCCTTGGCTGCGAAGACGATCAGATCGCGAAGGAGAGCGATGTCGGCAGCGTCAAGAATCCCACTTGTGCAATCATCGGCCTTCCGTACTGCTTCGCGCAGATTACGGGAATACTCAGCCATGCGAATGAGGTTTTGAGAATCGTTTCCATTGCTTATGCCGATGGCACCAGCACGCACTGCGTTGTCCCTTAAGAGCTGCGCGGCCCTCGCATCGAGACCGATCTCGGCAACAAGATCGGGCTGAAGTTCATCGATTAGCTCCGCGGTGTGCTGGGAATCCATGACCTCATCGGTCATCGCGAGCATAGCATTGCGAACCTGATCTCCAGTCAGCAAGAACCCCGAGCCGTTGTTTGAGAGTAACGGCGTATGCGGATCGGAGAACATAATTCCGCGCCCCTCGATGAACCGGTCAAAGGCGTCGCGAGCCCCGGCCATTCTCTGCGAGTGCGCGAGGAATGTGGTAGCCTTCTTCAACTCCTTGGCGGTTACCTCCGGGTGAGAATGCAAGACTTTCACGAACGACAGGATGGCCGAAGAGGCGACGTAGACGTTGAGCTGGCGGGGAGAATATTTTTTGTGCAGTTCCACGGATGTTCCGAGAACCTGGTCCAGGGTGTGCATAAACTTCGCGAGGTCTTCAGTTTGACCGCGCAGTGCGATGACATGCGCCGGCTCGGATACTGGCGGAGAGTCAGTCGGGTATCTGGGAATATAAGCATTGACGTCTACGGCTAACGGGACCTGGGAATGCTGGTTGGACGCACTGAGGAGGATTGGCGTAAAGGCATAAGCGAGCAAAGCACCATCACGCACGGTCAGGGATCCTCCAGCGACCGCAGCGGCCAGCATGCCGAGGCTCTCACCCGCGTATGCGGAAAACTGAATCGCTCCGGCACCCCGATTCTGCTGCTGAAGGTCGCGGTAGATCGCCAGATTGTGGGTGATGAATGCGGCTCCAATATAGCCTTGACGCTCGACGGGGTCCTCGGGCAGGCTCCTGGAGCCTGTCGCCAGAGAACTCGGAGTGGGAACCTGCCCGAAGGCCTGAGCTGCTTCCCTGTAGACCTCGACTGCCGCGGAGGAAAACGCAGCTACCGTCTCCAGGCTCACGTCACGATACGCAGACCTGCTCCCCAGTCCAGGGAAAAATGCAATTGCAGTCAGACCGTCTGGCTCGACGGACGGCACCGTTCCCCGTGCGATGCGCGTGTCCGTCGTAGAGTGTGAGAACTGATCTTCTGCCAGGGAAACAGTGCTGTTGCTGTTCATGATCAACCCTTTTGATGGCGTTGTGGTACTGGGGTACGGAAGAGCCCCGGACGGCCGACAGTCGTGAATGGGGAGGTGCGTGTAGAGCGACGTTGGGCATGGAGCGCCCCAGGTCAGGTCACCGGGACGCCCCGGAGGCCACCGCGGCCCGCTCAGCGGAAGCCGTGGGAGCCTCCGTCATCGGAGTCTCGGTCGCGCGAGGAGTCGTGCGAACGAGGCTGGTGATCAGCAGGATGAGGAACGCTCCGGCGACAAGTGCGGCACCGACCCATAGCGGTGAGACGAACCCGAAGCCGGCCGCGATGGCCAATCCGCCGATCCAAGCGCCAATGGCGTTACCGACATTGAGCGCGGCGATGTTCGTGCCCGAAGCGACCGTGGGAGCGTCGTCGGCGAAGTGCATGATCCTCAGTTGCAGGCCAGGAGCTGTCGCGAATCCAACGGCGCCAAGGAGGAACATTGCCACAATGGCAGCCCACCAGAACGTGGCACCGAGAGCAAACCCTGCCAGCACGACGACCAGCACGACAAGGATGATCGATAGCGATCGGTCCAGAGAGCGGTCGGCGAGCTTGCCACCGACCAGGTTTCCGATGAACGTTCCCGTCCCGAATAGCAGCAACAGCCACGGGACGGTGCTGGTCGCAAAGCCGCTGACCTCAGTAAGCGTGAACGCGATGTACGTATAGGCGCCGACGACACCGCCGAAGGTCAGAATGCTCACGGCGGCAGAGAGCAGCACCTGAGGGCGGCGGAGGACGCCGAGCTCAGAGCGGAGTCCCGCAGTCCTGGACGCTGACGGGTTCTGCACAAGGAACTGGATTCCGAAGAAGGTAACGATCCCGATCACGGTGATCACCCAAAACGTCGCGCGCCAACCGAGTTGCTGGCCGATGAAAGTCCCAAAGGGGATTCCAACGACGTTGGCGACAGTCAGGCCAGCGAACATGAGCGAGATAGCACCGGCCTTCTTTTTATCCTCGACCATGCTCGCAGCGACTACCGCGCCGACGCCGAAGAATCCTCCATGGCACAACGCAGCGATGACGCGTCCGATAAGCATGGCTGCATAGGTCGGAGCGAGAGCAGACACCAGGTTGCCGGCGATGAACAGGACCACCAAACCCAGCAGGACCCTCTTCCGCTCGGCCCTTGAGAAGGCCACGGTCAGCACGATCGCACCGAAAGCCACGGCCAGAGCGTACCCAGACACGAGGTACCCGGCGACGCTCTCGGTCACAACGAAATCTGCCGCGATCTCTGGGAGCAGGCCCACAATGCCGAACTCGGTTAGGCCGATTCCGAAGCCTCCCAGGGCCAAGGCGAGAAGCCCAGCCGGCAACGCACTTGTCTTCTGCTTCGTCACGATGACGTCCTCTCTGTTGTCGGATGCCCAGATGGGCAACATACCGAAACATCGACAAATCCAGGATAAACGATGCATTGTCGTACGGACGCACCCGCTGATGTTCGCCAACCGCAACGCGGACCCCAGTCGATCGACGGCCCCATCACCTGGACAGGCAACACATCGATCCATCGACATATAGAAGAGTAGCGATCTGTCGACAGACGGTCAACCCTTGTTTCCTTCGCGATCGGCCGTCAGACGACGCCGTTCGGGCCCCCTGCGACCTCGTGGGCCCATCCCCCAGCAGGCACGCTCGGCTGAGCCGCCCCGGGTCGTGCCGAGGCCCGCCGCACAGAAGACTGGTTGCGGGGCGGCCGGACCGCCCGGTCATGGTTGCGGAGCGTCCAGGTACCGGCAAACCCCCGACCGTGCGCCCCGGACCGATCTCGGTGCGGAAGTGAACCGATCTCGGTGCGGAAGTGAACCGATCTCGGCGAGGGGGCGTCGTCGGCGGGAGGCGTCATGATCGTCCTGTGCGGTCAGCAGGCCTGCCACGGGCCTGAGGCGGTTGGAGCGCGGTGCGCGTGCTCTTCCACGACTGTACCGGGGCCGGGGTCGGGCCGGGCCGCCGACGGGAGCCGGGACCCGGCCCGACGGCGCCCGAGGAATTGTTGTCAGAAGGTGACCGTACGGGCGTTGACGCCGCACAGCCGGGTCATTAATTTTAAGGCGTCGGCTCCCTGACTCTCGACAATCCCGTGCGCGACGATGCGCCGATGCGTGCCGGGTGCGGTTACCGGACCCGGCGCTTTTCCCCTCCCTTAGAAAGATCCCTGATGAATGCGAAAGAACGGTTCTGCCTCCTTGCCCGCCCGCTTATTATTCTTGTGATTATTCCTGCTTTTCTGGTCCCGCCGCCGCTTGCCGCTCCGGCGTGTGCGGCGGCGGACGCCGCGCAGAGCGATATGACGCTGAGAGTCGCCCTTCTCGGGGACTCGTACTCGGCCGGAAGCGGTGCCGGCGACTACGAGATCGAGGAGCCGGACGACCCGCGCGGCAAGGCCTATCGCAGCCGCAACAGCTGGGTGCACCACTATGTGGACTGGCTCAGTGAGCAGGGGGTGCACGCAACGCTTGCGAGTCTTGCCCGCAGCGGTGCCACGACCGAGGACGTCGTGAACGAGCAGGTCGGCGGGATGCCGGCCGACACCGATCTGGTGATGCTCACAGTCGGCGGCGCCGATGTGCGCGTCGCAGATATTGTGAGGCGGTGCTTCGTTCCCGGGTCCCGCAGCGCATCGGGCTGCCGGGAGACGGTTGAGGCCGCCGACGGGCGCCTGGAGAGTGCGACGGTCGAGGAGGGCGTGGCCGTGCCGAGCGTGAGGTCCCAGACCCGGAGCGTCCTGGAGGCGCTCGACGCCAGGCTCGCCGATGGTGCGCAGGTGGTGCTGGTGGGCTACCCGCACCTGTCGAGGGACAGGGCGTACCGGCTGTCCGACGCGGGTGGGGAGACCTATGACGCCGGGACGGGGGTGCGGCGCCTGAGCGAGAGCATGAGGGAGACCCAGTCGGCCCTGGTGGATGAGTGGAATATGGCGCACTCCAGCACCCTGAAGGTCACATATATCGACTCCACGGCCACGGCGTTCTCCGGCCATGAGCCCGATCCGTCGGCCGGCGGGCACAACGATCGCCGGTGGATCAACGAGGCCCAGGAGAGCGAAGGGCGCCTGGGCGGGGACGGGAAGACTGTGTCGCGTTTCAGCGGCGACACCAATACCTTCTACCAGCTCAACAAGATCGGTCACGAGCAGATCGCCGAGCTTATTGAGAAGAAGGTCGGTGTTCCCGGCAACGCCAAGCCGGCTGCGCCCTCCAGCGCGGGTATCGACGTGGTCTTCGCGGTGAGCGCCACGGCCGCCATGGCCGATGATGCGGCCGCCATACGCGCGAATATGCGCTCGATTATCGACCGGGCCGCAGACTCCGCGTCGTCGTACCGGTTCGCCCTGGTGTCCTACGGGGGCGCCACCGGTGACGAGCGGGCCCGCACCCACGTGGACCTCACCGCCGATGCCGCCGCTGTCGAGAAAGGCCTGGACGCTCTGGCCGGCGGCAGTGCCGGGGACGTCGGCGAGACCGGTCGTGCGGGCGCCCCCGTCTACTCCGGCGTCATGCAGGCCATGAGCCTGAGCTGGCGCTCCGGGGTGAGGAGGGAGGTGATCGTGATCGGGGACGCGCCGGCCGACGACCCCGAGCCGCGCACCGGCTACACCTCCGCCCTGGTGGCCCGGGCGGCGCGGTCGGCCCGCGGGGGCGCCCAGGTCGCCATTTACGGCATTGGCGCCGGCGGCGTCCCGGGCTCCGAGTCCCTCGGGGGCTCAGAGTCCTTCGGGGCCCTGGCGTCCGCCAGCGGCGGGAGCGTGGCGGAGGCGGGCTCCCCCGATGATCTGCCCGGGCTGATCGACGACGCCGTGATGGCCGAGCTGTCCAAGCCCTTCGCCTGGGTCCAGGGAGGCGGCGTCATCAGGGCCGGCGACTCGCTGGTCGTCGACGCGTCGGCCTCGTACGCCACGAGCGGTCGGATCGTCTCCTACGAGTGGGACTTCGACGGGGACGGCGCCTACGACCAGACCACCGCGACGCCCAGGGTCGAGCACGTCTTCCCCGATGAGCGGGGCGGCGTCGTCGGGGTGCGCGTGACCCAGTCCGACGGCCGGAGCGCGACGGCCGCGTCCCCGCTCATGGTCACCGACGACGGCGACCAGACGCCGCGGGAGTCGGACAGCTGCCCCGACGTCGACAACTGGGGGCAGACCGACTACGACTCCGACGGCGTCGGGGACGAGTGCGACCCCACCCCGGGGCTCCCGGCCGAGGACGCGGCCGGGGTCAGCGAGATCACCGGCAGTGCCCCCACGGCCCCTTCGGCCGCGGCCGGCACCGACCCCGCGGACTCTCCTCCCGCCGAGCTCTCCGGCGCCCCTGTCGCCGTGCCGTCCGCTGCTCCGGCATCATCCCGGGTCGCGGCGGGATCCTCCGCGATCGCCCTCACGGGGGCCGGCGCCCCCGTCATGGTCCTGGTTGTCGCGGTCCTGGCCGTGGCGGGCGCCGTCGTCCTGCGCGCCCGAACCGATCTCGGCGCGGAAGTGAACCGATCTCGGTGCGGATTACGACCGATCTCGGTGCGGAAGTGAACCGATCTCGGCAGGGCCGTCCCAGCCGGAGCGCGCCGCATCCTCCCACTCGTCCGAGCCGTGCACGCGCGCTACCACGCGGGTGAGCGTATCCGGGTCCGTGGACGGCGGCA